>Ga0070681_10000006_pt1 | contig 169066 bp, 156 predicted proteins | sample KBSC83BmetaG_FD_65650 | JGI IMG/M metagenome (GOLD analysis project Ga0070681, IMG submission 65650) | Corn rhizosphere microbial communities from Kellogg Biological Station, Michigan, USA - KBS C8-3B metaG | ecosystem: Host-associated > Plants > Roots > Rhizosphere | place: USA: Michigan...
CACCTCCATCAGCTTGATCGTGCGCTCCTCCACGCCCTTGGCGCAGTCGATCACCATCAGCGCCGAATCCACCGCGGTCAGCACGCGATAGGTGTCTTCGGAAAAATCCGCGTGGCCCGGTGTGTCCAGCAGATTGACGATGCGTCCTTCGTAAGGGAACTGCATCACCGAGGAGGTCACGGAAATGCCGCGCTCCTTCTCCAGCGCCATCCAGTCGGAGGTGGCATGCCGCGCGGCCTTGCGCGACTTCACCGAGCCCGCCATCTGGATCGCGCCGCCGAACAGCAGCAGCTTTTCCGTCAGCGTGGTCTTGCCGGCGTCGGGGTGCGAGATGATCGCGAAGGTGCGCCGGCGCGCGGTCTCTTGAGCGTGCTGTGACATGGGTTTGCGCGGAACGGCAAACCGGCAATTCTAGCCCGGATAGGCGGGCTTTCCCGCCCGCCGCTCCAGTCGAGCGTCGCCTATTTCGCCAGCCGGGTAAGCAGGGCGTGCCAGAAGTCCAGGGCCGCCGGCACTTCGGAAGCCAGCAATTTCTCGTTGAGTCCGTGGGCGAAGGTATCGTTGGGCTTGGAGAAGGTGGGATCGACGCCGTAAGACGGCACGCCGGCGTTGCGGAAATACATGCTGTCCGAGGCGCCGGCCGACATGCCCGGCACCACGTCCACTCCCGGGAAGCGCTGGTGGATGGTCGCGGCCACCGCGTTCATCACGTCCGGGCGCAGGGGCGACGCCGGACTCTCAACCGGCGGCGGCGGTTTCACGTCGATCTTCACCGAAGGATCCGCGATCGCTTTGGCGAGCGTGGCTTGCACCGCTGCGACGTGCACGCCGGGGAAAATCCGGCAATTGATGTTCGCGGTCGCACGCTGCGGCAATGCATTCAACGCATGTCCGCCATCGAGCATCGTCGCAACGCAGGTCGTGCGGATCTGGCCGACGTAGGCGGGATCGGACGAGATCACCGCCGCAGCCCTGGCATCGTCCGGATGCGCCGCGAATTGCCGCATCGCCTCTGCGAGCGGACCCGTGGTGTGTTCGCCGGTCGCCCTCAGCGAAGCCAGCGTGATCTCGCTGTGCTGCACCGGGAATTGGTACTCCGCGACATGGTCGAGCGCCTTCGCCAGCCGATAGATCGCGTTCTTCGAAGGTTCCGGCTCGCTGGAATGTCCACCGGGGGAAGTGACGGTCAGCGTGAAATCCGCATAGGTTTTTTCCGCGGCCTGCACCTGGTACACGACTGGCTTCAGCCGTGAGTCGTACGTGCCGCCCCCGGCGTCCGCATTGAGCAGGAATTCGGCGTCGTGGTAGCGCTTCGCCAGCTCGCGCGTGGAAGCCATGTCGGTCTCCTCGTCGCCGGAGAACACCAGAACCATGCCGCGCCTCGGCACGAAGCCCTCGCGCTTGAACCGCACCATCGTTTCGATCAGTGCAACGACATTTGTCTTCATGTCGGCCACGCCGCGGCCGTAGAGATAACCGTTCTCCCCGACCAGCTTGAACGGATCTCGCTGCCAGTCGGCAGGGTTGGCCGCGACCACGTCCATGTGCGCGGACAGCAGGATCGGCTTCAGGCTTCGGTCGCTGCCGCGGTAGTGCACCACCAGCGCGGCGGTGTGCTCGACCGGGATGATCTCGATGTCCGATTTGGCGAAGCCGGCCGATTCCAGCTTGCCGGCGAGATACTGCGCGAAAACCGGTACCTGGTCCTTGCCTTCCTCGGTCTGCGTCGAGATGGCATGGCGCAACATGTCCATGGTTTCCGGCATGACCTGCGAAGTGGTTTCCATGGCGGCTTGCGTGGCGGGCGCTAGTGCCAGCGCGAGGCAGGTGGCCAATGCGATGCGCGTTGTGGACATGGGGGTCTCCGCGAGCGTGTCGGGGGAGTATAGAAGAAGGACGCGAATGTATTCGACTCCATGTTCGGAAATCGAGGGAATGGCGCAGGCGTCGACCGTGAATCTGCCGGTGTCCGTGATGTGGAAGCGCCGAGCCCGGACGGATCGGGACATATAGACGTCTAGACGTCTATTGACACATCGAACCGCGATCGGTAGAGTCCGCGGAAACAACCCATCACGACCGGCGGAGGGACAGGCCCTTTGATGCCGGGGCAACCCGCGAAGGCGACTTCGCAAGGTGCCAAGTCCTGCGGAGGTTCCGACGAGGAATCGCCGGGAGATGGGTCGAAGCGCGGCACGCAAGCTCGTGCGCCGCGCCGAGACTCCGCCCGCCGCGTGGACGTTGCAAGGGCCGGAGAATCGAATGAGCCAGCCGTTCCGTTTTCCTTCGCAACAGCCCGCCCGCTGTACGCGCGCGGTGCGCGCCGGCATCGACCGCGATGCCGCGCACGGTGCGGTGACGCCGCCGCTGCATCTTTCCAGCAACTTCGCCTTCGCCGGCTTCGACCACAAGCGCGCCTACGACTACACGCGCAGCGGCAATCCCACCCGAGACCTGCTGGCCGAAGCGCTGTGCGAACTGGAGGAGGGCGCCGGCGCGGTGGTGACTTCCAGCGGCATGGCCGCGGTGGCACTGGTATTGGAGCTGGTTCCCGCCGCTGCCACGATCGTCGCCGCGCACGATTGCTACGGCGGCACGTGGCGATTGCTGGATGCATGGGCGAGGAAGAGCCGTTTCACGGTGCGCTTCGCCGACCTCACCGACCCTCGTTCGCTCGCCGCGGCACTCGATGCACGGCCGGCGCTGGTCTGGGTGGAAACGCCCTCCAATCCGCTGCTGCGCATCACCGACATCCGCCACGTCGCGCAGGCGGCGCACGCGGTGGGCGCGCTGTGCGTGGTCGACAACACCTTCCTGTCACCGGCGTTGCAGCAGCCACTGAAACTCGGCGCGGACGTCGTCGTGCATTCGACGACGAAGTACATCAACGGCCACAGCGATGTGGTCGGCGGCGCCGCGATCGCGAAAGATCCGGCGATCACGGAACAACTGAAATGGTGGAGCAATTGTCTCGGCCTGGCCGGCGCGCCATTCGACAGTTGGCTCACGCTGCGCGGCCTGCGCACGCTTCCCGCACGCCTGCGCATGCACGAGGAAAACACCGAAGCGATCGCGGCATTGCTGCAGGCGCATCCTGCCGTCGCGCGCGTGCATTGGCCTGGCTTGGAACGGCATCCGGGCCATGCGCTCGCCGCCAGGCAGCAGTCCGGTTTCGGAGCGATGTTGTCTTTCGAACTGCACGGCGGCGAACCGGCGGTGCGCGCGTTCCTCGAAGGACTGCGGCATGTCACGCTGGCGGAATCCCTGGGCGGCGTGGAAAGCCTGATCGCACACCCGGCCACGATGACGCATGCATCGATGAGCATCGAAGCCCGGAAGGTAGCCGGGATCTCCGACTCGCTGCTGAGGCTGTCGGTCGGTATCGAGGATGCGGATGACCTGTGCGCGGACATCGGCTCTGCGCTGGAACGCGCCGCAGCCGCGTGCGACTGCGAGAGCGAATGCAGCGACGAGGCGGTGCCATGAATGCCCAGGCGAGGATTTTTCCATCGCGCATCGGCGTGGTGCTGCTGGGCACGGGCGCGGTCGGCAACGCGTTGTTGCGACAATTGGGCGTGGCCGGCCGCACGGGAATCGCACTGGTCGGTGTCGCGAACTCGCGTGGGCAATGCGCGGACGCAAATGGCGTGGATGCCGCCACGGCCCGTGTGCGGCTGGACTCATGCGCCGAGGCGCGGGAGGACGCGGTGCTGCTCTCCGTGCTTGAAGAATCGGATTGCAGCCGCCGCGCGATCATCGATGCGACGGCCTCGCCCCGGATCGCGGCAAGGCACGCCGAATGGCTGCGCGCCGGATACGACGTCGTCACCGCCAACAAGGCCGCGGTCGGCGGTGCACTCGATCGCTGGCGCGCGGTGGAGGGCGCAATGAGTTCCAGCGGGAGTGTCTACGGCGATTCGGCCACGGTCGGCGCGGGCCTGCCGGTGCTGTCGACGCTGCGCCGCCTGCGTGGTGCGGGCGATCGCCTGATCGCACTGGCAGGCGTGTTTTCCGGTTCGCTCTCGTGGTTGTTCAATCACTACGACGGCACGCGGCCGTTCCATGCGCTGCTGGCCGAGGCACGCGCCTGGGGTTACACCGAGCCGGATGCGCGCGCGGACCTTTCAGGCGCAGACGTCGCGCGCAAGCTGCTGATCCTCGCGCGCGCCGCGGGTTTCGCGCTGGACGAGGGCGAAGTGGAAATCGAAAACCTGGTGCCGCCTTCATTGCGTGCGGTGGATGCGGGCAAATTCCGCGTGCGCGCCCGCGAACTCGACGAAACGCTCGCGGCACGGCTCGCCGTGGCAAAATCGAAAGGGAAGCTGCTGCGTTACGTCGCCTGCCTGGATGCGAGCGGCAACGCGAGCGTCGGCTTGCGCGAAGTGGATGCGGCGCATCCGGCCGCGCGGCTGACCGGATGCGACAATTTGTTCGCATTGACCACCGCGCGCTATCGCGCGCAGCCGCTGGTGATCCAGGGCGCCGGCGCAGGGCCTGAAGTCACCGCGCAGGCGTTGCTGGCGGATGTGCTGGCGTTGCGCGAGCGGATCGCGGCGCCGCTTGCGCTCGCGGTGTGAGCTTCAATCCTTCAACATCGCCGCCGGATCGTTGACCGCGCGCTCCACATCCGGGGTGCGCCAGCCGCAGGCGAGGCCCCAGGCGAAGAAGATCACGCCCGCGACCGCGACGGCCAGCAGATCCCAGCCGTACGGGATGTAGTCGTGTCCGTGGAACTTGTCGCTGCCCGCCCACGACAATGCCGCGATCACCGGCAGGTAGGCGATCAGCCACGCCGCGCCGCGCACCTGCTGCCCGAAGTGCAGGCGCCCGCGCTTGACGGTGTAGTACAACCAGATCGGCAGCGCGACGACCATCAGCAGGATGATCTCGCCTGTGCGCGGCCAGCGCGCCCAGTAGAGCAGCTCGGTCGAGAACACGAACGCGCAGCCGGCCACCAGGGTCAACCCGGGGATTCGCAAGGGCCGACGCAATTCCGGCGCGGTGCGCCGCAAGACCGCGACGCTGACCGGGCCCGTCAGGTACGAAATGATCGTCGCGACCGAAATCACTTCCGCCAGCGCGGCCCAGCCGCGGAAGAAGAACATGAAGAGGTAGGCCACGACCAGGTTCAGCCACATCGCCGGGCGCGGAATGCCCCAGCGCGGATGCACCTTGCCGAACACCGCGGGCAGCGTGCCGTTGCGCTCCATGCCGTAGATCATCCGCGCGGTCGTCGCGGTATACGTCGCGCCGGTGCCGCTCGGGCTGATGAAAGCATCCGAGTACAACAGCAGCGCCAGCCAGTTGAGGTTCAGTGCCAGGGCCAGTTGCGCGAACGGCGAGCTGTAGTTGAGCGCGGCCCAGCCGCCCTTCGCCAGTTGCACCGGATCCATGGCACCGAGGAAGGCGACCTGCAACAGCAGGTACACGATCGCGGCCAGCAGGATCGAGCCGATCACAGCGAAGGGCACGCTGCGGCCGGGGTCGCGCGCTTCGCCGGCGAGGTTCACCGGGCTCTGGAATCCGTTGAAGCTGAAGACGATGCCGCTGATCGCCACCGCCGTCAGCACCGCCGACAGGTTGATCGCGTGCGTGCCGCCTTGCGCGCCGACGTGGAAATTCTCCGGATGGAAGGCCGTCGCCATCAACACGATCGCGGTGAGCGCGGGCACGACCAGCTTGTACAGCGTGATCGCCGAATTGGTCTTGGCGAACAGCTTGACGCTCCAGAAGTTCAGCAGGAAATACACGATCACCAGCGCGGCGGCGATCATCAGCCCCGTGTGGCTCAGTTCGCCGGCGGCGCCGGGTCCGGAGGCGTGGTGATAGAGGTCCTGTGCCCACTGCCATTTCCACGAGGCCATGTACTGCACCGAGGCTTCGGCTTCCACGGGGATCACCGAGGCGATCGCGATCCAGTTGGCCCAGGCCGCGATGAATCCCACCAGCGAGCCGTGCGAGTAGTGGCCATAGCGCACCATGCCGCCCGATTCGGGAAACATCGCGCCCAGTTCCGCGTAGGTGATCGCGATGAACAGGATCACCACCGCGCCTATCACCCAGGCCCAGATCGCGCCGGGACCGGCCAGTTGCGCCGCGCGCCACGCGCCGAACAGCCAGCCCGATCCGATGATCGAACCCAAACCCGTGAACATCAGCGCCCATGCGCCGACGTGGCGGCGGATGGCGAATTCGTTTGACATGAGTGGAAATCCCTCGTGCGACCATCCGTGGCGCGAAAGCCGCGGATGATGGCAGAACGAACCGGTTTAGTCAGTGCCCGAATCCCTGCCTTGCGGTTGCGCGCGCGAACGGCGCGCCACCATCCGCTCAGGCGTGGAGCTTGAACAGCAAATTCACGCCGATCAGTGCCAGCGCCAGCAGCAGGACCGTCAGCGGCAGGCCCACGCGCAGAAAATCCTTCTGGCGGTAGCCGCCGGGCCCGGCCACGATCAGCAACACCGGACTGGCGCTCGGGATCAGGAACGTGTTCGAGGTGCTGATCGCCACCAGCATCGCGTACAAGGCTGGATTGCCGCCGGATGCGAGCGCGATGTTGATCGCCATCGGCACCATCATCACGGTCGCCCCGACGTTCGACATCACCTGCGAGAACAGCAGCGCGAGGATCGCCACGCCCGCCTGCAACACCCACTGCGGCAAGCCGCCGGAATGATGCAGGAATTCCTGCGCCAGCCACGCCGCGGCGCCGGTGGAATCCATCGTCCAGCCGAGCGGGATCAGGCAGGCCGTGATGAAAATCGTACGCCAGTTGATCGCCGAATACGCCTCGTCCATGTTCAGCACGCCGGTCAGCAGCATGCCGATCGCGCCGGTCATCATCGCGACCGACAGGCGCAGGCCCGCGAACAGCGCCAGCGCCATCGCGAGCGCGAAAAAAAACAGTGCGTGCCAGATCTTGCTCGGTCGTTGCTCCTCGCTCGGAATGTCGGTGACCGGCACCAGGTCGCGGTCTTCCGCCGCCAACGCGAGGTCGCGCCAGAAACTGTGCAGCACCAGCGTGTCGCCCGCGCGCAGCACGGTCTTGCGCACGTCTTCTCCGCGGAAGACCTGGTCGCCGCGGTTTACCGCCAGCACCGAGATGTTGTAGCGCTTGCGCAGGCGCAAGCTTCCGACTTCCTGCTTTGCGAAGCGCGAGGATGGCGGCACCACTGCTTCGGAGATGCCCGCACGCGTGGGATTGAACATGTCGGCGAGCGCGCGCAGGCGTCCGGTGAGCCGGCAATGCTGCGCTTGCGCGAATTCGGCGACCTGCGCGCGGGGACCGAGCACGCCGAGCACCGTGCCGACCCAGATCAACTGGTCTGCGGGCGGGGCAAGCCGTGCCTCGTTGCCATTCTTGATCGCGAGGATCGGCGGCGCGCCGGAGAGCATCTCGGCTTCGCCCACGCTCATGCCCACCAGCGGGCTCTCCGCGGTCACGGTGAGTTCCACCACTTCGCCTTCGAGGCCGTAGGTCTGCGCGAAGTAGCTCTCCGTGCGGCCGGGCGTGACCTTCGGCTGCTCGGCTTCGGTGTCGGGCAGCAGCTTGCGCGTGAACAGCGCGAAAAACCCCAGGCCCGCGAACAACAGCAGCAGGCCGACCGGCGTCACCGCGAACAGGCCGAACGGTTCGATCGTCTGCGCCCCCGGCGGCAGGTTGCGATCGGCGCTGGCGATCAAGTCGTTGAGCAGGATCAGCGGCGAATTGGAAATCAGCGTGGTGTTGGTGCCGGCCAGGATCATGAAGGCCATCGGCAGCAACATGCGACGCAGAGGCACGCCGGTGCGCGCCGACACGCGGCTGGCCACGGGCAGGAACAATGCGGACAGCGCCTGGCTCTGGATGATCGAAGACAGGCCGCCGACCATTCCATTGACCGCGAGCGACAGGCGCGATTCCACGCCCCCAGCCACGCGCAGGATGAACGAGGCCGCCTTGTTCAGCACGCCGGTGCGGTCCAGGCCCGCGCCCATGATCATCACCGCGATCAGCGAGATCACCGCGTTGCCGGCGAAGCCCTCGAACAACTGGTCCAGCGGCAACAGGCCGGTGATGCCGATGACCACCACGATCAGCACGGCCAGCACGTCGGCACGCACCCATTCCAGCACCAGCATCACGATGGTGAAGCAGACCAGCCCGAGCACGAGGGTCATGTCGGGTGTGAGGGTCAGCTCCATCTCGTGTTCGATCAGTTCATGCGGATTGAGGCGGATACCGCGGCGTGCGCGGCAGGTGAAAACTTCCGCGCGGACTCACACGCGGTCATACAACAAATCGAAAACCTCGTGCCCAAGCCGCTGGCCGCGCTGCTCGAAGCGCGTCTCGATCCGCCACGTCGGCCGTCGTGCATGACCATCGCCCCTGTTGCGATCGCGCCAGGCCGGATCCGCATCCAGCACCTCCCGCATTTGCGCGGCATAGTCCGCCCAGTCGGTCGCCAAATGCAAGAGTCCGCCGAGTTTGACACGGTCGGCCAGCAGCCGGACGAATGCGGACTGAATCAGTCGGCGCTTGTGGTGGCGCTTCTTGTGCCACGGATCGGGAAACCAGATCCGCACTTCGTCGAGCGAATCCGGTCGGATTTCGTGCTCCAGCACCTCGACCGCGTCGTGGTTCCAGATCCGCACGTTGTGCGCGTCGCGTGCAGCCAGAGCGTTCATCAGCCGGCCGACACCCGGGCGATGTACTTCGACCCCGAGGTAGTCGCGATCGGAGTCGTGATCGCTCGCCCACGCCAAGGCCTCGCCGTTGCCGAAACCGATTTCCAGCACGCGTGGCGCGTGTCTTCCGAACAGCGCATCGAGATCGCGCGGTTCGCCTTCGTAGTCGATGCCGAAGCGAGGCCAGTGCAGTTCGAAGGCGCGTTGCTGGGCGGGAGTGATGCGGCCCTCGCGCAACACGAAGCTGCGGATGCGCCGCGGGTGTTTCGCTTCGTCACTCAATCGTGCCGTCCGCAGGGCTGGAGGCGGAAGCGTGCCGTTTGCGCGGAATGCGCCCGGCGAGGAACGCCGCGCGCCCGGCTTCCACCGCCAGTTTCATCGCGCGAGCCATGCGCACCGGATCCTTCGCTGCGGCGATCGCCGTGTTCATCAGGACGCCGTCGCAGCCGAGCTCCATCGCGATGGCGGCGTCGGACGCCGTGCCGACGCCGGCATCGACGATGATCGGCACGCCCGCGTTCTCGACGATCTCCATCAGGTTGTACCTGTTCTGGATGCCCAGCCCCGACCCGATCGGCGACGCCAGCGGCATCACGGCGACGCAGCCGATTTCCTCAAGACGCTTTGCCAGGATCGGGTCGTCGCTGGTGTACACCATCACCTCGAAATTTTCCGCCACCAGTCGTTCGGCGGCTTTCAAGGTCTGCACCACATCGGGAAACAGGGTCTTCCGGTCGCCCAGCACTTCCAGCTTCACCAGCGAACGCCCGTCCAGCAATTCGCGCGCGAGGCGGCAGGTGCGTAGCGCTTCGTCGGCGTCGTAGCAGCCGGCGGTGTTGGGGAGGATGGTGTAGCGATCCGGTGGCAGCACGTCCAGCAGGTTCGGTTCGCCCGCGTCCTGGCCGATGTTCGTGCGGCGGATGGCGACCGTGACGATCTGCGCGCCCGCGGTTTCGGTCGCGCGCCGCGTTTCTTCCAGGTCCTTGTACTTGCCGGTTCCGGTCAGCAGGCGCGAGGCATACGCGCGGCCTGCGATCGACAGCGGATCGTCGATGTGTTCAGGCGAGGTCTTCGGAAGCGCATTCATCAACCGCCCCCGATGGCCGAAACGATTTCCACCCGATCGCCTTCGTTCAACACGTATTTCGCGTGCAGGCTGCGCGGCACGATTTCGCGATTTACTTCCACCGCCACGTGCCCGCTGCCGCGACCGGATTCCTCCAAGAGACTCGCTATCGTGATGTCCTGCGCGAAATCGCGCTGCGCGCCATTGAGGAAGATTTGCATCCGCCCATTCTAACGCTTGCGGAACGCACAAAAAAGAAACGCCCGCGAAGCCGGGAGCTTCGCGGGCGTTGACTGGATCGGATCAGTGCCCGTTGTCCTGGTCATCGTGATCCTTCTTCTTCGGTGGTGGCTGGTTCTGCTGGTGCGGCGGTGGCGCATGCTGTTGCTGCTGCGCGCGCGCCTGTTCGGCACGCTGTTGCGCCTCCTGTTGCTGCTGGCGCGCTTGCGCCTCGCGCTGTTGGGCCTCATGTTGCTGCTGGCGAGCCTGTGCGGCGCGCTGTTGCTCCTGCGCTTGTTGCGCGCGTATCTGCTGGTCCCGCTGGCGCGCCTGCGCCTCGCGCTGTTGCGCTTCCTGTTGTTGCTGGCGCGCCTGCGCCTCGCGCTGTTGCGCCTCCTGTTGCTGCTGGCGAGCCTGTACCTCGCGCTGTTGGGCGTCCTGTTGCTGCTGGTGAGCCTGTGCGGCGCGCTGTTGCTCCTGCCGTGATCGCTGTTGCTCCTGCGCTTGTTGCGCGCGCATCTGCTGGTCTTGCTGGCGAGCTTGCGCTTCGCGCTGCTGGTCCTGTTGCTGCGCACGCGCGCGGTCGGCACGATCCTGCGCCTGCGCCTGTTGAGCGCTCTGTCTGGACTGCTCGCGTTCGGATTGGGCGCCTTGTTGCGCTTGCTGGTTCGCGTGCTGCTGCGCCTGTCGGTCCTGCGCCGCGCGTTGTTGCTGTGCCTGCCCGGTCGCGTTGCGGTCCGCGGCGGATGGCGCATTGCGCTCCGGGTGCGCGAAGCGCGCCGACGGCAGTTCGCCCGTGCGCAATGGTGCAGAACGCTGAGTCGGAGTCGCACCGTTGGCCGGATTCTGTGCACGGGTCGGGGCGATCCGCGGCTGCTCCAATGGGTTCCTGCCGGTATTGCGCTCCTGCGTGCGGACAGGCGCACGACCCGGAGTCTGCGCCACCGGCGTATTGCCCGGGTTCGGCGAGAAGTTCTGCACGCGCTTCATCGGGGGCAGCGGCTTCGAGGCCTTCGGTTGCGCCGCAATGACCTGCACCCGCTGCGGCGGTTGTTTCGACCCTGCGTTTTGCTGGCGCATCCGCTGCAATTGCGCCTCGGGAATCGGTGCTCCGCCCTGCTTGGCGATCACGCGCTCGCGCGCGGCGAAAGGCACCGGGCGCGGCGGCGGCGCGTGTTTTGCGACGACCTTGCGGTCGAACGCCCGCGCGGGCGTGGCGATCGGCCGTTTCGGCTGCCGGATCGCGAGGCTGGCCTGGGTCGGCGAGATGTGCGGCCGAGACATTACCTGCGCCTGCGCGAGTGAGCGCGGCGGCACGTGCAAGACCGCATTGCGCACCGGCTTGGCGCCGGTGAACACGCTTCGCGGCACCGCGGTGAGCGCGCGAGGATCGTTGCGGTACGCATATCGCGCTTCGTTCATCGGACGCTGCGCGGCGTAGCTGCCGTAGTAGTTGTTGATCACCGTCTTGTTGACGTAGACGTTGCGGATGTTGGTCACGTTGACGTTGGTGAAGTAGTTGCGGCTCGCCCGGTAAGGCGGTACGTAGACATCGCGCGGACCCAGCGGGAACCAGCCGACCGGTCCGCCACCACCGCCGAGGCTGATCGAGACGGAGAAACCGGAGCCGCCGACAAACGCCACCAGCGCGGGGGCATACACCGGACGGTACTGGCGCGGGCCCGGGCACCAGCCCCAGCGGCTGCGCACGTACACCCAGCGGCCGTAGTGGAACGGCGCATAGCCCCAGGGCGCATCGTCCACCCAGGTCCAGCCCCAGGGTTCGATCCAGGCCCAATGGCCATCGCGGTAGGGCGCCCAACCCGCTGACACCTGCGTTGGGAACCACACGTTGCCGTAGTCGGGCGTCTCGTTCCAGGCGCCGTAGTCATCCAGGTCGTCGTAGCCGACGACTTCGGGCGACACGTAGCGGCTCGACACGGAGTTCCGCACGCGGTCGTCGCGGGATTGCGCCCAGCGGTCGAAGTCATCCGGCGAGGGCACGCCCGCGACTTCGACGTTGGACAGCGACGGATCGTCGAAGCGATACGACTGGCCGGCATCGAGCGAACGGCTGGCGCCGTTTTCGCCGTACACGGTGCCCGCGCCGTCGAATACCGTCACCATCGCGCCATTGCCGTCGGGCGCGACATCGACCCGATACATGCCGGGCCGGCTTGCGACGAAGGCGACGGCCGGTGTGTCGATTTCGTAGGTCTGGTTCTGCCCGACATCCCGCACGCGCAGGTTGAGCGTGCCCTGCGACAACTCGACCTGCGTGGTATTGTCGTTGAGTTCCAGGAAGTTGAACGCGCTGCCGTGGTCGATGCGCAACGCGGCGCCACCCAGTTCCAGCGCGGCGCGGCCGTCGTCGCCGGTCAACAGGCGATCGCCGGTGGTCAACGGACGATTGAGGTCGGCGCTGCCGAAATCGTTTTCGCCTGCCGGTGCGAATTCGACGTCACCCGACAAATAGGCGAGCCGCGCGACGCGGCCGGAAGGATCGGTCTGTGCAGTCTCGTATTGCGGCGCACTTTGACCGGATGGATAACCCTGATCATAGGATTGCGCGTTGACGAAGGTGGTCGAACCCAGCATGACCAGGGCCGCGACCAGCGCGGTCGGAAGCAGTTTGATCTGAAGCGATGAACGAGCGCGGGACATGGCGGACTCCGCAGCAAACGGCTTGATCTGGGCAAGCCACCCATGAGCGCATCGCTGCGCACGGTTACATGACAGCGCACCCGGGCTGAACGAGCGCCTGCCAATCCGCGTTGCGAAATGTGACGGTCGATCCCGGTCAGCCGCCGTTGCAACGGCGGCCCCGGCCTCGCTAACATCGTTCGTCGATGCGGGTGTAGCTCAATGGCAGAGCTGTAGCTTCCCAAGCTACTGACGAGGGTTCGATTCCCTTCACCCGCTTTGCCATGGTCGGCTTTCGCGATCGGATCGAGACATGCCGGACAGCGGTGCGGGAGTTGCCGCACTACCGCAGCCGGCGTTCCACCTGGAGCGTTCGTTCCTCGCCAAAAGGCCGGGGACCCGGCGGTTCTCGCCTTCCATTTGAGGGGCTCCAAGCAACCATTCGGGCGCGATGCAGCACGTACGTGGACCCGGGTCCGCGCCCGTACCCTTGCGTGTGGCTGTTGCGGCCCTTGGCGTGCGGTATGCTTTGGGCGTGTGAATCGCGTCAACCCTGCGGGCGCGTGCGCCGGACACTGAAACCTGGTTGCTTCGCGCCGCGACCGCCTCGAGGGGGAAAGATGTCCAGTAACGGAGCGTCGTCCGAGAACGCGCACCTGATAGGTCGTGTAGAGGTGGACGACCTGGAGGCGATTCTCGCCGTGTCCAACGGCGATGTCGCGGAGACGATCCACACCGTTGGCGAGCACCTCAACGCGGTCTTTACCTGGGACTACGCGAAGGGCGCGCGGCCGCAGTTGAGCAGGTTGTACGAGAAGGCCAAGACGGGCCAGTGGAACGCCGAAACCGACGTGCCCTGGGATACCGAAGTCGACCAGCAGAAGGTGACGCTCGGCAACGTGTTGGCTTACGGCGGCTTCATGCCGGGCATCAATGATCTGAAGGGCACGCCGTTCGAGAAGTGGACGGCGAACGAATGGATCGAGCTCGGTTGCGAATCGCAGAACTGGACGCTTTCGCAGTTCCTGCACGGCGAGCAGGGCGCTTTGCTGTGTACCGCCAAGATCGTGGAAACGGTGCCGTGGATCGACGCCAAGTACTACGCCGCCACCCAGGTGATGGACGAGGCGCGGCATGTCGAGGTGTTTTCACGCTATCTCGACACCAAGCTCTCCGGCCACTATCCGATCAATGCACACCTCAAGCTGCTGCTCGACCAGGTGGTGCGCGACAGCCGCTGGGACATGACGTACCTCGGCATGCAGATCATGGTGGAGGGGCTGGCGCTATCGGCGTTCCGCACGATGCACGACATGACGGTCGAGCCGTTGCTGCGACAAATCCTGCGTTACGTGATGGCCGACGAGGCGCGGCACATCGCGTTCGGGGTGGTGACCCTGAAGGAACTCTACTCCGAGCTCTCCGCCCCGGAGTTGCGCGAACGGCAGGAGTTCGTGTTCGAGGCGGCGGTGCGCATGCGCGACCGTTTCCTGCAGCAGGAAGTCTGGGAACGAATGGGCCTGCCGGTGAAGCAGACCATCAAGCTCATCATGCAGTCGCCGGAGCGGCAAGTGTTCCAGCGGATGCTGTTCACCAATGTCGTGCCCAACTGCAAGCGGCTCGGCTTGCTGGATGCCGGCGACGGCTGGCTGCGGCAGAAGTTCGAGGAATTGGGTGTGCTGCAGTTCGAAAACCTCGAAGACATCCGCAGCCCCTACGAGGAATTTTCGGTCCCGCAGGAAAGCCCCGCCTGAGCGCGCGCCCGCGCGCGCCGGCCATGCTTGCTATACGCTGGCGATCTATACGCTGGCGATCGCAACGGGGCGTCGTCCATGAAAATCGCCATCCTTTCGCGCAACGCGCGACTGTATTCGACCACGCGGCTGGTCGCCGCCGCGCGCGCGCGCGGGCATCGCGTGCGCGTGCTTGATCCGCTGCGCTGCTACATGCGCATCGGCCACGACGGCTTCGCCCTGCACTACGGCGGCCGCGCACTCAGGGATTTCGATTGCGTGATTCCGCGCATCGGCGCATCCATCACCTTTTACGGCACTGCGGTGTTGCGCCAGTTCGAGATGATGGGCGTCCATACGCCCAATTCCTCCGAAGCCGTGCTGCGCGCGCGCGACAAGTTGCGCAGCCTGCAGATCCTGGCCAAGCGTGGGTTGGACATGCCGGCCACTGTGTTCGGCGACAACCCGGACGACACGAAGGATCTCCTCGACATGCTCGGCCCGCCGCCGCATGTGATCAAGTTGAACGAAGGCGCACAGGGGCAGGGCGTGGTGCTGGCCGAAAAACCCGCGGCTTCGCAAAGCGTGATCGAGGCCTTCCGCGGGCTTTATGCGAATTTCCTGGTGCAGGAATTCGTCCGCGAGGCGAACGGCCGCGACGTGCGTTGCTTCGTCGTCGGCGATGAAGTGGTCGCGGCGATGCAGCGCGAGGCCTCGCCCGGCGACTTTCGTTCCAACCTGCACCGCGGCGGCACCGGCAGCAACGTCGAACTCACCGAGCGCGAACGCAAGACCGCGTTGCGGGCCGCGCGCACGATGGAACTCGGCATCGCCGGCGTCGACCTGTTGCGTTCTGACCGCGGGCCGCTGGTGCTGGAAGTCAACGCCTCGCCGGGACTGGAAGGGATCGAAACGGTGACGGGGGTGGACGTGGCCGGCGCGGTGGTGCGGCATGTGGAGGAAGCTGTGGGGATATGAACGGGACGAGGCGGCTTGCCAACGACTCCCTTAGTACGAAAAATGTCGTTGACAGGGCTCGCGGAACATGTCTAGGATGCATCGGCGCGGTTTGCGCGCGACACATGGGGTAGGGGACATGAAAGCATCGAACCGGCTTGTATTCGCCGTGGCGATCGGTGCATCGCTTCTGCAAGGCTGTGTGGGAAACGGCGAAACGCGGGCGGACGAGCCGCAGCCGGCCAACGTACCCGCCCAGCCGGCGGCACCGGGCGCGGCCTCGGCTGCCATTCCGGAAGACAACGGCAAGCCGGTCGTGAAGGCGGACACCAAGGAAAACTTCGAGGCGATCGTGGCGGCCATCCATCAGCAGATGCAGCCGGGCCGGCGCTGGCAATTCATCGACAAGAGCGAGCGCTCCACGATGGACGACAGTTTTGCCGACATGGGCAAGTTGTACGACCAGTTCGGCAGCGTGGACAAGATGGACAACGCCGCCAAGGTGCGGCTGCTGGCCGACCAGAGCACCGTCAACGCGATCCTGACCAAGAAAGACGGTGAGCGCCTGATCTGTACCAGCGAGACGCCGGTAGGCTCGCATCTGGCGATCAAGAAATGCCGGAGCTATGCCGAGATCCAGGCGGAACAAAACGGTGCGCAGGAGTTTTTGCGGACGCGCGCCGCCCAGACGCAACAAATAAGCGGACACTGATCAATTGGATGGCCGCGAGCGAAAGTTGCCTCGGCCCACCGAGGCCGAGTTGAAAATCCTGCAGGTGCTGTGGGAGCACGGCGCCTGTACCGTCCGCGAAGTGCACGACGTGTTGCATCGCCGCGACCGAACCGGCTACACCACGGCATTGAAGCTGCTGCAGATCATGCACGGCAAGGGGCTGGTCATCCGCGACGATTCGCAACGTGCGCATGTGTTCCGTGCGGCGGTGAGCAAGGAGAAGACGCAAAAGCGCTTTCTAGTGGACCTGGTGCAGCGGGTATTCGACGGTTCGCCGTCCAAGCTGGCGCTGGAAGCGCTTGGCAATGCGCGCCTCTCCCGTCGCGATGCGGACAGGTTGCGCGAGCTCCTGCAGAAGCATGACGACCGGGAGAAGTCGTCATGAACGCGATCGACGCGATCGGCTGGACGCTCCTGAATTTCGTCTGGCAGGGCTTGCTGCTCGGTGGGGTTTTTGCCGTGCTGCGAGCGCGATGCAGCAGGCCGCACATGCGCTATGCGCTCGGCATGGCCGCGCTCGGACTGTGCGCGCTGGCACCGGCCTTGACGCTGTGGTGGTTGTGGCCCTCGCAATCATTGCCCGATTCCCTTCAGCGCTTGCCGGATCGCCTTGTTGCCGGATTCGGACCAGCGGGTCCCGCAAGCAGCGACGTCTGGCGTCGCATCGACATCGCACTGCCCTGGCTGGTCGGAATGTGGTGTGCAGGCATCGCGCTGCTCGGCACCCGTTCAGGCCGGGAATGGTGGCGACTGGCGCGCGCGCGCAGGAATGCGATCCGGGTGGACGCATGGAGCGAATGCGTCGAATCGCTGGCGGCTCGTTTGGGCATCCGCCGATCGATCGATTTGCTCGCTACCGCGGCTGTCGAGGCGCCCACGCTGTTCGGCATTTTCAAGCCGGCGATCCTGCTGCCTACCGCGTTGTTGCTGCGGCTGCCACCCGCGCAACTGGAACTGATTCTCGCGCACGAGCTGTGTCACGTGCGCCGCTGGGATTACTTGACGAACCTGCTGCAGGTCGTCCTGGAAACGCTGTTGTTCTACCACCCGGTGGTGCATTGGTTGTCCGCACGCGTCCGCGCGGATCGCGAATTGTGCTGCGACCAGGCCGTGCTGGACACGATGGGCGCGCCGCCGAGGCGCTATGCGCTGGCGCTGGCGGAGCTCGCGGAAACCGCATCGCATCTCGCTCCGGCCGCGAGCGGCGGCATGCTGGTGGAGCGCATCGAAATCCTGCTGGCGCCCCCGCGCGCGCGGCGCGCGCGCGGCGCCGGGTGGTTGCCGTTGCTCTCCATGGTGGCGGTGCTGTTGCTCGCGTTCGGTTTGAAACGCGCGTTCGATGCTTCCTCGCTCTACCACGATCTGGCCGCAACCGGTTCCCCGTCGACCACGGTTTTGAGTTCCCCTTCGAAACCCGTCTCCGCCATCGTCGATGCTCCGGTGCGGGTCGAGCATGAGGGGCCGCGCTCCCCGCTCGCTCCCTCGAACGAACCTGCCGAACGCGTCGGTGATCTTGCGCCGCGAGTGGAATCGCACCCGGTTTCCATGGATGCAAGCACGGGCGTGGCGCACGAATCGACGGCGGCGGTTTCCGAGGCGGTCACGTCGAAGAACAGCGCGTTGGAAGTGCGTGAAACGCCCCGCCAGCCGGAACCATCCGCTGCGCCGATGGAAGCCGAAGCCCTGTCCCTTCCGAGGGCCGATTTCGCTCGCGACCTCGTGTCTGCGAAGGCGCCCGCCATCGCCCTGCCGGCGCCCACGCCTGCGAATTCCGTCCCGGTCTCGATGGCGGCCAGGACAACTGTGCCGATAGATCCGCCGACGGAGGATCGGCCACCGGAAGCCGTCGCGCCTCGGGTGACGCATTTCGTCGCACCCGTCTATCCATCGGCATTGAGCGATCGCGCGGTACATGCGCGCGTGGACCTGCAATTCACGATCGCGGCCGATGGCAGCGTGCAGGACGTCAGCGTGGTGTCGGGCGACGATCACGCGCAGCTCGCGCGGGCTGCGATCTCCGCGTTGCGGCAGTGGCGTTTCGCGCCAGAGAGCGCGCAGGCTGGCCACGTGTACCGTCAGGCGATCGACTTCGATCTGGCGGGAGAAGGTGGAGTCTGCCGCACACCTACCGGTTCGCACATCTGCCGACGCGACCTCGGCGACGCCGCCGGCGTCACGATCATCGCTCGCTGAGCGCGCACGCGGACCCTGCTGGACCCGCATTCACGCTGCGCGCGACCGCATCCCCGTTTCAGGCTAAGCTTGTAGCCGACGCGTCCGCGCGTCTCATGTGACCGGCCCCGGACGGATCCCGACATGCGCGTGCTGGTGATCGAAGACAACAACGACATCGCGACCAACATCGGCGATTACCTGGAAGACCACGGACACGTGGTCGATTTCGCGGGTGACGGCGTGACCGGCCTGCACCTGGCCGTGGTCAACGATTTCGACGTGATCGTGCTGGACCTCACCCTGCCGGGGATGGACGGGCTGGAGGTCTGCCGCAAGCTGCGCGGCGAGGCGCACAAGCACACGCCCATCCTGATGCTGACCGCGCGCGACGCGCTGGACCAGAAGCTGGTCGGGTTCGAATCCGGCGCCGACGACTACATGACCAAGCCGTTCGCGCTGCAGGAGCTGGCCGCGCGGCTGGAGGTGCTTTCGCGCCGCGGCAAGGGTCCGCAGAGCCGCGTGCTGAAGGTGTCGGACCTCACCTTCAACCTCGACACGCTCACGGTGACGCGCGACGGCAAGCCGATCCAGTTGAACCCGATCGGCCTGAAACTGCTGCAGGCGCTGATGGAAGCCAGCCCCTCGGTGGTGACGCGGCAGGAACTCGAGCAAAGGGTGTGGGGCGAGGAACTGCCCGATTCGGATTCGCTGCGCGTGCACATCCACGGCCTGCGCGCGGCGATCGACAAACCCTTCGACAAGCCGCTGATCCACACGCGCCACGGAATCGGCTATCGCATGGTCGATCCGGATGCAACCGCGACGTAGGCTTCGCAGCCGCATCATCATCTCGTACGCGCTGCTCGGTTTCGGGCTCTCCGCGCTGTTCGCGGTGGCGGCAATGTACGTGCGCGCCAAGGTCGAGGATCAACTGGTCGTGTCCTCGCTCCAGCACGACGTCGATCAGGCGGTGGAGCACGTGCATGAAGATCCGAGCCAGCCGGCAAGTTCCGAATTGATCCAGGCATGGATGTGGAGTGAGCGCACTGTCTACAAGGCGCCGCTCGGATGGCAGCACTTGAACAGCGGCGTATACAACATCACCGAAGCCGGGCCTGATGGTCAGGCGCACCACTACAAATTGGCGGTGCGAAGGAAATATGGCCTCGTGGGATTCGTCCGCTACGACATCAGCCGCGAGCAACTGGGAAGACGCCAGTTGCTGGCCGGTCTCATCGCGGCAGTGGCGGTGTTCGGGCTGCTGTCACTCTTGTTTGGAATCTATTTGTCCGGGCGCGTGATGAGACCGGTGACCGAACTGGCCGCGCGCCTGCGCGCGCGCCGCGGCGGAACCCCCGAGGCCCTGGCGCCTTACTTCGCGGAGGACGAAGTCGGCGAACTGGCCGCGGCACTGGACGACTACGCGGAGCGGCAAAGTGCGCTGATCGAACGCGACCGCGAGTTCAATGCGGACGTCAGCCACGAGCTGCGGACGCCGCTGGCGGTCATCGCCACCACCACCGAACTGTTGCTGGAAAGTCCGGAACTTTCGGACAAGGCGAAGACGCGCCTGAAACGCATCGAACGCGCCGTGCGGCAATCCACCGAGTTGACCCAGGCGCTGTTGCTGCTGTCGCGCGCGGAACGCTCGGGGCCGGTCGACGGAGAGACCACCGATGTCGCGAAGATCGCCGCCGAAGCCATCGACACGAACCAGCAGCACATCGGCAACAAGCCGGTGGCGATGCGGCTGGAAGTCGAGGGCCCGTGCGAGGTGGAGGCGCCGTCATCCGTGGTCGCCGTGGCACTGGGCAATCTGGTCGGCAACGCCTGCAAGTACACGCTCGAAGGCGAGGTGGTGGTGCGCGTGCAGGATTGCCGCGTGCTGGTCGAGGACACCGGGCCCGGCATCAAGGCGGAAGACGCCGAGCGCCTGTTCGAGCGCGGCGTGCGCGGCGAAGGCCAGATGGTGAAGGGCGCGGGGCTGGGCCTCGCGATCGTGAAGCGGTTGTGCGAACTCTATGGCTGGCGCGTGTCGCTGGCGCCGCGCGCCGAGCGTGGTGCGGTGGCGACGCTGGATTTCCAGAAAACTTGAGTGGTGAGTCGTGAGTGGAGGAAGCAGAAGTACTTCGCTTTTCCAGGTCACCATTCACGACTCACGCTTGTTCCAGCCACCCCCACTCGTCCTTCGTGCGACCGTCGAACAGCCCGAAGAACAGCTCCTGCAACCGGCGCGTCATCGGCCCCGCCTTGCCCGCGCCGACCGGCTTGCCGTCCACTTCGCGTATCGGCGTGACCTCGGCGGCTGTGCCGCACATGAAGACCTCGTCGGCGAGATACAGGTATTCGCGCGGCAGTTCGCGCTCGATGACCTCGATGCCGTCCTTGCGCGCCAGCGTGATCAGCGAGTGCCGCGTTATGCCGTTCAACAGCGCGGCGCTGACCGGCGCCGTCTGCAGCGCGCCGTCCATCACCAGGAACAGGTTTTCGCCGGCGCCTTCGCTCAGCAATCCGGTGTGCGCCAGTGCGATGCCTTCGCCGAAGCCCAACCTGCGCGCTTCGCGCGCGATCAGTTGCCCGGAAAGATAGTTGCCGCCCGCCTTCGCCCCCATCGGAATCGTATTGGGCGCCACGCGCTGCCAGCTCGACACGCAGGCGGTGATGCCGTTCTCCAACGCTTCCGGCCCGAGGTAGGGGCCCATCGGCCATGCGGCGATCGCGACATCGGTCGGCGTCTCCGCGCTCAATCCGAATCCGCCCAGGCCGCGGAATACCAGCGGCCGCAGATAAGCTTGCCCCAGGCCATTCTTCTTCATTACCGTGCGGCATGCGTCGGCGAGCTGGTCGTGCGTGTACGGAATGACGATCTCGTACACCTTCGCCGAGTGGTACAGGCGCTTCAGGTGATCGGTCAGCCGGAAGATCGCCGGCCCTTGTGGCGTCACGTAGCTGCGGATGCCTTCGAACACCGAGGAACCGTAATGCAGCGCGTGCGCCATCACGTGCACCGTGGCTTCCGCCCACGGCTTGATCGCGCCGTTGTGCCAGATGAAATCCGGATATCGTTGAGCGGCCATGCGTGCCTCCTGGATCCGGCATCATACCCGCCGCCGAGCGAGGCTTGGCGCGCGCGCGGCGCTTCCGCTAACGTAGCGCGATCATGCCTGCGATCCCGCAATCCGTCGAAGCCGAACCGCTGGTGCAGGTGCGCGACCTGCACGCGCGGCTGGGCGGAAAATCCGTCTTCGACGGCCTCACGCTGGAGGTGCCTCGCGGCAGCATCACCGCGATCATGGGTCCGAGCGGCACGGGCAAGACCACGCTGCTGCGGCACATCACCGGCCAATTGCGCGCGGATTCCGGCGGCGTGCGCGTCGCAGGGGAAGATGTGGCGCGGCTGTCGCGCAATGCGCTGTTCGCGCTGCGCGAGAAGATCGGCTTCCTGTTCCAGAACTCCGCGCTGCTGACCGATTTCAACGTGTTCGAGAACATCGCCTTCCCGCTGCGCCAGCACGCGAAGCTGCCCGAGGTGCTGATCCGCAACATCGTGCTGACCAAGTTGCAGGCGGTCGGACTGCGGGGCGCGGCGAGGTTGATGCCGAGCGAGCTGTCCGGCGGCATGGCGAGGCGCGTGGCGCTGGCGCGCGCGATCGTGTTCGATCCGATGCTGATCCTCTACGACGAGCCTTTCGTGGGCCTCGATCCGATCGCGCTGAACCAGGTGCTGCGCCTGATCCGCACGTTGAACCGCACGCTGGGGATCACCTCGATCCTGGTTGCGCACGAACTCGCCGCGATCCGCCAGGTCGCCGACCGCGTCTACCTGATCGCGAACGGCAAGCTGGTGGCGCAAGGCGCGCCCGACGATCTGGCGCACCAGGATTCGCCGTGGACGCGGCAGTTCTTCGGCGGCGAGGCGGACGGGCCGGTGCCGTTCCACTATCCGGCGCCCGACTACGCGTCCGATCTCGGGTTCGCACGATGAACGCCGTCGTGCATCGTAACTGGTTTGTGAACGGCATCGCGCAGGTCGGCGCGTGCGGATTGTTCTTCATCGACATCCTCCTCGCCTTGCCCAGGAGCCTGCGCCACTTCCGCGAAACCTGCCGCCAGGTGTGGTTCGTCGGCGCCATGAGCCTGGTGATCGTGATGACCTGCGGGCTGTTCGTCGGCATGGTGCTGGCGTTGCAGCTCTACTACACGTTGTCGATCTTCGGCGGCACCGCCGCGCTCGGCACCGTGGTCGCATTGTCGCTGTTCCGCGAACTTGGGCCGGTGGTGACGGCGTTGCTGTTCGCCGGCCGCGCGGGCACCGCGGTGACCGCGGAAATCGGATTGATGCGCGCGACCGACCAGATCGACGCGATGGAAATGATGGCGGTGGACCCGATCGCGTATGTCATCGCGCCGCGTTACCTCGCCGGCGTGGTCGCGATGCCCTTGTTGATGTGCCTGTTCAATGCGCTCGGGATCCTCGGCGGGCACCTCGTCGGCGTCACCTGGCTGGGCGTGGACAACGGTACGTTCTGGGGCAACATGACTTCCACCGTCGACCTGTGGAAGGACATCATCGACGGCGTGTGGAAGAGCCTCGCATTCGGCGCGGTGGTCACGCTGATCGCGGTGTACCAGGGTTACAACGCACCGCCGACCAGCGAGGGCGTCGCGTATTCGACCACGCGCACGGTGGTGTTTTCCGCGATCGTGATCCTCGCGGTCGACTTCGTGATGACCGCATTCTTGACCTGATCATGCAGAATGAGCTGCAAACCAGATCGCAGGCCATGGATGGCCGTCTCGAAGTGAGCTTTGAGGCGCCGTCGCATGACGCCGAGCATCGCAACCGGGCGCGCGGGAAAGGCGCGACGTCCGGGCACAGGGATGTGCGAGTTCGCGCCGGCGCGCGTCCGGCGAGAAGCGCAGGGCAGTCGAGCCAACCGGACGAAGGCTCGACCGTCATGCCCGGCGCCAATGGCTTTGGTTACTTTCCCCGAAAGGAAAGTAACCCGCGCCGCTGGACGGCGCGGGAAAAGACATGGATGTCAACAATTCAAGAGCAAAGGCACTGGATCCCGGCCTTCGCCGGGATGACGAAGGTTTGTCATGAATTCACGACCTAGCTACGCCATCGGCACCGGCCTGTTCATCCTGCTCGGCTTCGCCGCGCTGGCGTACCTCGCCACGCAGACGACGTCCGTGGCGAACGTGCACCAGGGACACAGTTACCTGCTGAAGGCGCGTTTCTCCAACATCGGCCAGTTGAAGGAGCGCGCGCCGGTGAAGATCGCCGGCGTGCGCGTGGGTTCGGTGCAGTCGATCCAGCTCGAACGCGGCAAGATGGACGCGCTGGTGACGCTCAGCATCGACGACAGATACGATGACATCCCCGACGATTCCGGCGCCGCGATATTCACCAGTGGTTTATTGGGCGACCAGTACGTTGGTTTGCAGCCGGGCGGCTCGCCGGAGAACCTGAAGAACGACGACGAGATCGTGCTGACGCAATCGGCGATGCAGCTCGAGGACCTGATCGGCAAGTTCCTGGTCAACGGCGGCCAGAAAGGCAATTCGTCCGGCTCTTCCGGCGCGCCGCCGAAATCCGCTTCGTCGGGCGGCTGAATCGACAATCCAAATCCGGAGCATCCATGTCGCGTTTCATTCGTGTCATCGCAGTCGCGGCGATCGCCTTCTTCGCCGGCATCGCGGCCTTCGCCACCCCGGTTTCGGCCCAAGCCACGGAGACACCGCAACAAGTCGTGCAGGGCATCATCGACCAGCTCGGGAACGCGCTGGATGGCCACCGCGAGGAACTGCGCAGGAATCCCGAGCAGTTGATCAAGGTGATCGACAGGATCCTGCTGCCGCACTTCGACATCGACTACGCCTCGCTGCTGGTGCTCGGCAGGCACGCGCGCGAGGCCACTCCGGCGCAACGCGCACGCTTCTCGCGCGCGTTCTACAACTCGATCACGCACCGATACGCGGAAGGCCTGCTGAACTACACCAAGGGCAAGGTCAAGATCCTGCCGTTCGAGGGCGACCTCAATGCCAAGCGCAGCGTCGTGCGCACGCAGGTACTGCTGGACGACGGCAAGAGCCTGTCGGTCGACTATGTGTTCCGCAAGAGTTCGAACGGCGACTGGAAGGCCTACGACGTGGTGATCGAAGGCATTTCCTATGTCACCAACTACCGCAACCAGGTCGATGCGGAGATCCAGAAGGAAGGCATCGAAGGCCTGGTCAAACGTCTGGAAACCGAAGGCGCCAAGGTGATCGACCAGTTGCAGCAGCAGGCGCAACAGCCGGCGGGGCATTGATCCGCATGCGCGTCGATCCGCCCCTCGCGCAAACCGTGCGCTGTTCCAGTCCGGCTGAGGACACGCTGGCGTTTTCCGGCGTGCTGACTTTCACCACGGCTGCGCAAGCCCTGGAGCAGGGCTTGCGCGCCCTGGCGCAAGGCGCGCGTTCGCGGCTGGACCTGGAGGGCGTGACGCACGCCGACAGCGCAGGGCTGGCCTGCGTGCTGGCGCTGCTGGCGCACGCGAGCCGCCTCGGAAAAAACCTGGTGGTCGCCGATCCGCCGGATGGATTGCGTGCGCTGGCCGACGTCTGCGACGCCGGCGCGCTGCTGCAAACCTGAGTCCGAACCGCTATCCCGATGTCGAACCCGACGCGGGTTCGCCCGATCGCGGCGTCGAGCCGTCGTTCCTGATCCCGTGCGCCTTCTCGTAGGCGTGCTGCTGTTCCAGCAATTGATCGATGTCGTCGCCGTCGTCGCCGACGCCCTGGAACCGTTCGATCACCGAAGCAGGCGGATTGCCATGGTAGATCTCGTAGATGCGCTTCTGGCGATACGCGTCGCGTTCGAAGATGTACGGATCGTAGGCGGAGTTCAGGAAGTTCTCGGCATCGATGCCGCGCGAACGCAACGTGATCAGGTAGGCAAGGCTTGGCAGGTACTGCGCGTGCAACTTGAAATCATGCTCGCGCGCGTACCAGGACAGCGGATCGAAATAACTGTCCACGGGCATGCGCAGGATGTCGCGCGTGGTGGTGGGGCCGACGAACGGGATCACCAGGAACGGACCCTCGGGCACGCCCCAATGCGCGAGCGTCACGCCGAAATCCGTCTCGTCCAGCGACAGTTTCATCTTGCTGGCCGGGTCGAAGAAACCCAGCAGGCCCAGCGTACTGTTGACCGCCAGGCGTCCGGTGGATTTCAGCGCATCCACCGGATGCGCCTGCAGCAATTCGTTGGCGATGGTGATCGGCAGCCGCACGTTCGAGAAGAAATCGCTGATGTGCTCGCGCGCATTCGGCGTCGTGACCTTGCGATAGGCCACGGCGACGGGCCGTATCGCAACCTTGTCGGCGGCCCGGTTGAAGGCGTACATCTTGCGGTTGAAGTTCTGCAGGGGGTCGTCGGTGCGCGGGGGCGACACGGTCGCGCAGCCGGCCAGCAGCAGCGCTGCCACGATGGGCAGGACGCGCCTCGACCGGATGGCGTTGAAGGGACGCATGGGCTGGATCGGCTGGCCGCGCGGAAAAGGCGCGATTCTACATGGAGGCCTCCAGTCCGAGACTCAAGCTCGGGGGCGTTGCTCGCCAGCCCGGTCGCGCGCTGGTAGACTCCACAGGTTTGCAAATCCGCGAGACAAGACATGGCACGCATTACCGTGGAAGACTGCCTGCAGGTGGTCGACAACCGTTTCGAGCTGGTGCTGATGGCCACCCGCCGCGCCCGGCAACTGGCCAAGGGCGCCGAAGCCGTGATCGATCCGGAAAACGACAAGCCCAGCGTGATCGCGCTGCGCGAAATCGCCGACCGGCGCATCGACATCGCCACCATCGACGAGATCGACCGCATCGAGCGCGAGCGCCGCGAGCGCGAGGCGCTCGAGTGGGCCGCCGCCGAGGTCGACGAGGACATGAGCAAGGGCGGCGACGACCTCTGATTTCGGTGGATGGAAGGCGCGCTGGCCAGACAAAACATCGCATCGTGCGCGCCGTCCGGTTGAAACACTTCTTGTGGCGTGTGCGGCGGCTCTTCGCGAGAACCGAGCGGGACGGCTCCGACGTCATCGGCATCCACGCCACCGATGCGGAGGGAAATTTCCTGCACATCCTGTGTGGCAGGGAGGCGGGGATCCGGCTGCTCCAGTCGCGCAATCGACGCGCTGTCGCGCAGGGCGGCGCCAAGCGCGCCGGAGATTGACTCCCGCCCGCCGCCTCTCTAGCGTTCGGTAATGACCGCGGCGAACGCGCCCACGCCCGCAAACGTTGCTCCGTCCGCGCCTGCGCGCGACGAGATCGCCGACATCGACGCGCTTGCCGCGCGCCTCTCCGAATACCTGCCGCAAGACCAGATCACGCGCGTGCGCGGCGCCTATGCCGTGGGCGAACACGCGCACATCGGGCAGAAGCGCCGCAGCGGCGAGCCCTACATCACGCATCCGCTGGCGGTCGCCGGCATCCTGGCCGGCCTGCACCTGGATGCGGAAACGATCATCGCCGCGATCCTGCACGACACGCTGGAAGATACCGGCCTGACGCGCGTGCAACTCGAAGCCGGTTTCGGACCGACGGTCGCGGAACTGGTGGACGGCGTCACCAAGCTGGACAGCATCGACTTTGCTTCCCGCCAGGAAGCCGATGCGGAAAGCTTTCGCAAGATGCTGCTGGCGATGGCGCGCGACCTGCGCGTGATCCTGATCAAGCTGGCCGACCGCCTGCACAACATGCGCACGCTCGGCGCGATGGAACCGGAAGCGCGACGCCGCATCGCGCGCGAGACGCTGGAAATCTACGCACCGATCGCCGCGCGGCTGGGCATGAACGCATTCAAGGGAGAATTGCAGGACATCGGTTTCCGCACCTTGTATCCGGACCGCTACCGCGTGATCGCCGGCCGCATCCGCAGCGCGCTGGGCAACCGGCGCGAAGCGATGGCGAAGATCGAGGGCGAGTTGCGCGCCCGTGTCGCGGCGGACGGCATCGAGGCGCGCGTGTTTGGCCGCATCAAGTCGCCCTACAGCATCTGGTCGAAGATGCGGCAGACGCGCAGGTCTTTCGCGCAACTGATGGACGTGTACGGTTTTCGCGTGGTGGTGGATTCGGTGGCACACGCCTACCAGGCGCTGGGCTCGGTGCACGCGTTGTACAAGCCGGTGGAAGGTCGCTTCAAGGATTTCATCGCCATCCCCAAGGCCAACGGCTACCAGTCGCTGCACACCGTGCTGTTCGGCCCGTTCGGCGCGCCGATCGAAATCCAGATCCGCACGCAGGACATGGATGCGGTGGCCGAACGCGGCATCGCCGCGCACTGGCTCTACAAGACCGACACCGGCCCCTCCAACAGTGCGCAATCGCGCGCGCGCGAATGGATTTCCGGCCTGGCCGATCGCCAGGCCACGCTGCCCTCGTCGCTGGAGTTCCTGGAGAACGTCAAGATCGACCTCTTTCCGGAAGAGGTTTACCTGTTCACGCCGCGCGGCGACATCCTGTCGTTGCCGAAGAATGCGACTGCGCTGGACTTCGCCTACGCCGTGCACACCGACGTCGGCCACCACGCCGTCGCGTCGCGCATCGACGGCACGCTCGCGCCGCTGCGCGCGCAACTCGCATCGGGCCAGACCGTGGAGATCGTCACCGCGCCTTCGGCCGCGCCCAATCCGCAATGGCTGGACTTCGCGGCGACCGGCAAGGCGCGCACCGCGATCCGGCATTTCCTGAAACGCCTGCAGCACGAGGACGCGGTCGAGTTCGGACACCGCATGCTCGACCGCGCGCTGGATGCGCTGGGATCGAGCCTGGATTCGATCCCCGCCGAAGCGTTGGAAAAATACCTGCATCAGCACAACCAGCGGCGGCTGGAGGAACTGCTTTCCGATATCGCGCTGGGCAACCGCATGCCCGACCAGGTCGCCGCACAACTGGTCGCGCTGCACGGCGCGGTCGCCAATGCGGCGGTGCACCGGCGCGAAAAGATCCGCATCAGCGGCGCAGAGCGCGGGATTCTGACATTCGGCAATTGCTGTCATCCGCTGCCCGGCGACGACATCGTGGGGTTCCTGTCGCCCGGCAAGGGCATCGTGGTGCACCGGACCAACTGCCCGAACATGCCGGAGCTCTCCAAGCATCCCGAGCGGTGCGTGGAAATCGAATGGGACCGCGACGTGCAGGGCGACTATCGCGCGCAGCTGCGCATCGAGGTCGTCAACCGGCCCGGCGTCCTGGCCACCGTCGCCGCCGCGATCGCCGCCACCGGTTCCAACATCGAGAACGTGGAATACACCGAACGCAGCCCGTTCGCGGCCACGCTGCTGTTCACGCTGGAAGTGAAGGACCGCAAGCACCTCGCCGACGTGATGCGGCGCGTGCGGCGCACGGGGGTGGTCAATGGTGTCTACAGATATCCGGTGTAGAGAACAGGGATCCGGGGCGAGCAGCGAGGGCGGCTCCGCGGATTTGTTCAGCGCGCCATCGCTGCTCATCCATCGCCCCTGGACTACACTTCGGGTTTCCCGATCGGAACAGGCCATGCCACGCACTCCCGTTCACTCCCCGGACGCACCCAAGGCCATCGGCCCTTATTCGCAGGCGATCCGCAGCGGCAATACCTTGTATCTGTCCGGCCAGACGCCACTCGATCCTGCGACCGGCGAAATGGTCGCAGGCGATATCGAGGCTCAGGCCACGCGCGTGTTCGAGAACCTGAAAGCCGTGCTGGCGGCCGCGGGCGCCTCGTTCGACGACGTGGTGCGGGTGGGGATCTACATGACCGATCTCGGCAACTTCGCCGCGGTCAACGAGGTGATGAAGCGTTACTTCCGCGAACCCCATCCCGCGCGCTCCACCATCGGCGTGGCAGCGTTGCCGCGTGGCGCCGCGGTCGAGATCGACCTGGTTGCCGCGGTGTAGTCCTTTTCGCATGTCGGCGCGTGCCGACAGCACCCGGCGTCCGGCACGCATCGCCGACGGACGCGCCATTCGCTACGCTTGCGTTCGATGAATGCGCCCCTGTCCGCAAGCGATCCCGGAGATACCGGGCTTGCGCCGGTTTCCTCGTTGCCGGGGGTCGGCCCTGCCTTGCAACAGGCGCTGGCGAAACTCGGCATCGCGCGCGTGCAGGATCTCTGGTTCCACCTGCCGCGGCAATACGAAGACCGCACCCGCATCACCCCAATCCGCGACCTGCGGATCGGCGAAGCGGCGCAGGTCGAAGGCGTCATCGAAGCGGTGGAAACGGGCTTCCGCTACCGCGCGCAGTTGCGAGTGGCGATCACCGACGATTCGCAATCGACGCTGGTGTTGCGCTTCTTCCATTTCCGCCGCGCGCAGGTCGAACGGCTCGCGCCGGGCACGCGGCTGCGCTGCTACGGCGAGGTGCGCCATGGCGCGCACGGTCCGGAAATCGTGCACCCGCAGTACCAGATCGTGCACCCGGCGAGTACGGTAGACGAACGACTGACGCCGGTGTATCCCGCCACCGAGGGCCTGGGCCAGCAGCGCCTGCGCTCCCTGATCGGGAAATCGCTGGCGCGCCTGCCGGACGCGGCAGCACTCGAGCTGGTTCCCGATGCGCTGCGCGAACCGCTGCACCTGCTCTCGTTGCGCGAAGCCCTGCTGACCGTGCACCGGCCGCCGCCGGACGCGGACATCGGCGCGCTTGCCCGCGGCGCGCATCCGGCGCAGCAGCGGCTGGCGTTCGAGGAGTTGCTGACGCACCACCTGGGGCTGAAGCGGATGCGTGCGCAGGTGCGCAGGCATCGCGCGCCGGCGCTGCAGGTCGATCCCGCGCTGCGCCGACGCTTCATCGGTGCCCTGCCATTCGAACTGACCCGGGCGCAGCGACGCGTGTCCGCCGAAATCGCGGCCGATCTCGCGCACGCCACGCCGATGCTGCGTCTGGTGCAGGGTGACGTGGGCTCCGGAAAAACGGTCGTCGCCGCGCTCGCCGCGTTGGGCGCGATCTCGGGGGATCACCAAGTGGCGTTGATGGCGCCGACCGAACTGTTGGCCGAGCAGCACCTCCGCAGTTTCCGCCAATGGTTCGAACCGCTCGGCATCGAAGTCGTCTGGCTCGCGGGCAAGGTCCAGGGAAGGGCGCGGCAATCCGCACTGGCGGACGTCGCCGGCGGCGCGCCGGTGGTGATCGGTACACACGCCTTGATGCAGGAAGGCGTGGTCTTCAAGCGGTTGGGGCTCGCGATCGTGGACGAACAGCACCGCTTCGGCGTGCAACAAAGGATGGCGTTGCGGGAAAAAGGCGCCGATGACGACTCGTTGCCGCACCAACTGGTGCTGACGGCCACGCCGATCCCGCGCACGCTGGCGATGAGCGTCTATGCCGATCTCGACATTTCCGCGCTGGATGAATTGCCGCCCGGCCGCACGCCGGTTCAGACCGTGGCCGTGTCGAACGCGCGCCGGCACGAGGTGATCGAACGCATCCGCGCCGCCTGCGCGGAAGGGCGGCAGGCGTATTGGGTGTGCACCATCATCGAGGAGTCGGAGCAGCTCGTCGCGCAGGCGGCGGAAGTCACGCATGCCGAATTGTCGGGCGCATTGCCGGATCTGAAAATCGGCCTGCTGCACGGGCGCATGAAGCCGGCGGAAAAGCAGGCGACGATGGATGCGTTCAAGGCCGGCGGAATCGCGTTGCTGGTTGCGACCACCGTGATCGAAGTCGGCGTGGACGTCGCCAACGCCAGCCTGATGGTCATCGAGAACGCCGAGCGCCTGGGGCTCGCGCAATTGCACCAGTTGCGAGGGCGTGTGGGGCGCGGCGACATCGCCTCCACCTGCGTGCTGCTGTACCAGCCACCGCTGTCGGCGCTGGCGAAACAGCGGCTCGAAGCGATGCGCGAAACCAACGACGGTTTCGTGATCGCGGAGAAGGACCTGCAACTGCGCGGCCCCGGCGAACTGCTCGGCACGCGCCAGACGGGCGAACTCGGGTTCCGCATCGCCGACCTGGTGCGCGATGCGCACTTGCTGCCCGCGGCGCAGCGCGTCGGTGCGGCGATGCTGGAGGAGCATCCCGGGCTCGCGGCGCGGCTGGTGGCGCGCTGGATCGGCGCGTCGGCGCGATTCGCGGATGCGTGATGCTGTCCGCTAAACTCGCGCGTTTCCCCGTCCCCGCACGCACGACCGATGCTCCTGATCGACACCGACCCCGGCGTTGACGATGCGCTCGCGATCCTGATGGCGCACGCGCACGCGCGCGTGCTGGGACTGACCGTCACGGCGGGCAATGTCGGATTGGCGCAGACGACGGCAAATGCGCTCAAGCTGGTGGAAACGATCGGCGCGAATACGCCGGTCTACCCGGGTTGCGACGCGCCGTTGCTCGGCAGGCCCGAAGTCGGCGCTTCAGTGATCCACGGCCGCGACGGATTCGGGGATGCGAACCTCCCGCCACCCAAACTCAAGCCGGAAAACGAGCACGGCTCGCTGGCGATGTCGCGCCTGACGCGCGACGACCCGAACGCAATCACGCTGGTGTGCATCGGGCCGCTGACCAATCTCGCGGTGGCGCTGAAACTTGATCCATCGTTGCCGCGACGTGTAGAACGGCTGGTGATCATGGGTGGTGCCGTAACCGGCCGCGGCAACTACGAACGCGTGCCGACCGAATTCAACATCGGCTTCGACCCGGAGGCCGCCGCGATCGTGTTCCGCGCGTTTCCGCGATTCGAGCTGGTGGATTGGGAAGCCGCCACCCGGCACGGCGTCGATCATGGGCTGATGCGGGAATGGTTCGAGCGCGGCGACGCGCGCGCGAGATTCTTCGAGGCGATTTCGGCGCATGCCCGGCGCGCGAACATCGAACGCGGCCGCCGCGGGTTGATGGCCGCCGATGCGCTGGCGATGGCGGTGGCGCTGTGTCCCGACATCGTCGTGTCTGCCGAGGAAAGGCACGTCGCGGTGGAAACCGACGGCCGGCTCACGCGGGGCGCCACGGTGGTGGACTGGACGGGCTTCGGCGGCGGCGAACCCAATGCGCGGATCGTCCTGGAAATCGATCGGCGGCGATTCGAAGCCCTGATTGCCGCTGCGCTGGGGGCGCCCGCGCGAGGTTGAAGCGCTTGTCCATCCGGCCGCCGCCCTGCTAAACTGCCGCTCTTTTCCCGCGCAAAAACCCGCGCCTGGAGTTCCCATGAAAGCCGACATCCACCCGAACTACAAGCCGGTGGTGTTCCAGGACATCAGCAGCGATTTCGCGTTCCTGACGCAGTCGACCATGACGTCCAAGGAAACCATCAAGTGGGAAGACGGCAACGAGTATCCGCTGATCAAGGTGGAAATCTCGTCCGCTTCGCACCCGTTCTACACCGGCAAGCAGAAGGTGCTGGATTCCGGCGGACGCATCGACAAGTTCAAGCGTCGCTATTCGGGCGCCAAGAAAAGCTGAGGACAGGAAATCCTCATCCCGTGGAGCACAGGATGTGCGATGACACGGGCGCCTTTCGAAAACGCCGGCCTCGCGCCGGCGTTTTCGCATCCGCGTGCCGATCGTCACGGCGCGTGCAGACATGCCCTGTGCGATAATTGGAGATTATCCGGTTCGTTTTCGCTGCGCGCGAAGCGGGCCGTAAGGAACACAAGGAGTTTGCCGTGACCAAGACCGTCACACTGACCGACAGCGCAGACCGTTCCGTGCAGATGCCCCTGGTGGATGGCAAGCTCGGGCCGTCGTGCATCGACATCGGCAACCTGTACAGGGAAACCGGTCACTTCACCTACGATCCCGGTTTTGCAGCGACTGCAGCGTGCAAGAGCGCGATCACCTTCATCGACGGTGAAAAGGGCGTACTGCTCTATCGCGGCTATCCGATAGAGCAGCTGGCCGAGAAGTCGAGCTTTCTCGAAGTTGCCTATCTGTTGCTGGAAGGCGAGCTGCCCACGCCGGCGCAATTCGGCGCGTTCGAGGACGCTGTGACGCATCACACGATGATGCACGAGTCGCTGAAGTCGTTCCTGCATGGGTTCCACCACAACGCGCACCCGATGGCGATCCTGTGCGGCGCGATCGCGTCGCTGTCGGCGTTCTACCACGACAACCTCGACATTACCGATCCCGCCCAACGCAAGCTGGCGGCGATCAGGCTGATCGCCAAGACCCCGACCATCGCCGCGGCGGCATACCGCTATTCGATCGGCTGGCCTTTCCGCTATCCACGCAACAACCTGGAATACGTCACGCGATTCCTGCACATGATGTTCGAGGTACCGAGCGAACCGCTCGCCTTGAACCCGGTCGCGTCAAAGGCGCTGGACCTGCTGTTCATCCTGCATGCGGACCACGAGCAGAACGCATCCACCTCGACCGTGAGGCTGGTGGGTTCCACCGGCGCCAATCCCTACGCTTCGGTCGCGGCCGGCATTGCGGCGTTGTGGGGTCCAGCGCACGGCGGCGCCAACGAAGCGGTATTGAAGATGCTCGCCGAAATCGGCGATGCGAAGCGCGTGGACAAGGCGGTCGCGCGCGCCAAGGACAAGGATTCCGGCTTCCGGCTGATGGGCTTTGGCCATCGCGTCTACAAGAATTTCGACCCGCGTGCGCGGATCATCCGCGAGATGACGCACAAGGTGCTGGACGAACTGGGCGTCAACGATCCGCTGCTGGACATCGCGTTGAAGCTTGAAGAGGCCGCCCTCAAGGATGATTACTTCATCGAGCGCAAGCTGTATCCGAACGTCGACTTCTACTCCGGCATCATCTACAAGGCGTTGCGCATCCCGACCGAGATGTTCACGGTGATGTTCGCGATCGCGCGCACCGCCGGCTGGATCGCCCACTGGATCGAACAGCATGAAACCGATGACGCGCGAATCGGCCGGCCGCGGCAGGTATACACCGGCGCAGTGCAGCGGGATTACGTGGGGATGGAGAAGCGGTGAGATGCGGGTGGTGAGTGGAAAAGTAGAAACACGCGCGCTCCATCGCTCCTACAACTCATCTCTCACGACTCACCGCTCACGGGCATTCTCAAAACCGGCGATCTCGTCTTCCGCCAGCATCATCTCCAGCGCGGCCAGCGTCGCGCGCCGCATCGGTTTTTCGTCGATGCGGTCCAGCGGCGATTGCCGGAGGGCGTCGCGGGCAAACACGGTGAGATCTATCGCAAAGCCTTCCGCCGCGAAGAGCAGCGCCGGAAACTCGGCGCTGTGCTGCCGATCGGTGCGCAAGGTGCGCGTGCGTTGTTCGAACGGGATGCCGCGCTCTTGCAGGAACATCGATATTTCCTCCGGCGAGTCGCAGAACACATGCAGGCATATTCCGGAATGCGCATCGGCGGTGCCTTCCAGCACCGGGCCGACCAGCCTCGGCTCGTAGGGTTCCAGGAAACGCATCGCTTCCGCAGCCGCCTCGCGCCTGGCACGCAGCGCCTGTGGTTGCGAACCAGACTGGAACAGGCGCTGGTGCTCGCGCAGGGCATCTTCGATTTCGCGGTTGCGCGGCAATTGCTGCTCGTCGTTCAGGCCCAATCGCTGCGCCGCCTTCAGCTTGGCCTGCCGGTAATCGCGCATGCCGTGTTCACTGATCAGCCGCGCGGCTTCCAGTGCGACGCGGCGACGCAATTGATGGCTGCGGCCCTCGGCGTGGATGCGGTGGAATTCGGCGCTCTTGCGCATCGCTGTTTCTCCCATGCATCCGCGTTGGGATCAGTGTGGCAAATGCAGCGGGGAATTGAAAGCGTCGACCGTCGACCGTCAGCCGCAAGCATCAGCGCATGACTTCTCGCTTCACGACGCACGGCTCACGGTTCACTCAAAAAATATCGTACGCGGGTGATTGGTCTTGCTGGTTCTGTGCCTGCGTGCGCAGGCGATCCAGATCCTCGACCTTGAAGATTTCGTTCATCGCGTTCGGATCGCCGGCACCCGCCAGCGTGCCGGTCACGCTGTCGATCGAAGCGGTGACGATCCCCGGAGGCATCGGCAACGTGTTCTCCGGTCGGCCTTGCAACGCCGGTCCCATGAACGCCATCCAGACAGGCAGCGCGGTTTCCGCGCCGAATTCGCCCTTGCCCAGCGAGTCGTAGTTGTCGAACCCGACCCACACCGTCGTTACCAGGTCGCCATTGAAGCCGCAGAACCAGCCGTCGCGGTGGTCGTTGGTGGAACCGGTCTTGCCGGCAAGATCGCTGCGGCCGAGCTTCTTGGCCTCGAAGCCGGTGCCGTGATCGATCACGCTCTTCATCAATGACGTGACCAGATAGTCGTTGCGCGCACCGATCACGCGTGGCGCGAGATTGGGCGTATTCGTCGCTGCGCCGATGCTGGCGGCGGACACGGGCGCGGATGCCTGCAATGCGCCCGGATCGGCCGCCGCCGCGGAGGGCTGCAGGGGCGCGTTCGCCACGGCCTTGCCCTCGTCCAGCAACCGCTCGGCGCAGGTGCGGCAGGCACGAGGCGGGTTGGCGCGATACACCGCGTGGCCGTCGCGGTCGTCGATCTGCGCGACGTAATAGGGATTGATCAGGAAACCGCCGTTGGCGAACACCGAATAGCCGCGCGCCATCGCCATCGGCGAAACCGAGGCGGTTCCCAGCGCCAGCGACAGGTTGGCCGGGACCGCGTCCGGCGGAAAGCCGAAGCGCGTGATGTATTCGCGCGCGTAGCGCACGCCGATCGCATCGAGCAGGCGGATCGAAACCAGATTCACCGATTCGGCCAGCGCTTCGCGCAGGCGCATCGGCCCGCGGAACTTGCCATCGTCATTGCCCGGCGTCCACAAGCCACCCGGCTTGGAGGGATCGGGCAACGCGATCGGCGCGTCGTTGATGATCGAGGCTGGCGTGAAGCCGCGATCGAAGGCCGCGGAATAGATGAAAGGCTTGAAACTGGAACCGGGCTGACGCGCGGTTTGCACCGCGCGGTTGAACTTGCTGCGCTCGAAACTGAAACCGCCGACCAACGCCTTCAGCGCACCGTTTTCCGGATCGAGCACGACCATCGCCGATTGCGCGGCGGGAATCTGGGAAAGCTGCCATTGCGGATCGGCGGCCTTCGCCACCACGGCGAGTTTCCTGTCATTCGCCCCTGTCTTGCCGTCCGCGGCGTCGGCTTCGTTCGCCTGCACTTGCGCCTGCGCCACGCGGACGATGTCGCCGCGACGCAGGATCGCCGCTACGCCTTCGCCGCCGGTCTCGGCCTTGCGCGCATACCGCTGCGCCCACGCGACCGCCTTGTCGTCGAGCTGCACCGATTGCCCGCCACCGAGATACACCGTCGCGTGATTGCCATCGACTTCGGTGACCAGGCCGGGCACCAGGCCCGAGAGCGGGTGGTAGTCGGCCAACGCGTGATCGAAATCCGCGCTGCTCGCCGCCGCGGCGAGATCGACGTGCGCTTCGGGACCGCGATAGCCGTGGCGGTGATCGTATTCCTCCAGCTTGGTGCGCAATGCGGCATTCGACAGCGCCTGCAGCCGGCTGTCGATCGTGGTGTGCACCACGTAGGCATCGGTCAATGCACGACTGCCGAGGCGTTCGATCGCCTGCCGCCGCACCATTTCCGCCAGATACGGCGCATCCACCTGCACCGGCGGCTCGTGCGGCCCGGCGTCGTCGGGCGTGGCGACGGCGACCTGGTACTGCTCTTGCGTGATGAAGCGGTTGTCCAGCATGCGTGCTAGTACGTAGTTGCGTCGTGCCGTGGCGTGCTGCTGGTTGTAAAGGGGATTGCCCGTGGTCGGGGCCTGGGGCAAGCCGGCCAGCATCGCGCACTCCGCCAGCGTCAACTGCTCGAGTTTCTTGCCGTAATAGAACTCGGCCGCCGCGGCCACTCCGTAGGAGCGGTGGCCGAGGAAGATCTTGTTCAAGTAGAGCTGGAGAATCTCATCCTTGGTCAGCTCGTTCTCGATCTTGAAGGCGGTGAACATCTCGATCAGTTTGCGCGTGTAGCTCTTCTCGGGACTCAGGAAGAAATTGCGCGCGACCTGCTGGGTGATCGTCGAGCCGCCTTGCGCCTTGTTGCCGCCGGTAACCAGCACGTGCCAGCCGGCGCGCGCGGTGCCTTCCCAGTCGACGCCGGGATGGTGGTAGAAATCCGCGTCCTCCGCGGCGAGAAATGCGTCCTTCAATTGCGCCGGCACCTGGTCGATGCGCACCGGAATGCGGCGGGTCTCGCCGAACAGCGCGATCAGCTTGCCGTCGGCCGATTCCACCCGCAGCGGCACCTGCAACTGCACGTCCTTGAGCGAAGCCACCGACGGAATGCGCGGGGAAATCAGCCAATAGGTAAAGCCCGCCGCCAGCACGCCCAGCAGGAACAGGCAAAGCACCAGCATCGCCGCAATGCGCAGCAGGCGTTTCAGGATTCGCATTCAAGAAGTCTCTGGATGACCGGTTGCAGCCGCTCTCGGTTGGCAGTCAAACCCCGGGCAGTCAAATGCTCGCACACCCGGGATTGATGGCGACTGACGAAAGCGTGGCAAAAAGGAGACGAAAAGCCGGTCGCGAGGGGTGGAGCATTGTCGTTTGTGATCGCAGTCAAATACGGCGCCGTACCGTTCCGAGTATAGATGCTTGCCACAAACGCAGCGAGGGAAACGGGTTGCGTTTGGACGTGGAAGAGGATTGGCAGATATCGTGCTAGTTCCCGGACGGCGAAGTGACGGCCCGGGCGAAAAGTCGATCCACTTTGCGCTTGCGGCTGGAAGGGGGCGAGGGTGCAGTGGAAAGGCTTCCGGATCAGCGGGTTGCGGCACCAGTATGGACCCGTTGATATTTCGTTAACTTTCCGATCTAATGCGGTTGCGCATCTTTCGCTCGTAAGGGCGCGTGGGGAAGGGGAAAATTCGTGGGCTTGCTAACGCCAAAGGCGCCGCCGCTGATCGGAGTGGACATCAGCTCGACGGCGGTCAAGCTGCTGCAACTGACACAGGCCGGCGCTCGCTACCGCGTGGAGCATTACGCCGTCGAGCCGCTGCCGCCCAACGCCGTGGTCGAGAAGAACATCGTCGAAGTCGAGGCGGTGGGCGACGCGATCCGCCGCGCACTCGCGCGCACCGGCACGAAGACGAAATACGCCTGCGCCGCGGTCGCGGGTTCGGCGGTGATCACCAAGGTGATCCCGATGCCCGCGGATCTCAACGAGGACGACCTGGAAGGACAGATCCAGGTCGAAGCGAACCAGTACATCCCTTATCCGATCGAGGAAGTCAGCCTCGACTTCGAAAAGCTCGGGGCGGTCAAGGACAACCCCGAAATGGTCAACGTGCTGTTGGCCGCTTCGCGCACCGAGAACGTGGACATGCGCGTGGCCGCACTCGACCTGGGCGGGCTCACCGCGAAGGTGGTCGACGTCGAAGTGTTCGCCATGGAGAACGCTTTCCGGCTGATCTCCGATCAACTGACCGTCTCGCGTGATGCGCTGATCGCGCTGATCGATGTCGGCGCCACCATGACCACGCTCTCCGTGCTGCGCAACCAGCGCACGATCTACTCGCGCGAGCAGGTCTTCGGCGGCAAGCAGCTCACCGATGAGGTGATGCGCCGCTACGGACTCTCTTATGAAGAGGCCGGCATGGCCAAGCGCCAGGGCGGATTGCCCGAATCCTACGAGATCGAGGTGCTGGAGCCCTTCAAGGAAGCGATGGTGCAGCAGATCAGCCGCCTGTTGCAGTTCTTCTTCGCAGGCAGCGAATACGGCAAGGTCGATCAGCTCGTGCTGGCCGGCGGCTGTGCGGCGATCACCGGCATCAGCGAGATGGTCGAGGAGCAGATCGGCGTGCCCTGCACCGTGGCCAATCCGCTGGCCAGCATGTCGCTCTCGCCGCGCCTGCAGGCGCAGACCCTCGCGCAGGACGCGCCCGCGCTGATGATCGCCTGCGGCCTGGCCCTGAGGAGTTTCGACTGATGGCCAGAATCAATCTCCTCCCCTGGCGCGCCGAACGGCGCGAACAGCGCAAGCGCGAATTCTTCATGCAACTGGGCATCGCGGCCGCGGCCGCGATCGCCGTCGTGATCCTCGCGATCCTGTTCATGGATGCGCGGATCGCATCGCAGAACAACGATAACGACTATCTCACCGGCGAGATCAAGCAACTCGACGCCAAGATCGCCGAGATCAAGGACCTGCAGAAGACAAAATCGCAACTGCTGGCGCGCAAGCAGATCATCGAGAAGTTGCAGGAGAACCGCGCGCAGATGGTGCACCTGTTCGACGAACTGGTGAAAACCATTCCCGACGGCGCGCGCCTGACCTCGCTGAAACAGAACGGACCGACCCTCACCCTCGATGGCGTGGCGCAATCCAACGCCACGGTGGCCGAGTACATGCGCAACATCGAAGCTTCGCCGTGGCTGGGTTCGACCGACCTGGTGAAGACCGAGAACAAGCGCAGCGACAGTCGCACGCCTTACGAATTCGAACTGGTGGTGCACCTGGACAAGCCCAAGGCGACCGAATCGGGTGCGCCGGCCGCGGGCAGCAGCAGCGGAGCGTCCGTCGCCGAGGCTTCGAGCAGCGCGGACGCGGCGTCCGCTTCGACGGCTGCGACCGCCGCGCCGGCTGCTCCGGCCAGCAACGGGGGGGCCGCGCAATGAGACTGATCGACGATCTGCGCAACCTCGACCGCAACAACATCGGCGGCTGGCCGCGTTCGGTCAAGGTTTTCTTCACCGTGCTGGTGATCTTGGTGATCCTGCTGGTCGGCTGGTATTTCTTCATCAGCGACAAGCAGGACGAACTGACCCAGGCGCAGCAGAAGGAAGTGCAACTGAAGCAGGAGTTCTCTTCCAAGCAGGCCGAGGTGGTGAACCTCGAGGCCCTGAAGGCCCAGCTTGCGGAGATGAACGACCTGCTGCGGCAGATGCTGCGGCAACTGCCCAGCAAGACCGAGATGCCCGCGCTGCTGGTGGACGTCTCCCAGACCGCGTTGTCGGCCGGACTGGAAACCGAGTTGTTCCAGCCGGGTCCCGAACAGCCGAAGGAGTTTTACGCCGAGCAGCCCATCGCGATCCGCATGCAGGGCACCTATCACCAGTTCGGCACCTTCATCAGCGGCGTCGCGTCGCTGCCGCGCGTGGTGATCCTCACCATGCACGACGTGGCGCTGCATCCGCAGCAAGCCAGCGGAGATTCACCTCCACCGGGCGGACAACTGGTGATGGAGGGCACGGTCAAGACCTATCGCTATCTGGGCGACGAGGAAACGGCCGCTGCCACCAGCACCAAGCCCACAAAAGCCGCGGGGAGGAAGTGAGCATGCGCACCTTACTCGCCCGCCTGTCTCTCGCCAGCGGTGTCGCCGTGATGTTGCTGGGCCTGGCCGCGTGCAGCGGTCAGGACGACCTGCACCAGTGGGTTGCCCAGGAAAAAGCCAAGAAGGGGGCACCGCTGCCGCCGCTGCCGGTGGTCAAGACCTTCGAAAGCTTCGTCTACCAGGACCAGGACAAGCGTGACCCGTTCAGTCCCGGTCCCACCGAAGCGGCAAGTTCGCTCAACGGCCCCGGCCCGCATCCGGACCAGGACCGCGTGCGCGAACCGCTGGAGTCCTACCCGCTCGACAGCCTGAAGATGGTTGGAACCCTCAGCGGCAAGAGCGGCATGGAAGCCTTGATCAAGGATCCGCAAGGCGTGATCCATCCGGTCCATGTCGGCAACTACATGGGCCAGAACTACGGTCACGTCACGACGATCGCCGAAGACCGTGTCGAACTGGCCGAGCTGGTGCCCAACGGCACCGGCGGCTGGATGGAACGCGACGCGACCATTGCATTGGGTGACAAATGAAGTCCATTGGGGATGACGTCATGATCAGCAAACCCGCTTGTCAAACCGGCCGCATCGACGCGCGCCTTGCCCGGCCGCGCGGCGCGCCCGCACGAGCGCCCGGGAAAAAGCTCGTCGCGATCGCCGCCCTCCTGGGACTCTTCGTCTGCGTGCCGGCATTCGCTGCGAATACGCTGCAGGACGTCACCTCCACGCCGCTCCCCGACGGCAAGGTGCAGTTGACGTTGCAGTTCGCGCAGCCCGTCGCCGCGCCGCGCGCGTTCAGCACCGACACGCCGCCGCGCATCGCCCTGGATTTCACCGACACGCACAATGGCCTGAGCCAGCGCAGTGTCGCGGTCGGCAGTGGTTCGACCTCCGCGGTCAGCGCCGTCGAAGCCAACGGCCGCACCCGCGTGGTGGTCGACCTCACGCAACCTTCGGCTTACGTCACGCGCGTCGAAGGCAACGACGTGATCGTCACCGTCGGCAACGGCATGAACATGGCCGCGGCAGAACCCGCCGCAGCGCCGGCCGCTTCCGAGGCGCTGGCGCCCGTGCCGGCAGCACCACCCTCGCAGGTGGCGCTGGCGACCGCCGCCACCGATCCCACCAAGGCCGTGCCCATGGCCAGCGGCAACGTGATCCAGACGGTGGATTTCCGCCGCGGCGATCACGGTGCAGGCAAGCTGGTGATCGGCTTCAATGGTCCCGGTGCAGCCACCCGCATGCACAACGAAGGCGACCACACCGTCATCGACGTGCTCGGCGCGCGGCTCTCCGCGTCGCAGGCGCGCAGGCTGGATGTCACCGACTACGCGACGCCGGTGAAGAGCGTCACCACGCACGCTTCGCCGGGCGGTGCGCGCATCGACGTGCTCACCGACGGACTCACCGCGCCTTCGGGTTACCAGAGCGGCAATCAATACGTCGTCGAATTCGCGCCGCCGAAACAAGATATCGGCAGCGTGATCGGCGCACCCAAGCCGATCGTGTACAAGGGCGGCCGCGTCACCTTCAACTTCCAGGATATCCCGGTGCGCTCGGTGCTGCAACTGCTCGCCGACGTGTCCGGCACGAATATCGTTGCTTCCGACAGCGTGCAGGGCAACGTGACGCTGCGGCTGGTCAATGTTCCCTGGGACCAGGCGCTCGCCGTGATCCTGCGCGCCAAGAACCTGGACCAGCGCAAGGACGGCAACGTGATCTGGGTGGCGCCGCAGCAGGAGCTCGCCACTTATGAGCAGAACATCGCCGACGCGCGCCTGAAGGAGCTGGAGAACGCGCCGCTGGTGTCGGATTACATCCCGATTTCCTACGGCAGCGCGGCCGACATCGCCAAGCTGCTCACCTCCAATACCAAGACCAATCAGGCCGGTGGCGGCAGCGGCGGACAGCAGCAGCGGGGTTTCCTCTCCTCGCGTGGCAGCGTGTCGTTCGACGAGCGCACCAACACCCTGCTGGTCAACGACACGCCGGAGAAGGTGCAGGAGATCCGGCAGCTCGTGGCGGTGCTGGACAAGCCCGTGCAGCAGGTACTGATCGAAGCGCGGATCGTGATCGCCACCGACAACTTCGCGCGAGACCTGGGTGCGAAGTTCGGGCTCGACGTATTCGGTTACAGCGGCAAGCAGCGCATCGTCACCGCGCCGACCACCAACGACATAGCTTCCTTGAATCAGAGCATTTTCAATGAGGCGCAAGCGGTGCAGCAGGGCAAGCCGGATCCGGGCTTCGAGTATCCCGGCGGCTTGAACGTCAACCTGCCTTCCGCGGCGGCCGGTGCAAGCAGCTTCGCTCTGGGGATCATCTCCAGCCGCTACAACCTCGACCTTGAATTGTCGGCGGCGCAGACCGAGGGCCGCAGCGAAACCATTTCCTCGCCCAAGGTGATCACCGCCAACCAGCAGGAAGCGCTGATCCAGCAGGGCCAGGAAATCGGCTACGTCACCTTCCAGAACTCGGGCGGCGCGGCGGGCGCGGGCACGGCCACCGTGCAGTTCAAGGATGCGGTGCTGGAGTTGCGCGTGACGCCGACCATTACGGCCGACGACCGCGTCTTCATGAAGCTCAAGGTCACCAAGGACGCGATCAACTCGTTCGTGCCCAATCCGGGCGGCGGCCTGATCCCGCAGTTGGACAAGCGCGAGATCGATACCTCGGTGCTGGTGGACAACGGCCAGACCGTGGTGCTGGGCGGCGTGTATGAATTCACCAAGAGCATCGACACCGTCAAGGTGCCGTTCCTCGGCGACGTGCCGGTGCTGGGCGCGCTGTTCCGCAAGAAGAACAACCAGAACAACAAGGCGCAACTGCTGATCTTCATCACCCCGCGCATCCTCAACCAGGAAAAGATGGTGGAGTAAGGCTCCGGGCCTTCGTGGACATGAAACGGCGCGGGATCCCGCGCCGTTTTCTTTTGGGCGCCCCATCCGGGGAGCATCCACCCAGCACTTCCGACACACAAACTTTACGGCCTGTTTGTGGTCAACTAGGCGCATGGTTACCGAGCCCGCATACGTGGCCGATCCGCTGGCGTCCGCGAGCGCGTCCTCCGGGGGCGATGCGCCATCCGCCCTCCAGCAGCGCTTCGGCGCGCTGCGCGAAGCGCTGAATGGAGAGGTGATCGGCCAGCCCGCGCTCACCGAGCGCTTGCTGATCGCCCTGCTCGCGGACGGCCACCTGCTGGTGGAAGGCGCGCCTGGACTGGCCAAGACCACCGCGGTCAAGGCACTGGCCGCGCGCATCGAGGCGGATTTCCACCGCATCCAGTTCACCCCGGATTTGCTGCCGGCCGATCTGACCGGCACCGACGTGTTGCGGCCGCAGACCGGGTTGTTCGAATTCGAACGCGGCCCGCTGTTCCACAACATGGTCCTGGCCGACGAGATCAACCGCGCTCCGGCCAAGGTTCAATCGGCGCTGCTGGAAGCGATGGCCGAGCGCCAAGTCACCATCGGCCGGCGTTCCTGGCTGCTGCCGAAGCTGTTCATGGTGATGGCCACGCAGAATCCGATCGAGCAGGAAGGCACGTTCCCTTTGCCCGAAGCGCAGCTCGACCGTTTCCTGTTGCACGTGCCGGTGCACTATCCGCAGGGCGATTCGGAACGCGCCATCCTGAAACTCGCGCGCGAACGCGCCCATGAAGGACTGGTCGAGCCGGTTCCGCCGCAACGCCTGCTGACGCAAACGGATGTGTTCGGCGCGCGCAAGCAGGTGCTGGAACTGCACCTGGCGGAAGGACTGGAGGAATACATCGTGCAACTGGTGCTGGCCACGCGCGATCCGCGTCCGTTCGACCTGAAACTCGGCGGCAAGATCGCCTGGGGCGCCAGCCCGCGCGCGACCATCGCACTTGAGCGTTCCTCGCGCGCGCGCGCGTGGCTCGGCGGGCGCGACTACGTATTGCCCGAAGACGTGCAGGCGCTCGCACCCGACGTGTTGCGACATCGCGTGCTGCTGGGCTACGAGGCGGAAGCCGAAGGCCTGCGCGTGGACGACGTGGTGGCTCGGTTGTTGGAGCGCGTGCCGTTGCCCTGAGGCGACCGCCGATGCAAGCGACAGCCGCGATCGAGGGCGTGACGGCGGTCGATCTGGCCGAACTGGTCGCGCTGCGCCGCCACGCCTTGCGCATGCAGGCCAGTTCCGCACGCATGCGCGCGCCGCTGGCCGGTGCGCATACCTCGCACCTGCGCGGGCGCGGCATGGATTACGCGGAGTCGCGCGTATACCAGCCCGGCGACGACGCGCGCGCGATCGATTGGCGGCGCACCGCGCGCAGCGGGCGGCTGCACACCAAGTTGTTCCGCGAGGAACGCGAGCGCAGCCTGCTGTTGCTGGTCGACACGCACGCCTCGATGCGGTTCGGCACGCGCTCGCGCTTCAAGTCCGTGCAGGCCGCACGCGCGGCGGCGCTGGCGGCGTGGAGCGCGGCGCGCGCGGGCGATCGCATCGGCGCGCTGGCATTCGGCGCGCTGCGCGATGCGATCACGCCGCACGGCGGGGTGCGCGGCGTACTGACGGTGCTCGGCGCAATGGTGCGCTGGGATGCGCGCGCCGGCGGGCAGTCCGAGCCGCTGTCCGAAGCGCTGTCTCGCGCACGACGCCTGGCCTTGCCCGGCTGCCGCGTGCTGCTGTTGTCGGACGGCGCCTGCACCGATGCCGATGCGCGCGCCGCGCTGTCGCGCCTCGCCAGGCGCGCGGAAACGCGCGTGCTGATCGTGGCCGATGCGCTGGAATTGCAAGCGCCGCCGCCGGGCAGCTATGCGTTCGAAACCGCGGCCGGACGTGCGCAAGTGAACCTGGCAGCGGCCGCCGCCCGCTTGCGCTTTCGCGACGCGCTCTCGGCGGGACAACGCGCATTGATCGAGGCCTGCGATGCATCCGGCGTGCGCTGGCGTCGCATTTCGGGCGGCGACGATCCGCTATCCGCAGTTTCCGCGCTGCTCGATCCACGCGCGATGCAACGATGAACTCTTCCGGTCCCGTCTTGCGTGACATCCATCTGCCACAAGTGTCGTGGTGGCCGCCGGCGATCGGATGGTGGCTGGTGGCGGTATCGATCCTGGTTGTGCTGATCGCGCTTGCTTTCGTCCGGTTGCGCGGACGGAAGGCGCGTGCCTTGCGCCGTGACGCACGGCGTGAACTGGATGCGCTCGCGGAGCGCCACGCACTCGAGCGCGACGACGCCATGCTGGCGGCCGGTCTTTCGCGCCTGCTGCGCCGGATCGCGCTGTTGCTGCAACCGGACGTGGTCGCGGATAACGATTCGGCATGGCGCGGATTCCTCTCCGATCGCGCGCAAGCGGCGTTCACCGGTGATCAGCTCGATGCGTTGATCGAGGCGCCGTATCGCGCGCGCGCCTCGTTAGATGCCGATTCATTCGATGCCGATGCATTGATCGCCGCAACGCGACGATGGTGCGAATCCGCGCTGCGGCCGCGCATGCTCACGGCCCGCGGTTCGCCATGATCCACTTCGCCTGGCCATGGATGTTCTTGGCTCTGCCGCTGCCGTGGTTGCTGCGGCGCTGGCTGCCGCCGGCCGCACCGGGCGCTGCGTTGCGACTGCCGCACCATGTCGCGCTCGATGATGCCGCGCGTGCGGGCGCCGCACGGCGCTGGCGGTTGTGGATCGCCGCGTTGGCCTGGGTGCTGGTGGTGACCGCCGCGGCGCGTCCGCAACAGATGGCGCCGCCGGAATCGCTGACGCGCAGCGGACGCGCGCTGATGCTGGCGGTGGACGTGTCGGGCAGCATGTCGATCCAGGACATGCCGATGGGCGGGCAGACCGTCAGCCGCTTCGGCGCGGTCAAGGCCATCGCCGGCGATTTCATCGCACGGAGGCAAGGCGACGAGGTCGGCCTGGTATTGTTCGGAACGCACGCCTACCTGTTGACGCCGCTTACCTTCGACATCTCTACCGTCGCGAAACAACTGGAGGGCGCGGCCATCGGCCTTGCCGGGCGCGAAACCGCGCTCGGCGATGCGATCGTGCTCGCCACGAAACACCTTGCGAAATTGCCGGCGCGTTCGCGCGTGCTGGTGCTGTTGACCGACGGCGTCAATACCGCGGGTTCCGTCGCGCCGCTGGATGCAGCGAAGCTCGCGGCTTCCACGGGCGTGCGCATCTACACCATCGGCATCGGTTCGGCCGATTCGCAATCGATCTCTGTCTTCGGCATGCGCATTCCCGGCCCGAACGAAGACCTGGATATCCCCGCGCTGAGCTCGATCGCGGGTTACACCGGCGGAAAATTCTTCCGGGCCTCCGATGCGGACCAGCTCGCCGAAGCCTATCGCAGCATCGACGCCCTGGAACCGCTGGCGCGCGGGCATTCGCTGCTGCGCCCGCGCGAGGAGCGTTATCCGTGGCCGCTCGGCGCAGCCATGTTGCTCGCATGCACCTTGTTGCCGTGGCGCGCGCTGAGATTCGGAGCAGGAGCGTTCGCATGACGATCGCGGACCTGCATTTCCTGCGTCCGTCGTGGTGGCTGGCCGCGCTGCCCCTGCCGTTGATGCTGCTCGCGATGTTGCGCAACCAGCACGGGCGTGCGGCCCTGGCCAGCCTGGCCGATGCGAACCTGTTGCCGTACCTGGTCCGTGGCGGCGGCAGGCGGCGGTTTCTTGCGCTCGCGCTGGCAGCGACGATCTGGTTGCTGGCGGTGGCCGCGCTGGCTGGTCCCGCCTGGCAGCGTCAGCCCGCGCCGTTGTACGCCAATGGCGCCGCGCGCGTGATCGTGCTTTCCCTTGCCAGCGACATGCGTGCTCAGGATGCGAAACCCGACCGCATGACGCGCGCGCGCTATGCGGTGCGCGACCTGCTGGACGAAGCCGGCGATGCGCGCACGGCATTGGTCGGCTATGCGGGAGACGCCTTCGTGGTCGCGCCGCTGACTCCGGACAAGGCCACGGTGCTGAATCTGCTGCAAGCCCTGGATCCGGACGTGATGCCGGCGCCGGGCAACGACGCGGCCCGCGCGATCGCGCAGGCACTGGATCTCCTGAAGCAGGCGCACGTGGAAGGCGGCGAGATGGTGCTGGTGACCGATGTTGCGGATTCGAGCGCGATCGCCGCCGCACGCGCGGCGCGCGCAGCGGGTGTGCGCGTGGACGTGCTGGGTGTCGGCAGTGCGCAGGGTGCGCCGGTGCCCAAGGCCGACGGTGGATTCGAGCGCGACGCCGCGGGCAACGTGCGCATCGCGCGGCGCGACGACGATGCGCTGCGCGAAACGGCCGATGCCGGCGGCGGGCGTTATGCGCCTCTCGGCAGTGACGGCGGTGGCGTGAGCGCGATCGGTGCGCCCACTGCGACGCAATCGGCAGCGACCGGTGGCGAGCATGCGGATCTGTGGCGCGACGGCGGCGCATGGCTGTTGCTCGCATTGCTGCCGCTGACGGCCCTGGCATTCCGGCGCGGCTGGGTCTGCGTGCTGGCGCTGGCATTCGCGTTGCCGCAGGCGCGCGCATCGGGCCTGGACTCGCTGTGGTCGCGGCCGGATCAGCGCGCGATGCAGGCCTTGCAGCACGGAGACTACGCGCGGGCACAAACCATCGCGCGCGATCCGCGATTGCGCGGCGCGGCTGCGTATCGCAAGGGCGACTACGCAGCGGCCGCCAGGGAATTCGCGCGCGGCGACGGCGCGCTCGCCCAGTACGACCTGGGCAATGCGCTGGCCAGGGGCGGCGAATACGACGAGGCGATCGCGGCCTACGATCGCGCCCTGCAACGCGATCCTCGGCTCCACGACGCGCGCGTCAACAAGCAGGCGGTGGCGGACTGGATGAAGCAGCATCCGCCGCAGCCACAAAAGCAAAACGCGCAAGGCGCGCAGGGCAGCGGCGCGCAGTCGCAGGACGGTGCGGGCAAGAACCAGACCTCGAAGGCATCGCCTTCGCAGCAGAACCGCAGCGGCGAATCGGGGCAGTCGCTGGCGCAGAACCAGCGCGCGCAGGCCGGCGCGAATTCGGGCGGCGCGCGCGATTCGGGCCAGGCCGACAGCGCAGCGGGCAAGGCGAGCGGCGGCGACCAGCGCAGTGGCGATACCGGTGCGTCGCTGGCCGAAGACGCGCAGCAGCGCGCGGAGGCGCAACGCGCGCAGCAGGCGCTGCGGCAGGAACTGGCGCGGCGCGGCGTGAAAGCGGGTTCGAAATCCGATGGCGCGTACGCGCTGGGCGCCGATTCGTCGGACGAAAACGGCAAGTTCGACCCGCAGCAACGCGCGATGCTGGACGCGGTTCCCGACGATCCCGGTGCCTTGTTGCGGCGCAAGTTCCTGCTTGAATGGCAGCGCCGCCACGGGCAAGCGCCGGACGACGACCAATGAAACTGCGCTTGGTCCCGCTGCTGATGCTGTGTCTCGTGGCGCTGATCGCACGCGCTGCCGCGCCGGCTGCCGGATCATCGTCGGGGTTGCACGCCTACCTCGACCGCGACCGCGCGACGTTGGGCGACACCGTGACCTTGAACATCGAAGGCGCGGCCGCACTGTCGGGCGCGCCGGACCTGTCGCCGCTGCAAAAAGACTTCGACGTGCTGGGCACGTCCAGTTCCAGCAAGGTGCAGATCGTCAACGGCGTGTCGCACTCGACGACGCAGCTGGGCATCGCGCTGCGGCCCAGGCGTGCCGGCGCGCTCACCATTCCGGCGCTGCGCATCGGCAACCGGCAGACGCAACCGCTCGGCCTGCAGGTGACGACGGGTGCGGCCGGTGCGCTCGGTCACTCCGGAGATCCGGCTTTCCTCGAAGCGGAGGTCGACTCCAGCGCGCCTTATGTCGGCCAGCAGATCATCTATACGTTGAAACTGTTCTACGCAGGCAACCTCACCGGCGGACAACTGGAAGACCCCCAGGTGGACGGCGCGCAGGTGATCCACTTGAACGGCGACACGCGTTACCAGGCCGCGCGCGGCGGGCAAACCTATCAGGTGGTCGAACGGCACTACGCGCTGGTCCCGCAGCGCGCCGGTCGGATCGTGGTGCGCGGACCGACCTTCCTCGGCCAGATGCTTTCGTCCAGCCGCAATGATCCGTTCGACAGTTTTTTCGACGACGGCACGCCCGTGCAGGCGCGCGCGGACGACGTCACGCTCGATGCGCGCGCCGTGCCCGCGAATGCCGGCACGCCGTGGCTGCCTGCGCAATCGGTGCAATTGCAACTGACCGGGTTGCCCAGGGATGGACGCATCAAGGCCGGGGAACCGCTGACGCTGACGCTCGGCATCGATGCGGTCGGCACCAGTGCGTCGCGCCTGCCGCAACCGCAATTGCCGCCGCTCGAAGGAGCGCGCGTATATCCCGACCAAACTCAAGATGCCGTGCGCGACGATGGCCGCTGGCTGCATGCCACGCGCACGCGCAGCTTCGCCATCGTTCCGAATCGTGGCGGCACGTTGACGATTCCGCCGATCACGTTGACATGGTGGAACGTGGCCACCGATCGTGCGGAGCAAGCGCGCCTGCCTGCGCACGTACTGGCCGTCGGTGGCGGCGCGATGACGGCCACGCAGCCGGCGAGCGGCACGACGGGCCGCGTTGCCGCGAATACGGATGGATCGAATCCGGCGGCGGCGAACAGCGATGCGAAGGTGGCGATGTGGCGCGGCATAGCGGTCGCGAGCATCGCGCTGTGGCTGATCGCCCTGACCGCGTTCGCGTGGTGGTGGTTTGCGCGGCGCGCGAATCCGGTGCACGAAGGATCGGAGGGCGCGAACGCGCGCGGCGGTTCGCTGCGTAGCCGCACGCTGGAGGCGGCGAGGCGCGGTGATGTCGCGACCTGCGAGCGCGCGCTGCTGGAGTGGGCGCGCAGCGAGCACCCGGGCATCCGCAATCTCGGCGCCTTGCAGGAGGCGTCGAGCGATCCGGAGCAGAAGAGCGCCCTGGACCGTTTGCAGCGTGCGCGCTGGAAAGGCGGCGACAAGGGCGCCGCGTGCGACGCGGTGGCGAAGGCCTTCGCGCGCGGCATGTCGTGGCGCGATCAAGCCGAAAAGCGAAAGGGCGAAACACTGCCTCCGCTGTATCCGCAGAGGCGTTGAAGGCATCTTGGGCGGCGTTCGGGTACAGCCGAGCCGCGATCCGGAATGACGGGTTTACCTCGAAGCGCGGTCCGCCACTTCCACGCGCAAGCGTCGCGCCGCCGCGCGCCACGCGTCCGCCATCGCGTCGTCGAACGCGCAGAGCACGATGCGGTGCGGCGTGCGCGTCAACGCGCTTTCTTCCGCCAGTGCGCTCAATGCGACCGCCGCTGCGGCATCGCGCGGATAGCCGTAAACGCCGCAACTGATCGCGGGAAACGCGATGCTGTCGATGCCGTGTTCGCGCGCCAGCGCGAGCGAATTGCGGTGGCAGGAGGAAAGCATGGAAGGTTCGTCCGCACCGCCGCCGCGCCAGACGGGCCCGACCGTGTGGATGACGAAACGCGCGGGCAGGTCGAACCCGGCGGTGATCCGCGCCTCTCCGGTCGGACAACGCACGCCAAGCCTCGTTTCCGGAATCGCCCGGCACGCGTCCAGCAGGCGCGGGCCGGCGGCACAATGGATCGCGCCATCGACGCCTCCTCCTCCGAGGAGTGACTCGTTCGCCGCATTGACGACGGCACCGACACACAGCGCGGTGATGTCGGCTTGCAGGATTTCGATCAAGCGGAGCGTTGCTTCAGCAGGTCGCGGATCTCGGTCAGCAGCACCACGTCGGCGGGCGGCGCGGGCGGAGCCGCATCCTTTTTCGACACCACGCGTTCCAGCAGCTTGATCACGATGAAGATCGCCAGCGCGATGATCAGGAAGGTGATGATGGTATTGATGAACGTGCCGTAGTTGATCGCCACGACCTGCTTGGGATCGGGCGAGTCCTTGACGATCCATTTCAGGCTGGAGAAGTCGATCCCGCCGATCAGCAGGCCGATGGGCGGCATGATGATGTCGGCGACCAGTGAACTGACGATCTTGCCGAATGCGCCGCCGATGACCACCGCGACGGCCAGGTCGACCACGTTGCCGCGCATGATGAAAGCCTTGAAATCGCTGGCGAAGCTCATCGTGTAACCCTCCTTGCCGGATGGATTCCCCTTTTCACGTGCAGCCGCAAAGGACTCTAGCGCAACTTTTTTCGCGACGCCTGAACACGCCGCCTCACGCGATGCGGCCTTCGAGCACCGCCACGCCCTGCAGTTCGGCGCGGAAAACATCGCCGCGTCGCATCGGACCCACACCCGCCGGCGTGCCGGTGAAAACCAGATCACCGGCTTTCAGTTCGAACAACCTGGAAAGCTCGGCGATGATGTCGGCCACCGGGAAGATCATGTCGGCGATGTCGGTTTGCTGGCGCGTTTCGCCGTTCACCTGCAACGACAACCGCGCGCGCGCCGGATGCCCGATTTCGCCCGCGGGCCGCAACCCGGAAACGGGCGCCGACGCATCGAAACCCTTGGCCACGTCCCACGGCAGGCCTTTCGCCTTCGCGGCGGCCTGCAAGTCGCGCCGCGTCAGGTCCAGCCCCACGCCGTAACCGAACACGCAATCCAGCGCGCGCGAGGCGTCGATATCGTGGCCGCCGCGTGAGAGCGCCGCCACCATTTCCACCTCGTGATGCAATTCATTCGTGGCCGACGGGTAAGGCACATCGCCGCCGCCGGGTACGATCGCATCCGCCGGCTTCAGGAAGAACACCGGCTGTGTGCGGCTGACCGCCTCCGCACCCATCTCCCGGGCGTGTTCGGCGTAGTTCCTGCCTATGCAATAGATGCGATGCACGGGGAAAAGCGCATCGCTGCCATGTACGGGTAATGCCGGAACCGGGCCGGGCTGGATCACGTAGGGCATGGGAGCATCTCGCAAAGCGCGCATCCTAGCAGCAGGGCGGATGACACCTGTCAAACGCGCGGGCTGATGCGCGTGCCTGCCGCGGACGCGTATCGGCGCCTAAGCTGTGGCAGACTCGCACGTCCGGAATGCGGGTTGGGGACCAACTTGGACGAGCACGGCGACCTGCTGAATCAATTGCGGATCGAGCGCGGGCAACGCGAGGACGATGTCGCACGACGCGCGCCTTGGCCGTGGATCGCCGGTGCAGGGGTCGTGCTGGTGCTGGTCGCCGCGGTCGGCGCCTTCTTCCTGCTGCGCTCGCAGCCGGTGCAGGTGCAGGCCGCGACGGCGATCGCGCCGGCTGCCGCGGGCGACAGCGCGGCCGTGCTGCAGGCGACCGGCTACGTGGTGGCTCGCCGCGAAGCCACGGTTTCCGCGCAGATCACCGGCACCCTGACGCAAGTGCTGATCGAGGAAGGCGAGCACGTCAAGAAGGACCAGGTGCTGGCGCGGCTGGAAGACAGCAGTTACAAGGCCGCGCTGGATGCGGCCACGGCGCAATACGCGGCGGCGCAGGCGCAGGCGGGGCAGGCACGGGCGCAACTGGACCAGTCTCGGCACGACGCGCAGAGGATGGACGCGATCGCCGCGCGCGGCCTGGTTTCGAAGCAGTCCGCCGAGCAGGCGCGCACCCAGGTCGCGACCGGCCGCGCTTCCCTGCTGGCCGCGCAGAAGAACGCGCAGGCCGCCGCGGCGCAGGTGCACTCGGCGCAGGTCGCCTACGATTACACCTTCGTGCGCGCGCCGTTCGACGGCGTGATCACCGACAAGGCGGCGCAAGTGGGTGAAATCGTTTCGCCTCTTTCCGCCGGCGGCGGGTTCACGCGCACGGGCGTGGCCACGATCGTGGACATGGATTCCCTTGAAGTGGACGTTGACGTCAACGAGTCCTACATCAGCCGCGTCGTGCCGGACATGCCGGCCGAGGCGGTACTGGATGCGTATCCGGACTGGAAGATCCCCGCGCACGTGATCGCGATCATCCCCAGCGCAGACCGCAGCAAGGCCACGGTGAAGGTACGCGTGGCGCTGGACAGGAAGGATCCGCGCATCATCCCGGAGATGGGCGTGCGCGTGTCCTTCCTGGAAAAACGTTCCGGCAATGCGCAGCCGATCGTGGGCGTGCTGGTGCCCAAGGACGCGATCGCGCAGCGCGACGGACGCGACGTGGTGTTCGTGGTGGACGGCGACCGCGCCAAGCAGACGTCGGTGACGCTCGGCGCGGATTTCTCCGACATGAAACAGGTGACGTCGGGCGTGGCTGCGGGTGCGCAGCTGGTGAAGTCGCCGCCGGCGGATCTGGAGGATGGCGAAAAGGTGAAGGTGACGACGGGCGATTCGCAGTGACCGCCCCGCGCGCAGACATCTTGCGTCGTCATTCCGGGGCCGGCGCGAAGCGCCGGAGCCGGAATGCGGAGGCAGGATGCCGAAGCGAACATCGGCATAGCCGATGGCCCGTAGGGCGAGCGCCTGGATGGCGCGAGTAATCCAGCTCTTCTGCCGTTCGAAGCGAAAGCTGGATTCCGGATTCCGCCCGCGATGAAACCGCGGGCGGCTCCGGAATGACGACGAGGATTTGCAATTCTAGGAGATCGAAATGAACGCAGCCGTCGCAGAAGTACAGGGCAGCAACCAGCCGCTGGTACAGATCCGCAACCTGTCCAAGGTGTACGAGCGCGGCAAGCAGAAGCTCGAGGTGCTGCACCACATCGACCTCGACATCGCGCGCGGCGATTTCTTCGCGCTGATGGGGCCGTCCGGCTCCGGCAAGACCACGCTGCTCAACATGATCGGCGGGCTCGATTCGCCCACCGACGGCAGCCTCAGCGTCGACGGCAAGCGCATCGACCAGATGGGCGAAGGCCAGCTCGCGCGCTGGCGCGCCAGCAACGTCGGCTTCGTGTTCCAGTTCTACAACCTGATGCCGGCGCTTTCGGCGCAGAAGAACGTCGAGCTGCCGCTGCTGCTGACCAAACTCTCCGGTTCGCAGCGCAGGAAGAACGCGGGGATCGCCCTGCAACTGGTGGGGCTTTCCGACCGCGCCTCGCACAAGCCGAGCGAACTGTCCGGCGGGCAGCAGCAGCGCGTGGCGATCGCGCGCGCGATCGTTTCCGATCCGACCCTGCTGGTGTGCGACGAACCCACGGGCGACCTCGATCGCCAGTCGGCGGAGGAAGTGCTGACCTTGCTGCAACGGCTGAATCGCGAGCACGGCAAGACCATCGTGATGGTAACGCACGATCCCAAGGCCGCCGAGTACGCCTCGCACACGCTGCACCTGGACAAGGGCACGCTGGTGGAGCACGGAGTGACGGAGTAGCGACCCTTTAGCTCGTCATTCCCGCGAAAGCGGGAATCCAGCGACTTTCATGCCTTCCAAACAACCTGCGGTTTACATCCTCGCGAGTGAACGCAATGGTACTTTGTATATCGGCGTAACGAGCAATCTCCTGCAACGCATTTGGCAGCACCGCAACGATCTGGTTGAAGGGTTCAGCGAACGCTACAACGTGCACAATCTGGTTTATTTCGAAATGCACGAGAACATGGAATCAGCGATCGCTCGCGAGAATCAAATAAAGAAATGGAATCGACGCTGGAAGCTGGAATTGATCGAAAAGCACAATCCGTATTGGCGCGATCTTTACCCGGAAATTCTGGATTCTACAACTGACAAAGACACTGGATTCCCGCGTTCGCGGGAATGACGGAGCTGGCATGAAATACTTCCATCTGATCTGGGCCGCGCTGATGCGGCGCAAGACCCGCACGATCTTCACCATGCTGTCGGTGCTGGCGGCTTTCCTGCTGTTCGGCCTGCTGAACTCGGTGCGCGTGGCGTTCACTTCGGGCAGCAAGAGCGTTGCGGGCGTGGATCGCTTGGTCGTCACTTCGCGCTACTCGATCATCCAGGGGCTTCCGCAGGCCCTGCAGGGGCAGATCGCCAGCATCCAGGGCGTCAAGCTGGTGGATCACGCCAACTGGTTCGGCGGCGTCTACCAGGATCCCAAGAACTTCGTGCTGAGCTTCTCGGTCGGCCCGCATTACCTCGACCTCTTCCCGGAAATCGAATTGCCGGCGGCACAACGCCAGGCATGGGAGGCCGATCGCACCGGCGCGGTGGTGGGCGAGGCGCTGGCCCAGCGCTACCACTGGAAAATCGGAGACAAGATCCCGCTGCAGTCGACCATCTTCCCGCAGAAGAACGGCGACAAGACCTGGCCGTTCGAGATCGTCGGCATCTTCAAGGAGAACAAGAACGGCGCCAACGGCCTGGACCAGGTGTTCTTCTTCCACTGGAAATACTTCGACGAAGCCAATGGCTTCGGCGGCCGCGACGTCGGCTGGTACGTGCTGAGGCTCGACGATCCCAAACACGCAGATCGCGTGGCGCACGCGGTGGATGCGCTGTCGGCCAATTCCGACCACGAAACCAAGACGCAGACCGAGAGCGCATTCAACGCCTCGTTCGCCAAGCAGATCGGCGACATCGGCCTGATCGTCGGCGCGATCATGGCGGCCGTCTTCTTCACGCTGATCCTGCTGACCGGCAACACCATGGCGCAGGCGGTGCGCGAGCGCATCCCGGAACTCGCCGTGCTGAAGACGATCGGTTTCACCGGCCGCGGCGTGCTCGCGCTGGTCCTGGGCGAATCGGTGTTGCTGCTGCTCATCGGCGGCGTGATCGGCATGGGGCTGGCCGCGATCGTCGCGCCCGGCGTCACCAAGGGCAGCGGCGGCATGGTCCAGTTGCCGCCGGTGGGCGCGAGCAACTGGTTGCAGGCGCTGATCGTGATGGTCGTGATCGGCATCGTGGTCGGCGTGCTGCCCGCACTGCGCGGGATGCGCCTGAAGATCGTGGATGCACTGGCGCGCCGTTGAGGAACCGACAATGAAAAAATTCCTGTTCGGGCTGGGCATGTTCGCGATCGTGGTCGCGTGGCTGATCGTGTGGACGGCGTTGCCCTGGCCCGCGATCCTGTTGCTGGCGGTTGTGCTTGGCGCGTGGCTGGCATTCACGCGGTCCGGCCGCCGCACGCTCTCGGTGACGCGCGTGGGCCTGAGCACGCTGGCGCAGCGGCTGGGTTCCTCCTCGGTGATCGTGATCGGCATCGCCGGCGTGGTCGGCGTGCTGGTGGCGATGCTCGCGATGGGCGAGGGTTTCCAGACCACCCTGCGGCAGACCGGCAGCGACGGCACCGCGATCGTGCTGCGCGGCGGCTCGCAGGCGGAATTGAACTCGGTGCTGTCGCGCGACGACATCGATTTGATCGAGCAGAAGCCCGGCGTGGCGCACGACGCGCAGGGCCATCCGCTCGCTTCGGCGGAACTCGGCGTGATCGCCAACCTGCCCAAGAAGGACGACCCGACCGTCGAAGCCAACGTGCCGATCCGCGGCGTGGGCGAGGAAGCGTGGACGCTGCATCCGAACGTGAAGATCGTGGAGGGCCGCAGGTTCAAGCCGGGCCTGCGCGAGCTGGACGTGGGGATCGGCGCACAGCGACAGTTCGCGGGGCTGGAGATCGGCAAGCAATTGCGCCTCTCCGGCCAGGAATGGACGGTGGTGGGCGCGTTCGTTTCCAACGATGCGTACGAGTCGGAACTCTGGGGTGACGCGGAATCCGTGGCGTCCGCTTATCGCCGCGGCAGCAGCCGCCAGTCGGTGACGGTGAAGCTGACGCAGCCTTCCGCATTCGACCAGTTCAAGGCGGCGCTGACGAGCGATCCCACGCTGAAGGTGGATGTGAGCACCACGCGCGACTACTTCAACAAGCAGTCGGAAGCGTTGACCAAGGTGATCCGCGTGGTCGGCATCACCGTCGGCGTGATCATGGCGATCGGCGCGATCTTCGGCGCGCTCAACACCATGTTCGCCGCGGTGGCCACGCGCGCGCGCGAAATCGCCACCCTGCGCGCGCTGGGATTCCGCGGCTTGCCGGTGGTGGTGTCGGTGATGCTGGAGACGATGCTGCTGGCGCTGGCCGGCGGCGTGCTCGGCGCGCTGGTCGTGTGGCTGATCTTCAACGGTTACACGGCATCGACGCTCGGCGCCAATTTCAGCCAGCTGGTGTTCCAGTTCCGCGTGACGCCGCAACTGCTGTGGACCGGCATCAAATGGGCGCTTGCGATCGGATTCATCGGCGGCCTGTTCCCGGCCGTGCGCGCGGCGAGGTTGCCGGTGACGACGGCGCTGAGGGAGTTGTGATCGCGAAGATCAAAAAGATTCCGGCTTTAGGAAAATGAACCTGACCCCTTTTCCTCGTTGGGCCTTAGTCATGACGTGGGGTCGGAAAAAACTTGGCCTAGCGCTTCTCCTTTGCTTGGCCGGCTGCCAAGCGGATCGAGAAGTGGTCAGTAAGTTCAACGTGGGCGCATTAGATATTCGGATAGTGCGGGAAATTGCGCCTCCGACAGTAAGTGATTACTTTACTGTCGAAATCGATGGACATACATCTCGCGCGCCAAAAACCATTATCTTTGGGGCCAGAAATGTGGAAGCGCTTAGCGTTTGTTACGACGGGAACGATTCGATCGACATCAATTTCAAGAGTGCGGACATCAATCAGTATCACAATTACTACTACGCGGCACTGAAAGATGGTATCAAGCGATTCGGTATCGAATTGCACAAAGGCAGCCATGAATCATCACTTCGATGTATCGGCATGAATAGATAGGATCTTGTCGATTCAAGATCAGAGAAGTCTCCACGGCACGAAAATCGCCGCCAGGATCACGATGAACAGCGTCCACTTGGCGGCGTAATACAGCTTGCGATTGCGCGTTTTCAGCGCCTTGCCGACGCGGCGGATCGCATAGATGTACTTGAAGATGCGGTTGATGCCGCCGGTGCGGTCGCCTTCCATGTTGGGCGCGGAACCCGCGGCCAGGAAATGCCGCGCGACGAAGCGGTTCAGCGCCTGCGCCCAGCGGTACTTCATCGGACGCTCGACATCGCAGAACAGGATGATGCGATTTTCGTCCGTCTCGTTCGCGGCCCAGTGGATGTAGGTCTCGTCGAACAGCACGCCCTGGCCGTCGCGCCAGCTGTAGGGTTCGTCGTCGACTCGGATCCAGCAACGGTCGTCATTGGGCGTGATTAACCCCAAGTGGTAGCGCAGTGAACCGGCGTACGGATCGCGGTGCTTGCCGAGATTGCTGCCCGGCGGCAGCTCGGCGAACATCGCCGCCTTCACGTTCGGCGCGTCGTGCAGCAGTTGCACGGTGCGCGGGCACAGTTGCAGCGCGGAGGGATGCGGCGTGTCGTCGTACCACTTCAGGTAGAAGCGCTTCCAGCCGGTACGGAAGAACGAGTGGAAACCGGCATCGTCGTAGTTGCCGGAGGCCTTGATGTGGCTCTCGCGCGACAAGGCGACCGCCTCGTCGCGGATTTCCTGCCAATGGCTGCGCAGGTTTTCCAGTTCGGGGAAATCCACGAGCTGCAGGTAAGGGGTGCGCGCCACGCGCGAGAACGCGTACATCAACACGTTGATCGGCGCCATGAAGGTGGAGTGATCGGTAACCTGGCGGGCGAAGCGGTGCCGCACGCGCCCGCGCAGGTGCACGTAAAGCGCGCAGGCGATCAGCAGCCCGAGGATGATCCACTTGGTCATTGCATTCCGCGCAGGTACGCGTGAGGTGTTCCGGCGCGTATTTTAACGCGCCGTACGCGGCGTCCACGCACGCGCCAGCGCGATCGTTCCGACGCCGATCAGGATCACCGCCATGCCCGCCATTTCCAGCATGCTCACGCGTTCTCCGGCCAGCAGCACGCCGAACAGCACGGCCACCGGCGGATTGACGTAGGCGTAGCTCGCCGAGAGCGCGGGACGCACCGTCTTCAGCAGGAACAGGTACGCGCTGAATCCGATCAACGAGCCGAACACGGCCAGATAAACCAACGCCAGCGCGGCTTGCGGGGGCACGTGCGTCGGCACGTGCTCGCCCGTCATCACCGCCACCAGCGCCAGCGCCACGGATGCGCACAACATCTGCGCGGCCACGTTCATCGGGCCCTTCGGCATGTCCTGTCGCCGGCTCCAGATCGAACCGAACGCCCAGCAGAGTGCAGCGAACAGCAGCGCTGCCGCGGCCCAGGGCGAACCGCGCAACTCGCCGCCGCTGTTCAGCAGCACCACGCCGACGAAACCGACGATGAGGCCCGCGATTTCCGTGCGGCGGAGGCGTTCGCGGTAGAGCGCGACGATCACGGCCACCAGCAGCGGTTCGCAGGCGACCGCCACCGCGGCGATCCCCGAGTCGACGTACTGCTCCGCGTAACACACCATGCCGTTGCCGAAACACAGCAACAGCACGCCCGTGACCGCGGCATTGCGCCATTGCAGGCGGGTCGGTGCCGGCGCGCCTCGCAGGCGCAGCCAGGCGTACATCGCCACGCCTGCGGCGGCGAAACGCAGCGCCGCGAGCATGAAAGGCGGAAAGCCGGTCAGCGCGATGCGGATGCCGAGGTACGTCGAGCCCCAGACGACATACACGGTCGCCAGCGCCAGCGGAACCGGCAAGCGGCGCTCGTGCGTGGAACCGGAAATCGAAAGGGCGGTGTCGTTCATGGCGGAGTTCTTCTTGAAGCGCGGGCACAGGTGTCCGCTGTTCTCTTCGCGACGATGGATCGGCGAAAAAACAAACGCCTCGCGTGTGCCGAGGCGTGGCTTCATTCTAGCTGCAACCGCGGCGCGCGCCTGTGCCGGTAGTTATGACATTTTCCGAGCGCAGCGTTGAGCAGGATTCAAGGCGACGCGCTGCGCCGGCCGCGTTCGCGGTCCAGCAATTTCTGCTTGCGCGCCGCGCCCCAGCGCCAGCCGCCGGGCGTGCCGTCCTCGCGCACCACGCGGTGGCAGGGGACGATCAGCGCAAGGCGGTTCGAGCCACAGGCGCGGCCGACCGCGCGCGCGGCCTTGGGTGCGCCGATCGCGCGCGCGATCTCGCCATAGCTGCGCGTTTGGCCCGCGGGAATCCGGGTCAGCGCATTCCACACGCGCCACTGGAACGCGGTGGCGGCGATATCCAGCGGTGGCAAAGGCTGGCCACCATCGCTTTTTCCATCGAATTGGCGCGCGATCCGCGCGACGATCGACGACAGCCATTCGTCGCGGCCCGCGTCCACGCGCGTAACGCTGGCGCGCGGGAATTCTTCGCGCAGCTCGCGCAGCAGCGCCGCGTCGCTGGCGCCGATCCTCACCGCGCACAAGCCGCGTTCGGTCGCCGCCACCAGCACGCGGCCGAGCGGACAGGCTACCGTGGTGTAGCGGATCGCGATGCCTTGCCCGCCTTCCCGGTACCGCGCCGGCGGCATGCCGAGCAGTCGATCGGTGTTCTCGTACACGCGGCTGCCCGAGCCGAAGCCCGCGTCGAAGATCGCGTCGGTGACGCTCGCGCCGTCGCGCAATGCGCGCTTGAATTCGCCGAAGCGCCTCGCGCGCACGTATTCAGCCGGCGACATGCCGCAGGCACGACGGAACATCCGTTGCAGATGGCTGGGCGAGAGCCCGACCTGCGAGGCGAGCTCGCGCAGGTTCGGCGCTTCGTCGTTGCGATCGAGCAGCTCGCGCGCCCGTTCGATTGCATCGGGAAAGGATTTCAGTGCGGCGTTCATGCTGCCATCGTAGGGCGCGACGGAATCCGCGGCTATCCGATTCTTGCGCGTGGCGGTGGATCCACCACGCGGAATTCGCCTTCGATGACGTCGGCGCGGTTCGCGCGCACCGGCTTGCGCGGCAGCAGCCCGCGAACCAGCAGCGCAAGCGCACCGAACGCGACGACGGCGAGGCCGGCGACCAGTCCGAAAAAGAGCAGGCCGACCAGGATCAATCCGCCCGCGGCGAGCAGCAGCGCGCGCAACAGCGGATTGCGGGGGAGGACGAAGGCGAGGCGCATGGCTTTACCGCGTGTTGGTGGACGTTTGCTATCTTGTGACAATGCGATCCGGTTGCAAGTGCCCATGGACATGACTATGCCCGCCACGCCGCTCTGCCGCATCGAGGACATCCCAGACGGCGGCGTGCTGGGCCTGGACCCCGCCGAACCCGACAGCGACGGGCTGGTGCTGGCGCGCAATGGCGACACCGTGCGCGCGTGGTGGAACGTCTGCCCGCACACCGGGCGGCGGATGGACTACGCGCCCAACCTGTTCCTGTTCAAGAACGGGCAACTGACCTGTGCGGTGCACGGCGCGACCTTCGCGCTGGCGCGGGATGGCCTGTGCGTGCAGGGCCCGTGCCGCGGCGAATCGCTCACCGCGGTTCCCTTGCGCGTGAGCGAGGGAAAGGTCTGGCGCGCCCAAGGGTCTGTTGGTACCCGCAGACCCTAATTGCTGGGTCGCGCGCCCACGTCGTGCAGCACGCGCCGCAGGTGGTTGAGCAGCACGTCCGAAAAGATGTTGACGCCCACTCCCGCCGAAAGCAGCGGCAGCAGGTACAGCGCCAGCGAAAATTCCGAGGCGAACACCTTGTCGTCCAGCAGCGATCGCGTGGCGCGCGCGGCGGTCTCCAGGTGTTGCAGCAGGAACACGTCCAGCGCCGACAACAGGATCAGCGCCAGCCCGAACAGCAGCACGGTGTAGCGCGAGATGCGCCGAATGCGCAGCATCACGAAATAGATCGCCACCGGGAGGACCATCGAAGCGAGCAGGAGCAGCCAGAACTCCAGGTGGATGAAGACGCTTTCGTTCATGCGGTCCCCCTCGATGCGACCCTTCAAATCGCCGCGAACGCTTCCCGAGTGAGATTCAACGGATCTCCCTGGGTGCAGGCCACGTCGTCCTCGATGCGGATGCCCCCGTACTTGCGGAAGGCATCCACCTTGCTCCAGTTCACTTCGCGCGCCGCCGGCTTGGTGCGCAATTCGTCCAGCAACATGTCGATGAAATACAAACCGGGTTCGATGGTCGTGACCATGCCCGGTTGCAGCTTGCGCGTCAGGCGCAGATACGGATGGCCCTGTGGCCTGGCGATGGTGCCGCCGCGCTCGTCGCGCTGGAAGCCCGCCACGTCGTGGACCTGCAAGCCGATCAGGTGCCCGAGTCCGTGCGGGAAGAACGTGCTCGAAATCCCGTTTGCGACCGCAGCTTCCGGGCTGCAGGTGATGAAACCCTGGTCGCGCATGGCGTCCATCAACGCGTGGTGCGCGTGGACGTGCAGTTCCGGATAACCCCGGCCCGCGCGCACGCGCGAGCAGAAATCCTGCTGCGCGCGCTCCATCGCATCGACCAGCGACTGGAATTCGCCGGCGTCCGGCGCCGCATGCGTGCGCGTGATGTCGGAGTTGTAGCCGTGGAATTGCCCGCCGGCGTCGATAAGGAATGAATGCGCGTGCGCGGGTGGATTGCGGTCGAAGTGCGAGTAGTGCAACACCGCGCCGTGGCGATCGAGCGCAATGATGTTGTCGTAAGGCAACTGGTGTTCGGCCAGGTGCGTGGCGGCGAGATACGCGATGTGGATTTCGAATTCCGAAGCGCCGGCGCGAAACGCGGCTTCCGCCGCGCGATGCCCGCGCGCGCCGATGCGGCTGGCCACGCGCATCATCGCGATCTCGTAGTCGGTCTTGAACGAGCGCTGCCAGTGCAGGTAGTCCATGAGCGGCGGCGGGTTGTCCGGCGAGTAGCCGTCGAGCGCCGCGCTGTGGTCTCCGACGATCGCGCAGCGCGATGCGTCCTTCGGCAGGTGCGCGCGAGCTTCATCCGGCTCGCGGATGGTGACGATCTCGAAATGCTCGACCCAGTAACCTGCCGGCGCGGCAGGAACGACGTGCCAGTAATCGCGCGGCTGCAGGAAGATCAGTTTCGGCTTGTTGCCCGGCGTGAACACCAGCCAGCTTCCCGGCGCGTCGGTCAGCGGCAGCCAGTGCAGGAAGTGCGGGTTGGCGCGGAACGGATAGTACGAATCGTCGAGGAAACGCAGGATCGGCCGGCCCGCAGCGACCACCAGGTGATCGCGTTGCGCCAGCTTCAATGCTTCCGCGCCGCGGCGCTGCAGCTCGTCCAGATGCGAAGGGTAAAGACCTGCGAGGTTGTCCTGCGGCGCGGCGGTCATGGCGGCGATCGGCTTGCGGAAAGCGCAATGGTGCCGCGAAGTTTCGACTAACGCAAAGACCTTGGGTATGCTCGTTGGAGATGAATTCCCCACTTGCGGATATCGTGAAACGCTCTCCCGGCCCGGATTCGACCTGGCGTCAGTTCGCGAAATCCATTCCACCGCTCTACTGGCTGGGTGGTCTGTGGAACTATCTGATGTTTCGCAACGCGTTGCGTGCGTATCAGCGCGAGTACTGTCGCCATGCCACCCATCGCTCTCCGCCACCCATGTTGCGGTATCGCGTGCATCGTGCGCTCGACGAGGCCAGCTATCTCGAAGCCGGCAGGCTGATCGCCGAAGCCATAATCGGCATTTTGCGCGACAACGGCATCAGTCCTGAAGGGCGCGACGTCCTGGATTTTGCCTGCGGACCTGGCCGCGTCATCGCGAATTTTCATCTGCTGGAGCCGCGCGCGCGCCTCATGGGATCGGACATCGATCGCGAGGCGATCGAGTGGGCGCGAATCAATCTTGGCGATTCCGCATCCTTTCATGTCAACGGAATTTCGCCACCCACGGAAATTCCGGACGAATCATTCGACATCATCTACAGCATTTCACTCTTCACGCATCTTGATGAGGCTCGACAGGACGTCTGGTTGACGAAATTGGCGCGTCTGCTGCGGCCCGGCGGTGTTCTTCTGACCACTACGCACGGCCTCCTAGCTATGGATTCCTGTTCGCAAGACGAACTGGACGAACTGAATGAGCGGGGAATCGCATTTCGGGTAGACCGCAAAGGCAGATTCAAGCTGGATGGATTGCCGGATTTCTACCAGACCACTTTTCATACCCGCGAATACATCGCGCAGCACTGGACGCGATTTCTTGAATTGCAGGCATATCGGGAAGGTGGGATCGGAAACCACCAGGATGTGGTTCTGCTGAAAAAGCCGGCTGTAGCGTAAGCGTGTCGCTGCGTACCGGTCGTTGATGTCGATCGCAACCGGCAGTGGGCATTTGCACAATCGTAATCGCGGCGGGCTTTCGCAGCAGTGCAATCCGCTTCTGCATTTCCGGCATGATGTAAAGATGGTCGTCATCGGTCAGCAGCATCGTGCAGGAAGCATGCAGGCTGCGGGCGATGCGCGCGAAGTCCTTCGGGCCCGCCACCATCAATGCGGTCGAACCGACGTCCGCACGGGTCGCATTGCCCATAATGACCGAAGTCGCAGCGGTGCCTTCGACGGGAGCTCCGGTGCGCGGATCGATGATGTGCGCGCGGCGGCGGCCCGCGATCATGCGGTACTTGTGGTAATTGCCGGACGAGAACAGCGCCTCATGCCCGGACAACTGCAACGATGCGAACACGCCGCCGTCGGGCGATTCGATCGCCACGCGCCAAGGCCGTCCGTCCGCGGTTCCCAACGCGAGCACGTCGCCGCCGACGTTGACGATCGCGTTGCCGATGCCGTGCGCGCGCAGGATCGTCGCGATCTGCTCGGCCGCGTAACCTTCCGCGAGGCCGTCGAGATCGAGCGCAATCCGGCGATTGTCGGAAATGACGGTGCCGTCGGCCGCCACGCGGATGTCGCCCATGCCCGGGCGTTTCGCATCCAGTGCCGCGACGCGCGCGGGTGAAGGCGATGGCGCGTTCACCGGGAACGTGCCGGTGTGGTAACCCCAGGCCGTGACGAGTGCGCCGATCGCGGCGTCGAACAAGCCGTCGCTGTCGTGATATCCCTGTTGCGCCGCGCGGATCAGGCCGGCCAGTTCCGGCGGCGCGCGGTACGGTTCGCCACGCGCGATCGCGGCGTTCAGATCCATCAATGCGCTGGGACGCTGCCACGGATGCCAGGCGCGTTCATCGCGGTGCAACTGGTTGTCGATTTCGACGAAGGCGGCGTTGGCCGCGTCCCGCGAAGCGCCGCGCACTTCCACGGAAACCAGTCCGCCGAACACGTAGAACGTGGCGCGCTGCGGCGCGCGCGGCGAGGCGAAAACCGTCCAGAACAGCGCGGCGGCCGCCAGCACGGCAATCGCCAGCGCCGCGAGGCGTCGCCACGATTCCGGCGACGTCAGGTTTCCGGTTCGTCCAGCCACTCCGCGAGCATCGTGGCATCGGCGTCCGACAGCGCGATCATGCGCAGGCCCGCCCAGTATTGCCCGGAGATCGCTGCCGGTTCGCTCCATTGCTCGTGCACACCGGCTTCCAGCACGTGCGCCTTGCCGGCGTGGTCTCGCAACTGGAAACGCACCTGGTACAGCGCGTCGTCGTTGAGCTGGCGGCTGCCGATCAGCATCATCCCTTCGCGCGAAAGGTTGCCGACGCGGCCGAGGTTTTCGCCGGTCAGCGCGTCGGTGACATCGATCGGATCCAGTGCGCGCTTGCGCGTGGCGCGGCGTTGTTCGGAATCGTTCATGAGTCGGTTGGAGCCCGGTTTTTCCTGGAGCGCATGCGCGTTTCCTTGCGCTGGACGGTGGCCCTGGCTGATCGCCGATCTTCGTCCTCGGCGCCCGCATCGTTGGCGGACGGCGCGATGCCGAACTGCCGCAGTCCCGACACCAGCGCATTCCACGCGCGGTCGATCAGCGATTCGTTCTGCCGCGGCTGCAGGCGCGCCTGCCCGATTGCCATCAGGCGCGCGACCTGTTCCAGCTTGCGCTCGGGTCCGGCCGTGCCGCGCGCGCTGACGAACAGGCAGCGATTGGTGGCCGGCGTGTACCAGGCGAGCTTGCGCGGCACGCGCTGGCCCTGCTGGTTGACGGTGAACTCGAACCAGGTACCGAACGGCAGCGTTTTCAGGTGCGCCAGCTCGCGCTGTTCATCCGCGTTGAGCGGCGTGAGCAGGGTCGGTTCGCTGTCCTGCTTCGCCGCTTCGTCGTCGCCCAGCTTCTGCCGCGTTTTCAGGCGTACCGCCAGCTCGGTGGCGGAGCCGCCCGGCGTGGCCTCGTGGGGCAGGTCCAGCACGCGATGGGCGAGTTGCGAGGCTTCCGCTCCCTGCAGTCCGATCTGTTCCAGTCCGTTCTGCAGTTCGACCTTCAGGCGTTCGTTGTCGCGCTGCTCCGGTTCACGCAGCAGCTCGTCGGCGGCGGCGAGCCGGCGATGGAAGGCTTCGCTGTCCTCGCCGTGGCGCAGGATCGCCAGCGCCAGCGCATCGCACCATGCCTGTTCCAGCAACGCGCGCGTCAGCGGAGGCACCTTGCGCCCGGCAAGGCGTTCGCTGATGGCGGAGGAGGCGCGCGCGCGCGCCTGCTCGAGGCGATCGCGTCCTTGTGCGGCTTCGAGTTGGCGCCGCTCGGAGATCTCCGCGCGCCGCTTCAATGTGTGGACGTGCGAATCCAGTTCGTCGACCAGTTTTTCGAACAACGACAGGTCGCCGCTGAATTCACCCAGCACCTTGTCCACCGTGCGGTGCAGCTTGTCCGCCAGCACGGTGTCGGCTTCGCCTTCGCCTGTATCCATCCAGGTGTTGGCGGTTTCCGCGACGGTGTTGAGCAGGCGCCGCGCAGGATGCGCGCGCCGGGTGAAGAAGCTGCGGTCGGCCAATGCCGCGCGCAGCAGCGGAACCTGCAAACGCGAGAGCAGGGTCTGCGCCGAGCCGCCGCTGCGGGTTTCGTCCATCAGGCGGTCGAACAGCAGCGAAATCAGTTCCACCGTGTCGCGGTGTTCGGTGGAGAACTGCGGGGTGCGGCCGTCCGGCGAGAAGCGGCGCAGCTCTGCGAGCATGTCCTGGCGCAGGTGCTGCATCGTGCGTTGCACGCCGCGCCCGCCCAGTTGCACCGGCTCCGGCGCGCGGGTCTGCAAGGTGGCGAGCACGGTCTGCAGCTCTTCGCCCGTGGCGACATAGCCGCCCATGGGTTCCACCGGGGCAGGACCCATTGTGGCGCGGCGCTTTTCGAGCAGTTCGCGGAGGTTCCCCATCACGGCATCGGCGGCGGTTTGCGCCGGCGGCGGAGGAGGCGGTTCGGATTCCGGCGCGCCGCCGCCGCGCTTGCGCGGTTGCTGCTCGGCATTGCGCTTGGGCAGGTAGATGCGCAGGTTCGGCAGGATGCCGCGCGCGACCAGGTGTTCGTTCAAACCGCCGTACAGTGATTCGGCCGCGGCGAGAACGCGGCGGTCGAACAAACGGTAGAACACCGCGCGGTGTTCGCGTGGCAGTGCGAGGCTCAACGCGATCTCGCGCAACCCGTGCGCCAGCGCGTGCGGTCCCAGCGGCAGCACTTCGCTGTCCAGCAACGGCGAAGCGCCCAGCACCGCGTAGCGGTGCCCGAGTTCGAACAAGGCTTGGCTCACTCGCATCTCGATGCGCGTGGCGAAATCATCCAGCGAGATCGCTTCTTCCAGTTCGTCGTGCTCGACCAGCGCCATGTCGGTGCGCGCGTCCGCGGCGCGCGCCTGCGGCAGGCCGAGCCTCGCCAGCCGGCCTTCCAGCATCAGCAGCAGTCGCGGCGCAGCATCGGCGCGCGTGCGCTTCACCTCGCGCAGGCTTTCGAACGCCGCCTGTTGCTCGGCATCGTTGCGCGCCTGTTCGGCCATCTTGAACAGTTCCTGCTCGAGCTCGGTGAGGCTCGCGCGCAATTGCGGCTCGATCCGCGAACCGCATTCGGCGAGCTGCTCCTCGAGCAGGGTGCGCACGCGCGCCGGCAGGTTGGCGCGCTCGGCGAGCGTCTGTGGCAAGCGTTCAACTGACATGATTCCCCTCGGCCCCTACCCGGCGATGGGTGCCGGGCGATTCTATGCCTGCCGGGGCACCGCCGATAGCGTGACGATCCTCAGTTTCCATGCGGGGACCATGCCAGCTCCAGCCATCCCGAGCGCCCCGGCGTGTTGTAGCCGCGGATCAGCGAATACGCGCGATCCGCCAGGTTCTCGACACGCAGGTGCAGTTGCCAGGTGCCGGAAAGCATCCAGTTCACCCGCGCGTTGATCAGCGCATAACCCGGCAAGGGTCCGCCCAGCTCCGGGCGCGGACCTTCGGCATACAGCTCGATGCCCGCGTCCAGTCGATCGCTGAAGACCCGGGTCAGCGCGATATCACCCTTGCGCGAAGCGCGGCGCAGCAGACGCTCGCCGGTGGCGGGATCGCGCGCATCCTGCCAGGTCGCATTGCCGTCGATCCGCCAGTCGGCGTCTTGCCAATGCGTTTCCAGTTCCAGGCCGTCGATGCGCGCGTGCTCGGTGTTCTCGGCCTGGAACAGCGGTCCGGTGAAATCGATCAGGTCGTCGATGTCGGTGTGGTAGGCCGCGAGCTTCAACGAGAAATCGTCCGCCGGAGTCCACTCCGCACCCAGTTCGCTGCTGCGCGAACGTTCCGGCCGCAGGTCGGGATTGCCGGCGAACTCGCCGCCGAAACCCGGCGAGAATTGTTCGTTCAAGCTCGGTGCGCGAAAGCCCTGGCCCAGGCTGGCGGTCAGCCGCAGGGTGGGCGCCACGCGCCAGCCGATCGCGCCGGAGCCGGTGGTCGCGCCGCCGAACACGCTGTTGTAGTCGTGGCGCGTCGCCAGCTCCCAGTCGAACGACCGCAGGTGTGCGCTCCAGCCGCCGAACACGGCCGTGTTGTCGCGGCTCTGGTCGAACACGTCGGCATTGGCGAACGTGTCCACGTTCTCCCCGCCCTCGTGCACGCGCTCCAGGCCCGCGGTGAGCGACTGGTGATCGTCCAGCGTGAAGATGTTCAACCACGTCGCGCCCTGCCGGCGCGAGCGGAACAATTCGAAGAAGGCCGGCGTATCCAGATCGTCGCGCGCGCTGCCGACGGCGAGTTTCTGGAACCAGCGATCGGTGACGTCGCCCGCCATCGCCGCGCCCAGATCCTGCTCGATCACGTGCGATGTGCCCTGGTCGAACTCGTTGACCGAATCGTTGTAGAGCGCATTGGCCGAGAGCGTCTGCGTGCCGACCTTGTATTCGCCGCGTGCGGCGAGATTGCGATTCCGCAGGCCGTCGTTGTCGGGGTCGTAGCCGAACCCCTGCGGATTCTCGGCGGAGAACCCGCGCACGTGGCGGATGCCCGCGAGCACGCTGAAGCCGCCGCGATCGTTCCAGTCGCCGATGCCCGAGCTCGCGGATGCGTCGCCGTAGCTGCCATATTGCAGCGCTGCGGCCGGGCCCGTGAGCCTGCGCGTGAACACCTGCACCACGCCGCCGATCGCGTCCGATCCCCAGTACGCCGCGCGCGGACCGCGCACGATCTCGATCCGCTCGATCGCGTCCAGCGGCAGCAGCGAGAAGTCCACGCCACCGGTACCGGTGGAAGCGATGCGCACGCCATCCACCAGCACCAGCACGTGGTTGGAATTGGTGCCGCGCAGGAACAACGCGGTCTGCTCGCCGGGCCCGCCGCTGCGCGCGACATCCACGCCGGCCTGCGTGCGCAGCAGGTCGAAGAGATCGGGCGCGCCGCTGGCGTCGATGTCGGCGCGGGTGATCACCGTGACATCGGACAGCGACTCATCCACCGTCTGCGCCTGGCGCGTGGCGGTCACCTGCACCGCCGGTTCGTTGACGACTTCGTCCTGCGCGCGCGCGCAGGAACTCGCCGCGCACAGCGCGGCCAGGAGCAGCAACTCAGGTTTCATCTTCATCTCCGTTCGCACACCCGCGTGGAGCGCGTCGGAGAAACGAGGGCAGGGCGGCTGCGGCCGTCCGGCCGCCGCCCACCGCAGCGCCTGTCGATGGTGCGCTCGCGCGCACCGTTTGCAGGCCGGTCTCCGGGCTCGCGAGTCGAGAAGTGCGGTCATGGATGACCGCATTTTGAATTTCGCGATCACGACGATCGCAAAAACTTCTCCCGATCGAATCGCCTTCCCGCGCTCGCGCGCAGTGGCCAGTGATTCGACGGAAAACTCGCCTACCGTTGCGGGGGCAGCGCCGGCCTCTCACCGGCTTCCCGTTTCATCCGCTCACCCGAAAGCGGGCGGACACCTGCGGGGCGCGAGTCTAGGTGCGCCCGTTGCAGTCGGCAAGCCTGGATGCGCTACGCGCGCCTGGCCAGCACGTACCGCCAGATGAAATAGATCGGCAGGCCGGCCAGCGTGATCAGCGCGCCCTTGCCGGCGTCGGACGGGTGCTGCCAGATCGTCACCGCGACGATGCACAGCACCGCGGCGAGGAACAGCAGCGGCAGGAAGGGATACCAGGGCGTGCAGAACGGCGCGGGTTCCGAGCGGCGGCGATACCAGAACACCGTCGCGATCACCGCGGCCATCCCGAACCAGTCGACGACGGTGGAGTAGTTCAACAGCTGGTCGAAGGTGCCGGACAAGGCCAGCACGCAGGCCCAGCCGGCCAGCATCAGCAGGGCGATGTTGGGCGAACGCCAGCGCGGGTGCAGCCGTCCGGCGACGCGGAAGAACACGCCGTCGGAACCCATCACCTGGAAGACGCGCGAAGCGCCCATCAGCGAGATGTTGCAGAAGCCCAGCGTCGAGATCGCGATGCCCACCGCGATCGCGCGCGCCCCCGGTTCGCCCAGCACGTGGCGCATCACGTCCGCGGCAGGTGCCTTGCTGGCGGCGAGGCCGGCGTGGCCCAGCACCGCGAGATAGGCCACGTTCGCCAGGATGTAGCACGCCGCCACGCCCAGCATGCCGAAGATCAGCGCGCGCGGCAGGTTGCGTTGCGGCTCGCGCAATTCACCGGCGATGTCGTTGATGTAATACCAGCCGCCGTAGGAGAACAGCACCGGCATCAGGGCTCCGCCCAGCGCCAGCGGATTGATCGACGGCGGCGGCGCGGCCGGCGGCGGCGCGCCCCGCATCAACAGTCCCGCCACGATCAACGCGGAAATGGCCAGCAGTTTCAAGACCGTCAGGATGTTCTGCGTCCATGAACCGGCACGGATGCCGAACCAGTTGATGCCTGCCAGGAACACGATCGTGCCGACGGCGTACGGCCCGGGATTGGGCACGTTGTCGAATCCGAGCGCTGCGCCCGCGTATTGGACGAAAGCGATGGAAACCGCGGCGATCGAACCGGAATGATTGGCGACCAGCAGGCTCCACCCATACATGAAGGCGATCATCAGGCCGAACGTCTCGCGCAGGTAGACGTAGCCGCCGCCCGCCTGCGGCCGGCGCGCGCCCAGTTCGGCGTAGCACAGCGCGCCGATCAGCGCGATCACGCCGCCGATCACCCACGCCAGCAACTGCTCCATGCTGGAGCCGGTCTGTCGCGCGATGGACGAGGGCGTGACGAAGATGCCGGAGCCGATCACGCCGCCGACCACCACCATCGCCGCCGACCACGGTCCGACGCGGCGCACGTAACCCACCCGCGGCTCGCTTCCCGTGGCGCTTTCGAGTTCGTTGTTCACAGCATTGGTCTCCGCGCCCTCGCTGCGGTGGGGCGAGCATGACGGCAATGCGGCGTGCTGTCGAGATGTTCGGCGCGTCCTCAGTCAGCGTCCCGCGCGCGGCTTATACTCCACGTCCGCACCTTCAAAAGGGGAAAACGATGGGCGCCATTCTTGCCGCGGTAATCATAGTGGTCGTGGTCGTGGTGTTGATCAAGCTGGTGCGGATCGTGCCGCAGGGCTGGGAGTGGACGGTCGAGACCTTCGGCAAATACACCGCAACGCTGGAACCGGGCCTGCATTTCCTGATCCCGATCTACCAGGCGGTCGGGCGCAAGATCAACATGATGGAGCAGGTGCTCGCCGTGCCATCGCAGGACGTAATCACCAAGGACAACGCGGTGGTCAAGGTCGACGGCGTGGTGTTCTATCAGGTGCTCGATGCGGCGAAGGCGGCTTACGAGGTCGCCAATCTGGAACTGGCGACCACCAATCTGATCATGACCAACATCCGCACCGTGCTCGGTTCGCTGGATCTGGACGAGTCGCTGTCCAAGCGCGACGAGATCAACGCGCGCTTGTTGCGTGTGGCTGACGAGGCGACGCATCCGTGGGGTATCAAGATCACCCGCATCGAACTCAAGGACATCCAGCCGCCGCGGGATCTGATTGATTCGATGGCGAGGCAGATGAAAGCCGAACGCGAGAAGCGCGCCAACATCCTCGAAGCGGAAGGTTTCCGGCAGGCCGCGATCCTGAAAGCCGAAGGCGAGAAGCAATCGGTAATTCTGTCCGCCGAAGGCGAGAAGGAAGCCGCCTTCCGGCAGGCCGAAGCCCGCGAGCGCCTGGCCGCGGCGGAAGCCAAGGCCACCGAAGTGGTGTCGGTCGCGATCGAACACGGCGACATCAACGCGCTGAACTATTTCGTCGCCGGCAAGTACGTCGAAGCGCTGAAGGCCATGGCCGATTCGCCCAACCAGAAAATGCTGCTTCTGCCGATCGAGGCGACCGGCATCATCGGCTCGCTCGCGGGCATCGCCGAGATCGCGAAAGAGTCGTTCGCGAAGCAGGCCGAGCAACGCGCGATGCCGGCCCGCCCACCGGCCGCGCCGAACGCCTAGGAGCGACGGCCATGAATCTCGTCCCGACGCATTACCTGTGGTGGGTGCTGGCGCTGGTCCTGATCGCCGGCGAAGTGCTGGCACCCGGATACTTTCTGCTCTGGATCGGCATCGCCGCCGCGGCGATGGGCGTGATCGTTTTTGCGCTGCCGAACCTCGGCGTCCTCGCGCAGGCGATCCTGTTCGCGGTGCTCGCCTTCATCAGTTGCATCGCCTACTGGAAATTCGTGCGGCCGCGCGTGCAACGCGACGTCACCGCCGATGCCGCGCTGCTGAACCGCCGCGGTGCGCGCATGATCGGCCAGCGTTACGTGCTGGAAACCGCGATCGTCAACGGCCGCGGCAAGGCGCGCGTCGGCGACGGGCAGTGGCTGGTGGAAGGCCCAGATCTGCCCGCAGGCGTCGAAATCGAGGTGATCAGCGTCGATGGGACGACTTTGAAAGTCCGCGCGGCCGATTGAATCGCGCGCGCATGAACTCCCTCGATCCGCTCGACCGCGCACGCATCGGTTTCGTGATCGAGCTGGCGCGCCGCCTGCACCAGTACGGCGCCGCGGCGCCGCGCCTGGAGCAGGCGATCGGGCTGGTGGCGCAGAAGCTCGGACTGGAATGCGAGGCGCTCTCCACCCCGACTTCGGTGGTGCTGTCGTTCGCGAGGCGCGGCGATGAACTGGCCGAATACACGCAGGTGCTGAGGATGGCGCCCGGCGACGTCAATCTCGCGCGCCTGTGCCGTGCCGACGAGATCGCCGATCGCGTGATCGACGGCAGCCTGGCACCCCGCGATGGGCTCGAACGATTGCGCGCGCTGGGCAGGCCGCTGTCGCGCCACGCGCTGGCCGCGATCGTGTGCAGCTACGGGCTTGCTGCCGCCAGCGTGGCGGTGTTGTTCAACACCGCGTGGGTGGATGCGCTGGTCGCGGGCGTGCTGGGCGTGCTGATCGGCCTGATCGGCATCGCCGGTTACCGTCGCCCGCGCCTGGCCGCGGCGAGCGAGGCCATCGCGGCGCTGATCGCGACGTTCATCGCCACCGCGATCAGCGCGTGGATCGTGCCGCTGGCACTGAAGCAGGTGGTGATTTCCGCGCTGATCATCCTGGTGCCCGGGATGACGCTCACCAACGCCGTGCGCGAATTGTCCAGCCAGCACCTGGTTTCCGGCGTGGCGCGTGTGGCGGGCGCGATCGCGACGCTGTTGAAATTGACGTTCGGCACCGTAGCCGCGGCGCAGGTGTGCGCGATGCTGGGCGTGGTGCCAGCCGCCCATGCCCTGCCGCCGTTGCCGACGTGGTCGCAGTGGCCGGCGCTGCTGGTCGGCGCGGTATCGTTCGCCATGTTGTTCCAGGCCGCGCGCCGCGACTACCCGCTGGTGATCGCCGCGGTGATCGCCGGCTATCTCGCCACGTATTTCTGCGGCGCGGCTCTGGGCGCCCCGTTTGGCGTTTTCATCGGCGGGTTGATCCTGGCCGCGCTCGCCAATCTTTACGCGCGCATCGCCCATCGGCCCGGCGCGCTGGTGCGCGAGCCCGGAATCCTCCTGCTGGTGCCGGGCAGCGTCGGTTTCCGCAGCATGTCCTATCTGTTCACCAGCGAAGTCGGACTCGGCGCGCAAACCGGCATCCTGCTGGTCACATTGCTGATCGCGCTGGTGGCGGGATTGCTGTTCGGGGATTTGCTTATCGCGCCGCGAAGAAGTCTTTAGGGAGCGTGGCGTCCAATCATGCCGTCATTCCGAACGCCGCGCAGGGGCGATCCGGAATCGGCTTTTAACGAGAGGAGATTACAAAGTCCATCCATGGACTTTGCCCTTCGGGCCGACCTGCGGTCGTTCAAATTCGTTCCAGACGAATTTGTCCGGGTTCCGTTCGCGATGGAACTGCGAACGGACCCGGAATGACGTGATTCGTTCTTTGCCGAGTCCCGAGTCCGCTATTTGATCAACAGGCTCTTTTCCGATTTGCCGGATTTCAACGCCGCGGTGAACCAGCGCGGGTGCTTGCCGCGGCCGGACCAGGTCACCGACGGGTCGGCGGGATTGCGGTATTTGGGCGCGACCTTGCCGCGCTTGCCGCGGCGACCGCGCGTGCCGTAGAGCTCGCCGAAGGTGACACCTTCCGCCTTGAGCAAGGCATCGACCTTGGCGCGTATCTTCGCCAGCCTTTCCTTGCCCAGGTCGTTCTTGCGGGCGGCGATCTTCCTGCTCAGCTCCTCGAGCTGCTTTTCATTGAGAGATTTCACATCGACGGCCATGACTGCTCCTGATTTGTCGGCGACGAAACGACCGGGCGGACCATGAATCCTTTCCGGTGCGCCGATCATTCTGGCCGAAAAACAGGGGACGCGCAAAACACATCGAAAAACGCGTCAATGCATTTTCCGCAAAATCGGCCGAATTGCGCCGGCCGGATTTATCCGAACAACGCCAGCAATGCACGTTTGTCGAGGTTGCGACTTTCGGCGTCGCGGCGCCCGCGATATTCGAACGTGCCGCCGGCCAATCCGCGTTCGCTGACCACGATCCGGTGCGGAATGCCGATCAGCTCCATGTCGGAAAACATCGGCCCCGGCCGCAGGCCGCGATCGTCCAGCACGGTTTCGATGCCGTTGTCGTTCAATTCGCGATAAAGCGATTCGGCGGCTTCCGAAACTTTCGGATCGTTTTTCGGATTGATGATGCACACCGCCACGCGCCAAGGCGCCATCGGCTCGGGCCAGATAATGCCGCGCTCGTCGAAGCCCTGTTCGATCGCCGCGGCGACCACGCGCGAGACGCCGATCCCGTAGCAGCCCGTCATCGGCGTCGCCGGTTTGCCGCTTGCGTCCAGCACCGTCACTTTCATCGTTTCGGTGTATTTGCAGCCGTTCTGGAAGATGTGCCCGACTTCGATGCCGCGCGCGATCTGCAACGTGCCCTTGCCGTCGGGCGACGGATCACCCGCCACGACCTTGCGCAGGTCGGCTACGCGCGTGATGCGCGCATCGCGCCCCCAGTTGGCGCCGGTGCAATGCGTGCCATCGTGATTGCCGCCGCAGACGAAATCCGCGAGCACGGCCGCGGCGCGGTCGACTACCACAGGAACGTCTTGGGGCAGGCCGACCGGGCCGATGAAACCGGCGTGCGCACCGGTGGCGGCCAGGACCTGTTCTTCCGATGCCAGCACAGATTCGCCGCCCAGTTCCGGCAATTTCGACGCCTTCACCTCGTTCAATTCGTGGTCGCCGCGCAGGCACAAGGCCACTACGCCCTCGACGCCACGCACCAGGATGGTCTTCACGCACTGCGTGGCCGGCACTTCCAGGAATGAGGTGATTTCCACGATGGTTTTCTGCGTGGGTGTTTCCACGCGTTGCAGGGGCCGGGAAGGTTCGGGACGCTCCGCCGCGGGCGCCGCCGCTTCGGCCAGTTCCACGTTCGCGGCGTAATCCGATCCGTCCGAAAACGCGATCGCGTCTTCGCCCGAGTCGGCCAGCACCTGGAACTCGTGGCTGACGTCGCCGCCGATCGCGCCCGAATCCGCGGCCACCGGGCGGAACTTCAAACCCAGCCTCGTGAAAATGCGCGAATACGCTTCGTACATTGCCTTGTACGTATCATCCATCGATGACTGGTCCAGATGGAACGAATAAGCGTCCTTCATCAGGAATTCGCGCGCGCGCATCACGCCAAAGCGCGGCCGGATCTCGTCGCGGAACTTGGTCTGTATCTGGAAAAAGGTGACGGGTAATTGCCTGTAGCTGGAAATCTCGCTGCGCACGAAATCGCAGATGATTTCCTCGTGGGTCGGGCCGAAGCAGTATTCCTGCTCCTTGCGGTCGCGCATTTTCAGCAGCGCGGGGCCGTATTTTTCCCAGCGCCCGGATTCCTCCCACAATTCGCGCGGCTGCACGCAAGGCATGACCATTTCGATCGCGCCGGCGCGCTGCATTTCTTCGCGCACGATGCCTTCGACCTTGCGCAGCACGCGCAAGCCCAGCGGCGACCATGTGTAGATCCCGGCGGCGAGCTTGCGGATCATGCCAGCGCGCAACATCAGCTTGTGGCTGGCGATTTCGGCGTCGGCCGGCGCCTCGCGCGCGGTGCTCAAATGGAATCGGGACAGGCGCATGGAAGGATTCGCGTCAGGGAACGCGGGATTGTAGCGAAGTCGCGAATCGGCGGATCGCGGCAAATTCGGCGGTTCCGTCGCGACGAAGTTGCAACGGACCCGGAACGGCGGCGATGCGTATGTTCGTCCCGAGTCCCGCTATTGGCAGTACTGCTTCTTCTGCGCCTGCGCGGTCGCCAGTTCCTGGCGGCGTTGCACGTCGCCCATGTCGTGCTGCGGGGTGCCGGCATCGCCCGCCGTGACGGGCTGGTCGCTGTTCAACAGCGCGATGTTGCTGTCGAGCTGCTTGCACAATTTCGCACGGTTGTCCGGCGTGTCTGCGGTGGAGGCCGTGTTCTGCGCGGACTGCATGCCGTTGGTCGAGGTCGAGGTCGAGGAAGGCGAAGCCGGCGTTGCGGCCACCGGCGTGGCGACATTGCTGCTCACGCTCACCCTTTCGTACTTGGAACCGGCCGGCGGCGGCACGTCCGAATAGTGCGTAGTGCCGTTGGCATCCTTCCATTTGTACACCTGCGCGAACGCGGACGCACAGATGGCCAGAGCGGCGGCGGCGAATACGGCGGAAACGAGCAGACGGGGCATGACGATCTCCGGGTGCGCGGCATTCGCGCTTGGACGTGTACTGGATAGCACCACACGCGGCCCGGAACAAGCCGGTTGTGTCACGCCAATGGATTACACTTGCAGGCAGGCTCGTCTCCCAGCCAGCGCGCATGACCGATCCGACGCCACCGCCACCGCATTCCTCGCGCCCCCGCCGCGGCATCTACCTGCTGCCCAACCTGTTCACCACCGGCGCGATGTTCGCCGGCTTCTACGCGATCGTGGCCGCGATCGCGGGGCACTTCACCGACGCCGCGATCGCGGTATTCATCGCGGGGCTGCTGGACGGCATGGACGGGCGCATCGCGCGCCTGACGAAGACGCAGAGCGAATTCGGAGTGCAATACGACTCGCTTTCGGACCTGGTCAGCTTCGGCCTTGCGCCGGCGCTCGTGCTGTATACGTGGTCGCTGCAGTACCTGCGCGACTTCGGCGTGCTGTGGGGCAAGCTCGGCTGGGCAGCGGCGTTCCTCTACGCCGCTTGCGCAGCCTTGCGGCTGGCGCGCTTCAACACGCAGGTGGGCGTCGCCGACAAGCGTTATTTCCAGGGCCTCGCGAGCCCTGCCGCGGCAGGGCTGTGCATGTCGTTCGTCTGGACGATGGAGAACGCGCAGATCGAAGGAGCGTGGTTGTGCTTCTTCACGCCGATCCTCGCCGTCATCGCCGGCTTGCTGATGGTCAGCCGCGTGCGCTATTTCAGCTTCAAGGCCTGGCCACGCGGCGACCGCGTGCCTTTCGTGTGGATCGTGCTGGCGGTGTTGCTGATCGTGGCGCTGGTGCTCAACACCGCGGCGGTGCTGCTGATCATCGCGGTGCTGTACGTGCTGTCCGGGCCGGTGATGACGCTCTGGGGCCTGCGCAGCCGGTTGTCGCGCCGGCGCCTGCGCGCGCAGCGCCGGCAATCTCCGCCGCCGCATGAGTGAACAGGTCCTGATGGATCCCGTCGCGCTTTCCCGAACTGAAACGCTGCGCGCACTGGGCGTGATGCCGTTGCGTTTGCGAACCTGCGAAACAGGTGAAAATCCCGCGGTGGCCGCCATGGAGTGCGACAAACGCATCGCGCTGCTGCGCGCACAGGAAGAGATCGAGCAGGCGCCGCTGGCGATGCTCTACACGAAGATCACCGAGGCGATCAGCTCGCTCGGCCTGCAGTGCGTGCGCATCGCCGATGCGGAAGCCGACCCGCGCGTGCGCGTAGTGGCTTTCGGCGATGCGCCGTTGCCGCCGGCGATCGACGCCGGTCGGGTGCTGCGTGTCGATGCGCTGGCGGTGTTGCACGCCGATCGCGGGCGCAAGCGTGCGCTCTGGGATCGGTTGCAGAAGCTGGTGCGGGAGCAGGAGTGAAATGTCCGCGGTCGCCGTCAATCCGCTGCCGCGCTGGCGTCCGATGACGCGTACCGACATCGCGGCGGTCTCCGCGATCGAGGCGGCCGCCTACGAATTCCCGTGGTCGCCGCAGATTTTCCGCGATTGCCTCGCGGCCGGGCACAAGTGCTGGGTGCTGCAGGAATCCGGCGGGGAGCTGGTCGGCTACGGCATCCTCTCCACCGGCGCCAACGAGGCGCACGTGCTGAACCTGTGCGTCGCGCCGTCGCAGCAGCGCCGCGGCCACGGCACGCGCATGCTGCGTCACCTGCTGGAGCTGGCGCGCATGCACCGCGCCCACCGCGTGTTCCTGGAAGTGCGGCCCTCCAACGGGAAGGCGCAGATCATGTACGAACGCGCCGGCTTCAACGAGGTCGGCCGCCGCCCGAACTACTACCCCGCGCGCCGCGGCCGGGAAGACGCGATCGTGATGGCGATGGAGTTGCTCGCAGCCGGGAACTAGCCGCCGAGCTTGCGCAGTTGCTCGCGCAGCGCGTCCACCTGCGTGTTCCAGTCGGACAGTCGCGTGCGTTCCTGTTCCACGATCGTGGCAGGCGTCCGCTCCCCGAAATTGGCCAGCTTCGCGTTCGATTTCCCCGTCTCGCCCTCGATGCGCGCGATCTCCTTCTTGAGGCGCGCGCGTTCGGCGTCGAGATCGATCAGGCCCGCCAGCGGGATCAGCACGCGCATCGCGCCGACCACCGCGGCGGCCGATGCGGGTTCGGTCTCGCCCGGCTGCAACCAGCGTGGAACTTCGCTGCGCGAGAGGAAGGCGATTTGCGCGGCGAACTTGTCCGTGCGCCGGCGATCGTCCGGGCCGCCGCCTGCGAGCAGGAACGGAGTCGTCTTGCCCGGGGCGATGTTCATTTCCGAACGAATCTTGCGTACGCCGGTAAGGACCGCCTTGAACCATTCGATATCCGCGCTGGCGGACTCGTCGGTCGCGAATTCCTCGGCGCGTGGATACGGCCGCTGCATGATGCTTTCTTCCCTGAAACCGAGTTGCGGCGCGACCGACTGCCAGATTTCCTCGGTGATGAACGGAATGACCGGATGCAGCGCCCGCAGCACGGTTTCCAGCACGTGCCGCAGCGTGCGCCGCGTGGAGGCCGCGGCCGCCGCATCTTCGCCGTTCAACGCGGGCTTCGAAAGTTCCAGGAACCAGTCGCAGTACTCGTTCCAGACGAATTCGTACAACGCCTGCGCCAGCAGGTCGAAGCGGTACGTCGCGAAGTGCTGCTCGATTTCGGCGAGCGTGCGATTCAGGCGCGTCAGGATCCAGCGCTCGGCTTCGGTCCTTGCTTTCCCTACTCCCTCTGCGAGAAGGAGGCGCGAAGCGCCGGATGAGGGTTCCAGCTCGATGTTCATCAGCACGAACCGCGCCGCATTCCACAGCTTGTTGCAGAACGCCTTGTAGCCTTCCGCACGCTTGACGTCGAAGTTGATGGTGCGGCTGTAGGTCGCCAGCGCGGCGAACGTGAAGCGCAGCGCATCCGCCCCGATCGCGTTGATGCCTTGCGGGTAGTCCCTGCGGATGCGCTTCTCCACCTTTTCACGCACCTGCGGGATCAGCAGCGAGGCGGTGGATTTCTTCACCAGTTCGTCCAGCGAAATGCCGTCGATCAGGTCGAGAGGGTCCAGGGTATTGCCCTTGGACTTCGACATCTTCTGGCCTTCGGCATCGCGCACGATGGCGTTTATGTACACCTCGCGAAACGGCACGCGGCCGGTGAAGTACTTGGTCGCCATCACCATGCGCGCGACCCAGAAGAAGATGATGTCGAAGCCGGTGACCAGCACCGAGCTTGGAAGGAAGATCTGGTCGCGTTGCCAGTCGGCGACGACTTCGCCACGCTCGTTCTTCACGGGCCGGTCGAACGGCCAGCCGAGGGTCGAGAACGGCCACAGCGCGGACGAGAACCACGTGTCCAGCACGTCCTCGTCCTGCTTCAACGCACCGACGGGCTGCACGCCCGCGTGCGCGCGCGCATCCGCCTCGTCCTCGCCGACGAAGATGTTGCCGGCCTCGTCGTACCACGCCGGGATGCGGTGGCCCCACCACAACTGGCGCGATATGCACCAGTCCTGGATGTTGTCCAGCCATTGCGTGTAGGTCGTGGTCCAGTTCTCCGGAACGAACCTGATGTCGCCGCTGCGCACGGCTTCGAGCGCCGGCTCGGTGATGGCCTTGCGGCCGCCGATCGAACCTTTCGGTTGGGCGCGGCCTTCCGGCAATTCGTCGGTCGTAAGATCGAGGAACCACTGGTCGGTCAGCATCGGCTCGATCACCGCGTCCGAGCGCTGGCTGACAGGCACCTGCAACTTGTGCGGCTTCGTTTCAACGAGAAGCCCTTCGGCTTCAAGATCGGCGAGGATGGCCTTGCGGGCTTCGTAACGGTCGAGGCCCCAGTATTTTTCGGGAATCCTGATGTCTCCCGCCAAATCCAAGACATCGGAATTTTCTCCCCCGGGCGGGGGACTGGACGACTGTTGGATGAAGGCGTCGCGGCTGTCCACGACCTTCGCGTCTTTGGTAAAGATTTTGAAGCGAATCAGGCCATGGCGTTTCCCGATTTCGGCGTCGTTGAAATCGTGTGCCGGCGTGATCTTGACCGCGCCGGTTCCGAATTCACGATCAACATACTCATCGAGAATGATCGGAACTTCGCGACCCGTTATCGGAAGGCGAATCCGTTTGCCATGCAGGTGTTTGTATCTTTCATCTTCCGGATGCACGGCGACCGCCGCGTCGCCCAGCATCGTTTCCGGTCTCGTGGTTGCGATAGTTAGACTGTCGCTGCCGTCCACCGTCGGGTAGCGAATGGACCACAGGTGCCCGTCGCGCTCGACGTTGTTGACTTCCAGGTCCGACACGGCGGTCATCAGCACCGGATCCCAGTTCACCAGCCGGTTGCCGCGGTAGATCAGGCCCGCGCGGTACCACTCCACGAACACCTTGCGCACCGCGGCGGACAGGCCCTCGTCCATCGTGAAGCGCTCGCGCGACCAGTCGGCCGAGGCGCCTAGGCGACGCATCTGCCGCGTGATGGTGGAACCGGATTCCTCCTTCCACTGCCACACGCGCTCGACGAATTTCTCGCGGCCCAGGTCGTTGCGCGACTTGCCCTCCGCCGCGAGCTGGTTCTCCACGATCTTCTGCGTGGCAATGCCGGCGTGGTCGGTGCCGACCTGCCACAGCGTGTTCTGCCCACGCATGCGGTGGTAGCGGATCAGCGCGTCCATGATGGTCTGCTGGAACGCGTGGCCCATGTGCAGCGTGCCGGTGACATTGGGCGGCGGCAGCAGGATGCAATACGGATCGCCTTGGCCGGACGACCTGAAGCAGCCGGACTGCTCCCAGCGGTCGTACCACTTCGATTCGATCTGTCCGGGGTCGAAACTTTTTTCCATCGCGTTCGGTTTTGCTCGTCATTCCGGCGCAGGCCGGAATCCAGTGATTTTATCGCCCGAAGTTGTGCTGTCGCGCACGGTGTTTCGACATCCCTGTCTTTTTCCGCTCGCCTCCCGGGCGAGCGGGCTACTTTTGTTTCGGCAAAAGTAGCCAAAACCATCGCGCCGGCATGACGGTCTCGCCAACGTCCGGTTGGCTCGACTCCGCTGCGCTTCTCGCGCCAAGCGGGCCGGCGCGAACTCGCGCGTCCCTGCGCTCAAACAATCGCGCCTTGCTCCCGCTTGGCGCTGCGATGCTCGCCGTCATGCGACGGCGCCCGAGAGCTCACTTAGACGGCCATCCATGGCCTGCGGCTGGGTTCTGCAAGTGACGCGGTTAGAACTTCTGAAAGGCCGAAAATCGAATCCCGATCAGGATCAATCGTGAGAAATTCCTCCAGCATCGGAAACAGCATAATCGTGCACCGCCTCCACCAGCACGCGCACGTTCTCCGGATCCACGTCCGGGGTGATGCCATGCCCGAGGTTGAAGACATGGCCGGGGTGCGGTCCGAAGTCGTCGAGCACGCAGCGGGCCTCGCGCCTGATCACCTCGGGTGATGACAGCAGGACCTTCGGATCCAGGTTGCCCTGCAACGCGACGCGGTCGCCCACGCGCCGCCGCGCTTCGTCCAGCGTGATCGTCCAGTCCACGCCCAGCGCCGCCCAGCCGCTCGCCGCCAGCGTTTCCAGGTGCGCGTTGGCGCCCTTGGAGAACAGGATCAGCGGCACGTCGCGCGCGTGCGCGTCTTCGCGCAGCAGCGCGGCGATCTGCGAGAGATGGCGCGCCGAGAAATCGTCGAACATGTCCGGCGGCAGCATTCCGCCCCAGGTATCGAACACCATCAGCGCCTGCGCCCCGGCCGCGGCCTGCGCGGCGAGATACGCCGCGACCGCGCGCGCGTTGACGTCCAGCAGCGCGTGCATCGCGCGCGGTTCGCCGGTCGCGAATGCGATCACGCGCGCGAAGTCGCGCGAGCCTTGGCCCTCGATCATGTAGCAGGCCAGCGTCCACGGGCTGCCAGCGAAACCGATCAGCGGGACGCGCCCGTCCAGTTCGCGGCGGACCAGCCGCACCGCATCCGTCACGAAGCGCAATGACTGTTCCGGATCGGGCACGCCGAGTTTTTCGATGTCGCCGGCGCCGCGCAGCGGATGCGCGAACTTCGGGCCTTCACCTTCGACGAAGTGCAGGCCCAGCCCCATTGCGTCGGGGATCGTCAGAATGTCGGAGAACAGGATCGCCGCATCCAGATCGAACCGCTCGACCGGCTGCATCGTCACCTCGCACGCCAGCTCCGGCGTGCGCATCAACGTCAGGAAACTGCCGGCGCGGGCGCGCGTGGCGCGGTATTCGGGCAGGTAGCGCCCGGCCTGGCGCATGATCCAGATCGGCGTGACGTCCACGGGTTCGCGCCGCAGCGCGCGCAGGAAGCGGTTGCCGCGGTTCGACTCAGGCATGCGGATTATCGAACCCCTGTGTGATCATCACCTTGAAACCGCGCTTCAGTTGCGCGTCGCGCGCGTGTTCGAACGCCGTCAGCGCATCGTCGCGGCTGAGGTAGAGCTCGCGTTTCAGCGTCGCGCGCCCTCCCTCCGTGCCCGATTCCCGGTACAGCGTCCAGCCGCCGAGCAGGTCCTGCTCCAGCGCGATGCGGCAGTAGCGCGGCGCGCTGCCGGCAGTCGGCGGGGTTTGCAGGTAGAGGTGCATGCGAAGCGGATGGCCTCAATTCGAACCGCAGATTGTACCCACCGCGGTTTCAGAGTGCCGAAAGCAGGTCGTTTTCGTGCACGTTCCCGACGATCTCGGCCCTGCCGACCCCGCGCCACAGGATCAGCCGCAGCGCGCCGCCGCGGTTCTTCTTGTCCAGCCGCATGCGGGCGACCAGGGCATCGGCATGCAGGTTCGGCGGGAGGCCCGTCGGCAATCCGAACTTCTGCAACAAGCGGCGCAGGCGTTGCGTATCCGGGTCGGCCGCCATGCCGAGCCGCTCCGACAGCCGCGCCGCCATGACCATGCCGATCGCCACCGCTTCGCCGTGCAGCAGCGTGCCGTAGCCGGCTCCGGTTTCGATCGCGTGGCCGAAGGTGTGGCCGAAATTCAGCAGCGCCCGTTCTCCGGACTCGCGCTCGTCGCGCTCCACCACGCCCGCCTTGAAACGGCAGCAGGTCGCGATCGCGTGCGCCAGCGCTTCGGCATCGCGCGCCAGCAGCGCTTCGGTATTCGAATCCAGCCAATCGAAAAATGCTGCGTCGCCGATGCACGCGGTCTTGATGACTTCGGCGAATCCGGCGCGCAGTTCGCGATCGGGCAAAGTCGCGAGCGTATCGATGTCGGCAATCACCGCGCGCGGCTGGTGGAACGCGCCGACCAGGTTCTTGCCTTGCGGCAGGTCCACGCCGGTCTTGCCGCCCACCGAGGAGTCCACCATCGCCAGCAGCGTGGTGGGCATCTGGATGAAATCGATGCCACGCATCCAGCACGCAGCGGCAAAGCCCGCGATGTCGCCGACCACGCCGCCGCCCAGCGCGATCACGCAAGCATCGCGCGTGGCGCCGAGCTGCGCCAGCGCCTCGAATATTTTTGCCGCGGCGTCGAGGTTCTTGTGCGCCTCGCCGGCAGGCAGGACGGACACGGACGCATCGATGCCGAGGCCTTCCATCGCCCTGCGTACGCGTTCGGCGCAGAGCGGCGCGACGTTTTCATCGCTGGCGATCAACACGTGCCGGCCGCGGATCGCATCGCGCCAGCATGCCGGGTCGTCGAGCAAACCCGATCCGATCCGGACCGGATAACGCCGCGCATCCAGAGCGACTTCGATTTCGGTGATCGCGCAGGTCATGCGCTGCGCGCCCGCTGCACGCGCCGCCAGCGGTTTTCGATCGATGCGGCGATCAGTTCAGAGGCGCGGGCGGGCGCATTCGCGTGCGGCGGCACGACCAGGTCGGCGACTTCGGCGTAGAGCGGGTCGCGCGCGCGCGCCATCGCTTCCAGCCGTTCGCGGCGATCCGCCGCCTGCAGCAGCGGGCGCTTGTGGTCGCGGACGAGGCGTTGCAGCTGCTGTTCGACCTCGGTCTGCAACCACACCACGAATCCGCGCCCATGCAGCAGTTCGCGATTGCGCGCATCCAGCACCGCGCCGCCGCCGGTGGCCAGCACCACGCCTTCGCGGGCGCTGCATTCCTCCAGCAATGCGGATTCGCGGCGGCGGAAGCCCGGCTCGCCCTCGATGTCGAATATCAATGCCACGCCCGCCCCGGTGTGCGCTTCGATTTCGGCGTCGAGGTCGATGAAGGGCAACGCGAAATGCCCGGCCAGCCGCTTGCCTACGGTGGTCTTGCCGGCGCCCATCGGGCCGATCAGGAACAGGTTGGGCGAGGGATTCACTCTGGACGTCGTCGAGGGGCGATCCGGGCAATCATGCCAGTTTTTCCGGAAGCGGGCCGTGGCGCGAAAAACGTGCTGCGGGATTTTGTTAGCATGGCGATGCCTGAGCAGGGAACCGCAACGACAAAGGAGACCGAGCATGTCCGTCACCAAGGTCATCGAATTGAACGCCTCGTCCACCAACGGCATCGAGGATGCGGTGAAACAGGGATTGAAGAAAGCGTCTTCCACGGTAAAGAACATCCGCGGCGTGTGGGTCAACGAGATCAAGGCCGCCACCGACGACAACGGCGGAATAAAGGAGTGGCGGGTCAACATGCGCATCAACTTCGTGGTCGACTGATCGAGCAGTTGCAAAGCCACTGCGCTCGGCAGCTTGCGCGCCGGCGGTGCCCGGAATCCTCGTGTATCGACACATGCACCCCGGTTCCTGCGCTCCGGCGTCGCGCAGCCCCGGATCAAGCCCGGGGCAGGCTCCGCCTTCGCTCGCAACCCTTCGCAATCCGCTTGATGGCATAGGCGTAACACACGGGATCATCGACGAATGAGCGCACGCGAGTGGACCATCGGCTGCCTGGAGGACGATCCGGATCAGGCCGCTTTGCTGAAGCTGTGGCTGGAAGCGGCCGGTTACCGCTGCGCGCTGTTCGCCAGTTCGGGCGAATTCCGCAAGCGGCTGGGCAGCGAAGCGGTCGACCTGCTGCTGCTGGACTGGAACCTGCCCGATGCGACCGGTCTCGAGGTGCTGGAGTGGATCCGGCATTCGCCCAACGCCGATCTGCCCGTGGTGTTCCTCACCGCGCGCGGCGAGGAAGGCGACATCGTGGAAGGACTGCAGGCCGGCGCCGACGACTACGTGGTGAAGCCGCCGCGACAGGCCGAATTGCTTGCGCGCGTGCGCGCGGTGTTGCGCCGGCGCGGCGGCAACGAGAACGACGCACAGGCCTCGCTCTCCCTGCCGCCGTATTCGGTGGATGCGCAGCGCCGGCGCATCAGCGTGGGCGCCGAGGAGATCGAACTCACCCAGCGCGAATTCGAACTCGCGTGCTACCTGTTCCGCCGGCAGGGCCGCATCGTCAGCCGCGACGCGCTGCTGGAAAACATCTGGAACGTCGGGCCCAACATCACCACGCGCACCGTGGACACCCACGTCAGCCGGTTGCGCAAGAAGCTGCACCTTTCCGGCGAACACGGCTGGCGGCTGACGGCGATCTACCAACACGGGTACCGACTCGAGCCTGCCTGAGCACGCAAGGATGTTGAATCGGGAAATCCTGGGCACGCTGCGCGACCTGCTGGAGCGGGCGCGAAGCGACGGCGATCCGGAGCCTGGCGCGATGAATATCGCCACGACGGGCGGGGACGGCAGGGTTTCCGCGCGCATGGTGCTGCTGAAGCACGTCGACGAACGCGGGCTGACCTTCTTCACCGACTACCGCAGCGAAAAGGCGGACGCGATCGCGGCGCATCCGCAGGTCGCACTGACGTTCCACTGGAAACACCTCAAGCCCGCGGCGCAGGTGCGCCTCGAAGGCGTGGCGGAGAAACTGGGCGCGGGGGAATCCGATGCTTATTTCGCCACCCGCGCCCGCCTGGCGCGGCTCGGCGCGTGGGCGAGCGAACAGTCGCGCACGCTGCCATCGCGAGAACTGCTGGAAAACCGCGTGAACGAACGCGAACGCGAATTCGAAGGCCGCGAAGTGCCGAGGCCACGGCACTGGGGCGGCTATCGCGTGATCCCGGACATGGTCGAGTTCTGGTACGCGCACGAACATCGATTGAACGAGCGGGTGCGCTGGGATCGGATCGACGGGGAATGGAAAAAGCGGCTACTGTATCCATGAGCCACGCACAGCCGACGGCCCGCACGTTCTCATCCGGCTTCGCCGTGCACACGCCGGGGCGAGGTTTCACCGACGTGAGCGACCGCCTGCGCGAAGCCGTGGCGGCCAGCGGCATCCATGCCGGACTGGCGCAGGTATTCGTGCACCACACCAGTTGTTCGCTGCTGATCGGCGAGAATGCCGACCCGGAAGTGCAGCGCGACCTCGAACGTTTTTTCGCGCGGCTGGTGCCCGATGGCGATCCGGTGTTCAAGCACGATGCCGAGGGACCGGACGACATGCCCGCGCACGTGCGTTCGATCATCACCGGCGCCAGCGTCTCGGTGCCCGTGCACGGCGGCAAGCCGGCGCTGGGCACCTGGCAGGGCGTTTACCTGTGGGAACACCGCACCGCGCCGCACCAGCGCAAGCTGACGGTGACGGTGATCGGGCATTGACTCGATCGTGTCATGTACGGCCCGCGCCGCATCGTCTGCCTCACCGAAGAACCCACCGAAGTGCTCTACGCGCTCGGCGAGCAGGACCGCATCGTCGGCATTTCCGGCTTTACCGTGCGGCCGGCGCGCGCGCGCAAGGAGAAACCGAAGGTCTCGGCGTTCACCAGCGCGAAGATCGGCGAGATCCTGAAACTCGGGCCTGATTTCGCGATCGGCTTTTCCGACATCCAGGCCGACATAGCGCGCGAACTGGTTTCGCACGGCATCGAGGTGTGGATCAGCAATCATCGCTCGGTGGCCGGGATACTTGATTACATCCGCAGGCTGGGCGCGCTGGTCGGCGCGAGGGAAAAAGCCGAAGCGCTCGCGGGCGATGCGGAACGGCACATGGAAGACGTGCATGCACGCGCCGCTAGATTTCCGCGCCGGCCGCGGGTGTATTTCGAGGAATGGGACGAACCGATGATCTCCGGCATCCGCTGGGTGGCGGAGTTGATCCGGATCGCCGGCGGCGACGACGTGTTTCCCGAACTGGCCGACGAACCATTGGCGAGAAACCGCATCATCGCGGATGGTACGGAGGTGATCCGGCGGGCGCCCGAAATCATCCTGGCCTCATGGTGCGGCAAGAAATTCCGCCCCGAGAAACTGGCTGCACGACCGGGCTGGGACGCGATTCCTGCCGTACGGGACCAGCAGCTGCGCGAAATCAAGTCGCCGATCATCCTGCAGCCGGGCCCCGCCGCGCTGTGCGCCGGCCTGGATGCGCTGCACGCGGCGATCGGAGACTGGGCGGTGAGGTCCGCCCCGATTCAATCCACAACGTAGTCGCGGCTGAAGCTCAGGCGGTGCATGGCATCGCCTTGCGGTGCGACGGTGAGTTCGAAGCGCATCGTGTCGCTGCCGCTGATTGGAAAGGTGCCGAGGTAGTAGATCGCTTCGCCATCCTTCACTTCGTGGAATTCCACCGGCACTCGCTGGCCGGAGAGGTTCACCGCGCTGCCGCGCACCGTGCCGGTGACCGCGGTGCCTTCATCGTCCACGGCGCCGCGCCTGATCGCGATGTTGAGCAGGCCCTGGTGGCTGGATCGCACCAGTCCGTACGCGCGCGCCACGTCCGGTGCCAGCATGTCGGTGGAGAGCGCGCTGTAGTACACCACGTAGTTGCCGAAGCGCTCGCTCTGGCCCGCTGCGGCCGCGCGCGGAGCGCACAGCAGCAGCAATATCAGCGCGGTGATCAGCGCGACGGCGACGAGGTGATGGCGCAGGGAGGTTTGCATGGCGGCGATCCTCCGTGTTCGTTTTCCGCCGATGATACTCCGCGTTGCGAGGCCCTTACACGCTGAGCCGATGGCCGAGGTCCAGCAGCGGACCGACGATCAGTACCCGCAGTACCAGGATCGCGAGGATGGCGACCGCCGGCGACAGATCCAGTCCGCCCGGCGCGGGCAGGATGCGGCGCAACGGCCGCAACACCGGATCGACGATCCGCCCCAGCAAGGGCGTCAGCGGATGGCGCGCGTCGAGGGTCACGAAACTCAACAACGCCCAGGCGAAGATCATCAACAAGTAGACGATGGCGAGGAAGTCCAGCAGGTCGGCCAGGCCCAGCAGCAACAGGCCGGGCACGGCGGCGCGCAGGCCGATCAACAGGTACAGAAGCAGGTTTTTCGCCACCTCCGCCAGCCACGCCAGCAGCAGCGCGGCGATGTTGATGCGGCGGAAGTTCGGGATCACGCGTTTCAGCGGCGTCAGCACCGGATTGGTGGTGCGATAGAGGAACTGGCAGATCGGGTTGTAGAAATCCGCTCGCACCGCTTCGGCCAGCACGCGCAGCAGCAGCAGCAGCACGATCGCGCCGAAGGCGAACTGGATCAGCAGCGCGGCGGCGTTGGCGAAGTAGGAGGACATGGAGCCTCGATGTTCGGGTTGTCAGGCTGCGCAAGGGTAACAACAAATCATCATCCCGACGCCAGGAAGCGGTGTCCGGGATTCCGGCGCTCGACAGGAGGGCCGGATTCCCGGTTCCATCGCGATGAAGCCGTGGTGGCCCGGAATGACGATGATTCGTTGTTCCTGCTCGCGCCCCGCATTCCACACGCCGGGTTTCAGTCCAGCGCCGCCGACAATTCGCCGCCGCGCAAGGTGGCGGCCTTCATCGCCCGCGACACCGTTTCGCGCAGTTTCCCCTCCGCGAAGACGCGCAGTGCCGCTTCGGTGGTGCCGTGCGGGGATGTCACGCGCGCGCGCAGCTGCGCGGCGGTTTCGTCGCCTTCGGCGAGCATGCGCCCCGCGCCCAGGCAGGTCTGCATCGCCAGCGCGCGCGCCGTTTCGCGCGGGAGCCCGAGCGACACCGCGGCGTCCTCCATGGCTTCGGTCAGCAGGAAGAAATAAGCCGGCCCGGAACCGGACAACGCGGTCACCGCGTCCATCCGGGTTTCGTCGTCGATCCAGCGCACGATGCCGGCGGCGCCGAATATGCGTTCGGCCAGCGCGCGTTGCGCCGCGCCGGCACGCGCGTTCGCGCACAGCCCCGAGGCGCCGGCACCGATCAGCGCGGGCGTGTTGGGCATGCAGCGCACGATGGCGAGATGCGCGTCCAGCCAACGTTCGAGTTGATCGATGCGGATGCCCGCCGCGATCGAGATCAGCAACGGCCGCGAGGCGCGCAACGGCTCGGCCAGTTGCGCGCAGACCGTGCGCATCACCTGCGGCTTGATCGACAGCAGCACGCATTCCGCACCCGCCACGGCGTCCGCGTTGTCGGCATAGGCGCGCACGCCGAATTCGCGCGCCAGCGCATCGCGCGCGTCGGCGCGCGGTTCGGCGACCGAGATCGCCGCCGCATCGGCGCCATGTCCGATCAACGCGCCGATCAGGCTGCGCGCCATGTTGCCGCCGCCGACGAAGGCTACGGAGCGGGAAACGGGATGCTCGGACATCGCTCGCGGACCTGTGTGCGACAAAGCCGCGATTGTAGCGATACCCGGGAATCCGAGAACTCGCGTCGCCGCTGACGCGCACGAGCGGCCGCAGCGCGGACAGCCCGTGCGCCTCGCCGTCCTTGTTTACTTGCCCGCGGAGTAGGTCAGATCCGCGCTGTAGCTGTCGACGTGATCGGACGAGGTCTTGATTGCGTCGCCGAAGGACTTGCGCATCGCATCAGCATCCGCCTGGCCGTACGCATTTCCCACCATTTTCCAGAACGCCGGGTTCGGATCCGCGCCAAACTCCGCCCAACTCTTGTTCGGAATCACGATAAGGTAATCGGGCGAACCTTCGTCACCGCCCTGCAGCGCCAGCACACGGTAGTAATACGGCCACTTGGACTTATCCGCCGCCGCGGCGGCTTTTTTCAGGACCGAGGTGAACGCCTCGTCGGCGGCGTGTCCTTGATTCAAGGTGAAGTAAAGCACGTGGATCAGCGGCGGCCGCATCTTGTCCTTGCCCCAATCAGCGGGCATGTGGCTCATCTCCGGCTGGTCCACCATGAAGGCGCTCGTCTCACTCTTGAGATGCGGGTTGGCTTGCGCCCGCCAGACCGCGTCGCAAGGTTTCGACTGCGTCTTGAGCGTGTCGAAATCGGCCCAGGTGTAAGGGCCGCTGACGTACGAATACTTGTAGGTGTCGCCGGTTTCATGGGCATAGGCGACTTCGTCATATTTGACGCCGTTGTCCCCCAGACATTGGTTGTAGGCCTTCACCCCGGCCTCGTAGGCATTCTGGTCGGCCGGGGCCACCGTATCGCTCCAATCGCGGGTAACTACAGCCTTGTTCGCATCTGCCGCATATGCGCTGGTGACAGCCGAAAGTGCAAGCGCAGACACCATGCACGAAGTCAGGATCTTCATGGGACCTCCCCGTTAGTAACGAGTTGACTTACCACTGTCTTCGCTCATGGCATCGGGCGAAGCCGGTCGACTATACGCTGACGCGGGTTCCCCGCCAGTGCCGTGCGCAGTTCAGCGCCGCGGGCCGCGCGGACCGAACAGGGCGGTGCCCACCCGCACCATCGTCGCCCCTTCGGCGATGGCGAGTTCGAAGTCGTCCGACATGCCTATCGACAGCGTGTCGATGCCGGGGTGCTCGCGACGAAGCGATTCGAACAGCCCCCGCAGCCGGGCGAACGCGACGCGGCGGGCGCGGGGATCGGGCGAAGGCGCCGGGATCGCCATCAAACCGCGCAGCCGCAATCGGTCCGCTTGCGCGATCTTTTCGGCCAGCGCGGGAACCCGAGGGGGCGTGCAACCCGATTTGCTGGCTTCGTCGTCCAGGTTGACCTCGATCAGCACGTTCAACGGCGGCAGCTCCGCCGGACGAGCGTGGTCCAGCAGGGGCACCAGCTTTTCGCGGTCCAGGCTCTGGAGCCAGTCGAAATGCCGCGCGACCAGTTCGCATTTGTTGGATTGCAGGGGCCCGATCATGTGCCACTCCAGGCCGAGATCCGAAAGCTCGCGCTGCTTGGCGAGCGCTTCCTGCGCATAGTTCTCCCCGAACTGCCGTTGCCCCGCCGCGGCCAGTTCGCGTATCGCCTCGGCAGGCTGCGATTTGCAAGCCGCGACCAGCGTCACATTCCGCCTTCCGGCGGCTGTCTCGATGCGCGTGCGCAGCGCCGCCAGACCATCGGCTCGATTCATGCAATGCACCCATTTCGCAACTTGCGCGCGAGCGTATACTCGGACCGGGGTCGCGCCGGGGGCGCGGATCGAAATTTGGGGACACCGCACATGGACATCGCTGAACTGCTGGCCTTTTCGGTCAAGAATAAGGCCTCCGACCTGCACCTGTCCGCCGGCCTGCCACCGATGATCCGCGTGGACGGCGACGTCCGCCGCATCAACATCCCGGCGCTGGACCACAAGCAGGTGCACACGCTGGTGTACGACATCATGTCTGACAAGCAGCGCCGCGACTACGAAGAATTCCTCGAGGTCGACTTTTCGTTCGAGATTCCGGGCCTGGCGCGCTTCCGCGTCAACGCCTTCAACCAGAACCGCGGTGCCGCGGCGGTATTCCGCACCATTCCGGCCGAAGTCTGGACGCTGGAAGACCTGGGCGCGCCCAAGATCTTCAAGGAACTGATCGACCAGCCGCAGGGTTTGATCCTGGTGACAGGGCCGACCGGTTCGGGCAAGTCCACCACGCTGGCGGCGATGGTGGACCACGTCAACAAGAACGAATACGGCCACATCCTCACCATCGAGGATCCGATCGAATTCGTGCACACCGCGCAGAAGTGCCTGCTGAACCAGCGCGAGGTGCACCGCGACACGCACGGGTTCAATGAAGCATTGCGTTCGGCGCTGCGCGAGGATCCGGACTACATCCTGGTCGGCGAGATGCGCGACATCGAGACGATCCGCCTGGCGCTGACCGCCGCGGAAACCGGGCACCTGGTGTTCGCCACCCTGCACACATCGTCCGCCGCGAAAACCATCGACCGCATCATCGACGTGTTTCCGGCCGGCGAAAAGCCGATGGTGCGCTCGATGCTGTCCGAATCGCTGCGCGCGGTGATTTCACAGACGCTGATGAAGAAGGTGGGCGGCGGCCGCATCGCCGCGCACGAGATCATGGTCGGCATTCCCGCGATCAGGAACCTGATCCGCGAAGACAAGGTGGCGCAGATGTATTCGTCCATCCAGACCGGCCAGCAATACGGCATGCAGACGCTCGATCAGTGCCTGCAGGACCTGGTGCGGCGCGGCCTGGTCACGCGGCAGGAAGCGGTCGGGCGGGCGAAGAGCAAGGAAATATTCAAGTAGCAGATCGAGATGAAGGTGTGGAGATGCCATTGGGGTAACCAACACTGGTGACCCAAATATGATGAGCGTATGCCTCTAAAGCACCTCGCGAATGTTTTTGCTTGCTTGTTTGGAGTTCTGTTCCTTTGCTCTTTATGTTTGAAATACGACTACACGCAAACGAAGCCACAGCGGATTTCTCCCTCTACAGGACGTGTTTTCCAATTTGGAGGTTTTCATGGAAAATACGTGTTCCTTAATTCCAGTGAAATGGAACTAGCGAACTATGTTGATTATGGATTGTATGCTAGTGCCGGAATTCTGATTATTTGTTTGTTGGTGAGTAGGATCAGGTGAAGTCTCCGTAAGATCATTTGTGCGCGTGGAGCGCAGTGGCGGATCATGAATCCACGCTTCACCCTCGCGCTCGGCAAGGTTTGCGTGGCAGGTGCGGCGGTGGTTTTCGGGATCGGAATATTGGAGGCGATTTTTCTTTCAATCGTCGGTTCGCGTTCATGGGACCTGGCGAGCGGCCACACGGTATCGCTGAATTTCCTGAAGGGATTCGCCCTGTATGTCACGCCGGGCGAATACTGGATGTTCATCGGCACGCTGTGCATCGCGGCCGTGCTGTTCCTGCTGGGCGTGCTGGCTTTCGCCCGGGTGCGGCGCGCGGCAAGTACGGTAACGGAAGTGCGGAACAAACAGGATTGAACCAACAAGATTGAATCGGCGCGGGGCGATGTCCGCCGCGCGCGACGCCGCCGAGGCGGCGATGCTGGTTACGAGGGCCGCGTGCGGCCGGGGGTGGGTGTCATGAGCAGTGTGGATTTTTCCTCGTTCCTGAAACTGATGGTGCACAAGAAGGCGTCGGACCTGTTCATCACGGCCGGTGTCGCGCCGTCGATCAAGGTGCACGGGCGCATCGTGCCGATCACGCAAAGCGCGCTGTCGCCGCAGGAAGCGCGCGACATGGTGCTGAACGTGATGACGCCCTCGCAGCGCGAGGAATTCGAGAAGACGCACGAATGCCAGTTCGCGATCGGCGTGGCCGGCGTGGGCCGCTTCCGCGTCTCGTGCTTCTACCAGCGCAATTGCGTCGGCATGGTGCTGCGCCGTATCGAATCCAAGATCCCGACGATCGAGGAACTGAACCTGCTGCCGATCGTCAAGCAGCTGGCGATGACAAAGCGCGGCATCGTGATCTTCGTCGGCGCCACCGGCGCGGGCAAGACCACTTCGCTGGCTTCCATCATCGGCTACCGCAACCAGAACTCGACCGGCCACATCATCAGCATCGAAGACCCGATCGAATACGTGCACAAGCACGAAGGCTGCATCATCACCCAGCGCGAACTCGGCATCGACACCGATTCCTGGGAGAACGCGCTGAAGAACACGCTGCGCCAGGCGCCCGACGTGATCCTGATCGGCGAGGTGCGCACGCGCGAAACGATGGAATACGCGATCCACTTCTCCGAAACGGGACACCTGGTGCTGTGCACGCTGCACGCGAACAACGCCAACCAGGCGCTGGAGCGCGTCATCCACTTCTTCCCGGAAGACGTGCGCGACCAGTTGTACATGGACTTGTCGATGAACCTGAAGGGCATCGTCGCGCAACAATTGATCCCGACGCCCGACGGCAAGGCACGGCGCGTGGCGATGGAAGTACTGCTGGGCACGCCCCTGGTGCAGGACTACATCCGCAAGGGCGAGATCCACAAGATCAAGGACGTGATGAAGGAATCCACCAACCTCGGCATGAAGACCTTCGATCAGAGTCTGTTCGACCTGTACCAGGCCGGCGAGATCTCCTACGAGGATGCGTTGCGCCACGCCGACTCCGCCAACGAGGTTCGCTTGCGGATCAAGCTCGCGCAAGGCGGCGACGCGCACACCTTGTCGCAAGGCCTGGGCGACGTGGAAGTGGCCGAGACGGAGCAGGCCGGGCGGAGGTTCTGAAGTTCCACAGCGAGTTGCGTCATCCGGCAAAAGGAACCGTGTCATGCGTCTGTCGCTTTGCGGTCTCGCATTGGCGTTGCTGATGGCCTGGACCGGTTCTGTCGCCGCGACCGCGGATGAAGCCGCGGTACGCGCGAAGGCACTGCAACAGGCCGATGCCTGGAACAGACATGATGCGAAGGCTTATTCCGCGCTGTTCACGACGGACTGCGATGTGGTCAACGTCACCGGCTGGTGGTGGAAGAGTCGCTCCGAGATGCAGGAGAAACTGACTCGCGCGTTTTCGACCGTCTTTGCGCACAGCACCTTGCGCTTCACCGACGTACATGTGAAATTCCTCAAGCCGGACATCGCAGTTGCACACGCGAGCTGGAGGATGACCGGCGCGCGGATGCCGTCAGGCATGCCGGCCCCGGATCATGGCATCCAGACCTTGGTAATGACCCGCCATCAGGGCAAATGGTTGATCGCGGAGTTCCAGAACACACTCGGCAAGCCCGAGCATCCGTTTCCGGCTGCCGCCGCAACGGCTGGCAGACACTGAGTCAGCGAGTCAGCGGGCGAGCAGCTCCGCCAGCACCGCCATGCGCACCGGCACCCCGTTCGCGACCTGGTCCAGGATGCGCGACTGCGGGCCGTCGGCGATTTCCGACGAGATCTCCACATCGCGATTGATCGGCCCCGGATGCAGCACCATGCAGTTCGGTTGCGCGAGCGCCAGCCGGCGCGCATCGAGTCCGTATTGCGCGAAGTAATCCGAGTCGGCCGGCAACAGCGCGGCCGCCATGCGTTCCTTCTGGATGCGCAACATGACGACGACATCCGCGTCGGCCAGCGCTCCGTCGAAATCTTCCGTCATCGCGCAACCCGGAAACTCATCCGGGTCTTCCGGCAACAGCACACGCGGTGCGCACAGGCGGATGTCGCGCCCGCCCAGCGCCGTGAAAGCGTGGACGTCCGAGCGCGCGACGCGCGAATGGCGGACGTCGCCGCAGATCACGATCCGCAGGGTTTCGAAATCATCGCGACGCTGGCGGATCGTCAGCGCGTCGAGCAGACCCTGCGTCGGATGCGCGCGCGAACCGTCGCCGGCGTTGATCACGGACACCATGCTGTTGGCGTGCTCGGCCAGCCAGTCCGGCGTGCGGTTCTCGCCGTGGCGCACGACCAGCGCATCCAGCTTCATCGCTTCCAGCGTATGCAGGGTATCCAGCAGGCTCTCGCCTTTTGCGGTGGAGGAACGCGACAGGTCGAAATTGATCACGTCCGCGCCCAGCCTGCGCGCCGCGAGCTCGAACGAGGTGCGCGTGCGCGTGGAGTTCTCGAAAAACAGGTTCAGCACCGTGCGGCCGGCGAGCAGTTCGCGCTGCTGGCCGCGCACGCGGAAATCCTCGGCGCGATCGAGCAGGCGGCCGACTTCCGCGCGCGGCATGTTTTCGAGGGTCAGCAGATGGCGCATGGCGCGGGATGATACAAGCGTCACTCCGGCGTCTCTCGCAACCACGTCTCCAATATCACCACCGCCGCGAGCGAGTCGATGTTCGCCGCGTCGCGCCGGCGCGCGCTGCCGCTCGCGCGCTGTCCGGCGAATCGCCGCGCGGCTTCCTGGGAAGTGTGGCGTTCGTCGACCAGGTGCACCGGCAAACCCGAGCGCCGCCCGAGCTTGCCCGCGAAGGCGCGCGCGGCGCGCGTGATGGCCTGTTCGTCGCCATCCAGCGACAGCGGCAGTCCCACGACCAGCGCTTCGGGTTTCCATTCGGCGATCAGCGCCGCGATCCGATTCCAGTCCGGCTCGCCGTCCTTGGCGGCCAGCACCGCCAGCGGCTGCGCACTCGCGGTAATGCGATTGCCGCTCGCCACGCCGATCCTGCGCATGCCGAAATCGAAACCCAGAGCGCATTCGCCGGACACGCCCTCAGGCATGCCCGGCATAGTCGGAAAGCTTGCTCGGGTCCACGCCCACCAGCGCCACCGCGGCGTTCCAGCGGTCCTCCAGCGCGGTATCGAACAGGATGCGATGGTCGGCTTCGACGGTCAGCCACGCGTTGTCGCGCAATTCCCGTTCGAGCTGACCCGCGCCCCAGCCGGCGTAACCCAGCGCGATCAGCGCGCGCTTCGGGCCGTTGCCTTCCGCCATCGCGGCGAGGATGTCGCGCGAAGTCGTCACCGCCAGCGCATCGCTGATACGGAACGAGGAATCCCACTTGCGTTCGTCCGGCGCGTGCAGCACGAACCCGCGTTCGACCATCACCGGGCCGCCGATCAGCACCTGCGTCGCGGCCACGTCCTCGCGCCCGCAGTGCATCTGCATCTGCGCCATCACTTCGCCGAGCCTGTATTCGGAGGCGCGGTTGACCACCAGCCCCATCGTGCCTTCCTCGCCGTGCTGGCAGACGAAGGTGACCCCGCGCGCGAAATTGGGGTCGCCCAGCGCGGGCATCGCGATCAGGAAATGGCCGGTGAACGAGGAGGTATCGGGCATGGCCTTATTGTACGCAGGCAACGTCGCCCGCGGATTCATCCGCTGGTGTGCAACTCGTCACCGCGCATGAATTGCCAGGTGCGGGTGATGTACAGCTCGTCGATCTTGTCCTTGCCGGTGTCGCGGCCGTGTGGAATAGACGGGAACGGCGCGGAGAGGTGCACGATGCGGATCGCCGCGTCGTCCAGCACGCGGTGGCCGGAGCTCTGGATGATGTCGATGCTTTTCACGCGGCCGTCGCGCGCCAGCCCGACCGTCAGCACCAGCTGCCCGTGCAATTGGCGTCGCCGCGCTTCGTCCGGATAGTTGAGGTTGCCGACACGCTCGATGCGGTTCACCCATGCCTTCATGTAGGCGGCATACGCGTATTCCCGCGTATTGGCGGAAATGAACTTCTTGCGCGGGCGCTTGGCATAGGCCTGTTCCTCGTTGCGCACTTCCTGCGCCAGCCGCGCCATTTCCAGTTGACGATCGATCGGCGTGGTCGACTGGCGTGGTTCGATTTGCGTCTGCTGGCGATGCTCGGGTGCGCTCGCGACTTGACGCTCCGCCGCCGCATGGGCGGAAAGAATGCGCGGCGCCTGCGCGTCGCTCGGGGCCGGAGCGGCCGGTTGCAGCGGGATCGGCGCGATGCCCTGCGTGTCGATGGGCAGCGGCCCGGAAAATTGCGCGCTGGGACGGCGCGCCTGGTCGGTGTCGCCGCCGCCCGAATTGTTGGCCTGCGCGAGGAAATCCGCGCGGTCCGGCGCCTGCGCGTTCGCCGTGGTCAATAGCGTCACGTCCAGTGCCGGCAGGCTCGGTTTCGGTTTTGCCAGTTCGAAGCCCAGCCCGAGTATCAGCACGGCGTGCACGATGATGGAAAACAGCAGCGTCACGCTGATGCGATCGGCGCTGCCTGCGTGTGGCGCCGGCGCGGCGACGGCGTTCATGCGGCCGCACCCCGGGTCCCGAGTCCCGGGCTCCGGGCCCCGGTTGCTTCAAGCGCGTCGAAGAACATTCCCGCGATGTTCAATCCATACAGCGCGTCCAGTTCCCGCACGCAGGTAGGCGAAGTCACGTTGACCTCGGTGAGCCAGTCGCCGATCACGTCCAGTCCCACGAACAGCATGCCCCGGCGCGTCAGTTCCGGTCCGACCTGGGCCGCGATCCAGCGGTCGCGCTCGGAAAGCGCCACGCCTTCGCCGCGACCGCCCACGGCGAGGTTGCCGCGGAAGTCGCCGCCTTGCGGGATGCGCGCCAGCGCCCAGGGCACCGGTTCGCCGTTCACCAGCAGGATGCGCTTGTCGCCCGCGGCGATTTCGGGGATGAATTTCTGCGCCATCGCGAAGCGCTCGTCGTCACCGGCCAGCGTCTCCAGGATCGCGTTGAGGTTGGGATCGTCGCCGCTGGAGCGGAAGATGCCGCGCCCGCCCATGCCGTCCAGTGGCTTCAGCACGATCTGGCCGTGCTCTCGCGCGAAGCGGCGCAACTCGGCGCGATCGCGCGCCACGAGCGCCGGCGCGCAGCATTGCGGGAACAACTGTGCGGCCAGCTTTTCGTTGAAATCGCGCAGGCCCTGCGGCGCGTTCACCACCCGCGCGCCCTCGCGCGCGGCAAGGTCCAGCACCTGGGTGTCGTAGAGGAATTGCGCATCGAACGGCGGATCCTTGCGCGCCAGGACCAGATCGACCTCCGCCAGTGGCTGCCAGCACGCCTCACCCAGCTCGAACCAGCCGGCCGGATCGTCCTTCACCTTCAAGGGCGCCGATCGGGCCCAAGCGCGCCCGTCGCGCACCGCCAAGTCCCCCTGTTCCATGTACAGCAACCCGTGGCCGCGCCGCTGCGCCTCCAGCAGCAGGGCCAGCGTGGTGTCCTTCTTCGGCTTGATCGTGCCGATGGGGTCCATCAGCACAGCGGTGGTGGTCATGTCGGCCCGGATCGCAGGTTGGCCGCATCTTCGCACAGGTTTTCGCGGGGAACTTGACAGTGCCTCACAAGGGAGCATTGTGCCGGGGTAGACACTTGCCGGCGGGATAGCGGCACGCATATTGCATCGAATACGAGCCGGTTTCCGCGGTGGGGAACTTCAAGAGTGAACGATATTGCGAACCATGGCAGCCTGGTCGGGCTGAAGGTGATGGTCATCGACGACTCGAAGACCATCCGCCGTACCGCCGAGACCCTGCTGAAGAAGGAAGGCGCCGAAGTGGCCACCGCGGTGGACGGCTTCGAGGCGCTCTCCAAGATCAGCGACCTCAAGCCCGACGTCATCTTCGTCGACATCATGATGCCGCGGCTGGACGGCTACCAGACCTGCGCGCTGATCAAGAACAACCGCAGCTTCCGCGGCACGCCCGTGATCATGCTGTCCTCCAAGGACGGCCTGTTCGACAAGGCGCGCGGCCGCATAGTCGGATCCGAGCAGTACCTCACCAAGCCGTTCACGCGCGAGGAACTGCTGGGCGCGATCCGCCGCCACGTTGAAACCACACGAACCTGATCTTCACCGCGGATGCGCGGAGCAAAGAGGAACGCATGGCCCACATTCTCATCATCGACGACTCGCCCACCGACGTGAAGGTGCTGACCACCGCATTGGAAAAGGCGGGGCACAAGGTCACCGCCGTCGCGGACGCGGAAAAAGGAATCAACACCGCCAAGCGCGAGCAGCCGGACCTGGTGCTGATGGACGTGATCATGCCGGGCATGAACGGCTTCCAGGCGACGCGCACCTTGTCCAAGGATCCGCAAACCAGTTCCATCCCCGTGCTGATCGTCACCACCAAGGCGATGGAGACCGACCGCATGTGGGGCCTGCGCCAGGGTGCGCGCGATTTCCTCACCAAGCCGGTCAGCGACAAAGATCTGCTCGCGCACGTCAGCAAGCTGCTGCCCCACGCCGCCTGACATCGAGCGACCGATGACGAAGAAACGCGCCAGGAAGTCCGCACATGGTTCACGGCCGCAGCCGCGCGACGCGCAGGCCGTGGTCGACGGACGCTTGCGCGACGGAGCGGTCGCGGTGGAAGAGCACGACGAAATGATCGAAGAAGCGGCGGCGGTCGCCGATCCGGGTTTCGCGACCGTGCCGCGCGGGCCGCGGCACGCCCCCCTCAACAGTTTCGAAGCGCTGGTCGACTACGAGCGCCGCTCGCTGGCGCACGTCGCCGGCGTGCCGGAACAGATCGAAGCGCCGGGCCTGTGGCGCGGGATCGGCTTCCGGGTCGGCGAACGCGTGTTCGTAAGCAGCATCCACGAGGTCAACGAAATCCTCAGCATGCCTTCTGCGGTGACGCCGGTGCCGGCGACGCGCAACTGGCTGCTGGGCGTGGCCAACGTGCGCGGCAACCTCATCGCGCTTGTGGATCTCAAGCAGTTCCTGCTGGAACAGCGCACGCATGTTTCCGATCGCACGCGCGTGCTGTGGGTGAAGCAACAGGGCGGCGGCGTGGGCTTGCTGGTCGACGAGGTGCTGGGTCAACGCAACCTCACCGACGAGCAGCGCGTCGATGCCGAAGGCGAAACCGACGAGCGCCTCGGGCGCTTCGTCACCGAGAACGTCACGCTGGGAAGCACGCGAGTGGGCATGTTCAGCATGGTCGAACTGACCCGCGCCGGCGATTTCCAGCAGACGGCGGTTTGAAGGCTCGCAAAAGCGGCATCGCGAGCCTGTTGTTCAGCCCCCTTGAGTCAAAGGGGCGATCGAATGCCCGCGGCGCGGGCATTCGATGGGGGTTGTGGGGATGCGGAAGTCACGCGCGAAGCCGGACCTCGCATCGAACGAATTGGGCATTGGAGCGGTGAGGTAACAATATGAGCGCGATTTCGGGTGCAGCACGGGGGCGCAAGTCGTCTGCCCAGACCTGGCTGATCGTCCTGCTGGTGGCGGCGATCGTGGTGGCGGTTCTGGACTTCGTCTTGCTCAACATCCGCAACGGCGACGACCGCAAGGCCGCGGCGCTGACCACGCAGGTGCAGGTGGATTCGCAGCTGGTGGCCAAGTTCGCGATCGAGTCGGCGGGCGGCAACATCAATTCCTTCCAGGAACTCGAAAGCACCCGCAACGAGATCGATGCCGCGATCAAGCATTTGAACAGCGGCGATACCGCCACCGGCATGCCGGCATACGGCAGCGCGCTGGGCATGGGCGGCGTGATGAACGACCTCAACAAGACTTGGGCGCGCCTCAACGCCGATCTCGGCAAGATCGCCGCCAACAAGGATGCGGTGCTGGATTCTGCCGCGCAGGCCGACACCTTCAGCCAGAAGATGCCGCTGCTGAATTCGCGCATCAACGAGGTGGTGAACATCCTGCAGCAGCGCGGTTCGACCGCGCAGATCTACGATGCCTCGCAGCAGATGGTGCTGGGCGATCGGCTGATCCGCCGCGTCGGCGACGTGCTGCAGGGCGGCGAGAACTCCACCGCCGCCGCCGATGGCCTGGCGCGCGACTCCTCCACCTATGGCAGCGTGCTGACGTCCCTGTCCGCCGGCGCGCCGGCGGAAGGCAAGCAGATCCTGTCCGAAGTGCAGAAGACCTGGTCGCAACTCGACGCGCCGGTGCACAAGCTGATCGCCGCCGCGCCCACGCTGGTCGCGGTGAAGGACGCCGCCAACCAGGCTTCGCTGGATTCGGGCGACGTCCTGCAGAAAGCCAAGGGCGTGGCCGACACGCTGGGCAAGATCCGCACCGCGCCGACGTACTTCTGGGCCTTCCCCAACGTCGCGATCGGTGCGCTTTGCGCGATCGCCGCGGTGGTGCTGGCGGTGCTGCTGGCCTTCAACTTCGTGGTAACCGAGCGCCGCCGTTCGGTCGAAAGCCGCGGCCTCAACGAACGCAACCAGCAGGCCATCATGCGCCTGCTGGACGAAATGGGATCGCTGGCCGAAGGCGACCTCACGGTCAAGGCGACGGTGACCGAAGACATCACCGGCGCGATCGCGGATTCGGTGAACTTCGCGGTGGAAGCGCTGCGTTCGCTGGTGACCACGATCAACGAGACGGCCGTGCAGGTTTCGGCCGCCGCGCAGGAAACGCAGGCGACCGCGGTGCACCTGGCGCAAGCCGCGCAACACCAGGCGCAGCAGATCACTTCGGCCTCCGCGAAGATCAACGAAATGGCGGTATCCATCGACCAGGTGTCGAAGAACTCCGCCGACAGCGCCGAGGTGGCGCAGCGCTCGGTGCAGATCGCGTCGAACGGCGCGGCCATCGTGCGCCAGACGATCAGCGGCATGGACTCGATCCGCGAGCAGATCCAGGAGACGTCGAAACGCATCAAGCGCCTCGGCGAGTCTTCGCAGGAAATCGGCTCGATCGTCGAACTGATCAACGACATCGCCGAACAGACCAATATTCTCGCGTTGAACGCGGCCATCCAGGCGGCTTCCGCCGGCGAGGCGGGACGCGGCTTCGCGGTGGTGGCGGACGAAGTGCAGCGACTGGCCGAACGCGCTTCCGGCGCGACGAAGCGCATCGAAACGCTGGTGCAGACGATTCAGTCCGATACCAACGAAGCGGTCAGTTCGATGGAACAGACCACCACCGAGGTGGTCAACGGCGCTCGCCTGGCCGAGGACGCCGGCACCGCTCTGGGAGAGATCGAACAGGTGTCGAACAACCTCGCCGGCCTGATTCAGGGCATCTCCAGCGCCGCGAAGCAGCAGTCCGCGGCGGCGACCAACATCACCTCGACCATGCACGTGATCCAGGAGATCACCGCGCAGACTTCGGTGGGCGCCAGCCAGACGGCGGAATCGATCGGCAACCTCGCGCAACTCGCGCAGGACCTGCGCCGCTCGGTAGCCGACTTCAAGCTGCCGGCGTAGACGGCAACGGGAAATCTCGCGCGTCCGCGCGCAATGTTTGCAGGCGTCACGAGCGAGTCATGCAAGTGATCAACGGGACTGGATAGAGCGCTTCGACGGAAAACAAGATGCAACTCGAAGACGACACCGACTTCACCACGCTGGGCTGGGTCAAGCCGCAAATCGACGAGACCTTGGCTCAGGCGCGGCAAGCGCTCGAGGCTTATGCCGAGGATTCCGCCGACGCCAGCCAGATGCGCTTTTGCGCCACATGGTTGCACCAGGTGCAGGGCACGCTGCGCATGGTGGAACTGTACGGCGCGTCGATGCTGACCGAGGAAATGGAAGCGCTGGCACAGGCGCTGCTCGACGACAAGGCGCCCGATCGCGACGAAGCGTACACCGTGCTGATGCGCGGCCTGGTGCAGCTGCCCGATTATCTCGAGCGCGTGCAGGCCGGACACAAGGACATACCCGTCGTCCTGCTGCCGTTGCTCAACGAACTGCGCGCCGCGCGCGGCGAAGCGCCGGTCGCGGAGAGCGCGCTGTTCGCGCCGGATCTGGAACACAAGCTGCCCGATGAAGTTCCCGGCGCCGCCGTGGCGTTGCCGTTCGGCGACCTGCGCCAGCGCGTCGGGGCCATCCGCGCACGCTTCCAGGCCGCGCTCGCGGCCTGGTTGCGCGGACAGGGCGGCGACGTCGCGGGCATGCGCACCGCATTGTCGCAATTGGGTTCGGTCTGCCACGAACTCGGCGCGCGCCGCCTGTGGTGGATCGCCGACGGCGTGCTCGATTCGCTGCAACAAGGCTTGCTCGAGGCGCGCGGCCAGGATGCGGTGCGCCAGCAGTTCAGCCGCGTCGATCGCGCGATCAAGTCGCTGCACGACGAAGGCGAAGCCGCACTCGACGATGAAGAGACGCGCGACCTTTCGCGCTCGCTGTTGTACCTGCTGGCACAGGGAAAGCCAGGCGGAACGCGCGCGGACGCCGTGCGCAAGACCTATTCGCTGGATGCGCTGCTGCCGACCGAAGAGGAACTGGAACATGCGCGGGGTTCGATCAGCGGCCACAACCGCGTATTGCTGGATACGGTGTCGCAGGCGCTGAAGGAAGACCTGCTGCGCGTCAAGGAATCGCTGGATATCTTCCTGCGCCGCGACGACCACGAGGTCGCCGAACTTTCCGCGCAGGTGGAAACCCTTCGTCGCGTCGGCGATACGCTCGGGATGCTCGGCCTGGGCGTGCCGCGCCAGGTGGTGTCCGAACAGCGCGACATACTCCATGCCATAGCCGAAGGTTCGCGTCCCGCCGAAGAAGAAACGCTGATGGACGTCGCCGGCGCGTTGCTGTTCGTGGACGCATCGCTGGACGACCACATCGAGCGCCTGGGCGGTCCCGCATCCGGGCCGGAAAAGGAAGAAGCTTCGGCCGCGTTGCCGCGTTCGGAAACGCGCAAGATCGTCGACGCGCTGATGCGCGAGGCGGCCGTGAACCTGTCGCGCGTCAAGGACGACATCGTCGCCTTCATCGAATCGCCGTGGGCGCACGACCGGGTGGTCGCGGTGCCGCGGCTGGTGGACGAGGTCAGCGGTGCCCTGCAGATGCTGGACCTGCCGCGCCCCGCGGAATTGCTGCTGGGCATCGGCCGCTTCGTGGAAAACGAACTGGTCGCCGAACAGCGCATCCCCACTGCCGAACAGATGGATACGTTGGCCGACGCGATGGCCGGCATCGAGTACTACCTGGAATCCACGCGCGACTCGCGCACCGGCGAACGCATCCTGGACGGCACGCAGCGCAGCCTGGAAAAGCTCGGCTACTGGCCGGTGCCGCAGGCGCGCGAAATACACGAACCCGAAGAGCGGCCGGTGCCGGCGGCGGTGACATTCACCGAGCCGGAGCTGTCCGAGGCCGTGACGATCGCGCCCGGAGCCGCCGCGGAAGACCTCATCGTCGGGAACGCGGAACTGCCCGCTCCGGCCGCGCACGAGCTGGCGGGTTTGCGCCTGGCGGAAACCGAGACGATCGCCCCGCCGCAAGCCGGCGAAGAGGGCGACTGGGTCGAAGTCGAGGAGGAAGTCGAGGAAGCGGTCGCCGGTGAAGCGGCCACCGAGTTCCAGGATGCCGCCGGCATCGACGAAGACATCCGCGAAGTGTTCGTGGAGGAAGTAGGCGAAGAGATCGCCAGCATCCGCGAACACCTGCCCGCGTGGAAAGCCAATCCGGAGGATCTGGAAACGCTGAAGAGCGTGCGCCGTTCCTTCCATACACTGAAGGGTTCCGGCCGCCTGGTCGGCGCCGTGGCGCTGGGCGAATTCAGCTGGAAAGTCGAGAACATGCTCAACCGCGTGCTCGACCGCACCATCGCGCCGGACGCGAACGCGCAGGCGCTGGTCGATCACGCGCTGGCCGCGTTGCCGGAATTGCACGCGGCATTGAAGGGCGAGGGCACGCCGCGCGCGCCGCTCCCCGCGATCATGCAGGCCGCGGACAAGCTGGCAGCCGGCGAGCCCGCGCGCGTCGAGGATTTCATGCAGACCCGCAAGGCGCGCCGCCTGGTGCGCCGCTGGGTGCCGCGCGCCGCGGAACTGGAAGCGGTGCCGACGGCGACGCTGGCGCAGGTTGCCGCGTTGCCGCCGGTCGATCCGATGCTGCTGGAGATCCTGCGCAGCGAAGTGGCGCAACACCTTTCCACGCTGCGCGAATACCTGGCGCAGCCGGGGCCGCAGCCGATCGACGACGCCATGGTGCGCGTGGCGCATACGCTGCACGGTGCCGTCGCGATGGTCGACATCCCGGTATTGGCAGCGATATGGACGCCGCTTGAATCATGGTTCAAGCGCATGCGCGCGCAACGCCTGGCGCCGGAAGGGCAAGGGGTCGCTGCGCTGCGCGATTCGGTCGCCTTCACCGATCACGTGATCGCGCAGTTCGATTCGCCCCAACCGGAAGTGCCCGATGCTACTGCGCTGGCCGAACGCCTCGCGGCATTGCGCGACGCGCTGCCGGAAGCATCGCTCGCCGAAGTGTTGCATTTCGAAGAGGCCGAAGGCGACGCGGAATCCGGGTCACAAGAGCCGGTCGCGGAAATCTCGGGAGACGCTTCAAACGAGGCGGAGGCGGATCTTGCCGACTTCATCGACCAGGACGCGATCGCATCGATCGTGTCGCCATCGGTCGTGGACGATGTGGACAAGTTGCAGCGCGAACGCGCCGAAGCGGAAGAGCAGCGTATCGCGGAAGAACAGCGCGCCGAGCGCGCGGAAACGGAACGGCTCGAGGCCGAGCGCCTGGAAGCCGAGCGTCGGGAACAGGAACGTGTCGCCGCGGAGCAGGCCGCATTCGAGGCCGAGCAGGAGCGTGCGACGCAGCGGGCCGAAGCGGAGCGCCGCGAGGCCGAACGCGCGGCAGAAGAGGAACGCATCGCCGCCGAGCGCGCGGAGGCCGAACGCCTTGCCGCGGAACGCGACGAGGCAGAACGTCAGGAACAGGAACGCATCGCAGCGGAGCAGGCCGCGCTCGAAGCCGAGCGCGTCGCCGAGCACGAACGGCTCGCTGCGGAACAGGCAGCGATCGAAGCGGAGCGCCGCGCGGAAGAGGAGCGTGCGCGGCAGGACGAAGCCGAACGCGCCGAAGCCGAACGCGCCGCCGAGGAACAGCGCGTCGCTGCCGAGCGCGCCGAAGCGGAAAGGCTCGAGGCCGAGCGCCTGGAAGCCGAATGTCAGGAACAGGAACGCATCGCTGCCGAGCAGGCCGCGCTCGAAGCCGAGCGTGCCGAAGCCGAACGGCTCGCTGCGGAAAAAGCAGCGATCGAAGCGGAGCGTCGCGCCGAGCAAGAACGCGCAGCGCGGCAAGCGGAACAGGAACGCCTCGAAGCGGAACGCCGCGAGGCAGAGCGATTCGCCGAGGAGCAGCGCATCGCCGCCGAGCAGGAGGCAGAACGTCAGGAACAGGAACGAGTCGCCGCCGAGAAATCGGAAGCCGAGCGAATTGCGGCGGAAAAACTGGCCGCCGAACGCCGCCAGGCCGCGACCGCGCGCGCCAGGGCGTTGGCCGCATTGCCGCCGTTCCCCGAAGACGCGCAACCGGATGGCAGGCTCGACCTGCCCGATGCCGATCCGGACCTGCTGGAAATCTTCACGCAGGAAGGCACGGAACTGCTCGATCACTCCGACGGCCTGCTGGTCGCGCTGCGTGATGCACCGGAACAGCGCGAGCCGGTCGCCGGCCTGCAACGCGACCTGCACACGCTCAAGGGCGGCGCGCGCGTCGCGGGCATCGCGCCGATCGGCGACCTGGCGCACGTGATGGAAACACTGCTGGAAGGCGTGGCCGACGGGCGCCGCGAAGTCGATCCGCTGGTGCTGGAGTCGCTGGAGCGCGGCTTCGACCGCCTGCACCAGTTGCTGCAGCGCGTGATGCACGGGCAGGCGATCGCCATGCCCTCCAGGGCGATCGCGCGTTTCGAACAACTGGCGCGCGGCAAGGTGGAAACCGTCGACGGCGGAGCGGATCAGGCGGAAGCCGCAGCGGTCGAGGCGAAGAAGGACAAGGTCGCGCCGCGCGCCGCGCCGACGTTCGAAGAGGAATCGCGCGCACCGCAGGAAATGATCCGCGTGCGTTCGGACCTGCTCGACTCGCTGGTGAACTATGCCGGCGAAGTGTCGATCTACCGCTCGCGCCTGGAGCAGATGGTCTCGGGCTTCCGCTTCAACCTGGTCGAACTGGACCAGACGGTTTCGCGCCTGCGCGCGCAGTTGCGTTCGCTGGAAATCGAAACCGAAGCGCAGATCCTGTCGCGCTACCAGCGCGAGAACGAAGGCCACCACGAAACCGCATTCGACCCGCTGGAGCTGGATCGCTTCTCGCAATTGCAACAATATTCGCGCGCGCTGGCCGAGTCCGTTTCGGACTTGAGTTCGATCCAGAACATCCTGGACGACCAGGCGCGACAGTCGGAAACGCTGCTGCTGCAACAGTCGCGCGTGTCTTCCGACCTGCAGGAAGGCCTGATGCGCACGCGCATGGTGCCGTTCGAATCGATGGTGCCGAGCCTGCGCCGCACGCTGCGCCAGGCCGCAATGGACCTGGGCAAGCGCGCGCAACTGCGCGTGGAAGGCGCGCAGGGCGAAATGGACCGCAACCTGCTCGAGCGCATGAAGGCGCCGTTCGAGCACATGCTGCGCAACGCGCTGGCGCACGGCATCGAGGATTCCGATACCCGCATCGAACGCGGCAAGCCGGAAGAAGGCACCGTCTCGATCAACGTCAGCCGCGAGGCGACCGAAGTGCTGATCAGGGTCAGCGACGACGGCGCGGGTTTCGACCGCGACGCGATCCGCGCCAAGGCGATCGAGCGCGGCCTGCTGAATCCAGACGTGCAACTGTCCGACCGCGACCTCTACGCCTTCGTGCTGGAAACCGGTTTCTCCACCGCCGAGTCGGTGACCCAGATTTCCGGACGCGGCGTCGGCATGGACGTGGTCGCCAACGAGATCAAGCAACTGGGCGGCACGCTCTCGATCGAATCCGAGCGCGGCCGGGGCAGCCGCTTCAACATCCGCCTCCCGTTTACTCTCGCTGTCGCGCAGGCGATCCTGGTGCGCACCGGCGAAACCGTATACGCGGTGCCGATGACGTCCATCCAGGGCGTGGCGCGCATCAAGCGCGACGAACTGGAAAAGCGCCTCGCCACCGGCAACCCGATGTTCACCTATGCGGGCGAGGAATACGCGATCCACGACCTGTCGCAACTGCTCGGCATCCCCGCCGCGCACGCGATGGAGGAGACGCAGCTGCCGCTGTTGATGATCCGCACCGGCGACTTGCGCGCCGCGGTCCGCATCGACGCGGTGGTCGGTTCGCGCGAAATCGTGGTGAAGTCGGTCGGCCCGCAGGTCAGTTCGGTGCCCGGCATCTTCGGCGCCACCATCATGGGCGACGGCTCGGTGATGCTGATCCTGGACATCGCGCCGCTGGTGCGCCGCGCCGTGGCGCGCCAGGACACCGTGCCGGAAGCCGCGGAAGCGCCCCAGCCGGCCGCGCCGATCACGTCGGCTCCGCACGAGGACCGCCCGCAGCCGCTGGTCATGGTGGTCGACGACTCGATCACCATGCGCAAGGTCACCAGCCGCGTGCTGGAGCGCAACGACTACGAAGTGGTCACCGCGAAGGACGGCCTCGACGCGGTGGAGAAACTGATCGAGCGCGTGCCGGACGTGATGCTGCTCGACATCGAAATGCCGCGCATGGACGGCTACGAGCTGGCCACGCACATGAAGAACGATCCGCGCCTGCGCGAGATCCCGATCATCATGATCACTTCGCGCACCGGCGAGAAACACCGCCAGCGCGCACTGGAAATCGGCGTCGAGCGCTACCTCGGCAAGCCGTACAACGAAGCCGAACTGCTGCGCAACGTGCAGGAGCTTCTGGAGACGACCCATGTCTGAGCACACTTCTTTCGAGATCGGCGCGGTCGATGTGCCGTGCACCGCGCCCGACGCGGCACAATCGAACGGCATTCCGCCGCTGGCGCTGCTGTATTCGGACGAGTCGCTGCTGGCGCACGTGGAATCGACCTTGAGCGAAATGGGCGCGAACGTGGTCTATCGCGCTTCCGTCGCGCAGGCCGCACGCGAAGCGCTGATCGAATCGCGACCGGGCATCACGCTGATCAACCTCGACGACTGCTGCGACGAGCACATCGAAGAGGTCACCGCATGGCTCGATGCCGCGCAGGTGCCGGTGGTGTTCAACGACGCCGACATTTCGCGCGGGCTGGAAGGCTGGGCGCGCGCGCGCTGGGCCCGCCACCTCGCCGCCAAGCTGCGCGGCAGCAAGGACGTGGATCCGCCGCGACCGGCGCAGGCCGAGCCGGCGCAAGCCGCCACCGCGATGGTCGATGAAAACGTCGAAGCGATGTCCGCGTTCGACATCGGTGCGAACGAGGTGGCCGAGATCGTGCCGATCGCTTCGCGGCCGTTGACGGCCGGCGAGATCGAGTCGCTGCTGGCGAATTTCCCGACCGAGTCGGCATCCTCGCAGACCATGGATCGCACCGATACCGGGCCTGTGCAGGAACCGGAGATCGACGAAACCGAAAGCCTGTCCGCGCACGTGGACGCGCTGCTGGCGGCACCCGCAGAAACCGCGCCGGCCGCGCCCGCGCCGTGGGAAGTGATCGCGCCGCTGGAAGAAGTGCCCACCGTCGCCGCGGCCAACGAGGCCGTGCGGCCCGAACCGCCCTCGATCCCGGCCTTGTCCGACTGGCAACTGGTCGACGATCCCGCGCCGGTCGTGTCGGCGCCGCGCGAACGCGCGGCACCTGCGCCCGCGCCGCGGATGGAATTCAACTTCGATCTGGAACCGCTGGAAGAAAAGGCGGCGGCGATCGTGCGCGAGCGCGAGTTCGATGAAATGCGGATTGAGAAAACCGCCGCGAAACCGGCCGAGGCGAATCCATGACCACGCTCACCGACCTGCCGCGCGAAGTCCGCGGCGTCATGATCCCGGTGACGAACGGGCGCATGCTGCTTCCCAACGCCACCGTCGCCGAAGTGGTGACCTACACGACCCTGGAGCCGATCCCCTCCGCACCGGGGTGGTTGCTGGGACGGCAATCCTGGCGCGGCTGGCGCGTGCCGCTGTTTTCGTTTTCGATGCTCGCGGGCCTGGCCGACCACGAAAGCACCGATACCGCGCGCGTGGCGATCCTGAAGGCATTGGAGGGCCATCCGAAATTGCCGTTCATCGGCCTGCTGACGCAGGGCTTCCCGCGCCTCACCACGATCTCGCCGGATATCCTGATTCCGAGCGGCGACGACCAGCCCACGCCGCCCGGCGTGCGCGAACAGGTGATGGTGCGCGACGACCTCGCCTTCATCCCCGATCTTTCGCAGGTCGAGGATATGGTGCAGGAAGTGCTCGCGCGCGCTTGAATCGTCGCAAAGCTCGCGCTCGGCCTGATTCAATCAAAAATGGTGCACGCCGGCGGTGCGAGGATCAGGCCCGGTACATGGATGTACCGTTTTGGGGCCAAGGAATCCTCATGTATTGACGCATACATTCCGGTTCCTGCGCTCCGGCGTCGCGCAACCTGTCTTCGCTCGCTACGCTTTGCGGCGATCCAGGATTTCCTAGAAATCTCCGTAAAGAGCCTGCAATGCAGCGATCGCCGCGATTCCAGCGGTTTCGGTGCGCAGCACGCGCGGGCCGAGCGACAGCCCGCGGAAACCGGCCGCGTGCAGGACCGCGAGATCTCCCTCGCCGAAACCACCCTCGGGACCGACGGCAAGCACCATGTCGCTTTCAATGTGCCCGAGCGAGCGCGGCGCGAGTTCACCCTGCGGCAGCAATGCCAACCGCATTCCGGCCCGCTGCGAGTCCAGCGATTGCAGCCAAGCGGGCAACGTTTCCGGAGCATGCACCCCGGGGATCCGCGCACGGCCGCTCTGTTCGCAGGCGCCGACCGCAACGCCTCGCCAATGCTCGACGCGTTTGCCCGCACGCACGCCATCCAGTTTCACTTCGCTGCGTTCGGTAACCAGCGGAACGATCACGGCGACGCCCAGTTCCGTCGCCTTCTGCACGATCCAGTCCATCTTCTCGCCGCGCGCGAGCGCCTGTGCCAACGTGATCCGCAGCGGCGATTCGTTCGAGACGGGTTGCGCCGCCAGCACGCGCGCACGCACTTCGCGCGCACCGGTTTCCAACAGTTCGCAGGAAAAGTCCTGGCCGTCGCCGTTGAACAACACCAGCGGATCTCCGCGCCGCAGCCGCAGCACGCGCGCGACGTGACCCGCCGCCTGCGGGGGCAGGGCGACTTCGCCGCCGATTTTCAGCGGCTGATCGAGGTGGATGCGCACCGTTCGCAAACCTTCACGCTCCTGTTCGGACACGCGGCTGTCCGATCGTCATGGATTCCCTGTCGCGGGTCGCCGGAAGCATGAACGAAAGCTGTCGTAATCGCCCGGAACGCGTGCCCGCCTTGCGAAAACGCGCGACAATCGCCACCAAGGGAAGAGGGTAGCGTTCCGGAGACAACCATGAACAAGTTTATCGTCATCAGCGGACTCGTCCTTGCCTGCGGCTTCGGTGCCAATGCGTTGGCGCAGAACGCGGACGTTTCGACCACCACGGTTTCCACCACGGCCACCGGTCAGAATGCCAATGCCACGTCCGACGTGGCGGTCGGCACGCGTCCGGTGCCCGCGCCGGGCGACCACAACTGCATCCGCGATACCGGCAGCCACATTCCGCCGCCGAAGGGCAAATGCCTGCCGGTGAGCGGCAGGAGCTACAGCCACGAAGACATCCAGCGCACAGGCCAGCAGGATCTCGGTCAGGCTTTGCAATCGCTTGATCCGAGCGTCCAGGCCGGGCACTGAAGTTTCAATCCGCCACCGCCGCAGAAATTCCCGCTGCGGCGGTGTCGATCATCGCGTCGATCTCCTCGGGCGTGATGCAGTACGGCGGCATGAAATAGACCACGTCGCCCAGCGGTCGCAGCAGCGCACCGTTCGCCAATCCGTGCAGGTACACGCGCAGGCCGCGACGTTCGGCGGCGGGGAAGGGTTCGCGCGTTCTGCCGTCCCGTACCAACTCGATCGCCGCGATCATGCCGGTCTGGCGCACGTCGGCGACGTTCGGGTGGCCTTCGAGTTGCCGCAAGCGCGCGTTGATGCGTGAAGCCAGCGTGCGGTTGCGTTCCAGCACCGGCTCGTCGCGGAAAATCCGCAAGGTCGCCAGTGCCGCGGAGCAGGCGATCGGATTGCCGGTGTAACTGTGCGAATGCAGGAAGGCGCGGCCGCTGGCGTATTCGTCGTAGAACGCCTCGTACACGGCCTGCGTGGTCAGCACCGCCGACAGCGGCAGGAATCCGCCGGTCAGTCCTTTCGACAGGCACATGAAATCCGGCGCGATGTTTCCCTGCTCGCAGGCGAACAGCGTGCCGGTGCGGCCGAAGCCCACCGCGATCTCGTCGGCGATCAGGTGCACCGCGAATTCGTCGCACAGTGAGCGCAGGCCGGAGAGGTACACGGGCGAATGCATGCGCATGCCGCCCGCGCACTGCACCAGTGGCTCGACGATCACCGCGCAGACTTCGTGTGCGTGGCGCGTCAGGATCGCGCGCAATTCGCCGAGCCGGCGGCGCGCCACGTCGTCCGCCGATTCTCCCGGTTCGCGCGGGTACGCATCCGGCGATGGTGCGAGGATCGGCGTGAGCAACAGCGGCGCGTAGGTCTTGCGGTACAACGCCACGTCGCTGACCGACAGCGCGCCCAGCGTTTCGCCGTGGTAGCTGTTGGAGAGGGCGATGAAGCGCGTGCGCTCGCCGCGTCCCTGGTTCAACCACCAATGGAAACTCATCTTCAGGGCCACTTCCACCGCCGCCGAGCCGTTGTCGGCGAAGAACACGCGTTCCAGCCCCTGCGGCGCGATGCGCACCAGTTCTTCGGCTAGCTGCAACGCGGGTTCGTGGGTGAAGCCGGCGAAGATCACGTGTTCCAGCTTCGACGCCTGCGCGGCGATCGCCGCGGCGATGCGCGGCTCGGCGTGGCCGAACAGGTTGGTCCACCACGAACTGATGCAGTCCAGGTAGCGGTTGCCGTCGAAATCCACCAGCCACGCGCCGTCGCCGCGCGCGATCGGGATCATCGGCACGTGCTCGTGGTCGCGCATCTGCGTGCACGGATGCCAGACCACGCCGAGGTCGCGCGCGGCCAGTGCCGCGTTGCGGGATCCAGGCGTCCTGATGTTTCCGTCCGCGGCCGGCTTGTCCATGCTTGCTATGATCGCGGCCATCACGGACCCGCTCAAGCGGGACGACGCTCGGCACTGCTGATTGTTTTGCTCGTCATTCCGGGGCCAGCGCGCAGCGCTGGAACCCGGAATCCAGGTTTTTCGCCGCAAAAAGATTTCGGGTTCATCGCCGTCGAGGCCGGCGATGACCCGGAACGACGGTAAAGTTGGATCAGCGTGTCCCATCATTCCAGGGGCCGTACAGTATTGGAACCCGGAATCTGCTTTCGCTCCTGCCGAGTCGAAGCGATGCCAGAAAACCTCGACACCGCCTTCCTCGATCGCGCGCTCGACGTCGCGCGCGGCGCGGCGCTGGCGGCCGGCGAGCTGATTGCGCGGCACTACGCGCTCGGCGTCGAGGTGGAATTCAAGCCTGACGCCACGCCGGTCACGATCGCCGACCGCGAAGCCGAAGACACCATCCGCCGCCTGCTCGGCCGCGCGTTCCCGCATCACGCGATCCTGGGCGAAGAGCGCGGACATGAAGGAGAAAGCGAATTCCTCTGGCTGGTCGATCCGCTGGACGGCACCAAGAGCTTCGTGCGCCGCACGCCGTTCTTCTCCACGCAGATCGCGCTGATGCACGCCGGGGAACTGGTGCTGGGCGTCTCGCACGCGCCGTTGTACGGCGAAACGATGTGGGCGCGGCGCGGTGGCGGCGCGCACTTGAACGGCGCACGGGTGCACGTCGCCGAAACACCAGAACTGCGCGACGCGGTGCTCTCGCTCGGCAACATCAAGTCATTGACCGCGGATCCGCAACGCTGGAACGCGCTCGGCGCGCTGATCGGCGATGTCAATCGCGTGCGCGGCTACGGAGATTTCGCGCATTACCACATGCTCGCGCGCGGCGCCCTCGACATGGTGATCGAGTCCGACGTCAACATCCTCGACGTGGCCGCACTCGCGGTGATCGTGCGCGAAGCCGGCGGCGTGTTCGCCGATCTGCGAAGCGCGGAGTTGACGCTGGATACGACCAGCGCGCTAGCGGCGGGGACCGCGGGGCTTCAAGCGCAGGTTGGGAGGCGATTGTCAGGAGCGTGATCATTTTGCGTGGTTGCTCCCCGCCAATTGCCGCTGCTGTTCCGCGGAAATGCGCATCCACGTTTTCAAGCCATGCGCGCCGGATTCCGTCGGGCCGCCCGCGGCGTCGATCCCGGAAGGCTTTGGACGATGCCGTGCCCGAAGCACCATGCTCGCGCGTCTGTTGACGCCGGTCGGATTGGCGGAGGAGACTCGCGGAGGGCATGGGGTTTTTCATCATCTTTTGGCGCGTCACATCCCGTGGCGTTCTGCGCATTTCGCGACTTCACTTCCAATGAGGAGGAAATGTTCATGCGAAAGCATCCGTTGGTGAGGGTTGCACTGGCTTCGGCACTCGCGATGGCGGCGGTGCCGGTGTTCGCGTCGTGGTCGGACAATCCCGCTTCGAATTTCGTGATCCGGAGCGGTGACTTGGGCGAACAGGTCCAGCCGAAGATCCTGCCGACCGCCGACGGCGGCGCCTGGATCAGCTGGTTCGACGACAGCCACGGCGGCTACGACGTGCGGATCCAGCGGCTGGATTCGGTCGGCAACAGGATGCTCGGCCCCGTGGGCGTGCTGGTCGCCAAGCGATATTTCAGCTCCACGCAGGATTACGGCCTGGACGAGGACGCGAGCGGCAATGCGTTGCTCGCTTTCCACGTCTCCGACACGCAGGGAAACAACATCAAGATCGAAGCGCAGAAGATCGCCCCCGACGGCACGCTGCTGTGGGGCGCGCACGGAATCCTGTTCGGCAACACCGCCGATTTCCTCGCCGATCCCAAAATCGCCGCGACCTCCGACGGCGATGTAGTGGTGGGCTGGACGGACAACGCCGACATGGAATTCGCGCGCCTCGACGCGGATGGCAACCCGTTGTGGAATCCCCCCATCGAGATTTCAGATCCGGGCGGCGCTTCGCTCACCGTGAGCGACATCCACGGATCCGACAACGGCACGGCGATCGTCTCGTACGTCAGTTCGAAGGGATTCTCCAGCCCCTCGCACCTGCTTGCGCAGAAGCTGGGCACCACCGGCCTGTCGCAGTGGACGACTGCCGTCTACGATGGCGGCTCGCTGCAGTTCGGCAACTTCCCGACGTTCATCCCGGACGGTGCGGGCGGCGCCGTGTTCGCCTGGTACGACAACACCAACCTGCAGAGCCACGTGCAGCATCTCGCCTCCAACGGGTTCGAGATGTTCCCGCACAACGGCGTGCTGGTGGCGAACGTGCCGGGCGACATCCAGGTCGAACCCAGCGCGGCCTACGATGCGGCGACCCACGACATCTTCGCGTTCTGGACCGAGGCGGATGCGGCGACGCAGGGCAACGTGGGGGTGCGCGGCCAGAGGGTCGATTCCAGCGGCAACCTCGCCTGGGGCACCGGCGGCAAGACCATCGTGGCGAAGACCACCAACGCTTCGTATCTCACGGACACCGTCGCGACCAGTGATGCCGGCGCGATCGTGTTCTACAGCGGCGGTGTCGGATTCGGCCAGGACCAGGTCCACGCGGCCCGCCTCGACACCAACGGCAATTCCATGTGGAACCCGGCCATCGCGAGCGTGTCTTCCACGCCCGCGCAGAAATTCCGCCTCGCCGCCACCATCCTGCCGAACGACATGGCGATGGCCGCCTGGGAGGACGTCGGCACGAGTGCCGGCAGCGTCCTGGCGCAGAATCTCAACGGCGACGGCACGCTCGGCGCGACGTGCCCCGATGGCTATGCGTCCTATCCGGGTACCCTCGGTCCCGGTGGACGCGGCAGCTCCCCTGGTTACAAAGCCTTCGCCGGCATGGAAAACGGCATCCTGATCGCGCCGCCCGGGTTCAAGCTTTTTGCATTGGCGAGCCCGGCCGGGCAACATCCGCAACTGATCGAAGCGGATGCGAGCAACGAAATCCACCAGCAGGCGCCGGCCGGCTTCTACAAATGGGGCGCATCGGTGAGCATTGGCGGCGCCGGCGGCAACTATATCCTTTGCGTCAACCATCCCTGAGCGAGTGGCGCCACTCGCTGTGCTTCCAAATCCCGCGGCGCTCGCCGCGGGGTTTTTCATTCCGCCGCATGAATGCATCCGGTACGGGCGCGCGGGAGATTCCCGTTTAGCGATTCCCTAACGCGGTTTTTCAGTGCGCGTTTATCGCCGCGCCCGAATACTGCGCGCGACTTCGAGGGAGTCCCATCATGAAACGCGGCATTTCCGGTTTGCGGAACAAGTTGATGGCCGGCTGCGCGCTGATCGCGACGTGCGTGCTGGCGACGCCTGCGGCATTGGCAGGCGACGGCTACTCGCACCACGGCGGTTCGCACGATTCCGACGTGCTCGGCGCGCTGGTGGTCGGCGCGGTGATCGGCGGCGTGCTGGTCAGCGCCACCCAGCATCACCAACACTACGGCTACTACTATCCGAGCCGCGCCTACTACGCGCCGACCGCGTACTACGGCGGCCCGTACTACAGCGCGCCGTACTACGGCGGCGGCTATTCGTACGGCTACGGCGGGTATGCGTATCCGCGTTACGGCTACGGCCGCAGCGTCAACGTCAACGTGTATTCCAATCGCGGCTATTCGAACCATGGCCGCGACTGGCACGGCTCATCGAGCTATTACCACGGCCACGACAGCCACCACGGCGGCTATGACAACCGCGGTTATACGAACTACGGCAGCCACGGTCACGGCAGCTACAACGCTACGCACTATTCCGGCGGCTCGCAAGACGGTCATTCCCAGGGCAGCTACTACGCCCGCAATCCGCACTGATTTGCGCGGGGGATCCATGGAGGCCCGGCCGATTCTGGCCGGGCCTTTTTGTTTGCGCGCGATCCGATTCGACAACCGATCGTGGCAGCCCGTGACCCGGCCAGGCACGCCGCCTGTCGATCCGCGCGCACATCGTTCGTCGTATCCACGAGAGCACCGCATTGCCCGGAGCCGTCCCGTGATCCCGACCATCACCGCCTTCGAACGATCGCCCGACCGCGGCCAAGGGCTGGCGCGCGACATGCGCGTCCGCTGGGCGCTGGAAGAAGTGGGCCAGCCTTACAACGTTCGTCTTCTTTCCTTCAAGGCGATGAAGGAATCCGCGCATCTGGCGTTGCACCCCTTCGGCCAGATCCCGACCTACGAGGAAGACGATCTCGCGCTGTTCGAGACCGGCGCGATCGTGTTCCACATCGCCGAACGCCGCGCGGGGCTGCTGCCCGGCGACGTCGATGCGCGGGCGCGCGCGATCGCCTGGATGTTCGCCGCGCTCAACACGATTGAACCACCGATCCTCGACTTCGCAACCGCCAAATTCCTGGAGGGCGACAAACCCTGGACCGCGGAACGGATGCCGCTGATCCAGGATCGCATCCGCGTACGATTGCGACAACTTTCAACTCGCCTCGGCGATGCGGAATGGCTCGATGGCGCCTTCAGCGCGGGCGACCTTATGATGGTGCACGCGCTGCTGCGGCTGAAACCGTCGGGCATGCTCGCCGAATTCCCGAACCTCGCCGCCTACGTCGCCCGCGGCGAAGCGCGGCCGGCCTACCAGCGCGCTTTCGCCGCGCAGTTGGCGGTCTTCACCGACAACGCACCGACTCGCTGACAAACGATCCCCAAGCGGCCTTCCTTTGATGGAAGAGCAGCCGGCTTCGCCGATGAAGTCGTCGCGATGGCCGGTGAAATATCAGGGTCGCGCCCGTAAAAAGCCCGATGCGAGGTCCATCCTGCACGTTTTCCAAAAACCCGGGCTGGCCATGCGCTTGACGAAGACCGCGATTCTCCTTTCCGCATGCTTCGCGCAGTGCGCGCATGCACAGTTGCCCCGATCGGAGCAGAAGAACATCGCGGACAATCCGTCGTGGACGGCCCCACAGAAACCGTTTCGCATTTATGGCAATACCTGGTACGTGGGACCGCGCGGCCTGGGTGTGTTCCTCGTCACCGCGCGCACCGGCGATGTCCTGATCGACGGCGGCGTGCCGGGCGGTGCGCCCCTGATCGAAGCGAACATTCGCGGTCTGGGCATCGACCTGCGCGACATCAGGTGGATCCTCAATTCGCACGCGCATTCCGATCATGCGGGCGGCATCGCGCAACTCGCGCACGACACCGGTGCACAAGTGGTCGCGGGCGTCGCGGATGCCCCGTTGCTGGAGCGTGGCGGCTTCGACGACCCGGAATTCGGCGACCGGTTTCCGTTCGCGCCGGTGCATGTGTCGCGCATGGTCGCCGACGGCCAGCGTTTGCATCTGGGCGAGCTGGTGCTGACCGCACATGCGACGCCCGGGCACACCAAAGGCAACACCACTTGGACTTGGACATCGTGCCAAGGCAAGCGCTGCCTGCGCATGGTCGATGTCGGCAGCCTGTCGGCACCCGGTTACAAACTGATCGGAAACCCGAAATACCCGGGCATCGTCCAGGATTTCGAGCACAGTTTCGGGGTGGTTGCGGCTTTGCCTTGCGACGTCCCGCTCGCCCCGCATCCGGACATGGTGGATTTCTGGGCGCGCGTGGCCAAGCGCAACCAAGGCGATGCGAATGCGCTGATCGATCCCGCGGGGTGCCGCGCTTACGCGAAAGCGGCGCGCCAAAGTTTCGAAGCACGACTGGCGAAGCAGCGCGTGGAGGCCGCTTCGGAAAACCAGCAGAAACCCTCCTCATGAAATTGGAGCTTGCGCGACTTGTACCGGCGCCCCGGCTTGGATTTTTGGTCGGCTGCAGACAGCTGCTCGCACGGCAGCTGCTACAAACGCAATCCGCATTGACCTTGGCGCTGCGGTTGCGCGACCGCGCCGCTTGAGCCTCCGCTATTGAAGTTGCTGCTCGACCAATCGCTGTGCAAAGGCGCGATAAACCGGCGTGTGGCAGAACAGCGCGGAGCTGGCGCGCGCCAGCAGGCATACGGCCAGGATCGGAATGATCATGGCCTGGTTGGCGGTGAGTTCCATCGAAATGATCGCGGAGGTCAGCGGCGCCTGCGTCACGCCCGCGAGGTAGGCGGCCATCCCGAGCAACACGACCGCCGCGGGCGGCGAGTCCGGAAGAAGCAGCGCGATGTTGTGGCCGAGCCCGGCGCCGACCGCCAGCGCGGGCGAAAAGATGCCGCCCGGAATGCCGGCCCAGTACGAGACGATGTTGGCGAGGAACTTGTAACCGCCGAAACCCGCGCCGGGCGCGGCGGCCTGCTGCAGGATCGCGCGCGCCTGGTCGTAGCCCGTGCCGTACACGCTGCCGGCGCTGATGATGCCGATGATGGCGAGCGCCAGGCCGCAACTGGCGGCAAATGCAATCGGCCAACGCGCGCGAATCGCCGCGATGCGTGACAGCACGCGATTTCCTTCCAGCAAAATCAGCCGCGCGAACAGGCCGCCGGCCAATCCGCACAGCACGCCGCACAGCAGCACCGCCGCCCAGCTCTGGCCCAAGGGCAGCGCGGTGGTGACCGTGCCGAAGTAGGCGTAGTTGCCGAGCAGCCCGAGCGACACGATGCCCGCGATGATCACCGCGGTGAGAATGATGCCGCTCATGCGGTGCTCGAACGCCCCGGCCATTTCCTCGATCGCGAACACCACGCCGGCCAGCGGCGTGTTGAAGGCTGCCGCCAACCCGGCCGCGGCGCCGGCCAGCACGAAACGGCCCGCAGCGGCCGGGTCCGCGAACCCGAAGCGCCTTCCCATCGAGTACATCAGGCCGGCGCCGATGTGCACGGTCGGTCCTTCGCGGCCCACGGACGCGCCGGCGAGCAACGCGGCGAGCGTGAGCGCCATCTTGCCGAGCGCCACCCGCAGCGAGAGCAGGCGCTGGCGGAACGCATCGTCTTCGACCTGCAGCGCGGCGATCGCCTGCGGGATGCCGGAACCGCGCGCGGCCCGCAACGCTCCCGACGTAAGCCACGCGAGCAACGCGAACACGATCGGTGTGATCAACAGGGGCAGCCACGCCCGGCCCGCGGTCATGCGGACGAAGAGGGCGTAGGCGTAAGTGCTGAGTTTCGCGAACAGGATCGCGACCGCCGCGACGACGACTGCGCCGCTCCAGAACAGCAGCCGCCGCCGCCATTGCACCGGCGACAGCCATTCGTGTCGAAACAGGTTCCGCCAGTGCGAAGATCCGGATGTATCGCTCATTCCGGCTCCGCGAGCCGCACGGCCTGGCAATGTCCGGAAGGGACGTTCACGAGCGGGCGATCGAACTTGGGGCGCCAAGCAGGGGAAAGGTTTTCATCGTTGCGTCTGCTCGTCGTGCCCGTCCGTATCGCGCTTGCCTCGCGATTGTGATCGATCCGGAAGGTCATCGCCAGAAGATGCGGATCATGTACACGTGGTACGGCCGATCACTGCGCCATCTGCCGGGCCGCCGGAATCGTGGGCGCGTCGTCCAAGCTGGCGCTTTCAGATCCAGCGCAAGGCCCTCGCAATGATTTCGGTTGCGCCGGTTTGTGCGCATGATCCGTGCGCGATCAGCAAGCGTTCCGGTTTCCATGCCAGCACTTTGCGCAGCGCGGCGCGCGTCGGGCCGTGCCGCAAGAAACTCGAGCGCCAGTCGATCGGCGTGCCTCCGCGTTCGCCGACCAGGCCGCTGAGTCGCATCAGTGCCTTCTTCCAGCCTGACAGACTCTCCTCGGGGAAGCGCTGGATCAGGTCGCCGATGATCGCGGTGTGCGAGGCGCGGTGGAAAAACGCCACCTCCGCCATCGCGAACGATCCGCGGAAAACAGCCTGGTCGATGTCGGCCTGCCATGCCGGGTCCGGCTCGTCGCCCAGCTCGGCATGGAAATGCAGCGCGGGTTTCCTGCGGGCGAGTCCCGGCGGCGCATAGAGCCGCGCCTGCGGCCAGCGATCGGCCCATTGCTGCAGGAAAAGGTGATGGAGCTTGTTGGGCGAGACGATGTAGCGCACGGGACCGATGGATTGCACTTCGTCCGCCAGCTCCGGCGCAAGCGCAATGGGCGACCACACCCAGGCGCTGCCGTCCGAGAGGCGCGCCACCGCCATGCGCGTGGGGTAGGGAAAGCCGGCGAAAGAAACCGTTGGCCCGTCCGCGACGAAAAGAAAAGGGCCGAACGGTTCGAGCATCTCGGAAGACTAACACCTTCCTGCCGCTTGCACGGTTGGTTTCGTCCGACTTGATCGGCGGTGCTGCTCAACACCCGCGACCAGCCAGGGCGGATAACCGCATTCGGTTGAGCAAGCCTCTTGACAAACCGTAGAATATTTCCATAATTCCGGAAATATGAAATCCATGGATGCCGTCGCAGCGCTCAGGGCGCTGGCCCAGGACAGCCGCCTTGCCGCCTATCGCGCGCTGGTACAGGCCGGGCCGGACGGCTTGGTGGTGGGCGACCTGGGCCAACGCCTGAAACTCCCGGGCGCGACCCTGACCAATCACCTCAACGTGCTGCGCCGGGCCGGGCTGGTGCGGGATGTGCGCGAGGGCCGCAGCATCCGCTGCCGTACCGACTACGCGCGCATGAACGCGCTGCTCGCCTTCCTGACCGAAAAATGCTGCGGCAACGATGCCGCCGCGTGCGCGCCGGCATGCGCACCCACCCGACGGAGAAAACGCCGATGAAACGCTTCCACGTGCACGTCAACGTCACCGACCTGGAAGCCAGCATCGGCTTCTATTCCACCCTGTTCGGCAGCGCCCCCTCGGTGCGCAAGCCCGACTACGCGAAATGGATGCTGGAGGATCCGCGCGTGAACTTCGCGATCTCGCAACGCGATCGCGCCGCGGGCGTGGATCACCTCGGCCTGCAGGCGGACGAGGCCGCCGAACTGGAAGAGATCGGCGCGCGGTTGCTCGCGGCCGACCAGATCGCCTTGGCCGAGAAAGGCACGACCTGCTGCTACGCGCACTCGGACAAGTACTGGGCCGAAGATCCGCAGGGCGTGCGCTGGGAAACCTTCCACACACACGGCGAGGCGACGACCTGTTCTGTGCCCGATGATCACGCCACGCCGGATTCGTCGGCATGTTGCGGGCGGTCCGTCGCGAATGCGGACGCCGCATCCTGCTGCGCGACCGATTCGTGCGGATGAGCGTCGTGCCGCGTGTCCTGTTCGTCTGCGTCGAGAACGCCTGCCGCAGCCAGATGGCGGAAGGTTTCGCGCGAATGCACGGCGACGGCCGCATCAAGGCTTTCTCTGCAGGTTCCAGACCGGCCGCAACGATCAATCCGCGCGCGGTCGCCTTCATGGCCGAGCGCGGCGTGGATATCGCCGGCAATGCATCGAAGCCGCTGGAGGCGTTCGCCGACCAGCCCTTCGACGCGGTGGTGACAATGGGCTGCGGCGATGCCTGCCCGTGGCTGCCGGCGCGTTCGCGCGAGGATTGGGCATTGCCCGATCCGAAGCATTTGCCCGATGCGGAATTCCGCGCCGTGCGCGACGACATCGAGCAGCACGTCGTGCGACTGCTGGTGCGATTGCGGGAGGACGCAGCGTGAGCTCGCCGCTCTCGCGCCGCCTGCTGGCCGAATTCCTCGGCACCGCGGCGCTGCTGGCGGTGGTCGTCGGGTCGGGCCACATGGGCGAGACGCTCGCGCAGGGCAACGCCGCCGTCGCCTTGCTCGCCAACAGCACGGCGACCGGACTCGCGCTGTACGTCTTGATCGTGCTGTTCGCGCCGATTTCCGGCGCGCATTTCAACCCCGTGGTGAGCCTGGCGCTGGCGCTGCGCAAGGCGATTCCCTGGCGCGAGATGCTGGCCTACCTGCCGGTGCAGGTTTGCGGTGCCATTGCCGGCGTGTTGCTGGCGCACGCGATGTTCGGGCTCGATCCGGTTTCGCTGGGGATCAAAGCGCGCACCGGCCCGGCGCTGTGGCTGAGCGAAACGGTCGCGACGATCGGGCTGCTGTTGACGATCCTGCTCGGCCACCGCGCGCGCCCGGCGCAGGTTCCGGCATTGGTCGGCGCCTACATCGCCGCGGCGTACTGGTTCACCGCTTCGACCGCGTTCGCCAATCCCGCCGTCACGATCGCACGCGCGTTGACCACCACGTTCGCCGGCATCCGGCCGATCGACATTCCCGGCTTCATCGCCGCGCAACTCGTCGGCGTGGCACTGGCGCTGGGCCTGGAGCGACTGCTCACGGGACGCTTCCGCGTGTCCCGGACAACATCGCAGTGATCAGCACGGGCCGCGAGCCGAGCGACAGGCCGCGTATTACGGCGGCCCGTACTACAGCGCGCCGTACTACGGCGGCGGCTATTCGCACGGTTACGGCGGGTACTCGTATCCGCGCTACGCCTACGGCCGCAGCGTCAACGTCAACGTGTATTCCATCGCGGTTACCACAACCGTGATTGGCATGGCTCATCGAGCTACGACCACGGCCACGACAGCCATCACGGCGGCTACGGCAACCACGGCTACACCAACTACGACAGCCATGGTCACGGCAGCTACAACGCCTCGCATTGTTCCGGTGGCGCGCAGGGCAGCTATTCGAGCGCAGCTATTACAACCGCGACAGGCACTGATTTCCGGTGCGGCGGATTTGTCCGAGGCCCGGCCACGTGCCGGGCCTTTTTCATGCCCGCTAGAATGGTAATCAGCCTGGCTGGATCGGAGGATGTGCCCATGAGTGCGTCCGCGTTGCCGCCCATGATGTCCCGAGCGATGGCATTCGCCGCGCTGCTGTTGGCTGGCATGTGCCCCGTCGGTGCTGCCCCAGCCGTTTCCCTCGCAAATCCGAACACCGGCACCCAGATCGTTTTCCTCGGCACGGCCGGTGGGCCGCTGTTGCGCGCGGATCGGTCGGAGCCTTCCACGCTGCTCATCGTCGACGGACGCGGATATCTGATCGATTGCGGCATCGGGACCATGCGGCGGATGGTCGAGGCCGGCATCAAATCCCAGCAGGTCAGGACGATCTTTTTCACGCATCTTCATGCGGATCATGATCTCGGCCTGGCCGACGTCATGGCCAATGACTTTTTCCACGCGCGACCCGCCGGGACTGAGAATGTCGACATATACGGCCCGCCTCAAACCCGGGAGCTGGTCGATGCGGCGTTCCATTTCATCACCGTTGGATTCCGGCCCTTCGCCGCCGAAAACCCTTCGGGCTTCCGCATCGTCAACGGACAGTTCACGAATCTCTTCGTTGCGCATGAATTCAAACGCGACGGGGTTGTTTTCCGGGACGACAAGATCCGTGTCACCGCCGTCGAGAATTCGCACTACGCACTGATGCCCGCCCCACAACGCAAAGAGTTGAAGTCTTACTCATTCCGGATCGAAACTCCGCACGGAGTGATCGTATTCACCGGCGATACCGGGCGCAGCGACGCCGTTGTCCGATTGGCCCGGGGTGCCGACGTGCTGGTGGCCGAGGCATCGAGCCGCGATGCTGCAGACCTCGAGCGGTTGATCAAGTCGGTGACGGCGCAAATGCACTGGTCCGCAGAACGCGGCAAAAAATTCCGTGCTCATTTCCAGTTCGAACACCTCGATACGGACAGCATCGGTGCGCTGGCGACGAAGGCTCAAGTGAAGTCGGTGATGCTCTACCACTACGATCCCGAGGACGAGGCGGACCAGGCCGCATACGTGAGCGGTGTCAAAAAGCATTTTTCGGGGCCCGTCTTCGCCCCCGACGACCTGGACCGTTACTGCATCGATGCCGGTACCGTCGCGCGTTGTCCCGCGCAGCGGGGACATTCCCCGCATTGATCCTTTACGCCCGTCGCACCGCCAGGAACCGGCTGTTGCGCAGCAGTGCGGCCGAGATCAGCGACACCAGCACGCCGACGGGGAAGATCTCGATGAAGGTCATCGGCAGGCGGAACATCGGGTTGGCGTACTGCACCTTGAACCGCTCCATCTCGGCGGTCATCTTCGCCAGCTCCGCGGCGCTCGCGCCTTTCGCCTGTGCGCCCGCGATCATCGCGCGCGAATAGGAAGTGGCGAAGTCCATGTGGGTCGCGGCCTGCACGATTTCCCAGGCGGCCACGTAGAAGATCCCGGCGATGAAACTGATGCCGACGCCGATGCCGAACGCCTTCCAGAACCCGATCACGCCGCCGCGGGCCACGTCGCGGTGCTGCTTGATCCCCACGAACACCGCGCTCAGCGCGATCAGCATGGTCGTGTAGCCGATCCACATGCCGTACTTCAGCGGCGGCATGCCGGAGAACGTGGCGACGGTGGCGACCTCGAATCCGCCGACGACCAGGCCCGCGATCACGCCGTACTTCAGGATGGTGCGCATCATGGGATGCCTCCTTAGGGAAGATCTGATTTTGCTCGTCATTCCGGGGCCGTCGCAGCTTCATCGCGGCGGAACCCGGAATCCAGTGTCTTTACCATCAATGAGCTACGACAAAGGCACTGGATTCCCGCTTTCGCGGGAATGACGAGAATGAGGATTGATCAGAGGTTTCTTAGGTGTGAGGCTGCCATTGACCGCGATTTAAGCGCCTCCCGCAATCGCCCGAACGGGTGATTCGCGCCGTTTCACCTGGAATATTCGCGGAACCTGCCCCGAAATCGACGCGCGAACCTCTTTCATCGTCATTCCGGACGCCGCGCAGCGGCGATCCGGACTGCGGAGGCAGGAAGCCGGAGCGAACTTCGCGCAAGCGAAGGCCCGGAGGGCGAGCCGCAGGATGCGGCGAGTAATCCAGTGCCTTTGCTTTCGATCCATCCGAAGCGCTGGATTACCGCTTTCTCGGGAATGACGGGCATTGGAATCGAGGGTTTTCGAATTCGGTCAAGGCACGATCCCGAGTTCGCGCGCCCGGCGGATGGCCTCGGTGCGCCGCCGGGAGTCCAGCTTCTGGAACAGCCGCGCGACGTGCGTCTTCACCGTGTTCGGCGAGACGTGCAGGTGCGCGGCGATCTCCTTGTTGGAGCGGCCGGCCGCCAGTTCGTGCAGCACTTCCAGCTCCCGGTCGCTCAGGTTCAGCGCTTCCTTGGCCTTCGGGTTGCCGTCGAACGCCGCCGGCGCGGGCCGCGCGAAGATGCGCACGCCGAGCACGATGCCCAGAATGAGGAAGGCCACCGCGACCAGGAACAGATACAGATCACCCGAATGCATCCGCGCCAAGCGCTGGTAGTCGAGCCACTGCAGGACCAGCGTCCCCGCCGCCAGCATTGCCCCGTAGCCGACCACCTGCTTCCACATGATCGTCTCCGCTTCTCCTGCGCTGGAATTCAAGCGCTACTGTTCCCGCGTTGCATTCGTCAGCGATCGGGATGTTTGACGTTGTTACCGATATTCGAACTTGGCCGTCCCTGAATTGAAAGCGGACCGCCTCCCGCTACACATTCCAAAGTTACGAACCGACCCTCCCAATCGTTTTCACTGATGGCGAAGATTGGGACGACGCGTTCGCGCACCCCGTCAATGAATCTCTGGATTTGCGGCGGGGATGCGAAATATGTTGGAGCGTACACCTCAGCTTCAATGGCATTTGAATAGAACAAGGTCTTGCTCCGCTTGGAGGATGAAGGGGTCTGAGGTTGATATGCGATATCCTCGAGCTCTCCGTCTAAGAACCGGCCTAGGATGTGCTCGTCAATGACAGGCACCTCTTTAGCCGGAATACCGACGTGAGTGCTTGTACTGACGACAACTAATGGGACTACTTTAAAACCGTTGGTCAAGTGCATGCCAAAACGCTTCACATCAATGATGAACGCTGTGCGATGATCTTCAAGCGCCTTCGCCTTACGCAAAACTTGCTCAGCGGCCGCGATCACGGCCTTGTGATGCATGGCGATCCCTTTCGCGTCGGAAGGCTCTAAGACACATTTAGTTTCCGCCACGAACACCGTATCGCCGATGGAAAAGACCAAATCTATCTGTTCGTCGCGATCATCAGGTGGCCTAAATATATAGTCGTCTGTTATGCATGTCGCGACGTGTGACAATAGCTTCGAGCCCTTGATCGCTGTGACGACGAGCTCCCTGAGGTGTGCCTCGAACGCTGGTCCTCGTTTACCCAAGTCAATTCCGGCTCGCCTCATCCACACATCGACCAGTCGCCTAAGGTTCGGGGACACTGCTGCCGCGAATACTGGCGCCACCGTGTCGGGCCCAACGGGAACCAACGGTTGGGCCCAGATCTCCTGTCCTGGTTCGCCTCGAAAGGTGAAGAATTCAACAATACGCCGACTTTCTGGTCGCGTTATGTTGGCCGCACCTGCAAACGCATTTACTAGCGCCTCGACTTGAAGTGTTGGTACGTAGTCGGGAAATTGTGCGTGCGCTCCATCACCCTTTAGATTGCGAGCATGCTTTTCGTCAACCGACTGAACCAGCATGTGTGCGATGCGCGATAAGACCGTCCAAGCGTCAATAAGTGCGGAGAGGTTTAGCCCGCCAAGAGATCCAAGTGGTTCGTCCAACAACTCCCCGTAATATGGTTCTGTGGCGTACGCGCGCAATATTAAGAGGTCCCGAAGTATTTCCGACGAGTCGCCATGCTTGGACAATTTTACTATCTGGCGCTTTCCTTGGCGCTCAATCCCGCACACCTCACGAATTTTCAATCGCGAGCCTAAGGCTAGTGCTTCGTGTTGGAGTTGCGCTGCCAACACGGCGAATCCCGTCCATAGTGAGTTACGGCGTGCCAGTCCGATTTGATAGGCCCGAATGGGATCCATATCCTGTGGCAGGAATTCCTTGATCTGGTCTTCCTCGACGATCTTATATTCGTTCCAGAGGCAGTCGTCCCAGATATCTTCGGCAAAGCGATATAAGATTCCAAAATTCAGTTCGCGAGCGGCTTCTTTCCATTGGACGTGGTTCATTCGGGGATTTCCGGCAAGACTGGGTTTTATCTGCAGGACAGTTCGAATTGGTAACTCGATACCATCAACAATGCTTTCCACTAATTCGTCCGGCCGAAAGGCGAATCCGCTGGACAGTTCGAGCTTTACACCTGCCATTTCCTCCATGATGTAAGACTTTCCGGGTTCGGCCTCTCGTTCGGCTTGAAAATCTTTCATGGCGCGTTCGGCCCTATCGCGCGTGACGAAGAAATCGTGGTTTGCGATCGCCAAAAATGCCCGCAACTTAGTGGTTGCGGAAAGTTTTTCAGATGAGGAAAGCTTCAATACCGAGCGAATCGCCTGAAGCTTTTCGTGGACTGCCAGGCCAGCAACATGCGTATTGCTGTCGATGGCATCGGGAGCCGGCGAGGCGTCGAACGCGCGCTCCCATTTTTCTTGTGTGAATGCACGTCTCAACGGCCCGGCTATTTCTCCGTCACGGACCCGTTTTGTAAAGTCCCCCACTAGAGTCTCCCCGCCCGATCCTTAGAAACAAATGGTCAGGTTCATTTTTCGTGCTCGGCTACCACATCGCCTCGAGGAAAAATTAACCTGCCCCCTTCTGCCTTTTGCCCCTTCTTTGCGGCGTCTACAAAGGAAGGGCGCAGATTGGACTCTGCTAGGAGTCAAGCCTGTTCTATGTATCGATCTCAATCTGCTCGACCGCATACCCGAGCCCACAGCGGTGTACACCTGCCGCAATAGCGGCGTCATATTTGGCTTTAGATAGTAGTACTCGCCGCCCGCTAACCAGCAGCTCGATTGAAAGATCACCGTGCTCCCCGAGCACTCCAGGGTCAAAAAATGCCACTACTCGGTCGAGGTAGATCACTCCGTTGGACGCCACTACTGCTGCAGGCTCGAACTCGGCATAGATCTTTCCGTTTCCTTCGGAGCCGTACAGCCGATCCTCGTTGACAAAGCGAACCAAGACATCGCAGCACTCGCCCTCTGGCAAGTCCAGTGGTATGTGAAGCATGCGGATTCCCGCAGGAGCACGATCGTAGTGGCGTAGTCCAGCAGAAAACTTGAAGCCCATGCGCTCCCAGAAGGCTTGGGAGCTCTGCGGTGCGCACGATACGTAACACAGAGGTTCGTGGTCATGAACCGCTTGCTCGATTTGCGAGTCGACAATGGCGCGGCCGATACCCTCTCTTCGTCGGTCATGCCGAACCTCGAGAATTCCCGAGCGGGAGTGCATCGGTCCCCAGTAGTAGGCGGGCACATCCCCCGTCGCGTCTTCGTAGACCACAAGGCGGCCGTCTTCAGCCGCCTGTTGGGTTAGTGGCCAATTGACATAGAGAGAATCCTCGATGCCAGCGCGCTGCTGGGCCACCAACCACCCCTTCAAGATAGCGATGTCGCTGGGGTGCGCTGACCTGACTGTTCCATCCATTCTTACCCTCGCGGCCTTCGCCTATTCCCCTGCGCCTCCACCGCAACAAACCGCGGTTCTTCACCGTCCAGTTGCATCGCGGTGAGCTGGCCGCCCCAGACCGCGCCGGTGTCGATGGCGTAGATGCCGAGTCCCGCGAACAGGCCGAGGGTGGACCAGTGGCCGCAGACGATGCGCGATTCGCGCGGTTTGCCGCCGGGCACTTCGTACCAGGGATACAGGCCCGCCGGTTGCGTGCCGGGCGCGCCGTTGGCGTCGAAATCGATCCGGCCGCGCACGTCGCAGTAGCGCATGCGCGTCAGGATGTTGATCGCGGCGCGCAGGCGATCCTGCCCGTGCAGTTTCGGCGACCAGCGCGACGGCTTGTTGCCGAACATCCGCGCCAGCAGGCCGCGGTGTCCTGGCCCGCGCAGCGCGCGTTCGACTTCGTTGCCGATTCGCAGCGCCTGCTTCAATGTCCACGACGGCGCGATGCCGGCGTGCACCAGCGTGAAGTTCAAAGATTCGTCGTGATGGATCAGCTTGCAATGACGCAGCCAGTCGATCAGCGTCTCGCCGTCCTCGGCTTCCAGCACGCGGCGCAGGTCGGGATTGACGCGGATCTTCGCTTCGGCGCTGCGCTGCGCCACGGCGAGCAATGAAAGATCATGGTTGCCGAGCACCACGATGCAGCGTTCGCGTAATCCGTGCACCAGCCGCAGCACTTCCAGCGATTCTCCGCCGCGGTTGACCAGGTCGCCGCAGAACCACAGCGTGTCCGCGGCCGGATCGAAATTCAGGCGATCCAGCAGGCGTTGCAGTTCGGGGTAGCAGCCTTGCACATCGCCGATCGCATAGATCGCCACGATGCGCCGCCCTCAGTGCAGGGTTCGTGGCACCGACAAGACGAATTCCGGAATCGGCGTCTCGAAATCGGTGCCGTCGTCGGCGTGCAGGAAATATTCGCCGCGCATGGTGCCGACGCTGGTCGCCAGCACCGCGCCGGAGGTGTAGCTGTAGCCTTCGCCGGGTTGCAGCCGCGGCTGTTCGCCGACCACGCCGTCGCCGCGCACTTCCTCGATCTTGCCGTTGGCGTCCGTGATCACCCAGTGCCGCGACAGCAGGCGCGCCGGCAACCCGCCGACGTTGCGCAGCGTGATGGTGTAGGCGAACACGTAGCGGTCGGCTTCCGGCTGCGACTGCTCGACCACGAACTGCGTGTCCACCGACACTTCGATCGCGTAGGGCTGGTTGTCGTCCCGATCCGTCATGCGCGGGATTGTCGGGGAGGATGTGTCAGCGGGCAAGCCCGGCCCGCGCCAGCGCCACGTACTGTTGCGGATCGAGCGTTTCGGCGCGTGCGCGCGGATCGATGCCGGCCGCGCGGATGGCTTCGACATCCAGCGTTCCGGACAGCGCATTCGACAGCGTCTTGCGGCGCTGGCCGAAGGCGGCGCGCACGAGGTTGGCGATCGCGGGCATCAGGCCGGGTTCGGGCATTTGCGATGCGAGGCGCGGGATCAGGCGCACCACCGCCGATTCGACTTTTGGCGGCGGCCGGAACGCGCCGGCCGGCACGCGCAGCAGCGGTTCGACTGTGCAGGCCAGTTGCAGCATCACGCTGAGCCTTCCATACGTCTTGCCGCCCGGCGCGGCGGCCATGCGGTCCACCACTTCCTTCTGCAGCATGAAGTGCATGTCGGCGATCGCGCGCGCGTGCTCGAGGCAATGGAACAGGATCGGCGAGGAAACGTAATAGGGCAGGTTGCCGGCCAGCCGTAATTTCTTGTCATGGGCCAACGCGGTGAGGTCGGTGTCCAGCACGTCGGCGTGGAGGATGGTCAGCTCGCCGTGCGCTTTCGCCTTCTCGCGCAGCGGCTCGATCAGTTCGGCATCGAGTTCGATCGCGGTCAGCGCGCCGGCCTTGTCCAGCAGCGGCAGGGTCAGCGCGCCTTCGCCCGGGCCGATCTCGACGAGGTGCTCACCGGGTTTCGGATCGATCGCCAAGACGATGCGCTCGATGATCCCGCGCTCGTGCAGGAAGTGCTGGCCGTAGTGTTTTTTGGGACGTGGCATCAATCAAAAACCGAGGAAAACCGTTCGTGTTGAACCCTTCCATCCACTTTATCGTCATTCCGGGGCATCGCCGGTCTCACCCGGCGATGAACCCGGAATCTCTCTTTGTACGGTAAAAACCTGGATTACAAAGTCCATCCATGGACTTTGCCCTGCGGGCCGACCTTCGGTCGTTCAAATTCGTTCCCAACGAATTTGTCCGGGTTCCACCGCGATAGAGCCGCGGCGGCCCCGGAATGACGAGCAAGAAGCTGACGCGGCGGCCCCGGAATGACGAGCAAGAAGCTGACGCGTTGGCCCCGGAATGACGAATGGGGATTTAGCCTGCGCCGATACATCTAAAGCTGCGAGGCGGTGAGCGCGGAGAGTTTGTCCTTCAGCTTGCTCCACCACGAACGCTGTTGCCATTGCGCATACGTCACCTCGCGCGATTGCGCCAGGTCCTGCTGGAACACCTGCGCCATGTGCGCGGCGAAGTCGGCGTCGTACACGTTGAGGTTGGCCTCGTCGTTGAGCTTGAAGGAGCGCTCGTCGAAGTTGGCCGAGCCGATCATGGTGAGCTGGCCGTCCACGATCATCATCTTGTTGTGGAACATCGCCGGCTGGAAGCGGTAGATGTGTCCGCCGTTCGCCAGCACCACGCCCCATTTTTCCTGCGAGGCGCTCATCACCAGCTGGCTGTCGATGTGATCCCCCGGCACGATGACGCGTAGCTTCACGCCGCGCTCCAGCGCCGCCCGCAGGGCCTTCTGCGCCAGGTCGCCGGGAATGAAATACGCCGCTTCGAGGTCGATGGTTTTGCGCGCGGCAGCAATGCTCGTCAGGTACATCAACTGCATGTTCTCGCTGCCGCTGTCGGGCGAGCTGGAGAACATCTGCGCGTCGGCCTTGCCCTGCGCGGGCAACGGCGGGAAATAGTCCGGACCCAGCAGCACGTTGCCGGTGACGGCGATCCAGTTGTCCTCGAATACCGCCTGCATCTGCGAGACCACCGGGCCTTCGATTTCGAATTGCATGTCGCGCCAGTGGTCGGGCAAGGTCGCGTTGCCCGACCATGCGTCGGCAATGCCGATGCCGCCGGTGAATCCGACTCGGCCGTCCACGACCAGGATCTTGCGGTGGTCGCGGTTGTTCACGCGATCCAGCGTCCACCAGTGCACCGGATGGAAGAATTTCAGTTGCGCACCGGATGCGCGCAGTTCGCGCTCGCTCTCTTCGGAAATCTTGTGGCCGCCGATGCCGTCCAGCAGCACGTGCACCGCCACGCCGGCGCGCGCGCGTTCGGACAGCGCGCGCACGAATTCGCGGCCGATGTCGCCGGACCAGTAGATGTAGCTTTCGAAATCGACCGACTTCCGCGCCGAGCGGATGGCGGCCAGCATCGCGGGAAAGGACTCGGCGCCGTTCTGCAAGGCGGTCACGCGGTTGCCGTCCAGCACCGTCGGTCCGGGCAGGTTGGACGCTTCGTAGCGGAATTGCATGCTGTCGATCGGGCTGGCGTGACGGATGTCGCGCGTCAGCATCTCTTCCTGCGGCACCAGGTTGGCGATGGCGAACGCCACGGCGGCCGTGGCGATCACGCTCATCGCGACGATGGCGAGCCTTGTCGGCCAGCGTGATGTCATGGCGCACCTCCTTGGCGACGCCCATGATGATCGCATCCGCACGTCGAGGCGTTGCGAATTCGTTGAAACACCGGCCGGCGGCGCGCAGAATGGCGCGATCCGTCCGCCGAGGGGATGCAAGATGAGATTCCGTGCGCTGTGTTCCGCCGTGCTGGCCCTTTCGATCGCGACGCTCGCCGCGGCCGCGCCGGTCGCGGGCTTCCCGCCGAAGCTGCAGCCCGCCGACCTGGTGCTGCGCGGCGGCGTCATCGCCACGCTCGATCCGCTGCAACCGCAGGTGCAGGCGATCGCGATCCGCGACGGCCGCATCGCGGCGGTCGGGTCCGACGCGGACATCGCGCGCTACGTCGGCGCGAAAACGCAGTCGATCGACCTGCACGGCGCCTTCGTCACGCCGGGTTTCATGGAAGGCCACGGGCACCTGATGGATACCGGCCACGCGCTGATGGAGCTGGAACTCGGCAAGGCGCCCAACTGGGACGCGATCGTGGCGATGGTGAAGGACGCGGTCGCGAAGGCAAAGCCGGGGGAATGGATCGTCGGCAGCGGCTGGCACGAGGGCAAGTGGAAACCCGTGCCGCAGCCGAATGTCGAGGGCCTGCCGCTGCCCGTGAGCCTCGATGCGGTATCGCCCAATAATCCGGTCCTGCTGAACCACACCAGCGGCCACGGCATCTACGCCAACGCGATGGCGCTGAAGCTCGCCGGCATCACGCGCGACACGCCCGATCCACCGGGCGGCACCATCGTGCGCGACAAACAGGGCAACCCGATCGGCATGCTGCGCGACACCGCCAGCGATCCGGTGTACGCCGCGTACCAGCGTTACCTCGACAAGCTGCCGCCGCAGGAAGAGCAGGCGCGCCGCGAACGCGCGCTGCAACTCGCGATCCAGAACGAAATCAGCAAGGGCATCACCGGTTTCGTGGACATGGGCGAGGATTTCGCGACCATCGACTGGCTTAAGCAGCAGGCGGCCAGGGGCATCCCGTTGCGGCTGTATGTCAACGTCGACGGCGAGAAGATCGCCGATCTCGACAAGCATCTCGCGCAACACCGCACCATCGGCTACGCCGACGACCATTTCACCGTGCGCGGCATCGGCGAAGTGATTTCCGATGGCGCACTGGGCACGCGCAGCGGCTGGATGCTGAAGCCCTACAGCGACACGCCCGACATCACCGGCAAGAACGTGGTGGCGATGGCGGACATCGACGGCATGGCCCGGATCGCCGCGCGCGACGGCTTCCAGCTTTCGGTGCACGCGATCGGCGACCGCGCCAACCGTGAGGTGCTGGATCTGTTCCAGAAGATCTTCGAACAGGATCCGGACGCGCACGCGCTGCGCTGGCGCATCGAGCACGCGCAGCACCTCGATCCCGCCGACATCCCGCGCTTCGCGCAACTGGGCGTGATCGCATCGATGCAATCGATCCACGCCTGCTCCGACGCGCCGGTCGTGGTGCCGCGGCTGGGCGAGCAGCGCGCGAAGCAGGGCGCATACGTGTGGCATTCGCTGATCCAATCCGGCGCGATGGTGCTGGACGGCAGCGACACCGACGTCGAAGACACCAATCCGATTCCCGGTTTCTACTGCGCGGTCACGCGCCGCGAAGGCAATGGCACGCTGTTCTTCCCCGAACAGGCGAAGACGCGCGAAGAGGCGCTGCGCGATTACACCTGGAACAATGCGTATGCGGTGTACGAGGACAAGGAACTGGGTTCGCTCACCGTCGGCAAGCGCGCCGACCTCGACGTGATCTCCGGGGATCTTTTGACGATCCCGGCCGACGACATCCTGCGCACCCGCGTGCTCTACACCATCGTCGGCGGCAAGATCGTCTACAAGATGCCCGGCGCGGAAAAATGGCGCGGCGGCCAGTTGTTCGACCCGATGCCCGAATTCAATCACGTGGATTGAGGGTGGTTGTTGGTTGCCGGTTGTCGCAACCCTGCTCGTCATTCCGGGGCGACCTGCAGCTTCATCGCAGGTCGAACCCGGAATCCAGGTTTTTCGGCAAGCGACAGAGCTGGATTGCAAAGTCCATCCATGGACTTTGCCCTTCGGGCCAACCTTCGGTTGTTCAAATTCGTTCCAGACGAATTTGTCCGGGTTCCGACGCTGCGCGTCGGCCCCGGAATGACGACGTTGTCGGGCCCGCGCCACCCGAGCCCGCAATTTCGTCATTCCGGACGCGGCGAAGCCGCGATCCGGAATCCAGGTTTTGTCAGGTCGGTACACTTTCCCGTCTCCCGTCTCCCGTCTCCCGTCTCCCGTCTCCCGTCTCCCGTCTCCCGCCCTTGAAGAAATCCGACTTCCACTACGACCTGCCGCCAGAGCTGATCGCGCAGGCGCCGCTCAGCGAGCGCAGCGCCAGCCGGTTGCTGGTGCTCGATGCCGCGCAGCGCGCATGGCAGGACCGCATGTTCCGCGAGCTGCCGCAACTGCTTCGCGCGGGCGACCTGCTGGTATTCAACGACACGCGCGTACTGCCGGCGCGGCTGTTCGGCCGCAAGGAATCCGGCGGCGCGGTGGAAATCCTGCTGGAACGGATCACCGGGTCGCACGGCGCCAGCGCGCAACTGGGCGTCAGCAAGAAACCGCGCGAGGGTTCGTACATCGTCCTCGACGACGGCACGCGCGTGCGCGTGCTGGGGCGCGACGGTCCGTTCTTCGAATTGCAATTCGAATCGGGCGAACCGCTGGAAAAACTGCTGGCACGCATCGGCCGCATGCCGCTGCCGCCGTACATCGCGCGCGAGGCGCAGGCGAGCGATGCGGAACGCTACCAGACCGTGTATGCGCGCGCGCCTGGCGCTGTCGCCGCGCCTACGGCGGGGCTGCATTTCGACCAGACGTTGCTGGACGAATTGCGCGCGCGGGGGATCGAGTTCGGCTACGTCACCCTGCACGTCGGCGCCGGCACGTTCCAGCCGGTGCGCAGCGAGCGCGTGGAAGACCACGTGATGCACCGCGAGTGGTTGAACGTGGGCGCGGAGCTGGTCGAAAAGATCCGCGCCGCCCGGTCTCGCGGAGGACGCGTGGTCGCGGTGGGCACGACGGTGGTGCGTGCGCTCGAAGCCGCGCGCGACGGCGGGGACCTGAAACCCTTCGCCGGCGAAACGCGCATCTTCATCGTGCCGGGCTACCGGATCGAAAGCGTCGACGCGCTGGTGACCAATTTCCATTTGCCGGAATCGACGCTGCTGATGCTGGTCTCCGCGATGGCGGGGCGTGAATTGGTCCTTGCGGCATACAAACACGCCGTCGAACAGCGTTACCGCTTTTTTTCCTACGGCGATGCGATGCTGATCTGGCCGGGGCGCGATGAGCTTGCCTCAGCTTGAACCTTTGACTGAACCCCCCTCTTACTTGCCTCGTGTGAACCCCTCTCCCTACGGGACAGGGGCAGGGGTGAGGGTGCGAACTTGCGCGATCCGGATCCCTGAAGCCGATGATTCATCCTCTCGTCATTCCGGGGCCGACGCCCAGCGTCGGAACCCGGACAAATTCGTCCGGAACGAATTTGAACAACCGAAGGTTGGCCCGAAGGGCAAAGTCCATGGATGGACTTTGTAATCCAGCTCCTGATCGCCGCCGCCCGAAAAATGGATTCCGGGTTCCGTTCGCGATGAAATCGCGACCGGCCCCGGAATGACGAGCTTGTATGCTTTCACGCTCACCGCTCACCGCTCACCGCTCACCGCTCACACTTCGCATGCACTTCGACCTCCTTGCCACCGACGCCTCCGCCCGCCGCGCGCGCATCACGCTGCCGCGCGGCGCGATCGAGACGCCGTGCTTCATGCCGGTCGGCACCTACGGCTCGGTCAAGGCGATGACGCCGCGGGACCTGAAGGAGGTCGGCGCGCAGGTGATCCTGGGCAACACCTTCCACCTCTGGCTGCGCCCGGGCCTGGAAGTGATCGAAGAATTCGGCGGGCTGCACCGATTCATCGGCTGGGACGGGCCGATCCTCACCGACTCCGGCGGTTTCCAGGTTTTCTCCCTGAGCGAACGGCGCAAGGTTTCGGAGGAGGGCGTGGCCTTCGCCTCGCCTGTGGACGGCGCGCAGGTTTTCCTGTCGCCCGAGGAATCGATGCGGATCCAGACGGTGCTGGATTCCGACGTCGTGATGGCTTTCGACGAGTGTCCGCCGGTGCTGGAGAACGGCGCACCGGCCACGCACGCCCGCGTCCGCGAGTCGATGGAGCTGTCGATGCGCTGGGCGGCGCGTTCGCGGCGTGCGTTCGATGACCTGAAGAACCGCAATGCGCTGTTCGGCATCGTGCAGGGCGGCGTGCACGCGGACCTGCGCGCGCAGTCGGCCCGCGAACTGACCGGCATCGGCTTCGACGGCTACGCCGTCGGCGGGCTGGCGGTCGGCGAATCGGAAGCCGAGCGCAACGCCACGCTGGATGCGACCGTGCCGCTGCTGCCGCCGGACAGGCCGAGATACCTGATGGGCGTGGGCCGGCCGCAGGACATCGTCGAAGCGGTGCGGCGCGGCATCGACATGTTCGACTGCGTGATGCCCACGCGCAACGCGCGCAACGGCTTCCTGTTCACGCGCTCGGGCACGCTGCGCATCCGCAACGCGCAGTACGCGCAGGACACGCGCGCGATCGAGGAGGGCTGCGGATGCTACGCGTGTTCCAGCGGATTCCCGCGCGCGTACCTGCGGCACCTCGACCGCTGCAACGAGATCCTCGGCTGCCAGCTCGCGACCATCCACAACCTGCACTTCTATCTCACGCTGATGCGCGAGCTGCGCGAGGCGATCGAAACGCGAAAGCTGGAAGATTACGTCGCGGAGTTTTACGCGCGGCTCCGCGGTGGTGATCCGACACAGAAAACCATCCCCACCCAACCCTCCCCTTGAAGGGGAGGGCTGAGAGCCGCGCTTGTCTCCTTCCCCTTCAAGGGGAAGGCCGGGATGGGGATGGTGTGGTCGTGAGAGCGCGATTACGTGAATCGACGATTCACGCGTACAAATCCGTCGCCAGCGAGCGCGTTTCGGTCATCGGGTGGTTGGCCAGCCGGATCAGGCCGTGCGAGCAGAGGCGTCGCAGTGCGGAGAGCGGGCGCGGATCGGCCTGCGCGCGCATCGACCAGTCCGCGTGCCGCGCCAGCAGCGCGGCAGCGAAAGCGCGCGCGCAGGTATTCGCCACGCCGCGCGCGGAAGACTGGTGCGCCGCGCCGCGCAAGCGCGTTTCCACCGCGGCCAGGGCCTGTTCCGCCAATTGCGCGGCCATCGCGACTTCTCCGCCTTCCGCCTGTGCCAGGAGGCCGCGCAGGGCGTTGTGCAGCGGCGCCATGCCGTGCTTCTGCAGTGCCGCCAGCGCATCCAGCGCCTGCACGTTGCCCGCGCCTTCCCAGATCGGGAACACCTGCGCGTCGCGCAGCAGTTGCGGGATGCCGCTGTCTTCCAGGTAACCCATGCCGCCGAAGGCCTCGAGAGTTTCGGATGCGATCCGCACCGCGAGGTTGCCGGTCCACAGCTTCGCCATCGGCGTCAGGATCCGGAACAGTTGCTGCTGCTCCTCGCTCGCCTGGCGCGCCTGCACGCGGCCCATCAGTTCGGCGACGTGGAACACGAGCTGGAATGCCGCTTCGAATTCGGCCTGCGTCGAGGCGAGCATGTCCGCATACAACGGCTGTTCGATCAGCGGCTTGCCGAACACGATCCGCCGTTGCGCATAGTCGCGCACCAGCGCGATGCAGCGGCGCATGGTCGCCAGCGCCGCGACCGAATTCCACAGCCGCGTCACCTGCAAGACCGGCACGATCGCGCGCACGCCGTGCATTGCTTCGCCGACCAGCGTCGCGGCCGTGTCGTTGAGATGGATCTCCGCTGTCGGCAGCTCACGCGTGCCGAGCTTGTCCTTCAGGCGATCGATGCGGATGCCGTTCCAGCCGCCGCGTTCGTCGCGCGTTTCCAGGTAGAACAGCGCGAGGCCGTCGGGCCCGGCCGGATTGCCGAGCGGCCGCGCCAATGCCAGCGCCGCGTCCGCATTGATCGCCGAGGTGAACCACTTGCGGCCGCTCAATTGCCAATGGCCTTGTCCGTCGCGGCGCGCGACCGTTTCGGTATTGCCGACGTCCGAGCCGCCGGCGGTTTCCGTCATCCATTGCCCGGCGATCCAGAACTTCCCCGGATCGCGCGAGAGGAAATGCGGCAGCGCGCGTTCGTTGAGCGCGCGGTCGTTGGCGGCCTTCAGCGCGGTCGCCACGCCATCGGTCATCGCCAGCGGGCAGGTGTAGAACTCGCTGGCCACGTGATAGAGGTACACCAGCGCGAACTGCTGCACGCGCGCATTGACGCCGAGGTTGGTGTCGTGGCCGATGGCGATCAATCCGTGGCGCGCGGCCATGCCCGGGCCTTCGCGCCACGCGTGCGTCAGCTCGATGCGGTCCACGCGGTTGCCCCACGCATCCCAGCGCGAGAGGGTCGGTTCCTTGCGCGCGCTGAGTGTGCGCCGCCGCCATGCCGCCGCGGCGTGTTCGCCCAGCGTGTTCAGCGCGCCCTCGGCGGTCAGGAACTGCGCCGGCGGCAGCGTGCGGCGCAGGTACGAGCGCAGCACGCGGTCCTCGCGGTACTGGTTGCCGAGTTGCGGTGGCGACTGGATGAAAGTCATGGACGACGAGAACCCCTCCCGTCGGGAGAGAGGCTGGAGTGAGGGTCCGGTATCCCCGCGGCCACTGTACGCGAACTGCCCCGTTTGCGAAACGAACCGCCGGGCCGGGGATCCTCGTTCCGCCGTATCGCGGCCCGGGAGCCTACGCCGAGGCCGCCCGCTTGCGCCGCGGCTTCCGGACCAGCGAGCCGATCAGCACGAGGGCCAGGGCGATCTCGATCGATGCCGCCACGCGCTCGGGCGGTGACGCCCAGGCTTCCGCCACGCCGTGGCAGAAATAGAACAATGAGGCCATGCCGGCCGCGATCAACGCGCGCGCCGGGGTGCGCCAGTACGCGAGCGGCAGCGCCAGCGGCAGCAGCGCGATCGACAGCGCCACCGCCACCGGCATGCGTTGCGGCGGCAGCCACCACGCGTGCCACAGGACCTGCAGGATCGCCTGCGCGATCCACGCACCGAAGCCGATGCGTTGCATGAGCGCGATGTTCATTGCGAGGCCGCCAAGCGTCGAACCAGGTCCGCCACGCGCCGGCCCTGCACGCGCGCCAGTTCGCGCTCGTGTTCGCTGATCGCGTTCTCGCCGTTCAGGCCCGCGACGTGGCTGGGACCATAGGGCGTGCCGCCGCTGCGCGTGTTGTTCAAGGCGGGTTCGGTGTAGGGGATGCCGACCGCGATCATGCCGTGGTGCAGCAGCGGCAGCAGCATCGAGACCAGCGTGGTTTCCTGGCCGCCGTGCATCGTCGCGGTTGAGGTGAACACCGCGCAGGGTTTTCCGACCAGCGTGCCGGACGCCCATTCGGCGATCGTCGAATCGATGAAGTGTTTCAGCGGCGCGGCCATGTTGCCGTAGCGAGTGGGGCTGCCCATGATCAGGCCGGAGCATTCGGCGAGATCGCGCAGCTCCGCATAAGGCGGGCCGTCTTCGGGCACCGGTCCCGACGCTCGCGTCGGCACTGGCGCGGTTTGCGTGACCGGCGCCACCGGCGGCACCTGCCGCAGCCGGGCGCGCACGCCGTCGATCTCCTCGACGCCGCGCGCGACCAGGCGCGCGAGCTGCGCGGTGTGGCCGCCGCGGCTGTAGTAGAGCACCAGGACTTCCGCAGTCATGCCGCAAGTGTAGCGGCACGCGTTCACTTCATCCGCGCGCGTCCTTCGGATACCCTCGGGGCGTGAGACGCTTCGACATCCTTCACCAGCGCATCGACCGCGAGCGCCTGCGCGCGTTCGGCCTGTTCCTGTGGCAGCGGTTCCTGTCCGACAAGTGTTTCGAGACCGCCGGCGCACTGTCCTACACCACGCTGTTCGCGATCGTGCCGCTGCTGACCGCAGTGCTGGCGATGCTCGCGGCGTTCCCGGTGTTCGCCGAATGGCGGATGGCGATTTCCGACTTCGTGTTCCGCAATTTCGTGCCGGCCGCGGGCGAGACGGTGCAGAACTACCTGTTCCAGTTCGCCGCCAACGCCAGCAAGCTGACCGCGGTCGGAATCCTGTTCCTGCTGGTCAGCGCGCTGATGATGATGGCCAGCATCGAGGACCGCTTCAACCGCATCTGGCGCGTGCAGACGCCGCGCGGCGGCGGTTCGCGCCTGCTGTTGTACTGGGCCGCGCTGACCATCGGCCCGCTGCTGATCGTCGCGGTGCTGGCGCTGCTCTCGCGCGTGCTGCCGATTTCGCCGCAACCGAACGCGCGGCCGCTGCCGTGGGCGCAGCCGCTGTTCGTGCTGCTGCCGTTCGCGCTGACGTGGGCGGTGCTGCTCGGGATGTACATGCTGATCCCCAACCGCACCGTCGCATTCCGTCACGCAGGCGTGGGCGCGCTGATCGCCGCGATCCTGTTCGAGGTCGCGCGCGTGCTGTTCGGGCTGTACGTGGCGCACGTGCCGTCCTACCAGCAGATCTACGGCGCGCTGGCGGCCGCGCCGATCTTCCTGATCTGGGTTTATCTCTCCTGGGTGATCGTGCTGCTGGGCGCGTCGCTCGCGGCGGCGATGGCGGCGTTCGAATACCGGCCGGTCAGCGAGCGACTGCCGGTCGGTTGCGAATTCATCGGCCTCTTGCGCGTGCTGCGGCATTTCGCCGACGCGCAGCGCACGGGCGAGGGCCTTCACAGCGAAGAGTTGTGCCGGCGCGAGCGTTTCCTCGCCGACGACCTGCTGCAGCGATACCTGGGCGACCTGCACAGGGCCGGTCTGCTGAAGCGCGTGGAGTCGGGCGAATGGGTGCTGTCGCGGGATCTCGCCACCGCGAATCTCGCCGACCTATATCGCGCGGGCCGCTATCGCCTGCCGCTGGACGAGGACGCGATCGAGCGCGCGCTGATCGGCCTGACCGTGCAGGCGCGGGCGGCTGTGCAGGCCGCGATCGAGGCGCTGCGCGCGCACCTCGCGGCGCCGTTGTCGACCTTGTTCTCGGCCGACGCGCACGACGCGTGGCGCAGGGAGGACTCCTGACATGCCTTGCGCGCGCTTCATCGTCCGCGGCCGGGTCCAGGGCGTTTTCTTCCGCGCATCAACGCGCGAGCAGGCGTTGCGGCTCGGCATCGCCGGCCATGCAAGAAATCTCGACGATGGTGGTGTGGAAGTAGCGGCCTGCGGCTCGAACGAATCGCTGGATGAATTGCAGCGCTGGCTGCATCGCGGCCCGCCTTCGGCGCGCGTGGAAAGCCTCACGCGCGAAGCGTTGCCGGATCAGATCGTCAAGGGATTCACCACGTCATGAGCGCGCCGCGCGAACACTGCTACACCACGACCGTCCGCTGGACCGGCAACACCGGTGCCGGCAGCGCAAGCTATCGCGGTTACAAGCGCGACCACGTGATCGAAGCCGGCGGCAAGCCGCCGATTCCCGGCTCGTCCGATCCGCATTTCCGTGGCGACGCCGAGCGCTGGAATCCGGAGGAATTGCTGGTGGCGTCGCTCTCCACCTGCCACCAGCTCTGGTACCTGCACCTGTGCGCTGAAGCGGGCGTGGTGGTGACCGCGTACGAGGATCATGCCGAAGGCACGATGATTGAAAACGCCGACGGCAGCGGAGAGTTCACGCGCGTGGTACTGCACCCGTGCGTCACGATCCGTGCCGGCAGCGATCCGCGACGCGCGCGCGAGCTGCACCACCGCGCCCACGCCTTGTGCTTCATCGCGCGCTCGGTGAATTTCCCGGTGGAGTGCGAACCGCTGATCGAAACGGAAGCGGACGGTTCTTCGTCCGCTTCCTGAAGGAAGCGGGCGTTACTGCGCCGGATCGAGTCGCCCGTACAGCCCGTGCGATTCGTCGTCCGGCCCGGCGGTGAAGTAGAGCGAATTCACCGACTGGCTGGAATAGCCGTTGCCGAACGACAGGCCCCACAGGCCATCGATCTGCATTGCATTGCCGCTCGCGTCGCCCAACGGTCCGAGCAGCTTGCCGGATGCGTTGTCGTAGACGTTGATGCGGCCATCGCCGAAGTTCCCCACCAGCAACCGGCCGGATGCAAGGCCGAAACCGGCGGGCGCCAGCGCGAGTCCCCACGGCGCATTCAGCGCGCCGCGCGCGATGAAGCGCCGCAACAGAATGCCCTTGGGATCGAAGATGTCCACGTAGCCGAGACCCGGCCCGGGCACGTCGTCGCCGCGGTCCGCGTCCTGCTTTGCGTAGGTGACGTACAGGTCGCCGTTGATGTTCTGGATCCCGAACGGCGCGAAGCCGCGCGGGATCTGAGCGTCGCGGAACGCGCCCGGCGCCAGCGTCACCGGATGGAAGCTCGAATCGAACACGTCGATGCGATTGTTGTGGAAGTCGGTGGCGTAGAGGCGCCCGCCCGTTCCGTCCGCGCTCAGGGCGATGCCCTTGTAGATCGCGTTGCGGGCCGAACTGTCGACCGCCTTGATCGCGTGGTTCGAATCCACGTTGGGCGCCCAGCCCGAGATCACGCCGTCCTCGCTGTCGAACAGGAACAGCGCGGGTCCGGTCAGCGCACCCTTGCTCACGGTGAAGCCCGTCGATGCGTTGAAGACGGTACCCGTCACCGCACCGCCGCTGTTCGAAGTGGGGGTGGGGATGTCCACTACCAGCGGCACGATGTTGCCGTTGCCGTCGTACAACGTGGACACGCCCGTGCCGTTGTCGGAAACCCACACCGGACCGAACGGATTGAAGGCGATGCCCCAGGGGTTCACCAGGTTGGCATCCGTGTGGTCGGCCGGGACCGCGCCGTCCGAAACGAGATTGTGTTGCTGGTATTTGAAGGTCGGCGCCGCGACGGCGGACGACGCCGAAAACGCGGATACCGGGCAAAGCAGGGCGAGCGCCAGCGGCACGCCGCGGCGGGCGAACGGGAACGGTTTCATGTCAGGGTCCTTTTGACGCGTCGAGGCAACCGCGGAATGCGGCTGTGCCCGTGAGTGCTGCGCCGGGCGCGGGAGGTTTACCCACCCGGAGCGACCGTGGCGTCAGCAAGTCGTCATTCCGGGGCTGCCGCAGCTCCCTCGCGGCGGAACCCGGAATCCAACTCTCAAGCCCTCCCCTTTAAGGGGAGGGTTGGGTGGGGATGGTTTTCAATGCATTGGATCAACACCATCCCATCCTGGTCTTCCCCTTGAAGGGGAAGGAGACAAGCATGCTTTCAGCGCTCGCCCAGCCGCGGCAGCAAACCCGCCAGGTTGCACGGCCGCGTGCGCGCGTCCAGTTGTGCGCGCAGCAATTTCTCCCACGCGGTGCGGCAGGCCGAGGTGGAGCCCGGCAGGCAGAACACGAAGGTGTTGTTCGACAACCCGGCGAATGTGCGCGACTGCAGCGACGACGTGCCGATTTCCTCGAAGCTGATCGCGCGGAACAGTTCACCGAAGCCCGGCATTTCCTTGTCCAGCAGCGGCGCGATCGCTTCGGGCGTCGAATCGCGCCCCGTGAAACCCGTGCCGCCTGTCACCAGCACGCCGTGCACCTTTTGATCGGCGATCCACGCCGCCACGATCGCGCGGATCGCGTAGCGGTCGTCGCGCACGATCCGCCGCTCGTGCAGACGATGGCCGGCTTCGGTCAAAGCGTCGACCAGGTAATCGCCCGACGTGTCGTTTTCCGCCGTGCGCGTGTCGGAGACGGTAAGCACGCAGAGGTTCAAAGGAATGAATTGCTCCTGCGTGCTCATGGATGCGCCGCTCCCTCCGGGTGCAGTGCCATGCCGTCGATGTCTTCGGGTGCGAGCCCTTCGCGCTTTTTCCGCCACATCGCGTGCAGCAGCGCGGCGAAGTCGCGGGCGTAGCCGGGCATGTCGAAGAGGTTGGTTTCGCGCTTGCGCCGTTTCAGGCGGATGCGCAAGGCGGACAGCGCGCCGGGATCGCGAGCGAGGGTTACGGCGGTTTCGATGAACTCGCGTTCGTCGCGCGTGTTCATCGATTCCATCTTCAGGTGATGGTTGAGGCTGCCGGCCACGCGCGAGGAAAACGTATCGCCGGGGCAGGTCAGCACGGGGCAGCCGGCCCAGAGCGCATCGGATGCGGTGGTGTGCGCGTTGTACGGATGCGTATCGAGGAACAGATCGGCCAGTGCATGGCGCGCGAGATGTTGCGCGTGCGGCAGCCTGGGCGAGAACACCAGCCGGCGCGGATCGATGCCGTAGGCCTGCGCCGCGATGCGCAAGCGTTCGTCGGCGTCGCGGCCGGCGTCCAGCAGCCACAGCGCGCTGCCTGGCACTTCGCGCAGCACGGCGCAGATGCGCGCGAAACTTTGCGCGTTCAATTTCCAGGAATTGTTGAAGCTCGCGAACACCACGCCGTCTTCCGGCAAATGGAACGCGCGCCGCGGCGGTGAATCCGGGATCGCGCGCGTCGCATCACTCGGCTGGTAGCAGCGCGGCAGGTACGCGACGCTTTCGGAAAAATGCGGGCGCAAGCCTTCGGGCAATACGAAGCGGTCGGCGACGATGTAATCGTAGAACCCGGCGCCGGACGTGCCCGGATACCCGAGCCAATTGACCTGGATCGGCGCGGGTCGCAATGCGAACGCGCCCGGCACGCCGCCGCCGCACCACACGTCCATGTCGACGAGGATGTCGATGCCGGCATCGCGCGTGCGCTGCGCGATCAGCGCCGATGTCAGCGTGGAAACATCGTGGAATCCACCCGCCGCCGCGCGCAGGCGCTGCCGCATCGGGCCGTCGTCGTCCGGGCTGGTGGCGAACAAATGGATTTCCAGGTCGAGTTTCGCCAATTCCTCGAACACGTGGGCGACCAGCAGCGCGGTCGGGTGCGCGTGGAAGCCCGCGGACACGAAGCCGACGCGCAGCGGCGCGTCGGCAGGTTTCGCCGGCACGTGCGAAAGGCGCGCATTGCCGAGGCGCGCGGTCACGCGCCGCGCAACCGCGCGCGCGCAGGCGAGTTGTTCGTCCGCGGTCGAGTTCTCCGCCAGCAGCGAGAACGGCGCGACGTCGGGATCCCCCCGCAACGCCAGCGAGCGCAGTTTCGCGCCGAACGAATCGCTGTCGCGCCAGTCGTAGATGCGTCGCTGCACGAATGCGAGCTGCGCCAGCGCCGGCGTGAGGTTCGGATCGAGTTTCAGCGCGCGGCGGTATTCGGCCACGGCGGATTCGAAGCGATTCAGTTCCTCGTCCACCAGTCCGCAGTGGTGCGGAAAGATCGCATCGTCCGGTGCCAGCGCCGCCCCGCGTTCGTAGGCCTGGCGCGCGCGATCGAATTGCCTTTGCTCCTTGTGGATGTGCCCCAGCAGCAACCACCCCTGGGGCGCCGGCACGCGCGACAGCACGGTGCGCACCAGGCGCTCGGCTTCGGCCATTTCACCCAGCGCCATCTCGGTGGCGGCGAGGTTCAGCAGCAGCCGCGGTTCGTCGGGTGCGTCGTTCAGGGCGGCACGATAGACATTGCGCGCGCGCTGGTGGTCGCCGCATGCCACGCATGCGTTAGCCAGCGCATTCCACAGTGATTTGTTCGCGGGCATTGCCGCCAGTGCGCGTTCGATGGCATGCAGTGCCGCGGGCGCATCGTTCAAGGCCAGCAGCGCGGCGGAGAGATTGCAGTAGGGCGCGAATTCCTGCGGCGCCAGTTCGATCGCTCGCTCGAAGTCGTTGCGCGCGTCCACGGCACGGCCCAGCATCATCAAGGCCACGCCGTGCAGCCGCGTCAGCTCGGCATCGTTCTTCTGGGTCTGCAGTGCCTGCAACGCCCGCGCTTCCGCACCGGCCGCATCGCCGCGCTCGATCAGCGCCACGACGTCCTCAATGTCGCTGAAGGCCACGCTCATGCGTGCGTACCCGCGAGTTCTGCCAGCGCCTGCGCGTGCGCCTCGCGTTGCAGCGCGGCGACCAGTTCGTCCAGGTCGCCTTCCAGGATTTGCGGCAACTGGTGCAATGTCAGGTTGATCCGGTGGTCGGTGACGCGCCCCTGCGGGAAATTGTAGGTGCGGATGCGCTGGCTGCGGTCGCCGGACCCGACCTGCAGCTTGCGCGAAGCGGCCTGCTCGGCAGTCTGCCTGGCCTGTGCCTCGTCGCGCAGCCGCGCCTTCAGCAGGCTCATCGCGCGCGCGCGGTTCTTGTGCTGGCTGCGCTCCTCCTGGCATTCCACCACGATGCCGCTGGGCAGGTGCGTGATGCGGATCGCCGAATCGGTCTTGTTGACGTGCTGGCCGCCGGCGCCGGAAGCGCGGTAGGTATCGACCTTCAATTCCGCCGGGTTGATTTCCACGTCCTCGATTTCATCGAGCTCGGGCAGGATCGCGACCGTCGCGGCCGAGGTGTGGATGCGCCCGCCGCTTTCGGTGACAGGCACGCGCTGCACGCGGTGCGTGCCGGATTCGTATTTCAGTTTCGAGAACGCGCCGCGTCCTTCGACGCGCGCCACCGCTTCCTTGTAGCCGCCGTGCTCGCCTTCGTTGGCGGACAGGATTTCCGTGCGCCATCCTTGCCGCTCCGCGTAGCGCAGGTACATCCGCAGCAGGTCGCCCGCGAACAGCGCGGCCTCGTCGCCGCCGGTGCCGGCGCGCACCTCCAGGTAGAGGTTGGCCTCGTCGCGCGGGTCGGCGGGAACCAGCAGCGCCTGCAATCGCTCGTCGAGCGTTCGCGCTTCGTTTTCCAGCCGCGCGATCTCGTCGCGCGCCAGGTCGCGCAGGTCGGGATCGTCGAGCATCGTGCGCGCGTGTTCCAGCTCGTGCGCGTTGCGCCGGCTCGCATCGAAGGTTCCAGCCAGCGGTTGCAGTTGCGCGTATTCGCGCGAGAGATCGCGGAAGCGCGATGGATCGGAAGCGATATCCGGTTCGGCCAGCAATGCGCCGATCTCCTGATGGCGCTCGGCCAGCCGCTCGAGCCGGGCGCGCAATGCAGGGTTCATCGCGATTCGCCGTGGTCGAACAGACGTGCGGCGGCTTCCAGCAGCGCGCTGTCGCCGGACTGCGCGGCTTCGCGCAGGCGCACGCTCGGCACGTGCAGCAGTTTGCCGGTCAGCGTGTGCGCGAGATACTCCAATGCTTCGGCCGGATCGCGACCGCTGGCGATCATCTCCCGCGCGCGCGCCAGGACCTGGTCGCGGTGCGCTTCGGCTTCGGCGCGGAACGCGCGCAGTGGCTGGTCCAGCATCGCAGCTCGGCGCCAGGCGAGATAGCGCTCGACCTGCAATTCGATGATCGCTTCGGCCTCGTGCGCGGCGTTTTCGCGCGAGCGCTGGCCGGCATCGATGACCTGCTTGAGATCGTCGATGGTGTAGAGGAACACGTCGGGCAGTTCCGCCGCCTCGGCTTCGATGTCGCGCGGCACGGCCAGATCCAGCAGGAACATCGGCCGGCGCCGGCGCGCCTTCACCGCCGTTTCCAGCATCGCACGCGTCAGCACCGGCGCGCGGCTGGCAGTGGCGGAAAGCACGATGTCCGCTTCGGCCAGGTGCAGCGGAAGTTCGGCGAGTGGGATCGCGTAACCGCCGAAACGCTCGGCCAGTGCGCGCGCGTTTTCGACGTTCCTGTTGACGACGATCAGTCGCCGCACCTGCCGCTCGACCAGGTGCCGCGCAGCCAGTTCGATCGTCTCGCCCGCGCCGATCAGCAACACGCAGGCCTCGCGCAAATCGGTGAAGGCGCGTTCGACCAGGCGCACCGCGGTGTAGGCGACGGACACCGGCGCGGAGCCGATGCGCGTGTCGGTGCGCACGCGCTTGGCGACCGCGAAGGCGTGCTGCAGCAGGCGATCCATGGGCGCGTGCAGGGTTCCGGCCTCGTGCGCGATGCGCCACGCATCCTTTACCTGGCCCAGGATCTGCGGCTCGCCCAGCACCATCGAATCCAGGCCCGTCGCCACGCGGAACATGTGGCGCACGGCGGCATCCTCGTCGTGGCGGTAGAGGAACTCGTCCAGCCTGCCCCGATTCAGGCGGTGATGACTGTGCAGCCATTCGAGCGGTGCGTCCTCGGCGCCTTCACTGACATTGCAGTACAACTCGGTGCGGTTGCAGGTGGACAGGATCAGCGCTTCCTCCACGCCGCCCTGCGCAGCGAGCGCGCTCAAGGCCGGAGGCGTGTTCTCCGGGTCGAACGCCACCTGTTCGCGCAGGGCGACCGGCGCGGTGAGGTGGTTCAAACCCAGGGCGATCAAAGGCATCGGACGAAAGAATGTGCGACCGGCTAAGCTTGGATCCCGCGCGGTCGTGAGGTCGGGAGCCAGTGTGCGAATGCGGTATTTTACCTTCAAGCTGGGTGGCGTTTTGGCGGCCATCGCGTTGCAGCTGGCCGGCTGCGCCAGCGCGCCTCAGAGGGCGCGCGAGGGCAGGCAGCCGTTGCACACCCTGAACCTGCCGGCACAACCCGGAGAGGATGCTTCCACGCAGGTGCTGGCGGCCGAATTCGCGCTGCAGCACGGCGACGCGAAAACGGCGGCGGCGGATTACGCGCAGGCGGCGGCGCATTCGGACGACCCGAAAATCGCGCAGCGCGCGGTGGAATTGAATCTGGCGATCCAGAACGAACCCGGGGCTTCCGCCTCGCTGGCGCGCTGGCAGGAACTGGGCGCACCCGCGCGAGAACTCGCCTCGGCGCGCGCGCAGCTGGCGATGCTGCAAGGCCATCGCGACGATGCGCAAACCGAGTTCGCCAAGGTGCTCGCTTCGAACAAGGTTGAAGACTGGAAGGACTTCGGCCACGCCTTGCTGCAGGCGCGGGATCCCGCGCTGGCGGGCGCGTTGCTGGAGGCGCTGGCGCCGCCATCGAAAATGCCGGTCGACGAGAAGCTGTGGGTTGCCTTCAGCCAGTTGGGCGAGAAGCTCGGCCGCCATGCCTACGGGCAGCAGCTTGCCGACGCCGCGGTGAAGCGTTTCGGCGGCGCACCCAGCCTGACCTGGGCGGCGCAAATGAAGTTGGCCGCGGGCGACCACGCCGGCGCCAAGACGCTGTTCGCGCACGCGATCGCGAAGAATCCGAAGGACGCGGATTTGCGCATGGCCTACGCCGCGTTGCTGGCGCAGGATGGCGACAGCGAGGGCGCCGAGCACGTGCTGGCGGGCGGGCCGCAGGACGCGCAGACCTGGACCGCGCGCGTCGCCTTCGCCGCGCGCGCCAACGACAAGGCGCTGCTCGCGACGCTCTATTCGCAATTGAAGCGCGCACCCGAAGACGTGCGCCAGGACAGCGCTTTTTTGCTGGGCCAGCTCGCGGAACTGGTGGGCAAGGACAGCGAAGCCCTGCAATGGTATGCGCAGGTCTCCGATGACGATGAGCATGCCTTCGATGCGCAGGCGCGCAGCGCGGTGCTGATCGACAAGGCGGGGCGCCACGACGATGCACACCAGGTCGCGCGCGGTTTGCAACAGGACTACGTCGACGACCCGGATTCCCTGCGCCGCGCGTATGAACTGGATGCGGAACTGTACGTGCGCGCGGGCGACCAGAAAGCGGCGACGGATGTCTACAACCGCGGCCTGCACGCGCTGCCGGACGACGAGGAATTGCTGTACGGCCGCAGCCTGTCCGAAGCCGAAGCCGGCGATACGCAGGCAGCGATTTCCGACCTGCGCCGCGTGCTGGCCCTGAAACCGGACAACGTCGAAGCGATGAACGCGCTCGGCTACACCCTCGCCGATTCCGACCAGCATCTGGACGAGGCCACGCAGTTGCTGGGCAAGGCGCTGAAGGCCAAGCCTGAGGAGCCGGCGATCATCGATTCATGGGGCTGGCTGCAATACCGGCTCGGGCATCTGGACGAAGCCGAACAGACGCTGCGCCGGGCTTGGGACAAGAGCAAGGACGCCGACATCGGCGTGCACTTGGGCGAGGTGCTATGGAAACGCGGCAAACAGGACCAGGCGCAGGCGGTGTTCGCGCAGGTGCGCAAGCTCGATCCGTCCAACAAGAGCCTGCACGCCGCACTGGAGCGCCTTCATCCGTGAGCGCGCGCGCGGGTTTCGTCTCGCGACTGCCGATCCTCGTCGCGATGCTTTCGGTGCTGGCGGCGTGCGCGCCGGTGCGTACGCGCGGCACTACCGAACAGGTGCGGGCGCAGACCTCGCGTGAGGCGATGCTCGCGCAAAGGACCTCCTGGAACTTCGACGGCCACTTCGCGGTTTCCGACGGACACGACGGCGGCAGCGGCACGCTGACCTGGCAAGCCGACGGCTCGGTCTTTTCGCTCGAACTGCGCGCGCCGGTGACGGGCAAGACCGTGCAGTTGCAGGGCGGGCCCGGTGGCGCGGTATTGACCGGCTTGCGCGAACTGCCGATCCGCGGCGATGACGCGCAGGCCCTGCTGACGGATGAATTCGGCTGGCACATGCCGGTCGAGCAATTGACATGGTGGGTGCGCGGATTGCGCGCGCCGGAAAGTCCGGCCGAAGTGAGCTACGGCGAAAACGGCCTGCCCTCGCTGCTGAAGCAGGATGGCTGGAGCGTCGAGTATCGCGACTGGTATGCCGACAGCAAGCCGCCGCTGCCGCGCAAGATCTTCGCCAGCAAGCCGCCCTACACCGTACGCCTGCTGATCGATCAGTGGCGCATCCGGTGAACGGCTGGAGCGCGTGGCCGGCACCGGCCAAGCTGAACCTGTTCCTGCGCATCGTCGGCCGGCGCGCGGACGGCTACCACCTGCTGCAAACCGTCTTTCGCATGCTGGACTGGGGCGACGAGATCCGCTTGCGCGTGCGGCACGATGGCGAAATCGTGCGCGGGCAGGGTGCCGATGGAATCGATGCCGACGACGACCTCGCCGTTCGCGCCGCGCGCGCGCTGCAACGGGCGAGCGGAACCGAGCTGGGCACGAACATCACCGTGGACAAGCGCATCCCGGTCGGTGCGGGACTGGGCGGCGGCAGCTCGGACGCGGCGACCGTACTGGTCGCATTGAACGCGTTGTGGGAAACACGATTGTCGCGCCCGCAGTTGGCCGAAATCGGCCTGTCGCTGGGCGCCGACGTCCCGGTTTTCGTGCACGGTCGCAGCGCCTGGGCCGAAGGCGTGGGCGAAAAGCTGTCGCCCGTGGAGCTGCCGCTGCGCTGGTACGTGGTACTCGATCCGCACGTGCACGTTTTCACCGCCGAATTGTTCCAAGCGCCTGAATTGACACGCCATGCCACGCCCGCGACAATTGCGGGCTTTGTTTCGGGCGGGATCGTGGACAACGCCTTCGAGCCGGTCGCCCGCGCCCGGTATCCGCAGGTCGCGTCGGCGCTGGAGTGGCTCGGGCGGTTCGGGATGGCGCGATTGTCCGGCAGCGGCGGCGCGGTGTTCCTGGAATGCGAGGACGAGGCGAAGGCGCGTGGAGTCGCGATGCGCTGCCCGGCGGAGTTCACCACCGTCGTCGCGAGAGGCCTGGATATTTCGCCACTGGATCAGGCGGCGGCGGGGTATCAGAATTAGCGATTGGTGGGGCGTCGCCAAGTGGTAAGGCACCGGGTTTTGATCCCGACATTCGCAGGTTCGAATCCTGCCGCCCCAGCCACTTTGTTTTCGCGATCATCCGTGATCGCGACTTCGGCGAAAGTTTTCGATCTTGAAGTTGCTGTTTTTGCGGCGAGTCCAAAAGCGGCCATGCATGGCTGCACTTTTTTCAGAAGAGCGTATTTCCGGGTTTCGCATCATGAACACGGCTTCCGGCCTCATGCTTTTCAGCGGCAACGCTTCCCGCAAGCTGGCGGGCGAAGTGGCGCACGCGCTGGGCGAGCCGATGGGCAAGGCGCTGGTCGGAAAGTTTTCGGACGGGGAGGTGCAGGTCGAGATCGAGGAAAACGTGCGCAAGCAGGACGTGTTCGTGATGCAGTCCACCTGCGCGCCCTCGGCGGAAAACCTGATGGAGCTGCTGGTGCTGGTGGACGCGCTGAAACGCGCCTCGGCGGCCAGCGTCACCGCGGTGATCCCGTATTTCGGTTATGCGCGCCAGGATCGGCGGTTGCGTGCCGCGCGCGTGCCGATCACGGCGAAAGTCGCGGCGCAGGTGATCGGCGTGGTCGGCACGGACCGTGTGTTGACCGTGGACATCCACGCGGACCAGATACAGGGCTTCTTCGACATGCCGCACGACAACGTGTACGCCTCGCCGGTGCTGCTGGCCGACATCTGGCGGCGCTACGCCAACGACGATTTGATCGTCGTGAGCCCGGACGTGGGCGGCGTGGTGCGCGCGCGCGCGGTGGCCAAGCGGCTGGACGATGCGGACCTGGCGATCATCGACAAGCGCCGTCCGCGCGCCAACGAAGCGACGGTGATGAACATCATCGGCGAGGTGGAGAACAAGATCTGCGTGCTGGTGGACGACATCGTGGATACCGCCGGCACCCTGTGCGCGGCCGCAACGGCGCTCAAGGAGCGCGGCGCGAAAAAGGTGGTCGCCTACTGCACGCACCCGGTGCTGTCGGGCAACGCGGTGCAGAACATCGAGAAATCGTTGATGGACGAACTGGTGGTGACCGACACCATTCCGCTGTCCGATGCGGCGGCGGCGTGCGGGAAAATCCGCCAGTTGTCCGTCGCGGAACTGCTGGCCGAAACCCTGCGGCGCATGGCGTACGGGGAGTCGGTGAGTTCGTTGTACGTGGATTGAAATCGACAAGTCGGTCGCTGCGCGACCTGTGAAGAGAGAAGTCGGCGGCTGGGCCGCCTGTAAAGGGTGGAAGCAGAAAAGCGCGGTGCGCTTCCTCTTTTCCCTTTCCGGCAAGCGTAGCGAGCGACTTTCAGCGAACGCAGCGAGCGATTTGCCATCCAAGGCTTCCCTGGTCGCGGGGAAGTTTCTCGTCGCCGCGAGGCGACATCATGCAACCGAGGTAACAAGCAATGGCAACCATCCATGAAATCGCGGGGTCCAGCCGCACGGAGCAGGGGAAAGGTGCGAGCCGCCGCCTGCGTCGCGCCGGCCACGTGCCCGCAATCGTATACGGCGCCGGGCAGCCGCCGCAGAACATCCAGTTCGAGCACAACACGCTCGCTCTCGCCGCGCGCAACGAGTGGTTCAGCTCGGCCATCCTCGACCTTATGATCGACGGCAATCGCCAGAAGGTGCTGCTGCGCGACGTGCAGAAGCATCCATACAAGCCGCAACTGGTGCACCTGGATTTCCTGCGCATCAACGAGAACGAGAAGATCCGCGTGGCGGTGCCGCTGCACTTCCTCAACCAGGACAAGTCGCCGGCCGGCAAGATGTCCGGCGTGGTGATCTCGCACAACGTCACGGAAATCGAAGTCTCCTGCCTGCCGAAGGACCTGCCGGAACACCTGGAGATCGACCTGGTCGGGCTGGAACTCGGCGACATCGTGCACGTCTCCGACATCAAGCTGCCGGCCGGCGTGGAAATCCCGGAGCTGAAGCTCGGCAAGGAGCACGATCATCCGGTCGTCACGGCGCAGGAAATCCGCGAGGAAGTCGAGGAGGCCCCGGAAGCCGCCGAAGGCGCGGCCCCGGCGGAAGCCGCGGCGCCTGCTGCGGCACCCGCGGAACCGGCAGCGAAGAAAGAAGAGAAGTAGAAAATCGGGGAGCAGGATCGAGGGAGCAGGGCGAAACGCCGCTCCCTGCTTTCTGCTCCCCGCTTCCTCTCATGGCAATCCGCCTCATCGCCGGCCTCGGCAACCCGGGCGCCGAACACCTGCGCACCCGGCACAACGCCGGGTTCTGGTTCGTCGACGCATTGGCATCCGGCGCGGACGCGCGCTTCGGTTTCGAGAACAAGCTGCACTCGGAAACCGCGCGCACGCGAATCGGCGGCGAGCAGGTGTGGTTGCTGAAGCCGGCCACCTTCATGAACAAGAGCGGCATCGCGGTCGCGAGCGCGCTGCGTTACTGGAAGATCGAACCGCAGGAAATGCTGGTGGTGCACGACGATCTCGACCTTCCGCCCGGCGCGGTGCGGCTGAAATTCGACGGCGGCCACGGCGGGCAGAACGGATTGCGCGACATCTTCGAGCATCTCGGCACCGGCGCATTCCACCGCCTGCGCATCGGCATCGGCCATCCGGGGCACAAGGACCGGGTCACGCCCTGGGTGCTCGGCAAGCCGTCCGTGGCCGACGAGGAAGCGATGCTGGATGCGGTCGCGCGCGGACTGGACGAACTGCCGCGCATCGTCGCCGGAGATTTCAACGAGGCGATGAAGCGGTTGCATACGCAAAGCGAGTAAGTCGTTCGCGGCGCTCGCTGAAAGCCGCACCTGCGGCGCTGCAAAGAGTGAAGGGCGAAGCGGGCCCGCTCTCGCTCCTGCTCTCGCCATTTACCCTTTTTCAGGCGGCGAAGCCGCCGATTCGACGGATTCAAGCATGGCAATCCAATGTGGCATCGTCGGCCTGCCCAACGTGGGCAAATCGACCCTCTTCAATGCGTTGACGAAGGCCGGCATCGCCGCGGCCAATTTTCCGTTCTGCACGATCGATCCGAACGTGGGCGTGGTGCCGGTGCCTGATCCGCGACTGCAGCAGCTCGCCGACATAGCGCGCCCGCAGAAGATCATCCCGACCGCGGTGGAATTCGTCGACATCGCGGGGCTGGTCGCAGGCGCATCGAAGGGCGAGGGACTGGGCAACAAGTTCCTGGCGCACATCCGCGAGGTGGATGCGATCGCACACGTGGTGCGCTGCTTCGAACACTCCGACATCGTGCACGTGGCCGGAAAGATCGATCCGGTCGCCGACATCGAGACCATCGATACGGAACTCGCGCTCGCGGATCTGGAATCGGTGGACAAGGCATTGCAGCGCGTCGAGCGCGCGGCAAAGGCCAACGACAAGGAAGCGATGGCGAAGAAGCCGGTGCTGCAGAAGCTCGCTGCCGGTTTGAACGAAGGCAAAGCCGCCCGTTCGCTTGGATTGACGGACGACGAAAAAGCGCAAGTGCGCGACTTGTTTCTCCTGACCATGAAGCCGCTCATGTACATCGCCAACGTGCGCGAGGACGGGTTCGCCGACAATCCGCACCTCGATGCCGTACGTGCGCGCGCAGAATCGGAAGGTGCGGAAGTGGTGCCGGTATGCGCGGCCATCGAGGAAGAGCTGAGCGCGCTGGACGATGCCGACCGCGACGTGTTCCTGCACGACATGGGCCTGGACGAGCCCGGCCTAAACCGCGTGATACGCGCGGCCTACAGGCTGCTCGGCCTGCAGACCTATTTCACTGCCGGCGAGAAGGAAGTGCGCGCGTGGACGGTGAAAAGCGGCGCCACCGCGCCGCAGGCCGCGGGCGTGATACATACCGACTTCGAACGCGGCTTCATCCGCGCCGAAACGGTTTCCTTCGGCGACTACGTCAAATACCGCGGCGAAGCCGGTGCGCGCGAAGCGGGCCGGCTACGCCTCGAAGGCAAGGACTACATCGTGCAGGAAGGCGACGTGCTGCACTTCCGCTTCAACGTGTAGAAAAGGATGTCTGCATCCCATGCAGGCCGTGGGTGGCCGCTGACACGGGATCGCGCGCCCATCAACCTTCCTTGCCGCACTGCGCTCCCAGCCATTTTCCGCTGAAGGTCCCTTCCATCACGTAGTCGCCGCCGAGCTGCGGGTCGCTGCCTTCCATGTGCATCGTGCCGTTGTAGCTCTCGCCGCCGTCGCCCAGCGTGGCGTCGAAGGTGCCATGCGACTCGTGCGGCCCTTCGTGGCAGGTCATCGCGCCATGGAAAGTATTTCCCGACCAGGTCGCATCGTTGGCGGTGCAGTTGCCGCCGAATTGCGGGTGTTCTTCCTTCGCCGCTTCCTCGGGCGTCAGGCAATGCTTGTAGGTGTGCGGGCCGCCGAACAGCTTCGAGGGATCGATGCCGTGCGCCTTCATTTGCGCCAGTGCCTCGGGCGGAATCTGCGGTCCGCCCTTGGTGAAGTGCAGGGTGCTGGTGCCTTCCCACAGCCCGGGCGTGCGGTGGGCCGCATTCGCGGCGAGGGGCAAGGCGAGCGAAGCGACAGTGAAAACGCAAAACGACGACTTGTGCATGACAGGGATCCCCATCGCCAAGGTTGCGACATCCTAGACGGATTTCATGGCGCCTGTGAAGGTGCCGTGCCTGCCCGATCGCTGCCCGAACGCCCGTCTTGAGAAATGGATCGATCGAAGACGGATCCGGCATCACTTCAGGTACTTCTCCATCCATCCCACCCACCGTCGATACACGTCGGTGACCTGCACGATGTCGTGGGGTACGTGCGAGCTTTCGGGATAGGCATAGAACTCGACCGGCACCCCGTTGTCGCGCAGCGCGTGATACCACTCCATGGCGTTCGCGAGCGGCACGTTCGAATCCATCACGTCGCCCAGGATCAGGGTCGGCGCCTTGACGTTCCGCACATGGTTGATCGGCGACTGGGCCCGCCAGATTTCCCATCCCGCGTCCGTCCATGGCGAGGAGCCGAAGAAATAGGCATCGCCTGCCTGGTAGTAGGAAAGGCTGTAGTCCATGAGCCAGTCGGTGAGTGGCGCGCCCAGGACCGCCGCCCTCCAGATGTCGTGGTGGCTGGTGAGCCAGGCCGTCAGGTAGCCGCCATAGGACCAGCCGCTCACTCCGATGCGGCTTTGATCCACGATGCCGAGCTTCTCCACGGCCGCGAGCCCTGCCATCACGTCATCGCCAGGCCCGTCGCCGGTGTTGCGGTAGATGGCGTGCTGGTACGCGTCTCCCAGGTTGACGCTGCCGCGGTAGTTGGGCTGGAAAACCAGGAAGCCGGCCGCGGCCAGCAGCTGCGCCAACCGCTGGAATCCGGCGTTGGACGAAAGCATGGGGCCGCCGTGGATCACGAGTACCAATGGATATTTGCGGCCTCGCTCGTAGCCGACGGGATAAACGAGCACGCCGTCTTCGCGAAAGCCGTTCGGCCCTTGCCACTCGATGGATTTCGTGCGGCCGAGGTCGAGACCGTCCACGAAGGCGTTCACATCGGTGAGACGACGTGGCTTGGCGTCGACCGAATCCAGCACGTGCAACTCGCCGGGGTGATTTGGCGTGGAACCGATGAAGGCGATGGCGCCGGTGCTGGAGATGCTGACGCTGGTCGCGTCGGCGCTGGTCGTGGTGCCGAGGCCGCTGTTGGCTTCCACCTCGCCGAGATCGAGCAGCATGGCCTTGCCCGAAAGCGGTTGTTGCCAGAACACCGAGTGCGTGCCGAGCTCGCCGGAGGCGATCAGCGACCGGCCATCGGGCATCCACGCGTAATTGCGGACATGACGCGACAATGCCGCAGTCGCGTCGTAGGTCTTGCCGTTTGCGCTCACATACACGGCATCGCCGTTGTTCTGGTCGCCGTTGCGTGGACGCTGAAATGCGTAGGCATCGCCTACCGGCGCGAATTCGAGGTCCGCGGACGTTTGCGCGGAAACCAAGGTCCGCATTTCGCCGCTCGCGACATCCACTTCCGCAATGACGGAACGAAACGATTGCGCCCAGTAAGCATTGGGAAACTTCGTGAATGCGATGCGTTTGCCGTCGCGGCTCCAGGCCGGCGTCGTCGTGCTGCCTTGGTCGGTGCCGAGGCTGAATTTGCCTGCTGTCAGCCGTCGCGCCTCGCCTCCCGTGCTCGCTACCACCCACAAATGCCACGGTGCAACGTCCTTGTCCGTCAGAAAATGGCCATCGGTTACCCTGAATGCCTTGTCGTGTGTCCTGATCGCATTTGCATTGAGGGGCGGATCCTGGGCAATGAACGCGATGTTTCTTCCGTCCGGACTCCAGGAATAGTCGTCCACGCCCTGCGCGTCGTCGGTCACGCGCGATGCGTTGCCGCCATCCGCGGGCATCACGAATATCTGGATCTGTTTGGTCTTCGCATCCTTGGCGAGGAACGCCAGACGCGCACCGTCGGGTGACCACCGTGGCGAAGACAGGTTGCCGCGGCGCGAGACGAGCGCGCGACGCTCTCCGCTTGCAACATCCACCAGATCGATCTCGACCCTTGATTTGTCCGCGTTCCAGTCCGGCGTCGCCACGGTCAGGACGATCTTTTTCCCGTCCGGGGAGATCTGTGGATCGCCGAGCGTCACGATCTTCTGCAGGTCGGCGAACTGGAAAACGGCCGCCGCTGCCCCTGCCGGGCGCCACGCCAGGAAGCAGGCCAGAAAGAAGCCGGCGCAGCGCGCGCATGGCACAAGAGTTCTACCGCGCGAGATGCCCCTCGAGGCATCTCGCGCATGCCACCGCTCATCCACCGTTGCTGCCGCCGAACTTCACGTTCATTTCCAGGAAGTAGGCGCGGCCGATCGCGTCGAACCACTTCGTGTAGTAGTACGGGTAGCTGGTCCACGTGTCGTCGACGGGCGGGCGGGCGTCGAACAGGTTGTCCACGATCAGCGACACGTTGACGTTGGGCGCGACGCGGTAGCCGAGCGTCGTGTTGTACAGGAAGGTCGGGGCCAGGCGGCGGGTGCCGTCGTAGTTCGGGATTCCACCCAGGCGCGAGCCATACAAGGTCGCCGTGAAGTCGTGGTAGTTCCACGTCACCGAGGCATTGGCCTTGGTGCGCGGAATCAGGTAGTAGTAGATGTCGGTCATCTCGTTGTCGACCGGCGAATCCGCGCTCAACTGCGTCCGGTGCATGATCACGTAAGTTGCGCCGAAGTTGAAATCGAAAGTGCCTGCGCGATGCGTGTTCCACCGATAGTGCGCGTTGAGATCGACTCCGGAAGTCTGGTCGATCGCCGCATTGATCGGCAACACCAGCACCGAAGTGACGCCTTCCGGGTTGAACGGCGCGTTTGCCGGGTTGCGCACGACCTGGCTGTCGACCTGCTGGCAGAAGGAGGAGTTGCCGTCCACCGGCGCACCAGTAACCGTCACCCCGAGGCGGCAGTCCGCTTCCTCGCGCAGGATGGTGTCGCTGTCCTGGTACTCCACTTCGTTGTTCAACTTGATCCTGTAGTAGTCGGCGCTGAAGTCGAGGTTCGGCGTGGGCGAGAACACGAAGCCGTAGGTGAGCGATTTGCTGGTCTCGTCCTTCAACGTGGTGCTGCCGTGGCTGCGACCGTTGAAACCGACATCGCCGTTGCTGCAATTGTCGGCGTAGTCCGGTCCGGTATCGGGTTCATCGCGGCGGCACAGGTAATAGTCGACGCCGCCGGAGCTCGATCCGCTGAGGCCCGCGTAGAGATAGGACAAGTCCGGCGCGCGGAAACCGGTGGACACCGATCCGCGCAGCAGCAGGCTCTGGATCGGCCGGTATTCGAGCCCCAGCGCGTAGGTGAACTTGCCCGCGTCGGTATCGCCGTAGCTGTAGCGGTCGTAGCGGCCCGCGGTCGTCATGGTCAACTGGGAAAAAACCGGGACGCTGAATTCGTAGCCGACGGCAGCGTGGCTGCGCGAACCGACCGCGCCGGTGTTGTGCAGGCCGTAGTAGCTGCCATCCAGCGACAAGGGATCGGGTTTCAGCCCGAAATACTGGTTGCCGTATTCGGCGATGCCGGCGAAGCCGACCGGGCCCGCAGGCAGGTGAAAAAGATTGGTGTTTGTCAGCGTGAGCGACCAGTTCTCCGTGCGGCTCTTGTCGGTGTCGATCGAATCCTGCGTGATCGAGCGAAACTGATCGACCGTCAGCGGCGTGTAGAGGCGGCTGGGCGGTGCGTTGTAGATCTGGTAGCCGCTGTCCGGATCGACGCCCAGCGACGGGCCAAGGTACAGCGCCTGTGCCTTGGCGGCGATCAGCGCCGGCCATTTGCTTTCCAGTTGGTTCTGCGAATGCTCGAAATTCGCTTCGTAGTTCCAGTCGCTGTCTGCGCCCAGGGTACCCCTGACGCCGGTGTTCAACGACAGGGTGTTGTTGATGTTGCGGATCTCGCCGGCCTTGAGGTTGCCGTTTTCCTCGAGGGTGAAGTACCGGCGTTCCCACTGCTCGATGTCATTGGTGCCGGGGGCAATGTTGTAGAACGGTGTCGGCGTGCAGTCGCCGTTCAATGGCTCGCAGTTCTGCCATTGCAGCGGCGTGTTGTAGCTGTCCTGGTGCGAAGTCCCGGCTAGCACGTCGAGGTAGAAGTCGGTGTAGTCGTTGAAGTGGAAAGTGACCGAACCGAAGAAGTTGGCCATCCTGCGGCCGTTCTCCAGCGTGCCGTATCCGACATCGTAGTAACTGCCGCAGTAGTATCCCGGCCCGTAGGAATCCGTGACCGGGTCGTATCCGTAATCCGGGCGCGAGGCATAGAACACGGTGCCCTGGTCGAGATGGGAAAGCGAATCGCAAGTGGCCTTGCCGGGATCGAGATAGTTGCCATCCACGTCCGTGCGCAGGAAAACCTGGCTGGCGACGATGTCGGAAGGATCCGCCGGGCTGTCCAGGCGCGAATCGGTGTAGCTGCGCTGGAAATCCCACAGCGGATGTGTGTCGACGAGTTCCACGCCGTATACCGCGTCGAATTTGCCTTTCGAGAAGCCGCTGCTGATCTGCAGCCGCTGCGACTGCTGGCCGCCGTGTTCGTCGCCGCCGACGCGATAATCGAAGGTCGTGCCGTCGGCCTTCTTCTTCAGGATGATGTTGATGACGCCGGAGATGGCATCGGAACCGTAGATCGCCGAGGCGCTGCCGGAAAGGATTTCCACGCGGTCGATCAGCGAGGTGGGGATGTTGGAAATGTCGGTGAAGTTGCTGTTGCCCTGGTAGGACTGCGGGTAATCGGCAATGCGACGCCCGTTGACCAAAACCAGCGTGTGATTGGGGCCCAGCCCGCGCAGGTCCACGGCTTGCGCGCCGGGCGAGAAGCCGTCGGTGCTCTGGTTGTTGTCGAGCGCGCCGAGGTTCTGCGTCAGCGAGCTCATCAGGTCCGGCACGCTGACGATGCCGCGCTGCTGGATGTCCTGCGCGGTGATCGTCACCACCGGCGCCGGGCCCTCGATCTGGGCGCGCGGGATGCGCGAGCCGGTCACCACTACCGCCTGCATCGTCTGCGGATTGGCGATCGTCTCTCCGGTCGGGGCCAACGGCGGGGGCGATGGGGCAGCGGATGGCGCCACCGCGGTTTTCACGATCATCATCGCGCCGGAACCATCCCGCTTCACGGCGAAACCGCTGCCTTGCAGCAGTCGATTCAGGGCTGCGTCGGTGGTGAACGAGCCGTGCACGCCGGTGGTGTGCACGCCCTTCAACTGGTCGGCGTCATAGATGAATTGCGCGCCGGTCTGACGCGCCAGCGAATCCAGCGCACCGACCATGTCGCCGGCGGGAATATCGATGCGTCGCTCCGTGGCTTGCGCGGACGCGACCGCCGGCAGCGCGCAGGCAAGCGCCAGCAACATCGCAAGAAACACTCGCATGTCGTCCTCCCCATCGCGCGGAATGCGCCCTTGCCGAAACAGGACGAACGGCCCGGGGAATTCCCTACGCCTTGCTCAATGTGTCCGTTTGCGCGGCGCCGCCCTCTTCGCCAGCAGGACCATGTCGCTGCCGCGCGCCTCCGACCGCACCGGAAACACCTGTTCTATCAACCGCACGAAAGCTTCCTGGTTGGACCAGCGGAACTGCCCGCCCACCTTCAGGCCGGCGATCGCCGGATCGCCGATCACCAGTTTGCGCGTGTTGTAGCGATTGAATTCCGCCGCCGCCGCAGCGAGCGGCGTGTCGTGGAACACCACGAAGCCGTCGCGCCAGCTCAGCAACTCGCGCGCCTCGTCAATCGGCACGCGCCGTACCTCCAGCGCATCGCCGGAAAGCTGCGCCACGCTGCCGGCCGGCAGAAGGGTCGCGGCGGCATCCGCGTCCGCGTCGGACTCCAGCCGCACCAGCCCATGCGTCACCACCACGCGCAGGCCGTCGCCGTCGCGGCGAACCGCGAACCGGGTGCCGACGGCAATCACGCGGCGGCCGTCCACGTGCACGACGAATGGACGCGATTTGTCCTTCTGCACTTCGAAGAAGGCTTCGCCATTGCGCAGGTCGATGTCGCGTTCGCGACGCGACAGTGCCACCGCGATGCCGGTATCGCTGCTGAGCGTGGCTTCGGAACCATCCGCCAGCCGAATCGTGGTGCTGTCGCCCACGCCGGTGCGGTACACCACCGGTTGCACCGGCGGTTCGGCGCGTTGCCACAGCAACAGCGATCCCGCCGCCAGCGTCAGCAGGAAGATCGCCGACACGGCGATCGCGAACGCGCTCCATCGGCGCCCGGAATGCCCGCGCGCGCGTTCGCGCGTGAAGCTGCGCCGTGCATCGAAATGCGGTGACAGCGTCCACTGGCCGGGTTGCGGCACGCGGCCCGCCGGTACGCCGGCGCCCAAGGCCTTCAGGCGGTCGGCCTGTTCCCAGGCAGATGCCAGCCGCAGCCAGGCCACGCGATGCGCGTTGCTTTCGCGCAACCACGCATCCAGTTGCGACTGGTCGCATTCGCGCCAGCTCCCCGAGTCACGGCGCGCTAGCCATGCGGCCGCGGTGCATTCAATCCTTTTGCTGTTGGCTTCCATGATTGTGCCCGGATGCGGAACGGCGGCGGCGCGGCAATTCCTCCGTGGGCACGCCGCCGTAGAAATACTGCGCGATCAATCTGGATCCCTTGGCGATCTGCTTCTCCACGGTCTTTTCGCTGATGCCCAGCCGTGCCGCGATCTGCTTTTGCGGCAGGTCTTCGACCCGCCGCAGCCAGACCACTTCGCGACAGCGTTCGGGCAGGCGGTCCAGCGCCTCGGCCAGGCGCTTCAACATCTGCCGCGCGTCCAGCCAGCGGTCGGGCGATCGCTCGTCTGTCAGGACGTTCGAATCGTGCAGATCACCCATCGCCTCGATCGAAACCACCCGGTTGCGGCGCAGGCGATCGGTCATCAGGTGCCGCGCGGTGGCGAACAGGAAAGATTTCGGCAGGTGCGGGCGTTGCGATGCCGCGGCGTGGTACACGCGCGCGTAGATCTCCTGCCGCAGATCGTGGATCTCGTCGCGCTGGTGCCAGGAGCGCGCGAGGAAACGCGTCAGCGATTCCTCGTGAGGCAGGATTTCACAGGTGAACCAGTGGTCGAGATCGGTGAGCACGTCGCGACATTAGCGCCGATGCGTGCCTTCCGCACCTGTCGATCGTCCGTGCGCCCGCAGCGGGACAAGTGGGGGATGGGACGCGCCGGATCGTCCCGACTGATCTGGATGACCACGACGGGAACGCCGATGCCCCTGATGCGCGCTTCGATTTTTCTTTTCGGCCTGATGCTGTGCGGAGTGGTGCTGCCGTCGCCGCGCGCGATCGCTGCCGATGCGCCCAAACAGCCATACGAATATTTCCAGGTCGGCGATATCCGCGCCGCCAGGCCGGAGGGAACGCGCGGCGGATTGATGCTGATGGGGGGCGGCACCGAAGTGGATGCCGCGTTCGCCTGGCTGGTGGCGCACGCCGGCCACGGCCATATCGTGATCCTGCGCGCCTCGGGCGACGACGAACTGCAGAAGTACATCTATCACGACGTGGGGAATGTCGCGTCGGTGCAGACATTGATCTTCCACGATCGCGCGCAGGCAAGCGATCCGCGCGTGCTCGACATCGTGCGCCATGCCGACGGCATCTTCATCGCCGGTGGCGACCAGGCCAACTACGTGCATTTCTGGAAAGGTACCCCGCTGAATGCGCTGATGGACGCGCACGTGCGGGAAGGCAAGCCGATCGGAGGCACCAGCGCAGGGTTGGCGATCCTCGGGCGATACAGTTACGGCGCCCTGGACGGCGGCAGCATCACCGCTCCCGAAGCATTGGCGGATCCGCTGGGACCGCCGGTCACGCTGGTCGACGATTTCCTGCATCTGCCTCCCCTCTATGGATCCCGGGTGATCACCGACAGCCACTTCGATACGCGCGAGCGTCTCGGCCGCCTGCTCGCGTTCATGGCGAACCTGGCCAGGACGCGGCACACCGCTTCGATCGTCGGCCTCGGAATAGACGAAAACACCGCGTTGTGCATCGACGAAGACGGACAGGCGCGGTTCTTCAGCGGGCATCCTGGCGGCCACGCGGATCTGATCGCTTTGACAAAACTCGAAAAAGTCGAACGCCAGGGCGGACGAGCCGCACTGGACGCCTATCTGGAGAAGCGAGTGGTTGCGGGCACGCCGCTCGACCTGGATGGCTACTCGTTCACCGCGATCGGTGTCGACAGCTCGCTGCAATTCCCGTCATTGCGCGTGAGCCGTCCCGCGGCGCGCGAAATGATCGACGTGCGCGATGGCAAGCTGGTGATCCACGCGATCGAATGATCGCTGCGAAGCCGCGATTCAGCTGGAAGGATCTAAGGTGCGAGGCCAAGGAGGCAGCACGCTTTGGCGTGCGGCTCCGGACTCGTCTCTCGCAGCGGCAAGTCGCCTGATCGTCGCAGATCGCGGCCCCGGCACTCCTTTCGGTTGACTTGTCGGGTAAAGCTCGCGAAAATACGCGGTCTTTGTGAGAGGTTGACCCGGTACCGGGATGTCCTTCGGGACGAGTCCCGGGTTTTGGCGTTGCCTTCGGGAATATTCCCGCGGCTTCGACCACGCGGCCCGTTGGTTTCCCGTTCGCAATACTTTGAGCTTTCACCAAGATCCGGAGGGATACCCAAGCGGCCAACGGGGCAGATAGCGAATGTCATCTGCTGGCTTACGCCTTCGGGGCGAAGCAGGACCCCTTCGGTGGTACTTTGATTGATTTGGGCATCAGAATTCGGAGGGATACCCAAGCGGCCAACGGGGGCAGACTGTAAATCTGCTGGCTTACGCCTTCGGTGGTTCGAATCCACCTCCCTCCACCAGCTTTACGTGTTTGCAGGACAGTTTCGAGGAGGTGGATGAGAACCACCGGTTCGACAAATTTGTCTGGAACAAATTTGAACAGCCGAAGGCTGGCCCCGAAAGGACGAAAGGAGTAATCCCCCTCCCTCCATCAGTTTGCAATGCAACGGGGCGAATGCTCCGCCAGAGAACATCGCCGGTGCGGGAGTAGTTCAATGGTAGAACCTCAGCCTTCCAAGCTGATGGTGCGGGTTCGATTCCCGTCTCCCGCTCCATTGAACCAGCCGCGTGGCAACGATGCACGCTCACGTAGCTCAGTCGGTAGAGCACTTCCTTGGTAAGGAAGAGGTCACAGGTTCGATTCCTGTCGTGAGCACCATTGAAGCCCAAGGTGAGTCGCGATCGTCCACGATCGCAAAGATAAGGCAGCCATCCATGGCTGCACTTCCAAAGGAAGCGATTTTCCAAAAGTTCCATTTCCAAAGGTCTTGAAGCCATGTCCAAAGAGAAATTCGAGCGCAAGAAGCCGCACGTGAACGTGGGAACGATCGGGCACGTGGACCACGGCAAGACGACGTTGACGGCGGCGCTGACGAAGGTGGGCGCGGAGCGCTTTGGCGGGGAGTTCAAGGCGTACGACCAGATCGACGCGGCGCCGGAGGAGAAGGCGCGCGGGATCACGATTTCGACGGCGCACGTGGAGTACGAGAGTCCGAACCGGCACTACGCGCACGTGGACTGCCCGGGGCACGCGGATTATGTCAAGAACATGATCACCGGAGCCGCGCAGATGGACGGCGCGATCCTGGTGGTGAGTGCGGCGGACGGCCCGATGCCGCAGACGCGCGAGCACATCCTGCTGGCACGCCAGGTGGGGGTGCCCTACATCGTGGTGTACATGAACAAGGCGGACATGGTGGACGACGCCGAGCTGTTGGAGCTGGTCGAGATGGAGGTACGCGAACTCCTCTCGAAGTACGAGTTCCCGGGCGACGACACGCCGATCATCAAGGGTTCGGCGCTGAAGGCGCTGGAAGGCGACCAGAGCGAGATCGGGGTGCCCTCGATCATCAAGCTGGTGGAATCGCTGGATGCCTACATCCCGGAACCCAAGCGCGACATCGACAAGCCGTTCCTGATGCCGGTGGAGGACGTGTTCTCGATCTCCGGGCGCGGCACGGTGGTCACGGGCCGTATCGAGCGCGGCATCATCAAGGTGGGTGACGAAGTGGAGATCGTCGGGATCAAGCCGACCGTCAAGACCACGGTCACGGGCGTTGAGATGTTCAGGAAGCTGCTGGACCAAGGCCAGGCCGGCGACAACGCGGGTCTGCTGCTGCGCGGCACCAAGCGCGAGGAAGTGGAGCGCGGCCAGGTGCTGTGCAAGCCCGGCTCCATCACCCCGCACACCAAGTTCGAGTCGGAGGTGTATTGCCTCAGCAAGGAAGAAGGCGGGCGACACACGCCGTTCTTCAAGGGCTACCGGCCGCAGTTCTACTTCCGCACCACCGACATCACCGGAGCGGTGGAACTTCCGGCGGGCGTGGAGATGGTGATGCCTGGCGACAACATCAAGATGGTGGTGAGTCTGATCCACCCGATCGCGATGGAAGAGGGCCTGCGCTTTGCGATCCGCGAAGGCGGCCGCACGGTGGGAGCGGGCGTGGTGACCAAGATCATCGAGTAAAGGTTATTGCTGCGCGGATTGGATTGGGAATCATCTGGAAACGCATTGCGGCGCAGCAACAACTCCCGGTGTTCATGCGGTACAGCCGCATAAC
>Ga0070681_10000007_pt1 | contig 159821 bp, 129 predicted proteins | sample KBSC83BmetaG_FD_65650 | JGI IMG/M metagenome (GOLD analysis project Ga0070681, IMG submission 65650) | Corn rhizosphere microbial communities from Kellogg Biological Station, Michigan, USA - KBS C8-3B metaG | ecosystem: Host-associated > Plants > Roots > Rhizosphere | place: USA: Michigan...
TCCGACACGTGCACCAGGCCTTCCACGCCCGGCTCCAGCTCCACGAAGCAGCCGTAGTCGGTGACGTTGCTGACCTTGCCGAACAGGCGGGTGCCGCTCGGATAACGGCGCGCGATGTTGACCCACGGATCGTCGCCGAGCTGCTTCAGGCCCAGCGAAACGCGGTTGCGCTCGCGGTCGAACTTCAGCACGCGCACGTCCAGCTCGTCGCCGACGTTGACGACCTCGCTCGGGTGACGCACGCGCTTCCATGCCATGTCGGTGATGTGCAGCAGGCCGTCGATGCCACCGAGGTCCACGAACGCACCGTAGTCGGTGAGATTCTTGACCACGCCCTTCAGCACCGCGCCTTCCTGCAATTTCTCCAGCAGCTGCTCGCGTTCTTCCGAGTGCTCGCTCTCGACCACGGCGCGGCGCGAGACCACCACGTTGTTGCGCTTGCGGTCGAGCTTGATGATCTTGAATTCGAGATCCTTGCCTTCCAGATAACCCGGATCGCGCACGGGGCGCACGTCCACCAGCGACCCCGGGAGGAACGCGCGGACATCCTTGATGTCCACCGTGAAGCCGCCCTTGACCTTGCCACTGATGCGGCCGGTGACCGCTTCGCTCTTCTCGAACGCGCCCTCCAGCTCGTCCCACACCAGCGCGCGCTTGGCCTTTTCGCGCGACAACTTGGTTTCGCCGAAGCCATCCTCGATCGCATCCAGCGCTACCTTCACCTCGTCGCCGATATTGATTTCCAGGGTTCCGTCTTCCTCGCGGAACTGCTCGATGGGGACAATGCCTTCTGACTTCAGGCCCGCGTTGATCACCACTACGTCGGAACGGATGTCGACGACAATGCCCGACACGATGGATCCGGGTCTCAATTTGTTGAGCGACTGGCTCTGTTCAAACAGCTCGGCAAAACTCTCGTTCATAGGGGTTCCAGTGGAGGAATGGACCGCGTTGCCTTCGAAATTCATGGATTGTGTCTGCTCGGGCGGCGGTCCGCCGGTTGGGGGCGCTTGCGCGCCATTTGGGTGGACCCACGTTCGTGGGGCGTTGGTTTGTGAAACTACTTCTGCAAGAGATCGAGCACTTTTGCGACGACTTCTTCGATCGACATTCCCGTCGTGTCGACCACGACCGCATCGGTGGCGGGCTTCAACGGCGCGACGGCACGCGACGCATCTCGGGCATCGCGCGCCTCGATCTCTCGCAAAAGACTGGCTAGTGTAACGTCCAGTCCCTTTCCCTTCAACTGTTTATAGCGCCTTTTCGCACGCTCGGCGGCGGATGCGGTAAGGAACACCTTGTGGCGGGCATCGGGAAAGATCACGGTGCCCATGTCGCGTCCGTCCGCCACCAGCCCCGGCGGTTTGCGGAAAACCAATTGCAGGTCGACCAGCGCCCGCCGTACCGACGGGATCGCCGCGATGGCCGAGGCCGCAGCGCCCGCGGTTTCCGTGCGCAGCTCGTCGGTGGCATCGTGGCCGTTGACGATCACCCGGGTCTCGCCCCCGTCGCCCGGATCCCTGAATCGGATTTTCACGGCTTGTGCGCAGCGAGTGACCGCTTCGGCGTCCGACAGGTCCAATCCCGCCGTGCCCGCCGCATAGCCGACCGCACGATACAACGCGCCGGAATCCAGCAAGTGCCAGCCCAGCCTGTCGGCCACCACGCGGGCGATGGTGCCCTTGCCGGAGCCGGAAGGACCATCGAGGGTCAGGACGGGAACAGCTGGAGGCATTCGCCAATCCGGGAATAGGTTATGGATCATTCCGGAAGCGGTTTCCAGAACCGGCCCGGTGCAAACCGACATTCTACCCGTGACGGGCGCGAGCGCCTTTCAGGCCGATGCGATCCGCAGGCCGCAGGTATTGGCGATCCGGCGAAATTCGGGGAAAGACGTGGCCACGTTGGCACAGTCGCGGATGTGCACGGGCGATCGCGTGATCGCGCCGGCCACCGCGAAAGCCATGGCGCATCGGTGGTCGCCTTTCGCATCGGCTTCGCCACCCTGCAATGCCGTTCCTTCGATGATCGCGCCGTCGGGGGTTTCCTCCGTTGCGACGCCCAACGCGCGCAGACCGGCCGCCATCACCGCGATGCGGTCGGATTCCTTGACGCGCAGTTCCGCCGCGCCACGAATGAACGTCGTGCCCTCCGCGGCAGCCGCCGCCACGAACAGGATCGGGAACTCGTCGATCATGTCGGCCACGTGCTCCATGGGCACTTCGATGCCGTGCAGCGGCGCGTGGCTCACCCGCAGGTCCGCGACGGATTCGCCACCACCGCAGTTGCGCGCGTTTTCCTCGGCGATGTCCGCGCCCATCGCGCGCAGCACGTGCAGCAGGCCCGCGCGACGGGGGTTAAGGCCGACGCGCATCAGGCGCAAGTCGCTGCCGCGAACCAGGGTCGCCGCGACGATGAAAAAAGCGGCGGAGGAAAAATCGACGGGCACGACCACTTCGGTTGCGCGCAGCCGGTGGCCGCCCTGCAATGCCGCCCTGCCCGGCTCGAATGCGACCCGATAGTCGAACGCAGCCAGCATGCGTTCGGTGTGGTCGCGCGTCGCGCACGGCTCGGTGACGCGCGTGTCGCCTTGCGCATACAACCCGGCCAGGAGCACGGCCGATTTCACCTGCGCGCTGGCGATCGGCGAACGGTAGTCGATGCCCTGCAGCGCCTGTCCGCCACGAATCCGCAATGGCGCGAAATCGCCCTGTTGCGCATCGATGCGTGCGCCCATCGTGGCCAGCGGTTCGATCACGCGGCTCATCGGCCGGCGCGACAGCGAGGCATCGCCGGCCAACACGGAATCGAATGACTGGCCCGCGAGCATGCCGCAGAGCAGCCGCATTGCGGTACCTGAATTGCCGCAATCCAGTTCGCCCTCCGGCGCGCGCAAACCACGCAAGCCCACGCCGTGCACCAGACGTTCTTCGGGATTCGGCGCATCGATGCGCACTCCCATCGTTTGCAGGATGCGTTCTGTCGCATGTGTGTCGGCACTTTCGAGAAAACCTCGGACGCGGGTGTTGCCATCCGCGATCGCCCCCAGCATCAGCGCGCGATGCGAGATCGACTTGTCACCGGGAACTTCAACCTCGCCGCACAGCGCGTCCGCGGGCGAGCTGATCCAGTCCAGCGCACCGCTGTTCACGGCAATGCCCGCAGCAGTCGTTCGTTCTCGGCGCGATCGCCGATGCTGATGCGCACGGTGTGCGGCAAGCCATAGCCGCCCATCGGCCGCACGATCACGCCGCGTTCGAACAGATGGCGTTCCAGGTCGGACGCATCGCGTCCCAGGTCGATCATCAGGAAATTCGTTTGTGACGGCAGGCAATGACAGCCGCGCGATCGAAGTTCGCCGCGCAACCATTCGCGCTCGGTGTTGTTGTATTCGCTCGAGCGCGCAAGGTGCTCGCGATCCTTCAACGCCGCTTCGGCGCCTGCCAGGGCAATGCCGTTGACATTGAACGATTCACGCAGGCGCTCGATCACTCCGATCACGCTCGGATGGGCGATCAGATAACCGACGCGCAATCCTGCGAGGCCGTAGGCCTTGGAGAATGTCCGCGTCGCGATCAGGTTCGGATACTCGTCCGCAAAACCCAGCGCACCGCCCAATCCCGGTGCGTCCACGTATTCGTGGTACGCCTCGTCCGCCACGACCAGCACGTCCCGGGGCACGGTCGCCAGGAAGTCCGCGAGCGCGGAATCGTCGAACCAGGTGCCGGTGGGATTGTTGGGATTGGCGAGATAGACGATCCGCGTATCGCCTCGCACAGCCTTGGCCATCGCCGGCAAGTCGTGCCCATAAGGCGCGCCGGCATGGTCGCCCGGCAGCGCCGGTACGCAAACGGCCTGCGCGGCGACCGCTGCGGTCGCAATCGGAAACACCGCGAAGCCGTATCGGGAATACACGATCGAATGGGATGGATCGGCAAAACACTGCGCCAGCAGCATCAACAACTCGTGCGAACCATTCCCCAGCGCGATCCGGTCGACGCCCACGCCAAGATGATCCGAGAGCGCAGCCTTCAACGCGCCGCCGCGCGGATCGGGATAGCGGAAGCAGTCGCCCATCGTCGCGCGCATCGCCTCCAGCGCACGCGGACTCGGCCCCAGCGGGTTTTCGTTGGAGCCCAGCTCCGCGATCTGCGCGCCGAAGAGTTGGCGCAGCGCGGGCAAATCGTGGCCGGGATCGTACGCGCGCAGCGCGGCCGTCGCCGCGTTGGCCAGTCGGGTCGCATCGAATTCGTTGCTCATCGCGACGTTCAAACACCGATCACGCGCACGGAGAGAATGCCGTCGATGGCGGTGATCGCCCCCACCAGCGAAGCCGGCACCGCCGCATCCACGTCGATCAGGTTGTAGGCGAGGTCGCCGCGGGAAGCATTGTGCATCTGCGCGATGTTCAATCCCGCCTCGCCGAGCACGTGCGAAAGCTGGCCGATCATGTTGGGGCGGTTGGCGTTGGCGATGCACAGGCGCGCGTTGCCGGTGCGAGCCATGCGCGTGTTCGGAAAATTCACCGAATGCTGCACGTTGCCGTTTTCGAGGAATTCGCGCAACTGGTCCGCGACCATCACCGCGCAATTCTCCTCCGCTTCCGCGGTGGACGCGCCCAGGTGCGGCAATGCTATCGCGCACGGGTGGCCCGCGAATTCGGCGACCGGAAAATCGCTGACGTAGCGGCCGAGCCTGCCTTCGTCCAGCCCCTCGCGCACCGCTTGCGCATCGATCACGCCTTCGCGCGCGAAGTTCAGCAATACGAGCCCGGGTTTCGATGCGGCAACCGCTCCCGCGCCGAACAAGCCGCGCGTGGCGTCGGTCAGCGGCACGTGGATCGTGACGTAGTCGGATGCGCCGTACAGTTCTTCCAGTGAATTCGCGCGTTGCACGCTGGAAGACAATTGCCAGGCGCCCTCGACCGTCATGTGCGGATCGAAACCGATTACGCGCATCCCGAGGCCGAATGCCGCGTTCGCGACACGCACGCCGATCGCGCCCAGGCCCACCACGCCGAGTGTCTTGCCCGCGAGCTCGGAACCTCCGAAGCGTTTCTTCCCGGCCTCCATGCGAGCGTGTGCATCGGCGTCGCTCGCGATGGCCGCCGCGAATGCGAGCGCGTCGGCAAGGTTCCGCGCCGCCAGCAACATTCCGGCGATCACCAGTTCCTTTACGGCATTGGCATTGGCGCCCGGCGCGTTGAACACCGGCACGCCGCGCCTGGACATGTCCGCAACGGGGATGTTGTTGGTTCCCGCGCCCGCGCGCGCGATGGCCAGTACGCTCGATGGAATCGGGCGAGCGTGCAGATCGGCGCTGCGCAGCAGTATCGCGTCCGGTTCGGCGATGTCGCTGGCAATGCGGTAGTTCCCTTTCGGCAAGCGCGCGAGGCCCGAAGCCGCGACGTTGTTGAGCGTGAGGATGTCGAACATGCGCGTGCCCGCGATCAGTGCTTCCGCGCGAAGTCGCGCATGAACTCGACCAGCGCGCGCACGCCTTCGATCGGCAACGCGTTGTAGAGCGACGCGCGCATGCCGCCGACGGCCCGATGGCCTTTCAGCGCCAGCAATCCGGCGGCTTCGGACTCCTTCAGGAACATCGAATCGAGGCCAGAGTCGTGCAAGGCGAACGGCACGTTCATGCGCGAACGGGCGGAGGGGTCGACCGGATTGCGGTAGTAGCCATTCGAGCCATCGATTGCCCGGTACAGCAGGTCGGCCTTCTCGCGGTTGCGCCGTTCCATCTCTTCCAGGCCGCCCTGCTCCTTCAGCCACTGGAACGTGAGCCCGGCGAGATACCAGCCCCAGGTGTTGGGTGTATTGAGCATCGAGCCCGCCGCCGCGTGTTCGGCATATCGAAAAATTTTCGGCAACGGGCGCGGATTGCGTTGCAGCAGGTCGTCGCGAACGATCACCACCACCAGGCCGGAAGGACCGATGTTCTTCTGCGCGCCGGCGTAGATCAAACCGAAACGCGAAACCTCGATCGGCCGCGACAGGATGTCGGAGGACATGTCGGCCACCAGCGGCACGCCACCGACGTCCGGAATATCGTGGAATTCGACGCCATGGATGGTCTCGTTGGGCGTGTAGTGCACGTAGGCAGCATTCGCGCCGAGATCCCACGCTTCGCGCGCCGGGATCGCCTTGTAGTTCGACTCCGCCGAGCTCGCGGCAACATGCGGCTTCGAGTACGCGGCCGCCTCCTTCACCGCCTTTTCGCCCCAGTGCCCGGTGACGATGTAGTCCGCGCGCTGTCCTTCGGCGCAGAAATTCATCGGGATCTGCGCGAAGTGCTGCGTGGCCCCGCCCTGCAGGAACAGCACCTTGCAGTTTTCCGGAATCGCGAGCAGCCCGCGCAAATCCGACTCCGCCCGTGCGGCCATCGCCTCGAACGCCTTGCCGCGGTGACTGACCTCCATCACCGAGGCGCGTGCGCCGCCCCATTCCAGCAACTCTTCCTGCGCACGTTGCAACACCTGTTCCGGCAACGCAGCGGGACCGGCACTGAAGTTCCATCCGCGCATGAGAACTCCTACGGCCTAATGCTTCCACCACAACAACAGGGCAATGATCACCGCCAGCAAGGCGGCGGTACCGAGCAGCCAGCCGAATTCGGCGCGCGAGGCACGCGGCTCCTCCCGCGGGGGCGGGACCGGCGGCAATTCGAACGGCGTTTGCGCGGCCGTGCTGGCGCCTTGCAGGCCAGGCGCTTCGACGACGAAACGATGCTCGCCGAAAGTCAGTTGATCGCCACCGGCCAGGCGCGCGCGCTTGCGTGGCAGCCCGTTGACCAGCACGCCGGATTCGCCGGCATCCAGCACCAGGTCGTCGCCGCGTATCTGCAGCGAACACGCTGCCGCCACGCCCGGCAGCGGCGAGCCGCTTCCACCGAAGGCAATCTTGCCTTCGACCGGCAGCAACTTGCCTGAAAGCCCTCCGGCCACCGCGCGCAGTGCGGCGAACCCCGGTTGGGCCACGCCGTTCACGGGCGGGGAAAAGACGGAGTCGTCGTCCCTCGGCGGCTCATCCGGCAGCAGCACCAGCTTGCCGCCACCGAGGCTCAGGTGATCGCCGAAGCGCAGCAGCGCGCGTTCGCGCACCGGCCGCGCATTGACGTAGACGTGCGGCGCTCCCGGCAGCACTTCCAGTACCAGGCCGCGGCGATCCTCGACGATCGCGACGTGCCGCGCGGCCACGCCGCTGCCCGCCAGCACCAGGTCGTTGTCGGCGCCGCTGCCGATGCGCACGCGATCGTCCTGGCTGCGGAACGTCTCGCGTGAAGAATTGACGAAGGCGATGCGCATGCGGATGGGTGCTGGGCAAGCGCGCACTGTAGCATGGTGCATCATCTCGACCGGAACGCGCATGGCGAGCATCGACATCATCCGCAAGCACGGGTTGGGGCGGGTGCGAGCCCGTGCCGTGGTCGAAGAAATCGTGGACAAGTTGTCGCACCGCTTCTCCCTGCACGGCACCTGGGAAGGCGACCGCTTCCTGATCCACCGCGGCGGCGTGAATGGCGAAATCGGCGTGGGCGAAGACGAGGTGCGCGTGCGCGCCCGGCTCGGGCTGATGCACGGGATGTTCAAGGGCGCGATCGAGGACGAAATCCGCCGCCAGCTCGAACGTCATTTCGCCTGATCGGCTTTCGCGCGCCCGCCCACCGTGGCACAATGCCGCGCTTGTGCGCCGCGGTGGCGCATCTTCACCCCGCCGGGAAACATGGCCAAAGACGACGTCATCGAGATGGAAGGCACGGTGCTGGAGACCCTTCCCAACACCATGTTCCGCGTGCAGCTGGAGAACGGCCACGTGGTCACCGCGCACATCTCCGGCCGCATGCGCAAGCATTACATCCGCATCATCACCGGCGACAAGGTCAAGGTCGAGCTGACGCCGTACGATCTAAGCAAGGGACGGATCACTTTCCGTTCGCGCTGACCCGTCGAAGTCAGGCGGAACGATAAACGGCGGCCATTGGCCGCCGTTTTCGTTCGCATCTTGCGCGGGGGCTTACTCGACGACCGCCGGCAATTTCTCCGCCGCTTCGGTATCGACCTGCAATTCGCCGTCCTTCACGCCGAGGTTCACTTTGCCGCCTTCGGCGAGCTTGCCGAACAGCAGCTCGTCCGCCAGCGCGCGCTTGACCCTTTCCTGGATCACCCGCGCCATCGGCCGCGCGCCCATCTGCGGATCGAAGCCGTGCTCGGCCAGCCAGCGCCGCGCCTCGGCGTCGACGTTCAGCGACACGTGCTTCTCCTGCAACTGCGCCTCAAGCTCGATCAGGAACTTGTCGACCACGCGCAGGATGTGTTCAAAATCCAGCGCCTTGAATTCCACGATCGCATCCAGCCGGTTGCGGAACTCCGGCGTGAATGCGCGGCGGATGGTCTCCATCGCATCGGTCGCATGGTTCTGCTCGACGAAGCCGATCGTGCGCCGCGCCGCGGCCTGCGCGCCCGCGTTGGTGGTCATCACCAGGATCGCGTTCTTGAAGTTCGCCTCGCGTCCGTTGGTGTCGGTCAGCGCGCCGTGGTCCATGACCTGCAAGAGAACGTTGAACACGTCCGGGTGCGCCTTTTCGATCTCGTCCAGAAGCAACACGCAATGTGGATGCTTGACCACGGCATCCGTCAGCAGGCCGCCCTGGTCGAAGCCGACGTAACCGGGAGGTGCACCGATCAGGCGAGAAACCGAGTGCGGCTCCATGTACTCGGACATGTCGAAGCGGATCAGCTCGATGCCGAGCTGCATCGCCAGCTGCCGCGTGACTTCGGTCTTGCCGACGCCGGTCGGTCCCGCGAACAGGAAACAGCCGATCGGCTTGGCCGGATCGCCCAGACCCGAGCGCGCCATCTTGATGGCGCTGGAAAGCGTGTCAATCGCCTGGTCCTGGCCGAAGATCACCATCTTGAGGTTGCGGTCGATGTTCTTCAGCACGTCGCGGTCGGAAGCCGAAACCTGCTTCTGCGGGATGCGCGCCATGCGCGCGACGATGAACTCGATTTCGCCGACGTCCACCGTGGCCTTGCGCTCTTCTTCCGGCAGCAGGCGCTGGCGCGCGCCGGCCTCGTCGATCACATCGATCGCCTTGTCCGGCAGCAAGCGATCCGGGATGTGCTTGACCGAAAGATCGACAGCGGCTTTCAGCGCAGCGTCGGTATACGCGACCTTGTGGTGATCCTCGAACCGGGACTTCAGGCCTTCGAGGATGGCCACGCTGTCCGCAACGCTCGGCTCCACGATGTCGATCTTCTGGAAGCGCCGCGCCAGCGCGCGATCCTTCTCGAACACGCCGCGGAATTCCTGGAACGTGGTCGAACCGATGCAGCGCAGTTCGCCCGAGGCCAGCATCGGCTTGATCAGGTTCGACGCGTCCATCGTGCCGCCGGACGCTGAGCCCGCGCCGATGATGGTGTGGATCTCGTCGATGAACAGGATCGCGTGCGGGTCCTTCTTCAATTGCGCGATCACCGCTTTCAGGCGCTTCTCGAAATCACCGCGGTACTTCGTGCCGGCCACCAGCGCGCCTAGGTCGAGCGCCCATACCGTGCATTCTTCAAGCACGGCGGGAACGTCACCCTCGACGATGCGCTTGGCCAGACCTTCGGCCAGCGCGGTCTTGCCCACGCCGGCCTCGCCGACGTAAAGCGGGTTGTTCTTGCGGCGGCGGCACAGCACCTGGATCGTGCGCTCGATCTCCTCGGTGCGTCCGATCAGCGGATCGATCTTGCCCTGCCTGGCGAGTTCGTTGAGGTTGTTGGCGTACTCGGTGAGCGCATTGCCCTTGCTCTCGCCCCCCTCTTCTTCCTTCTCGGTCGCGGCGGGTGCGGCGTCGGATTCGTGCCCGATCTTGGCGATGCCGTGGGAGACGTAGTTGACCACGTCCAGGCGCGTCACCTCCTGCTGGTGCAGGAAGAACACCGCGTGCGAATCCTTCTCGCCGAAGATCGCCACCAGCACGTTGGCGCCGGTGACTTCCTTCCGTCCCGAGGATTGCACGTGGTAGACGGCGCGTTGCAGCACGCGCTGGAAACCCAGCGTCGGCTGGGTGTCGCGCTCGTCGCCCGTCGGCAGCACCGGCACCGTCTCGGCAATGATGGAACGAAGATCCTTGCCCAGTTTGTCCACGTCGGCGCCACAACCGCGCAGCACCGCCGCGGCGGTCGGGTTTTCCAGGAGGGCCAGCAGCAGGTGTTCCACCGTCATGAATTCATGACGTTGCTCGCGCGCTTCCTTGTAGCACTGGCCGATGGTGAACTCGAGATCTTTGCTGAACATCTTGGTCTCTCGCTGAAACGGTTCGCGGCCAACGCCGCCTGAGCCAGATATGGGGCGTTGCTACAACTTTTCCATGGTGCACAACAAGGGGTGCTGATGGGTACGGGAAAATTCGTTCACCTGGGTGACCTTGCTCTCCGCCACCTCGCGCGTGAACACGCCGCATACGCCGCGGCCGCGCGTGTGCACGTGCAACATGATTTGGGTCGCTTTCTCGCGGTTCATGTTGAAGAATGTTTCAAGCACCGCCACCACAAATTCCATCGGCGTGTAGTCGTCATTGATCAACACCACCTGGTAGAGCGGCGGGCGCGCGGTTTCGGGCTTGGCCGTTTCCACCGCCACGCCATGTTCTGGTTCGTTTTCCGGATTGCGTCTCTTGGTTGGAGCCATTTTTCAATGAAGTTCGCCCTCGGCCGCAGTATACGCCGGGAGCGCGAATGCGCGACGTGATCTGCGCCCGCCGGGTGATGGCACAATGGCTCGCTCCGACTCTTGCCATCCCGATGTCTCCCTCCAGCCCCGACACCTCGATTTCCAGCGAAGCGATCTGGCGCCCGCACGTCACAGTCGCGTGCGTGGTCCACCGGCACGGACGATTCCTGATGGTCGAGGAAGCCGTGCGCGGGCAGGTGTTGTTCAACCAGCCGGCCGGACACCTCGATCCCGGTGAGACCCTGCTGCAAGCCGCGTGCCGCGAGACCCTGGAGGAAACCGGCTGGGAGGTCGAGCCACGGGCCTTCATCGGCGTACGCCAGTACGACAGCACCCAGCATGGCTCCCACATCGTGCGTTTCGCTTTCGCTGCGGAGCCGTTGCGTCATCATCCCGACCGTCCGCTCGACCACGGCGTGTTGCGCGCGCACTGGCTGGAATACGACGAGATCGCGGCGTTGGGCGAGCGCCTGCGCAGTCCGTTGGTACTCGCCACGCTGGACGACTGGCTGGCTGGTTCGCGCTGGTCGCTGTCGCTGGTGGGCGACGGGATCGCAACGCGCGGGGAGCGTTGACGTGCATGTCGTCGTGGGGCTTTCCGGCGGCGTGGATTCCGCGGTCGCCGCGTTGCTGTTGCAACGCGCCGGCGACGATGTCGCCGGCATGTTCATGCAGAACTGGGAGGACGACGAACCGGAGTCGGCCTGCCGCACCGACGAAGACCGCAAGGACGCGCTGGCTATTTGCGCCAGACTGGGCATTCCGTTCCATGCGCGCAATTTCGCGGCCGAATACCGCGAGAGCGTGTTCGCGCATTTCCTCGACGGGTACCGCGCCGGCCGCACGCCCAACCCGGACGTGTTGTGCAACAGGGAGATCAAGTTCCGTACCTTCCTCGATGCCGCGCGCGAACTGGGCGCGGAAAAGATCGCCACCGGGCATTACGCGCGCGTGGCGCAAGCTGACGGCCGATACCGGCTGTTGCGCGCATCGGACAGGGACAAGGACCAGACCTATTTCCTGCATGCGCTCGACCAGGCGCAACTCGGCGCCGCGCTTTTCCCACTGGGAGAATTGCGCAAAGCCCATGTGCGTGCGCTGGCTCGCGAAGCGGGCTTTGCCGTGCACGACAAGAAGGATTCGACCGGCATCTGCTTCATCGGCGAGCGCGACTTCCGCGAATTCCTCTCGAAGTACCTGCCTGCCCGGCCAGGCGAACTGCGCACCCCTGAAGGCGAAATGCTGGGCGAACACCACGGCGCGATGTTCTACACGCCGGGCCAGCGCACCGGGCTGCGCATCGGCGGCCGCGCCGGTTCCAGCCCCGAACCCTGGTACGTGGTCGGCAAGGACGTGCGGAGGAACGTCGTGTACGTCGCGCAGGGAGCCCGCAATCGCTGGCTGATGTCGCAAACGCTGCTCGCGGATGACGTCCACTGGATCTCCGGAGATCCGCCTGCCCTGCCCTTGCATTGCGAGGCCATGGTGCGTTACCGGCAGGAGCCGCAGGCGTGCGGGGTCGAATGGACGGATAAGGGCATACGAGTCCAGTTCCACGAGAAGCAACGCGCGGTGGCTGCGGGCCAGTCGGTGGTTTTCTATGCCGGCGACGAATGCCTCGGCGGAGGGGTCGTCAAATCCGCCGATTCGCCGGATATTGCGCCATGAACGAAGCGCGCGTCATCGCCCTGGGTGGCTTGTTCCAGGCGGTTTCGCTGGTGCGGGCACTGGCGACCGAAGGCGACTGCGACAGCGACTCCTTCGAAACCTGCATGACCAGCGTGTTCAAGCTGGAAAGCGACAGCGTCGGCGATGTGTACGGCGGCGTCGCCAACATCTGCGACGGCCTGCGCGAGCTCATCGCGCAGATCGATGGCAAGGTGCGTGATCCGGCGCTGCTGCGGATCGTGTTCGCGATCCTGCGGCTGGAACGTTCGATGCGCCGTCATCCCGCCGTGGTGGACGCCTTGCAGCAGGACTTGAACGGCATGCAGCGGCAGCTGTTGCATTTCGGCCCCACCCACCCGAACGTGGTGGCGCGCGCGGCCGATCTGTACGCGGAAAATCTTTCCGGCTTGCGGCCGAAGGTGATGGTGGTCGGCAATCCGCTGTACCTGCATCAACCCACGCAGGTGCAGCGCATCCGCGCATTGCTGCTGTCCGCCGTGCGCGCGGCTGTACTGTGGCGCCAGCTCGGAGGAAGGCGCTGGCACCTGCTGCTGCGCCCGCGCCGCGAGACGATGCTGGCGCGGGGGATGTTGACGCGTTGCACGCTCGACGGTGTCTAGGCCTGACCACGGAACATCCGCTCGCGCACTTTCTCCTCGTGGTGGTAGTGCGTGTACGGTTTCAGCAGGTCGTAACGGGTGACTATCCCGAGGAGGGCGCGCGTTTTGGGATGCACGACGGGGATGCGCTCAAGTTTTTCCACCGCCGCGCGGATCGCCACGCTCTGGCAGCTCTCGTCCGGGAACGCGACCACCGGCTCCTTGTGCATAACGTCTGCGAGCACCTTTTCGCCGGATGGATCTTCCTCGCGCAGATGCAGCAGGTCCTGGCGCGTGATTACGTCGATCAGCGCACCGGTACCGTCGAGCACCGGATAGGCACGATACTTCTGGTCCACCCCGAAATAACGCTCGGCACATTCGCGCAGCGTGGTGCTGCCGGGGATGGTCATCATCTGGGTGCTCATCACATCCTTCACAGGCGTCAGTTCCAGCCGGTTGACCGAATACTCCCGGAAGATCGAAAAACCGCGTCGCGCAACTTTCTCGGTAAGGATCGAGCGTTTCATCAGGAACACGCTGACGCAGTACGCCGAGATGCAGGCGACCAGCAACGCCGGCAAGGCGCTGGCATTGCGCGTCAGTTCCAGCGCGAACAGGATGGCGGTGAACGGCATGCGCATCATGCCGGCCAGGATCGCGCACATGCCCAGCAGCGGCCACAGCAGCGGATCGTTGCCCGGGAAGATCATCGCTTCCAGGCCGCCCAGCCCCGCGCCCAGCGCGAGCAGCGGCGCCAGCACGCCCCCGGAAGTGCCGGAGCCGAGATAGATGATCCACATCAGCGACTTCACCACCATGAAAGCCAGGATCGCCAAGCCGACCAGCTTGCCGGTCAGCAACTGGTCGATCACGTCGTAGCCCACTCCCAGCGCCTGCGGTTCCACCAGGCCGCCGATCACCACCGCGATCGCACCGAGCGCCGGCCACCACATCCAGTGGATCGGCAGTTTGTGGAAGCTGTCCTCGACGAAATACACGGCCGAGGTAATCAGGGTGGCGAACACACCGGCGAAGATGCCGCAGACCAGCGCAAGCGCCAGGATCAGCGGGTGGACGTGGAACTGCACGTGCAACGGGAACAACGGGCCCGGGCCGATCAGGTACGGCCGCAACGCATCCGCTACGAAACAGGCGATCGCCACCGGGATCGTGCTGCGCGGACGCCACTCGAACAGCAGCAATTCCACCGCAACGAGCGTCGCCGCGATCGGCGTGGCGAACGTCGCCGCCATGCCCGCACAGGCGCCGGCCACCAGCAGCGTGCGTCGCTCCATCGAAGTGAGATAGAACGCCTGCCCGATCAACGAGCCGACCGCGCCGCCTGTCATGATGATCGGGCCTTCCGCGCCGAACGGGCCGCCCGTGCCGATGGCGATCGCCGCCGAGATCGGTTTCAGGATCGCCACCTTGAACAGCATCTTGCTCTGGCGGAACAGGATCGCTTCCAGCGCTTCGGGAATCCCGTGGCCGCGGATGCGATCGCTGCCGTAGCGTGCCATCAATCCGATGATCAAGGCACCCACGATCGGCGCCGCGACGATCGCCCACCACGGCGGATGCAGCGAAGCCGGCGAGGCGAACGCGAACGACCATCGCCCGGCGAAGGCAATGTGGGTGACGAGCCCGATGGCGCGATACAGCAGCCATGCCACCACCGCCGCGGCGGCGCCGATGAAGACAGCGATGAAGGAGAGCTTGAGGATGCTCAAGCTCGGACGGAAGTCGCTCTCGGTCAGGGTGCCGATCTTCCACTGCTCGTAGCGGCGGCGGAAGAAAGGGGCGAGGGCGGGCATGGGCGATCAATGTAGCGAGTGCAAGCCCGGAACGCCAATCGTGCTGGCCCGAGGCTTGAGCCGCATCGCAGGCAGGCTGCAAGCATTTGCGATTCGCGGACCTTGGGCGTTTGCGCGATAATTACGGGCTGACTCGCCGCGTTTTTTTCATCAACGCGGTACGCGTCCACAAGGAGAAGCTGCGTGAAAGACACTTTCAGCGTACGCGACACCCTCACCGTCGGCGGCAAGGATTACCAGGTCGCCAGCCTGGCGAAGCTCGGCAGACAATTCGATCTGGGCCGCCTGCCCTACTCCGTCAAGGTGCTGCTGGAGAACCTGCTGCGGCATGAAGACGGCAGCGAGGTCACGTCGAAGCAGATCGAAGCCGTCGCCAAGTGGGATCCGACCGCCGAATCGGATACCGAGATTTCCTTCCTGCCCGCACGCGTGGTGCTGCAGGACTTCACCGGCGTTCCGTGCGTCGTGGATCTCGCCGCGATGCGCGACGCGATGGTCGCGCTGGGCGGCGATCCGAAGAAGATCAATCCGCTCTCGCCGGCCGAACTGGTGATCGATCATTCGGTGCAGGTGGACGTTTACGGCGAAGCCGACGCGCTGGAGGAAAACGCGCGCATCGAATTCGAGCGCAACCGCGAACGCTACGCCTTCCTGCGCTGGGGCCAGAAGGCGCTGGACAATTTCGCCGTGGTGCCGCCGCGCACCGGCATCGTGCACCAGGTGAACCTCGAGTATCTTTCGCGCGTGGTGATGACCGCGCAACGCGACGGCGAATCGTGGGCATACCCTGACACGGTGCTCGGCACGGATTCGCACACCACGATGGTCAATGGCCTGGGCGTGCTGGGCTGGGGCGTCGGCGGCATCGAAGCGGAGGCGGCGATGCTCGGACAGCCTTCGTCGATGCTGATCCCGCAAGTAGTGGGCTTCAAGCTGAGCGGCCGGCTGCCGGAAGGCGCCACCGCAACGGACCTCGTGCTCACCGTCACCCAGATGCTGCGCAAGCTCGGCGTGGTCGGCAAGTTCGTGGAATTCTTCGGCGATGGCCTGCAGCATCTGCCGCTGGCCGATCGCGCCACCATCGGCAACATGTCGCCCGAATACGGCGCGACCTGCGGCATCTTCCCCATCGACAAGGAAGTGCTGGAATATCTGAAACTCACCGGCCGCAACGCGGAGCAGATCGCCCTCATCGAAGCCTATGCCAGGCACCAGGGCATGTGGCACGAACCCGGACAGAAGCATCCCGAATACAGCTCGGTGCTGGAACTGGATCTCGCCGACGTCAAACCGTCGATGGCGGGCCCAAAGCGTCCGCAGGATCGCGTGCTGCTTTCGGACATGCAGGGCAACTATCGCGAGAACGTCAAGGCGTTGACGGCCGGCCGCCAGGCCAACGGCGGCGTGCAGCGTTTCCTCAACGAGGGCGGTAGCACGGCCGTGGGCCACGAGGCAAGCACGCACGCAATCGACCTGCACGTCACACACAAGGGCGAGCGGTTCCGCATGCAGGACGGCATGGTGGTGATCGCCGCGATCACCTCCTGCACCAACACCTCGAACCCCGCCGTGATGCTGGGCGCCGGCCTGCTGGCGCGCAACGCGGCGAAAAAGGGGTTGAAGGCCAAACCCTGGGTGAAGACCTCGCTGGCGCCCGGATCACAGGTCGTTACCGGCTACCTGAAGAAGGCCGACCTGCTCGAAGACCTGGAGGAACTCGGCTTCTATCTGGTCGGTTACGGCTGCACGACCTGCATCGGCAATTCCGGCCCGCTGCACGAGTCGATCAGCAAGGCGATCAACGACGGTGACCTCGCCGCGGCGGCGGTGCTCTCGGGCAACCGCAATTTCGAGGGCCGAATCCATCCCGACGTCAAGATGAACTACCTCGCATCACCGCCGCTGGTGGTCGCCTACGCGCTGGCCGGTACGCTGGACATCGACCTGGCGAAGGACCCGATCGGAAAGGATTCCAATGGCACGGATGTCTACCTGAAGGACATCTGGCCTACGAACAAGGACATCAGCGACCTGATCGCGAAAGCGGTGGATGCGCAGATGTTCAAGTCCAGCTACGCCGACGTGTTCAAGGGCGACGCGCGCTGGAACACCGTGCAGGCGCCCGGCGGCGACCAGTATGCGTGGGACGAATCGTCCACCTACATCAAGAACCCGCCCTATTTCGAAGGCATGACGCGCGAACCGCAGCCGACTTCGGATATTTCCGGCGCGCGTTGTCTGGCTTTGTTCGGCGATTCGATCACCACCGACCACATCTCGCCGGCCGGTTCGATCAAGAAGGATTCGCCGGCCGGCAAATACCTGATGGCGCGCGGCGTACAGCCGAAGGATTTCAACTCCTACGGGTCCCGGCGCGGCAACGACGACGTGATGGTGCGCGGCACTTTCGCCAACATCCGCATCAAGAACAAGATGCTCGACGGCGTGGAAGGCGGCTACACCGTGCACGTCCCCAGCGGCGAACAGATGGCGATCTACGACGCGGCGATGGAGTACAAGCAGGACAACACGCCGCTGGTGGTGCTCGCCGGCAAGGAGTACGGCACCGGCTCATCGCGCGACTGGGCGGCCAAAGGCACCCTGCTGCTGGGCGTGAAGGCCGTGATCGCGGAAAGCTTCGAGCGCATCCATCGTTCCAACCTCGTCGGCATGGGCGTGCTGCCGCTGATGTTCATGCAGGGCGAAAATGCCCAAACGCTGGGCCTCACCGGCAAGGAAACCTTCTCGATCACCGGACTGGACGGCGGCAACGCGCGCACGGTGCAGGTCGCCGCGCGCGAAGCGAACGGCGGCGAGAAGACCTTCAAGGTACACGTGATGCTGCTGACGCCGAAGGAGCGCGAGTTCTACCGGCACGGCGGGATCCTGCAGTACGTGTTGCGCGATCTTGCGAAAAAGACGGCGTGAGGGCGGTTCAGCGCAACGGCTTCCAGCTGGCGCCGTAGCACCGCCAATGCCGGCCCTCGCGCCGCCACGCGGTCGTCATCTCGTAGACATCCGCCTGGTCCGGCAGCAGGCTGTCGGGCCCGCCTCCCGTGAGCGTCAGCGTGAAGGCGGCAATCAGGCGATCGCCTCGCCGCTCGACCGAAACCGGCCCGATCAAGACGCCGGTGCTGTCGTGCCGGAACGCGCGCAGGGCCAGCATCTGCTGCAGGCCATGGCGATCCAGATCGCCATCGTTTCCGACGAAATCCTCGCTCACTGCAGTCAGCACGCCATCGGCATCGTTGCCGCGCGCAGCAGCGGCCGCCGTGGCGATCGCCTCTCGCACCTGCTGCTCGTCGGTCGTGCGATGGCATGCGCCGAGCGCAACGCATGCGAGCATGGCTAGTGCCACGATTGCCCGTCTGGTGAGTACGCGAACCATTCACTCGCCCGGAGTTCCACGCTGCAATGCAGCTTGCCATTTTTCCCGCGCGTGTTCCAATCGCGCCGATGACTACGGCACCCGATCCGCACCCAGAGGGGACGATGGGCAACAGCAATCGACGCCCATGGCTGGCGCACTATCCGGCGGGCGTGCCGGCGGAAATCGACGTCAATGCCTATGCGTCGGTCGTGGCGATGTTCGGGGAGGCGTGTTCGCGGTACGCCGGCAAGACGGCGTTCTCGAGTTTCGGCAGCGCACTCGACTACGCCGGCCTGGATCGCCTCAGCGCGGACTTCGCGGCATTCTTGACGAACGAGTGGAAGCTCGGCAAGGGCGATCGCATAGCGATCATGCTGCCGAACCTGCTGCAATACCCCGTCGCGCTATTCGGCGCATTGCGCGCCGGCTGCACGGTGGTCAACGTCAATCCGCTCTACACCGCGCGCGAACTCGAGCATCAGTTGCGCGACTCGGGCGCAAAGGCGATCGTGGTGCTGGAAAATTTCGCGTCCACGCTGGCGGGCGTGCTGCATGACACACCGGTCGAACACGTGCTGGTGACGGCGATCGGCGACCTGCTCGGTTTTCCGAAAGGGCCGCTGATGAGTTTCGCCGTCAGGCACGTGAAGAAGATGGTGCCGCGCTGGTCGATCCCGCGACACGCCTCCTTCCGCCACGCCCTGAAGGTCGGCGCGGGGAGCGCGCCGCCGCGGGTGAGGCTCTCCCACGACGACATCGCCTTCCTGCAATACACCGGCGGCACCACCGGCGTGGCCAAGGGCGCGATGCTCACGCACGGCAACATGGTCGCGAACATGCTGCAAGTCCATGCGTGGATCGGCGGCTCATTGCAGGCGGGCAATGAGGTCGCCATCGCCGCCTTGCCGATGTATCACATCTTCGCGCTGACCGCGTGCGTGATGGTGTTCATGCAGTTGGGCGCGAACAGCGTGCTGGTGACGAATCCGCGCGACATGCGCGGTTTCGTCAAGACCTTGAAGTCGGTGCCGTTCTCGATCCTGCCCGGCGTCAACACATTGTTCAACGGCCTGCTGCACACGCCGGGCTTCGAGCAACTGGATTTTTCCCACCTGCGGATTTCGCTGGGCGGCGGCATGGCGGTGCAACGCGCGGTCGCCGACAAATGGAAACGGGTCACCGGCTGCACGCTGCTGGAGGCTTATGGCCTCACCGAAACCTCTCCCGGCGTTTGCATCAATCCGCCGGACCTGAAGGACTACAACGGCGCGATCGGCCTGCCGTTGCCCTCCACCGACGTGCGGCTGATCGACGAGCAAGGCCAGCCCGCCCCTCCCGGCCAACCGGGAGAACTGTGCGTGCGCGGCCCGCAGGTGATGAAGGGTTACTGGAACCGCCCGGATGAAACCGCCAAGGTGCTGGACGCAGACGGGTGGCTGCGGACCGGCGACATCGCGCGCATCGACGAGCAGGGTTTCCTCTACATCGTCGACCGCAAGAAGGACATGATCCTGGTATCCGGGTTCAACGTGTATCCGAACGAGATCGAGGACGTGGTCGCGCGCCACCCGGGCGTGCTCGAGGTCGCGGCGATCGGCGTGCCGGACGAGCATTCGGGCGAGGTCGTGAAGCTGTTCGTGGTGAAGAAGGATCCGGCGCTCACGGTGGAGGCGCTGAAACAGTACTGCCACGACGAGCTCACCGGCTACAAGCGGCCCAAGTACATCGAGTTCCGCGATTCGCTGCCCAAGAGCAACGTCGGCAAGATCCTGCGGCGCGAATTGCGCGATCAGGAGAAGGCGCGTGCCAAGAATTGACACCGGATCCGTACAGCGTCGCACCGGGTCGTCCTACCCACAGCCTTTCGACCGACCCTGCGCCACGCGCGTGCGGCGACGCCTGGGCGATGCCGGCGGCCTGACCGACTTCGGGGTGAACCTGCTGGAGCTCCCGCCGGGCGCGTGGTCCAGCCAGCGACACTGGCATTCTGCCGAGGACGAATTCGTCTGGGTGTTGTCCGGCGAAGTGGTGCTGATCGACGACAGCGGGGAAACCGTCCTGCGCGCCGGTGATTGCGCGGCGTTTCCGAAGGACGACCGCAACGGCCATCACCTGGTCAACCGTTCGGACGGGATGGCGTTGTGCCTGGAAGCCGGCGGCCGCAGCGGCGAGGACGTTTGCGTTTACCCCGACATCGACATGCGCATCGATGCCCGGGAGGATATCTATACCCGCAAGGACGGGACGCCGTATCCGCGGTGAGCGGGCGCAATCAGTCCTGCCAAGGCTCCAGCGTGTCGGCGTAACCGCCCAGCAGGTTCCATAACGGCGCCTGCTTGTCTTCCGGGATGCGCGCGAACTCGAAACCGATGCGGTCGCGCGACACGCGCGCGACACGCGCTTCCAGATGGATGTTGAGGTTGTCGTGGAACAGCATGTCGAGCACCCACAGATCGCCCGCTTCGCCTTCCCAGTTGTGGGGACGGGCGAGCAGCGCACCGGTGGCAGAGATGTCGTCCAGCTCGGTCGCCCATACATCGCCGCGCCGGCTCATCAGCACTGCCGTCTGGCGTTTCATGCGCGCGTGACGGAACCTTCCGGCCTCCTCCAGCCGGTCTTCGCCGCTTTCGTTGCTCGCCATCATTTGCGTTTCCACGGATCCACCGCCTCGATACTCCCCTGCGTGTCCTTTAGCAAATCGCGGGCCATGGGCTCCCGTCGAACACGGCAGGTTCGACCCATGAACCGCACGGCAGTCTCCGCAGCCTCGCCACTGGACTTGCGCGCCCCGCCCCCGTACTCTAATGGCGTCGCGCGAACGGGGTGGAGTCTTACCGCGACACCGTGCGCTCCAGCCCGCCGCCAGCGCGGTCCGACAGCTTGGAACGTTGACGGACGTTCGCTCGCGTATCGTCTCGATCGCAGAATCAGGGCAGCCCGCGCAGCTGCGTTTTGTGAATTTTTGCGATCTTCCGATCGCAACGGTCGGCGGGTGACGCCTCCGTTGTGTTCCACCGATCACGATGATCAACGAGCGGTCCGGTGACCGCGGTGACCGATGCAATCGACCCGATTGCCAACCAGATTGCCCCAATTGCCCTACATGAGTGCCGGATGAGCACCGAATCAGCGCAGGCAAGCGCGATACCGCAAGCCGAAGGCATCGCCGCGTCGATGCACTCGCCGCAGCAGCAGGAGATGCCGCTGGCGGTGGTGCGTGGGGAACCGGTCCTGCAGATTCCGCAGGACCTCTACATTCCGCCGGATGCGCTGGAGGTGATCCTCGAAGCCTTCGAAGGGCCGCTGGATCTCCTGCTCTACCTGATCCGCCGCCAGAATCTGGACATCCTCGACATTCCCGTCGCCGAGATCACCCGGCAATACATGGAGTACATCGAGGTGATGCGCGAGCTGCGCCTGGAACTCGCCGCCGAGTACCTGGTGATGGCCGCGATCCTCGCCGAGATCAAGTCGCGGCTGCTGCTGCCGCGGCCTCCGGTGGAGGAAGGCACGGAAGAGGATCCACGCGCGGAACTGGTGCGGCGCCTGCAGGAATACGAGCGCTTCAAGAAAGCGGCCGAAGACATCGATGCGCTGCCCCGCATGGAACGCGACATCGATGCAGCGTTCGCGTTCGTGCCCGACAGGCAGGTAGTGAGACTGCCGCCGCCGGTGGACATGCGCGAAATGCTCCTGGCCCTGCGCGACGTGCTGAAACGCGCCGAGCTGTTCGGCCACCACGCGGTCGCGCGCGAACCGCTGTCGGTGCGGCAGCGCATGGGCGAAGTGTTGCGCGCGCTGGGCGACGGAGCGTTCCACCGGTTCGAATCGCTGTTCGATGCCGGCGAAGGCCGGCTGGGCCTGGTGGTCACGTTCCTGTCGCTGCTGGAATTGGCCAAGGACCGCCTGATCGAAATCGTGCAGGAGCAGCCGTTGGCGGCGATCTATTTGAAGGCGCGCGCGACGGAAGCAACCGAATGAGGCGCAAGTGGAACAAGACAAGTTGAAGAACATCGTCGAGGCCGCGCTGCTCGCCGCGCAGCAACCGCTGACGCCCGCGATGCTCGGCGCGTTGTTTGCGGAAGAGGAAGCGGTCGGCCACGCCGCTCTCGCGGGAGCCCTGGCGTCCTTGCAGGCCGATTGCCACGGCCGTGGCGTGGAACTGGTCGAGGTCGGATCCGGTTTCCGCTACCAGGTGCGGCAGGAAGTTCATCCGTGGGTGGCGCGCCTGTGGACCGAACGGCAGACGCGCTATTCGCGCGCGTTGCTGGAGACCCTGGCATTGATCGCCTATCGCCAGCCGATCACGCGCGGCGAGATCGAACAGATCCGCGGCGTGTCGGTCGCCTCCAGCATCATGCGGACGCTGGAGGAGCGGGAATGGATTCGCGTTGTCGGCTATCGCGACGTACCCGGGAAGCCCGCGTTGTTCGGCACCACCCGCATGTTCCTCGACTACTTCAACCTCAAATCGCTTGACCAGTTGCCCACCCTGGCCGAGATCAGCGATCTGGAAGACCTCGAACCCCAACTAATGCTGGTGGCGGGCGCGCATGTCGCAAGCGGCGCCGCCGACGTCATCGAATCCGACGAACCGCAAGGCGAAGTACCGATGCACGAACCCGAATCCCCCGAACACGACGCGGAGCACTCCGCATGAACTCGCCTCGTGGCGTGTTGAGCCTGAAACGCGGCGAACCGTCCGAAGGCGGCACGCTGGAAGAACGTCTGCACAAGGTGTTGGCCAATGCGGGACTCGGTTCGCGCCGGCTGCTGGAGGAGCGCATCGGCAATGGCGAGGTGCTGGTCAACGGCACGCCCGCGCAGACCGGCTCCAGCGTGCGCGCCGGCGACCGCATAGAGCTGGACCGCAAGCAATTCGTGGTGGCCAATGAACGCCGCGACGATTCTCAGGTGATGCTCTACCACAAGCCGGAAGGCGAGCTGACCACACGCGACGATCCGGAAGGCAGGCCCACCGTGTTCGAACATCTGCCGGCGCTGCACGGCGCGCGCTGGATAGCGGTCGGGCGCCTGGACACCAACACCACCGGCCTGCTGCTGCTGACCACCGATGGCGAACTCGCCAACGCGCTGATGCATCCGTCCAGCGAAGTCGAGCGCGAATACCTGTGCCGCGTACACGGCGAGGTGCCGGACGAGACTCTGGCGATACTCAAAACCGGCGTGCAACTGGAAGACGGCCCCGCCAAGTTCGACGAAATCCACGTCGTGAATCGCGGCGACGGCAGCCACCAATGGTTCCGTGTGGTGTTGCACGAAGGCCGCAACCGGGAGGTGCGACGGCTGTGGGATTCGCAAGGGTTTCCCGTCAGCCGCCTGAAACGCATCCGCTACGGCAACATCGAATTGCCGCGCGGGCTGCGTCCGGGCGAACACGAGATGTTGCAACCCGAGCGGGTGCGCGGCTTGCGCGAACTCGCGGGCGCCGGCGAACCGCAACCGGCATTGACACTGAAGCCGGTACTGCACCAGCGCAACCATCCGCGCCGCGCCGTCACCGAAGTCCGCCCGGCCGAAAATGCCAAGGCCTGGACCGGCGTGCACCACCATGAAGCGCGCGAACTGACCGCGTTCGACCGGGTGCGGCCGGATGATTTCACTCCCGGCCGCGGCAAGCGTCGGCGCGGGCCGCCGCGTGGCGACGTGAACGGCAACGTCGCGCGACCGGACAATCCACAGCGCAAGCGCAAGAAGAACCGCCGCGGCGTGGCGCCCGGACAGGAGCTGCCCTCGGTGCGCACCTGGTTCGCGGGCGAAAACCGCAACGACGCGCGGAGCCGCGGGCCCGGCAACCCACGTGATGGCGGACGTGGGCGCGGCCCACACCGCGGCAATCGTCCCCAGCGCGATCGTTGAGCATGGGCGACAAGGTCACCATCTGGCACAACCCGCGTTGCTCCAAGTCGCGCGGCACGCTGGAACTGCTGCACGAACGCGGCATCGATCCAGCAGTCATCGACTATCTGAAAAATCCGCCGGACGCCAAGGAACTTTCCCATGCTCTCGACCTGCTCGGATTGCAACCGCGAGAATTGATGCGCCGCGACGAACCCGGATATGCGGAATTGAAGCTGGGCGACCTGAAGCTTACGCGCGCCCAATTGATAGCGGCGATGGTCGCCCACCCGGTCCTGATCCAGCGTCCGATCGTGTTCGCCAACGGCAAGGCGGCAATCGGAAGGCCGCCTGAAGCGGTGCTGGCGATCCTCTAGTACCCGGCGCCTCGCAGTCAACCCATCGTAAACGCATCCGCGTCCATCCACGCCGGAAACCGTTCGCGGTGCGCGGCGAGTTCCGACATGGACAGCGTGGTCGTGGTCACCAACTCCTGGTCGCTGTCCTGCGACAACGGGTTTCCGAGAAAATCCAGCACCGCGCTCGCGCCGGAATATTCGTGGCCGTTGCCGTCCACGCCGACGCGGTTGACGCCGGCGACGAAGCAGAGGTTCTCGATCGCACGTGCGCGCAACAAGGTGCTCCACGCGTAGGCGCGCGGCGAGGGCCAGTTGGCGACATAGACCAGCAGGTCGTAATCGAAGCCGCGCTGCGGATCATGGCGGTTGCGCGAGTACACGGGGAAGCGCAGGTCGTAGCACACCAGCGGACAGATCTTCCAGCCGCGCCATTCCACGACCAGTCGATCGCGGCCGGCCGCGTAACGCTTGTGCTCGTCGGCGTAGCGGAACAGGTGACGCTTGTCGTAGTGCCTCACGTGCCCGTCCGGCGTGACGAACAGCAGGCGATTGAAAACCCCATCGCCCACGCGCAACTGCACGCTGCCCGTGATCGCCGCATCCAGAGCTTTCGATTGCCCGCGCAACCAGGCGAGGGTCGGTCCGTCCATCGCCTCGGCCTGCGCGATCGCTTCGTTGGAGAAGCCGCTGGTGAAGGTTTCCGGCAGCACGACCAGGTCGGTGCGGCCATGCAGCGGCGCGATCAGCGATCCGTAGTATTCGCGGTTGCCTGCGGGATCATGCCAGCGCGTATTGCCCTGCACCAGGGAAACGTTCAAAGCTTGCATAGGCGTTCCGCCGCGGCCAACAGCGTTTCATCGCTCTTCGCGAAACAGAAACGGATCAGCCGCGCTTCCGGCGCGGTTTCATAGAATGCCGAAACCGGGATCGCCGCGACGCCAGCTTCGCGCACCAGCCACTCGCAGAAGTTCAAATCGTCGGCATCGCGGATGGCCGAATAGTCGGCAAGCTGGAAATAACTGCCCGCTACCCGGGGCAACTTGAACCGCGAACCTGACAGCAACTCACGGAAGCGGTCACGCTTGGCCTGGTAGAACGGCGCCAGATCCGCGACGTGCTGCGGATCCTTCTCCATCACTTCCGCGAACGCCCATTGCGCGGGCTGGAACGTGCAGAAGGTCAGGTACTGGTGCACCTTGCGGAATTCCGCGGTGAGCAGTTTCGGTGCGACGCAGTAACCGACCTTCCAGCCGGTGCAATGCCAGGTCTTGCCGAAGGAACTCACCACCAGGCTGCGTTCGGCCAGCTCCGGCTTGCGCAACACGCTCAGGTGTTGCGCGCCGTCATAGACGATGTGCTCGTAGACCTCGTCGGACAAGACCAGCAGGCCGTGTTGCGTCACGATTTCGGTCAGCGCATCGAGGTCGCGCTGTTCGAAGATCGCGCCCGAGGGGTTATGCGGTGTATTGACGATGATCAGCCGGGTCCTGGTCGTGATCTCGTCGCGCACGCGCTGCCAATCCACCGAAAAATCCGGGAGGCGCAACGGCACGTGCACCGTCTGCGCGCCGGCCAGCGCGATCGCTGGTTCGTAGCAGTCGTAGCAGGGATCCAGCACGATGACCTCGTCGCCGGCATGCACGACCGCTGCGATCGCAGCGAAGATTGCCTCGGTCGCGCCGGAAGTGACGGTGACCTCGGTGTCGGCGCTGACGCGGCGACCGTAGTAACGTTCGGTCGCGAGCGCGATCTGCTCGCGCAGTTTCGGGATGCCGCTCATCGGCGCGTACTGGTTGCGACCCTCGTTCATCGCGCGCACCAGCGCCTCGCGCAGGTTCTGCGGCGGTTCGAAATCCGGGAAGCCCTGCCCCAGGTTCACCGCCTTGTGCTCCAGCGCGAGCTGGCTCATCACGGTGAAAATGGTCGTGCCGACCCTGGGAAGTTTCGTTTCGATTTGCATCGTCGTTCCGGTCAGGCCCGCGGGCGGACGGGAATGCTAGCACGCGACTTTCCGCTCACGCGGCGCGCCTCCTGCACGCCTCGTGCTTGCTGCGGGTGGTCTCGGGCAGGCGTTCTGCCAGGAAATCGATGAAGGCGCGGACAGCCGGCAGCAAGCCGCGCCGGCTGGGATAGACGAAGTGCATCACGCCCTGCGGCGCGCTCCATTCCGGCAGCAACACTTCCAGCTCGCCGCTCACGACGGCCGGAGCGCACACGAATTCCGGCAGCAGCGTCACGCCGATGCCGCGACGCGCAGCCTCCAGCATCACGTTGAAATCGCCGCATATCAGGCGCGGCCTGATGTCGACCCTGACCCGCTCATCGCCGGGACCGATCAGCTCCCACTCGTGTGTGCCATCGCGCTCGAGCAGCGACAACGCAGGCAAGTCCGACAGATCCGCGGGATGCTGCGGGCGCCGGAAGGCATCGAACAATTTCGGGCTGGCGACCGCCAGCACGCGGGACACACCGAAGTTGCGCAGCACCAGCGCGGCATCGGTATCGAGCCGGGTGCGCACGCGGATGGCGACGTCGTATCCCTCGCCTACCACGTCGACGCGCCGGTCGCTGGAAAGCAGCCGCACCTGCACCTTCGGATATTTCGCGAGGAATTCCGGCAGCAGGTAGGTGAGCACGGTCTGCGTCAGCGAGACCGGACAGCTCACCCGCACTGTCCCACGCGGTTCGGCGCGCAATTCGTCTACCGCTTCCTGCGCCGCGCGTGCCTCTTCGAGCACCGCCCGGCAGTGGACCAGGAAACGTTCGCCGACTTCGGTGACGACGAAGCGGCGGGTGGTCCTTTGCAGCAACCGCACGCCGAGCCCTTCCTCCAGCAGAGCGATGCGCTTGCTCAGCCGCGACTTTGGCGCGCCCATCGCGCGCGCCGCCGCGGAGAATCCGCCATGTTCGACCACCATCGCGAAGAAGTAGAGGTCGTTGAGATCAGGCACCGCTTCCGGGGCACGCAGCATGATCGTTTCCACCAGCGAACAATCCGTTCGATTATCGGGGACTTATCCGGCGGTCGTCCAGCGCCTAGCTTGTACGCGTCGGTGCCCTGAGGCGCCATGCTTCGAGGAGTTGGACATGAACCTGCTGCACATCGATTCCAGCGTGCTGGGCGAGAACTCCGCTTCGCGCGCGTTGAGCGCCGCCATTGCGGCGCGCCTGCGCGCCGAGCACCCCGGGTCGCACGTGGACTATCGCGACCTATCCGTCCAGAGCCTGCCGCACTTCACGCCGATGCTGGCCGAGAGCGATCCCTGTGCGCGCCGCAACGCCGAAGTGCTGGAAGAATTCCTCGCCGCCGATGCGGTGGTGATCGGCGCGCCGATGTACAACTTCAGCATCCCCAGCCAGTTGAAAGCATGGATCGACCGCGTCCTGATCGCTGGCAGGACGTTCCGCTACGGCGCGAACGGACCGGAAGGGCTGGCCGGCGGCAAGCGCGTGATCATCGCGTCCGCGCGAGGCGGCATCTACAGCGAAGGCCCGGCGAAAGCCATGGACTTCCAGGAAGCGTACCTGCGCCACGTGTTCGGATTCATCGGCATCACGGATGTGGAATTCGTGCGCGCCGAAGGCCTGAATCTGGGCTCGGAGCAGCGCGAATCGTCGCTGCGGCGCGCACACGAACTGATTGAAACCGGCGTGGCGCAAGCCGCCTAACCCACAATCCGCACCGGCACCGACTTCGCCGCCGGGGTCTTGCTCTCCTGCGCGTGATGCCAGAACGGAATCAGCGCGTTGCATTCGGGGTAGTACCCGCCGATGCAGCCCTGCGGGATGTCGTAGGCCACCACGCGCAGGCCGCGCACCTCGCGGTGCACGCCGTCGCCCGCGTCCGACACCAGCGTGATCTCCTGCCCGTCGCGCAACTTGAACTGCGCGATGTCGGCCGGGTTCATGAAAACGATCATGCGGGTGTCGTGCACGCCGCGGAAACGGTCGTCGTTCGAATACACCGTGGTGTTGTACTGGCCGTTGGAGCGCAGCGTGACCAGCCGCAGCCGGCCGGGCGCGTCGTCGAAACCGGTCGCGCTCAGGCCGGGCGGCGAAATGAAATTGGCCTTGCCGGTTTCGGTCTTCCATTGCCGATGGCGTGCGGCATTGGGACGATGAAAACCGCCCGGCGTGAACATGCGCGCGTTGAAATCCTTGAACTGCTCGGGGTAGGTCTGCTCGATCGCATCGCGCACTTTCGAATAGTCGTTGACCCACGCGTCCCACGGCACTTTCGGATTCGGCGGCAGCGTGGCCTTGGCTATTTCGGCGACGATCTTCAATTCCGACAACAGGTGCTTGCTCATTGGCGTGTGCTTGCCGACCGAGCCATGGATGCAACTGGTGGAATCCTCGGTGCTGACCGCCTGCGGCTTGCCGTTCTGGATGTCCATGTCAATGCGGCCCAGGCACGGCAACAGATAGGCGACCTCGCCGCTGATCAGGTGCGAGCGGTTCAACTTTGTCGCGATCTGCACGGTCAGTTTCAAATTGCGCCACGCCTGCTCCACGCGCGGGCTGTCGGGAACCGCGCGCAGGAAATTCCCACCCAGCCCGATGAACGCGTGCACCGTGCCGTCCAGCACGCCGCGGCACACGTCCACGGTCTTTAGCCCTGCTTCGCGCGGCGGCTCGAAACCGTACTGCACGGCCAGGCGATCCAGCGGCACCAGTTTGGGATCGTCGGCGATCCCGACCGTGCGCTGGCCCTGCACGTTGGAATGGCCGCGCACCGGACACAGGCCCGCACCCGGCTTGCCGACGTTGCCGCGCAACAGCATCAGGTTGGCGACCATATGCAGGTTGTGCTCGCCGAGATGGTGCTGCGTCAGGCCCATGCCGTAGATGCCGATCGCCGCACTCGATTGCGCATAGACGCGCGCGGCTTCCTCCAGCGCGGCCCGTTTCAGGCCGGAAGCCGTCTCGATCGCATCCCACTCGTGCGAGCGCACGCAGGCCGCAAATTCCTCGAAGCCGTGTGTATGTTCTGCGATAAACACTTGATCCAGAACGCGCGGCTGGTTCCGTGGCACTGCCTCGTCATCCAGCGCGAATAGCGCCTTGCAGATGCCCATGATCGCCGCGATGTCGCCGCCGGCCTTGACCTGGTGGTATTGCGACGAGATCCGGGTCGCCTTGCCGCTCAGCATCTGCACCGGATTCTGCGGATTGATGAAACTCTCCAGCCCACGCTCGCGCAACGGGTTGAAGGTGATGATTGGCGCACCGCGCTGGCTGATCTTCTGCAGCGAGTGCAGCATGCGCGGGCTGTTCGAACCGACGTTCTGGCCGAAGAAGAATACGCAGTCGGTCTGGTCGAAGTCCTCCAGCGTCACCGTGCCGACCGGCGAGCCGACGCTTTTCTTCAGCGCGGTGCCGGTGGTCTCGTGGCACATGTTCGAGCTGTCGGGAAGGTTGTTGTGCCCGTACAGCCGCGCGAACAGCGCGTACATGTAGCTCGTTTCCAACGATGCGCGCCCGGAGGCGTAGAACACGGTGGCCTTCGGATCGAGCTGCTTGAGTTCCGCGCCGATCGCGGCGAACGCTTCGTTCCACGCGCAGGGCACGTATTTGTCGGACGCCGGATCGAAACGCATCGGGTGCGTCAGCCGCCCGATCTTCTCCAGCTCGTGGTCGGTCCAATCAAGCAGTTCGCCGATCGTGTGCTGCGCGAAGAACTCCGGCCCCACTTCACCGGCGCCGAGCTCCCACGCCGTGGCTTTGGCGCCGTTCTCGCAAAACTCGAACGGATGCGCGTCGGCAGGTTTCGCCCAGGCACAGGACACGCACATGAAACCGTCGGCCTTGTTCTGCCGCATCAGCTCGCGCGCGGTAGTGAGCGGCGCCTTCTCGCGCAGCAGGATGCTGCTGACCGACTTCAGCGAACCCCAGCCGCCGGCTGGACCCTTGTAGGGTTTGACGTAGGGCTTGCGCTTGGCCATGACCGCTCCTCGTCGCGATCAGGACAGTGTATGCCAATGCCGGCAGGATGGCGGAGAGAGTGGGATTGCTCGGCTCATCCCTGAGCCTCGCCCCTCGCTGGCGCTCGGGGCCAGCCTTCGGCTGTCCAAATTTGTTCCAGACAAATTTGTCGAACCAGTGGGCTCGTCCACACCACTCCTTCCACAGAAACGAAAAACGCCCCATGAAGGGGCGCTTTCGTTTCTGGCGGAGAGAGTGGGATTCGAACCCACGGTACGGCAAGCCGTACGCCGGATTTCAAGTCCGGTGCTTTAGACCACTCAGCCATCTCTCCTTATTCGCTTCATTCGCTTCGATCCCTTCTCCGGAGCGTTTTCCAGTCGGCATCCATGCCTCCTCCTCGACGCAAGCTGATCATGCCATTCAAGGCACGATCAAAGCGCTTGCGTCTCGACCACCCAGCCATCTCTCCGTATTCAATGTCGTCATCCCGGCCATGGATGGGCCGGGATCCAGTGCCATGGATGGAAGACACTGCCACTGGATCCCGGCCTGCGCAGGAATGACGATTCTACGTTACCCCCGCGCGACGGTCGCCCGCACGCAGGCTCCTGCAGATGCATCGTCACGCAATCCGCACCGCGTCGTCCATGTAGTGTTGCAGCGCTTCCGGCACGGTGATCGAGCCGTCGGCGTTCTGGTAGTTCTCCATCACCGCGATCAGGGTGCGGCCGACTGCCAGGCCGGAGCCGTTGAGCGTGTGCACCAGCTCGGGTTTGCCGGTCGCGGGATTGCGCCAGCGCGCCTGCATGCGGCGCGCCTGGAAGTCGGTGCAATTGGAGCACGAGGAGATCTCACGATAGGTGTTCTGGCTGGGCAGCCAGACTTCCAGGTCGTAGGTCTTCGCTGCCGCAAAACCCATGTCGCCGGTGCAGAGCTGCATCTTGCGGTACGGCAGCCCCAGCAGTTGCAGCACACGCTCCGCGTGGCCGGTGAGCTGCTCGAGCGCCTCGTACGATTTCGCCGGCTCGACGATCTGCACCAGCTCGACCTTCTCGAACTGGTGCTGGCGGATCATGCCCTTCACGTCCTTGCCGTAGGAACCGGCCTCCGCGCGGAAGCACGGGGTGTGCGCGGTCAGCCGCATCGGCAGCGCATCGGCTTCGACGATGGAATCGCGCACCAGGTTTGTCAGCGAGACCTCGGCTGTAGGAATCAGATAGCGGTCGATAGCGCCCGCGACAATTTCGCGTACCGCTCTCGCTCCTTCCCCAAAAATCATCTTCGTAAAGGCATTCGCGCCAGTCGTCTTCGGAAGATTTAACAGCCAAGCTTCGAATGCTGCCGTAGGGATTCCGCTTGCCAAAGGCAGGACTGTTTTGAACAAGTCCTCCTCGAACTTCGGCAACTGCCCGGTTCCCTGCATGGTTTCAGGATTCACCAGCAGCGGCACGTTGCATTCGGTGTAGCCGTGTTCGCGCGTGTGCAGGTCCAGCATGAATTGCGCGAGCGCGCGGTGCAGCCGCGCCAGTTCGCCCCGCAGCACGGTGAAGCGCGCACCGGACAGCTTCGCACCGGCCTCGCCGTCCAGCCAGCCGTGACGCGCGCCGAGCTCGACGTGATCCTTCACCGCGAAATCGAATTTGCGCGGCTCGCCCCAACGAGAGACTTCCACGTTGTCGTGCTCGTCCTTGCCGACCGGCACCGATTCGTGCGGCAGGTTGGGAATGCGCAGTGCGATATCGGACAACTTCGCCTGCACTTCGGCCAGCGCCGCTTCGTTGGCTTTCAACTTGTCGCCGATGCCGGCGACCTCCGCCATGATCGCGGACACGTCCTCGCCCTTGGCCTTGGCCTGCCCGATCGCTTTCGAGCGCGTGTTGCGCAGGTTCTGCAATTCCTGCGTTTCGGTCGCCACCTTCTTGCGATCGGACTCCAGCGCCTCGATGGCGGCGGTGTCGAGATCGAAGCCGCGCTTTTCCAGCCGCGCGGCGGTATCGGCAAGCTGCGCGCGCAGCAGAACCGGATCCAGCATGTTCGATCCTCGGCGAACTAAGGCAAGCGCGGATTATCGCGTCGGCCGACACATGCGCGCAAACGTGCCGGCGCGCTGCGCCGGCACGGCAGGAAATCGGAACGTCAAATCGCCGGCGCGAGCCTGGCGCGCCCTCGGCCCAGCCACCATGCCATCGCGATGCCGGCCAGCAGCCATCCGATGCCCTGGTCGAGCAGGTTGCCTAAAACATAGTCGGGTGGAAATTTGTACCAGGTCCACATCGGCACGATGTCGAGCAGCCAGCCGAAGACGCCAAACGCAAGCGCGCCCAGCACGCGCATCCCGAAGGACCAAGCGGTTGCGGCGAGCACGAATGCGACCAGCAGCGCCCCGAGCAGATTGGTGACGAACTGCTTGATCAACTCCGGCGCCATGTTCGCCGCCATGGTATTGGGCGGACTGACCACCACGAACAGCGCCGGATTCTTCTGCGCCCGCCCGCTCCATTCCTGCACGGCCGCCGCGTCCTTCATCTTCTCGGGCGCGAGGTAGGGCAACAGATAAATACCCGAAGCGGGCAAGCCGCTGGTTGCGGCCTGCAAGACCGTGTTCTCGTTCTGCGGCGCGCGAAAACCCATCACGCCGATCGGCAACAGCATGTGCGAAACGAACTGCCACAGGAAGATCACGATGGCGCCGAACAGCGCCGCGACGGCGATACGCATGGCACACCTCCCGGGTCGATGCCCGCGGCACGCTATGCCTGCGCGGAAGGTGCGTCAAGCTGCGATGCAGCGCGGCCTTTCAGCCGCCGCCACGGGCCTTCGCGCGCGCCGCGCGCAATGCATCCAGCTTTTGCCTGATCTTCGCCTCGATCCCGTTGTCGGTCGGCTGGTAGAACTCCGTGCCGGCCAGCGCATCGGGGAGGCATTGCTGGTCCAGCGCCACGCCGCCCTCCACGTCCGGGTCGTATTGATAGCCCTTGCCGTAACCGAGCCCCTTCATCAACTTGGTCGGCGCGTTGCGCAGGTGCATCGGCACTTCCAGCGTGCCGGTTTCACGCACGTTGGCGCGCGCCGAGCCGTAGGCGGCGTATGCGGCATTGCTCTTGGGCGCCATCGCCAAGTAAAGGACGGCTTCGGCCAGTGCGAGTTCGCCTTCGGGCGAGCCCAATCGTTCGTAGGTATCCCAGGCGTGCAAGGTCACCGTCCACGCGCGCGGATCGGCAAGACCGATGTCCTCGACGGCCATCCGCACCATGCGCCGCGCGAGATACAGTGGCTCGCAGCCGCCATCCAACATGCGGGTCAGCCAGTACAGCGCGGCATCCGGATCGGACGAGCGCACCGACTTGTGCAGCGCCGAGATCTGGTCGTAGAACTGCTCGCCGCCCTTGTCGAAACGGCGCGTGCGGTCGGCCACAACCTGTTGCAGGGCTCGTTCGTCGATGCGGCCACCGGTCGCGAGCTCGGAAGCGATCTCCAGGAAAGTCAGAGCGCGACGCACGTCGCCGTCGGCGGCTGTCGCCATCAGCGCGAGCGCTTCGTCATCCACTTGTAGGCGCAGCGAACCCAGTCCGCGTTCCCCGTCGGCCAACGCGCGCTTCAACGCGAGGACGATGTCGTCGGTGCCGATCGCGTCCATCACGTGCACGCGGCAGCGCGAGAGCAGCGCGGAGTTCAGTTCGAACGAGGGATTCTCCGTGGTCGCGCCGACGAATACGATCACGCCGCGCTCGATGTGCGGCAGGAAGGCGTCCTGCTGGGCCTTGTTGAAACGATGCACCTCGTCCACGAAGAGCACGCTGCGGCGTCCTTGCGCGAAATTCACCTCGGCTTCGGACAGCGCCGCGCGCACGTCCGCCAAGCCGGAGAGCACCGCCGAGATCGCGCGGAAATGCGCATCGGCATATTTCGCGACCAGCAATGCCAGCGTGGTCTTGCCGCAGCCGGGCGGACCCCACAGCACCATCGAGTGCACGCGTCCCGCTTCCAGTTCGCGCCGCAACGGCGTGCCGGGACCGGCCAGGCGGGACTGCCCGACGATCTCGTCCAGCGTGCGCGGCCGCATGCGCTCGGCCAGCGGTTTTAACGCATTGGGTTCCGGCAGCAGGTCGGCCGAAGAGGGATTCTTGCGGCGGGGCATCGAGGCATCATAGCCAAACGCCGCGCACGCCGGCGCCGGCGCACGATCGCGGGTCAGGCCGTTTCCGCCGCCACCGGATGCCTATGGCGGTAGATCGTGTAGGCGATCCCGACCAGCCCGGTCAAGATGGCGGGAAACAACAGACTGTATTCGCCGATGTATGGGAACAGCAACGCATCCGCGACGCCTCCGGCAAAGAACCCGAAGGTCAGCGCGATGTACAAGCGCACGCGGCGACCGTCCAGTGCGACACCGCGCAACCACTGCCCGAAAAACATGCCGAGGTCGGTATACAGGCCGGAAACGTGCGTGGTGCGGACCACCGCGCCGCTGTAGGTGCTGGCCATCGAATTCTGCAAACCGCACGCCGCCGCCAGCAGCCACAGGCCGCCCATATGTTCGCGCAACACCAGCGGCACGGCGAGGAACAACATCACCGATTCCACCGACAGCGCCACGCCGTAGCGTCTGCCCAGGCGCAGCGCGCTGTCGCGCACGATCAGGCCGCCGAGAGCCGCGCCGAGCAGGAAGGCCAGCGCGACACCGCCGAACTTCAGGCTCTCGCCCGCATCCGCGTTGGCCACGCCGATGCCCAGCAGGGTCGTGGTACCCGTCATGTGGGTCACCGCCTGATGGCGGAAGCTCAGGTAACCGCCCGCGTTGATCATGCCGCCGATGAAGGACAGCACGATGCCCCCCAGCAGGACCCAGCGCGGCAACTTGGCGATCACGACGCGCGCCGGCCCAGGCAGTCACTGCACGCCGGACGATCCGGCCTCGCCCACCACGTCCGTGCCGGCCGGCGGGAAGAAGGTGAAGGTGTCCGGCGTCAACTGCGGGTTGCGTTGCCAGTCGGAGAAGACGATTTCGGTGCGGTTGCCGAGGGTGTCCTCGAAAATCATCCGCCGCGGCGCGTTGCCGTCGAAGCCGATGTCGGCGTATTCGAACTGCGGATCCCTGCCGCGCGACTTCAGGCGCAACCATTCGAGTCCGTCGTGGTCGCCCTGCTCGCTGGCCCTGAAATCGTGATCGAGCTGGGAGAGATCGGTCAGCACGGTCAATGGGCTGTGCGCTTCCTGCGTGCCCTGGTCGCGCACCGTCACCTGTTCCAGTTCCGGATCGTAGATCCAGACCTTGCTGCCGTCGGCGACGATCACCTGTTTGTAGGGCCCCTGCGTATCCCAGCGGAATTGCCGCGGCGCCCGCAGCGCCAGCGTGCCGTGCGAAGTCTGGCCGCGGCTGCCGTTGGCATCGTAGACGGTCTGGCTGAAGTCGCCGCTGAGCGAACTCAGGTGGTGCGCGAAGGCGTCCAGTTGCGCGCGCGCCGTATCCGTCGCGTGTGCGATCCCGAGGACGAACCACGCGGTGAATGTTATCGCTGCGAGCAGGATGGACTTGCGCATGGCGGCCTCGGTCTGGTGAACCCGCGCATGATGCGCAGGAAAAATGAATGCGGCGTTATGCCCGTCCGCCGGGCGCGGGGGCTGCCAGCACCTCGCGATTGCCATTGTGCTGCGGCGGGCTGACGATGCCCTGGCTCTCCATCATCTCGATCAGGCGCGCGGCGCGGTTGTAGCCGATGCGCAGGTGCCGCTGCACGCCGGAGATCGAGGCGCGCCGCGTGGTGGTGACAAGGTGCACCGCCTTGTCGTACAGCTCGTCGAAATCGCCTTCGCCTTCCTCGGCGTCCTCCGGCAGGCCCGATTCGTTGATGACCTTGCCGTCGCCCAGCGACTGCACTTCCTCCAGCACGCCATTGATGTACTTGGGTTCGCCCTGCGCGCGCAGCCATTCGACCACCTTGTGCACCTCGTGGTCGTCGACGAAGGCGCCGTGCACGCGCTCTGGCGTCGCCGTGCCGGGCGGCAGGTACAGCATGTCGCCGTGTCCGAGAAGCGTCTCCGCGCCGGACTGATCGAGGATCGTGCGCGAGTCGATCTTGCTGGAGACTTGGAATGCGATGCGGGTGGGAATGTTCGCCTTGATCAGGCCGGTGATCACATCGACGGACGGTCGCTGCGTCGCCAGGATCAGATGCACTCCCGCCGCACGCGCCTTCTGCGCCAGCCGCGCGATCAGCTCCTCGACCTTCTTGCCGACGATCATCATCATGTCGGCGAATTCGTCGATGATCACCACCACGAACGGCAGCGGCTGCAGCGGCTGCGCGATGTCCATCGGCATGTCGGGATTGGGCTTGAACAGCGGATCGAGCAGCGGCTGGCCGGCTGCTTCCGCATCCTTCACCTTCTTGTTGAAGCCGGCGAGGTTGCGCACGCCCACCGCGGCCATCAACTTGTAGCGGCGCTCCATCTCGGCCACGCACCAGCGCAGCGCGTTGGCGGCCTCCTTCATGTCGGTGACGACCGGCGCCAGCAGGTGCGGGATCTTCTCGTACACCGAGAGTTCCAGCATCTTCGGGTCGATCATGATCGTGCGCACTTCCGCGGGCGACGCCTTGAACAGCAGCGACAGCACCATCGCGTTCAACGCGACCGACTTGCCCGAGCCGGTGGTGCCGGCCACCAGCAGGTGCGGCATCTTCTGCAGGTCCACCACGACCGGCCGTCCGCCGATGTCCTTGCCCAGCGCGAGCGAGAGCGGCGAGCGCGCATCGCCGTATTCTTTCGAACTGAAGATTTCCGACAGGTAAACCGTTTCGCGCGAGGCATTGGGGATTTCCAGGCCGATCACGTTCTTGCCGGGGATCACGTCCACCACGCGCACGCTGTACACGCTCAAACCGCGAGCGATGTCCTTGTCCAGCGATGAAATCTGGCTGCCGCGCACGCCGGCCGCGGGTTCCAGTTCGAAACGCGTGATCACCGGACCCGGATGCGCGCTGACGACCTGCGCATCGATGCGGAAATCCTTCAGCTTCATTTCGACCTGGCGCGACAACACTTCCAGTGTTTCTTCCGAATAGCCCTTGCCCTGCGGCGGCGCCTGGTCCAGCAGAGACAACGGAGGCAGTTCGCCTTCGGCCGAACCGCCGGCGAACATGGGAATCTGCGTTTCGCGCCTGGAGCGTTCGCTCTTGACTATCGGTGCGGGCGCCGGCTCGATCCTGATCGGCTCGCGTTTGGCCTGTTTGGCGAATTCGATCTTGCGCACTTCCTCGCGCTCGTTGCGCGCCGCGCGCGCGGCCAGCGCTTCCGGCGCACGTTTGAGCCTTCCGCTCAACCATGCCAGCGCCGCGAGCAAGCCGCGACCGATCGCATCCATCAACTTGAACCAGGACAAGCCCGTCGCGAGCGTCACCGCGATCAGGAACAGCGCCAGCAGGAACAACGTGGCGCCCAGCGCGGCGAAACCGCGCATCAATCCGCTGCCTACCAGTTGTCCGAGGATCCCGCCGCTGCCAGCGGGCAGGTCGTTCAATCCCGGGTCGTGCAGCCACGCCAGCCCGCAGCCGGCGACGAAGAAGGCGACGAAACCGATCAGGCGCAGCGTGGGTTCCAGCGCGCTGCGGTCGGCCGAGCGCCAGCCGCGCAGCACGCCTATCGACAGAACGCCGAGCAGGATCGGAAACGCGTAAGCGATGTCGCCGAACAGGTACAGCAGCAGGTCGGCAAGGTAGGCACCGACCGTGCCGCCGAAGTTGTGCACGCTGGAAGTTTCCGCCGTGTGCGACCAGCCCGGGTCGACCGGGTTGTGGCTGACGAGGCAGACCAGCAGGTACAACGCGACCGGCAGCAGCAGCAGCACCGCCGCCTCGCGCAGCACGCGGCGCGTGCGTTCGCCCTCGTCGCGAATGGTGGAAGAAGAAATGGTTTTGGCGCGCGCCACGTGTTGCGACCTCAACTTGTATTTCGTGGCGGACTATAGCGCTCGCGCGGCAATTCCGTGAGCCGTGAACCTACAGCTTGCCCGCTTGGCGTTTCACCAGTGGGGGTCCACGCTCCGTCACAGCTTCATCCCCTTGAGCACCGGGTGCACGATCTCGCCGTTGGCGATGTTGATGCCTTTTGCCAACGGCTGGTAGCTGCGCCATTCGCCGCCAGCAGCCAGCCGCAGCACGTACGGCAGCAACGCCGCGGAAATCGCCTGCGAGGAGGTCTGTGGCACCGCCCCGGGCATGTTGGTGACGCAGAAGTGTGTGACGCCGTCGACGACGTAGGTCGGATCGGCCCAAGTCGTCGGTTTGGAAGTCTCGAAGCAGCCGCCCTGGTCGATCGAGATGTCGACCATCACGCTGCCCTTCTCCATCGACTGCACCATGTTGCGGCTGACCACGTGCGGCGCCTTGGCCGACGGGATCAGCACCGCGCCGATCACCAGGTCCGCGCCCGCCACTTCCTGCGCGACCACCGAGTCGTAGGCGTACAGCGCGGTGACGTTGGCGCCGAGGTTCATCATCTGCGCGAGGCGATCCGGACGCTTGTCGAACACAACGACGTTCGCGCCCCCCGCCGCAGCCAGCGCCGCGGAATTGCCGCCCGCAGCGCCTGCGCCGAGCACCACGACCTTGCCGCGTTCGGTGGTCGGCATCCCGCCCAGTAGTTTTCCCTTGCCGCCTTCGGGCTGGTGCAGCAGGTGCGTCCCGACCTGCACGCCAATGCGCCCGGCGATCACCGACATCGGCGCGAGCAACGGCAGGTTGCCTTCCTCGTCTTCGACCGACTCGAATGCCACGCCGGTGAGACCGATATCGAGCAGGCGCCTGGTCAACTCAGGTTCCGGCGCCAGGTGCAGGTAACAGAACAACAGATGGTGCTTCTTCAGCAACGCGAGGTCGCCGGCGATCGGTTCCTTCACCTTGACGATCAGCTCGCCCTTCTCGTACAGCGCCGCTGCATCCGGCAGGATCCTGACGCCCACGCGCGAGAAATCCTCGTCCGAAAAACCGCTCTTGATTCCTGCGCCCGACTGCACGAACACTTCGTGGCCGTGCCGCACGAGGTCGGCGCAAGCGGCGGGAACGAGTGCGACGCGGCCTTCGAGCGTCTTGGTTTCGGAAGGGATGCCGATGCGCATGTGCGATTCCTCGGATAATGCGAAAATTGCGTGCTTGACGGCGCCCGCTCGCGCCACCATCTAGCGCATTGCACCAACGGTTCGGCCAAGCCACAAAGGCGGAAATTATACATGACTACCCCCAAGCACTCCCGCCTGCTGATCCTCGGTTCGGGGCCCGCCGGCTACACCGCCGCGGTCTACGCCGCGCGCGCCAACCTGAAACCGATGCTGATCACCGGACTCGCGCAGGGCGGGCAGCTGATGACCACCACCGACGTCGACAACTGGCCCGGCGACGATGCCGGCGTGCAGGGTCCGGACCTGATGGCGCGATTGCTGAAGCATGCCGAGCGTTTCGACACGGAGATAGTCTTCGACCACATCCACACCGCAGATCTCTCGCAGCGGCCCTTCCGGCTGAAGGGCGACAGCGGCGAATACAATTGCGACGCGCTGATCATCGCCACCGGCGCCGATGCCAAATACCTGGGCATCGATTCGGAAGAGAATTTCAAGGGCCGCGGCGTGTCGGCGTGCGCCACCTGCGACGGCTTCTTCTTCCGCGACCAGGACGTCGCGGTGATCGGCGGCGGCAACACGGCAGTCGAGGAAGCGCTTTATCTCGCCAACATCTGCCGCAAGGTCACGCTGGTGCACCGCCGCGACAAGTTGCGCGCGGAGAAGATTCTGCAGGACAAGCTGTTCGAGAAGGCGCGCGCGGGCAAGGTCGAGCTGGTGTGGAACCACACGGTCGACGAAGTGCTGGGCGACGATTCCGGCGTGACCGGCGTGCGCCTGGCGTCGACCGACGGCAAGGGCAAGAGCGACATCGCGGTGAACGGCATGTTCGTGGCTATCGGCCACACGCCCAACACCAGCATCTTCGAGGGCCAGCTCGACATGAGCAACGGTTACATCAAAATCAAGACCGGGCTGGAAGGCGGCGCGACGGCGACTTCGGTGCGCGGCGTGTTCGCCGCGGGCGACGTGGCCGACCAGGTCTATCGCCAGGCGGTGACTTCGGCCGGCTTCGGCTGCATGGCCGCGCTGGATGCGGAGAAGTTCCTGGATTCGGTGGGGTTGGCGGGCTAGCCCAGTGGCTCTCTGAGCCGTCTTCCCGCAAGCAAATGCAGGTGCAGATGGAACACCGTCTGCCCGCCATCCTCGTTGCAGTTGATCAGGCAGCGATAGCCTTTTTCGGCGAAGCCTTGCCGCTTCGCATACGCCGCAGCGGCCAGCAGCATCTTGCCCAGCAGTTCCGCGTCCTGCGGCCCGGCGTCGTTCAACGTCGCCAGCGATTTCTTCGGCACGAACAGCACGTGCACCGGCGCCTGCGGGGAGACGTCGCGGAACGCCAGGATGTCGTCGTCTTCGTAAACGATGTCGGCGGGGATTTCGCGGCGGACGATCTTGTCGAAAATCGTGTCGGCCATCGTTCACTCCAGGGTTTGCCGGCTGCCGAACGCGTGCGCCAGGGTACCGCGATCGACGTATTCCAGTTCGCCGCCCAGCGGCACGCCGTGCGCCAGCCGCGTGGCGCGCACGTTCGCCGCGCGCGCGAGCCCGGCCAGCCAGTGCGCCGTGGCCTCGCCCTCGACCGTCGGATTTGTGGCGATCACCATTTCGCGCACTTCGTCTTCCTGCAGGCGGCGCTGCAACAGGTCGCGGCCGAGTTCTTCCGGCCCCAATCCGTCCAGCGGCGACAGGCGCCCCATCAGCACGAAATAGCGGCCGCGGAAGCCGGTGGCCTGCTCGATCGCCAGCAGGTCGGCTGGCGTTTCCACCACGCACAGCGTGTACGCGTCGCGCGAAGTGCCGGCGCACAGGGAACAGATTTCCGATTCGCTGAAATTGCGGCAGCGCGTGCAATGGCCGATGCGCTGCACGGCCTGGTCCAGCACGCGCGACAGCCGCGCGCCGCCGTTGCGGTCGCGCTCCAGCAGATGGAACGCCATGCGCTGCGCGCTCTTGGCGCCCACGCCCGGCAGGCAACGCAGCGCGTCTATCAGCTCCCCGAGGAGATTGGAGCCATTACTCATCAGAATGGCAGTTTCATTCCCGGCGGCAGGTTCAATCCCTGCGCCACGCCCCCGAGCTTCTGCTGGCTCGCTTCGGCGACCTTGTTGACCGCGTCGTTGAACGCCGCGGCGATCATGTCTTCGGCCATCTCGGGATCGTCCGCCAGCAGCTTGCGGTCGATCTGCACGCGGCGCACTTCGTGGCGGCCCGTCATGGTGACGCTGACCATGCCGCCGCCGGCGTTGCCGGTGACTTCGAGCCTGGCGATCTCTTCCTGCGCGCGCTTCATCTCTTCCTGCATGCGCTGCGCCTGCTGCATCAATTGTCCGATCTGGGCTTTCATGTCTGTACTCGAATCCTCTGCGTCGTTCACGCACCGTCGCGACGCACGGGTCGCACGCTTTCCGGAATCACGCGCGCGCCGAGTTCGCGCTGCAGCGCCTGGTATGCCGGATCTTGCTCGATCGCGCGTTCGGCCGCCGCCTGTTCCGCCGAACGTTCGCGCGCCGCGCGTGCGGCCGGTGTTTCCGTTTCGGCTTCGGCCACGAAACGTATGCGGAGCGGCCTTCCCAGCGCCGCACTGAGCGCTTGCTGCAACAAACCGCCGCAGGAATCAACAAGCGTCTGGTGTGCGGGTTTCAACGCGAGCGTCAGCACCGAGCCTTCCAGTGATTTTGGTGCGACGTTGTGCGCCAGCTGGCCGATGGGCCCGCTGAGACTGGCACGAGCGATCCACTGCTCCCAGTCCGGCAAGCCATTGGCCTGCAACGGCAGCGGCTCGGGCTTTTCGGATTCGGGGACGGGCGGATCCGGCGAGGTCGCCGAATGCGGAGCGCGTTCGCTTCTGCCCGCCGGTTTCTGCGCGGTGCGCGGGGTCGCGCGCTCCTGTGGGGCCTGTTTCATCATCGGCGCAGCGGTCGTCGACTTGTTTTCGCCACCGCTGCGGAACGCCAGCATGCGCAGCAGCGTCATCTCGAAACCCGAACGCGGATCGGGTGCATAGGGCAGTTCCCGCCGTCCGTTCAACGCGAACTGGTACCAGAGCTGCACGTCTTCCGGATCGAGTTTCGAGGCGAGTGCGGCCAGCTGTTGGTCATCGACCCCGCCGCCCAATGAAAACTGCGGCACGAGCTGGCGCAACTGGATGCGGTGCAGCGAGCCCGCGAGCTGGTCGAGCACGGAACCGAAATCCGGCGCCAGCGCCGCAACGCGATCGGCTTCGGCCAGCAGCGCGTTGCCGTCGTTCGCCGCCAGCGCATCGAGCAACGAGCCGACTTCGCTCCCGGCGATCGTGCCGAGCATCGCCCGCACGTCGTTGGCACGCAGCTCGCCGCCTCCGTGCGCGATCGCCTGGTCGAGCAGCGACAGGCCGTCGCGCAGCGAACCGTCGGCGCCGCGAGCCAGTTCCGTGATCGCCACGTCCTCGAACTGCACGCCTTCGGAACCCAGGATCATACGCATCTGCCGCGCGATCTGCTCGGGCAGCAGGCGCTTCAGGGAAAATTTCAGGCAGCGCGACAGCACCGTCACCGGCAGCTTCTGCGGATCAGTGGTGGCGAGCAGGAACTTCACGTGCCCGGGTGGTTCTTCCAGCGTCTTCAGCAGCGCGTTGAAGGCGTTGCGCGACAGCATGTGCACCTCGTCGATCAGGTACACCTTGAAGCGCCCGCGCGAAGGCGCGTACTGCGCGTTCTCGATCACCTCGCGCACGTCGTCCACGCCGGTGTTGCTGGCCGCATCGATTTCGATCAGGTCCACGAAGCGGCCCGCATCCACCGCGGTGCACACCGCACATTCACCGCAAGGATTCGAGGACTGCCCGCGCTCGCAGTTCAGCGATTTAGCGAAGATGCGCGCGATGGTGGTCTTGCCCACGCCGCGCGTGCCGGTGAACAGATACGCATGGTGCATGCGTCCGGAATCCAGTGCGTGCGTGAGAGCGCGCACCACGTGTTCTTGGCCGACAAGTTCAGAGAAGACTTTCGGCCGCCACTTGCGGGCGAGGACTTGGTAGGACATTCGGATAATGTCTGGGCGATTGCGCATTGTGCCAAGGGCCCGCGCGCGGACCAAGCGAAATCGCGCGCCGAGCTTGTTCGGCACGTTTTGGCCCGCTATCCTGAGCGGCTCGCCACCCGCGGCCCAATTCATACGGAGAGGTGTCCGCGTGGTCGGGCGGCGCGCGCTGGCGGAATGCCTCGAATGGCATTCTGCGCGCGCGACGCGAGGAGGAGGCAGGATGCCGACTGGAAACGCGCCATGGAAGGTTGACTTCTTGACCGCAAGTTATGGAGAGGTGTCCGAGTGGTTGAAGGAGCACGCCTGGAAAGTGTGTAAGCGGCTTAAACCCGCTTCGCGGGTTCGAATCCCGCCCTCTCCGCCAGTTTGAATCGAGCAACAAAGTTATGGTGGCTCCGTTGGCGCCTCCGCGACGATAGATCGAAAACTCCGCCAGGGCCGGAAGGCAGCAACGGTATCGTTCGATTCGGGCGCCGGAGTCACGCTGGCGGAGCCGCCGCCTTATCGCACTTCCGGATGCAGCCATTCCGGCGCGCCTTCGACATAGTGTTCGCGCTTCCAGATCGGCACGCGCGCCTTGACTTCGTCGATCACGTAGCGGCACGCCGCGAAGGCGGCATCGCGATGCGCGGCGCCCACGCCCACCCAGACGGCGAGTTCGCCCAGCGACAGCTCGCCGACGCGGTGCACGCACAACGCACGCGAGATGTCGAAGCGGGCGTGCGCTTCCTCCATGATTTTCGCGCCTTCGGCTTCGGCGAGCGCCGCATAGGCTTCGTACGTGAGTGCGCGCACGCCGCGGCCTTCGTTATGGTCGCGAACGCGGCCTTCGAACGTCACCAGCGCGCCGACGCGGTCGCTTTCCAGCCCACGCAAGAGCTGTGCCGGTTCGATGCCCGAGCTGCTCAGCGAAAATGTTTTCATCCGCCACTCACCGGCGGCAGGAACGCGATTTCGTCTCCGTCCGCGAGCGCATGATCCCACGGCGAAAACACCCCGTTCACCGCCACGCGCAGGCGCTCCGTCGGCATTGCGAATCCATGCCTCGCGGCGGCCTCGGCATACAGCGCACGCGGATCGCGCGCATTGCTCGAAATGTCCTCTTGCGCGCAACCCGCCGCATCGCGCAGCGAGGCGAAATAGAGCAGCCTGTAGTTCATGTGCTGTAGTTCAGACACGCCCCTTGCCCCGCTTGTGTGCCGACAGGAGCTTGCCGCCGCGGACTTCGCGCCGGCCGCCGGATTTTTCCAGCAATCGCACTTCCGCGATCACGATTTCGTGCGACAGCGCCTTGCACATGTCGTAGACGGTGAGCGCGGCAACGCTGGCGCCGGTCAGTGCTTCCATCTCCACCCCGGTCTTGTGCGACACCGCGACTTCGCAGCGAATCGCCAGTTCGTTGTCGGAAACGAACCCCGCGGACAGCGCGCAACGCTCGATCATCAACGGATGGCAGAACGGGATCAGCTCGTGCGTGCGCTTGGCCGCCAGCGTACCCGCGATGATCGCGGTATCGATGACGGGTCCCTTCTTGGCGCGCATGCCGCCTTTGCGCAAGGCGTGCGCGACTTCGGGCGGAAAACGCACCAGCGCCTGCGCGATCGCGCCCCGCGCGGTTACGTCCTTGCCTCCGACGTCGACCATGCGCGGGTGGTTGGAAGCATCGAGATGGGAGAAGTCTCGGTTAGCTGGTGCCATTGGAAATCTCGCTGATTGATAGTCGCTGTTGCTAGGCTCGACGTCCATGTCTCGCCAAGCAACCCCGCCCTTCGCTCCTGCTACGGGCGTTCGTTGCCGCGCGACATGCCATTCAAGGCATGTCGCAGGCACGGCAACTCAACCCCCGATCCGGTACATCTCGACGTGCTCCAGCACTCCCGCGGTGCGCAGTTCCGCCCGCCGCTCGCTGTAGCGATCGCCGCGCAGGCTCCAGATGCCGGCGATCCGCGCACGCAGCGCGTCATCGGACTCGTCCGCGCGCAGCGGTCCGCGCAGATCGCGGCCCGAGCGCGCGAACAGGCAGGTATACAGCTCGCCGTCAGCCGACAGCCGCGCGCGCGTGCAATTGCCGCAGAAGGGGGCGCTGACCGATTCCACGAAACCGATCTCGCCTGCGCCGTCGGCGTAACGCCAGCGGCTGGCCGTTTCGGATGCGGCGTTGCGCGGCAAAGGTTCCAGCGGCCAGCGCGCGTGGATGCGCGCGCGCAGCTCCGCTCCCGGCACGACGCGTTCGGCGCGCCAGCCGTTCAAGGTGCCTACGTCCATGTACTCGATGAAACGCAGCACATGCGGCGTCCCACGGAAACGCTCGGCGAGCGCCGGCACGCCTTCCTCATTGACGCCGCGCAGGATCACGCAATTGATCTTCAGCGCGCCGAAGCCCGCATTTTCCGCGGCTTCGATCGCCGCGAGCGCCTGTTCGACCCCGCCCCGACCTCCCGCCATGCGCCGGTATGTCTCCGCATCCAGGCTGTCCAGGCTCAACGTGATGCGATGCAGCCCGGCATCGCGCAGCGCGTGCGCGAAACGCGGCAGCAATACGCCATTGGTGGTGAGCGCGAGATCCTCGACCCCGTCGATGCGCGCCAGCCTGGCAACCAGTTCCGGCAAATCTCGGCGCAGCAGCGGCTCGCCGCCGGTGATGCGCAGCTTGCGCACGCCCAGCGACACGAAAATGCGCGCGAGCCGCATGATTTCGTCGTACGACAGGCGCTCGCGCGCACGCAGGAAAGCATGATCATGCCCGTACTGTTCTTCTGGCATGCAATATGGGCAGCGGAAATTGCAGCGATCGATCACCGAAATGCGCAGGTCGCGCAACGCGCGCCCCAGCGCATCCGCGGGCGCCGCAACGGCCCTGATCGTCAGCGGGATCGGCGCGGTCATCGCGGGCTAGCCTGCCTTCTCGTGCTCGGGATCCGGTGCGTGCAGCGGATAGCGCATCCCCGGTTCCGCGACGCGATAGCCACGGCGCATCAGCTCGCGGCCCTCGTCGGCATTGGCGTAGTGGTACAGCAACAGGCGCGCGCGCAGCGCTTTCGGATATTCGCGTTCCAGGTCCTCCAGGCCGGTGTGCGATGGATTGCCGTGGAGCGTGCAATCGTGCGCCACCAGCGTGTTGCCATGCGCGTAGTGCTCGAGCATTTCCGGAATCGGCCGGGTGTCGCCCGTCCAGGCGAAAGCACCGCGCAACGCGATCCCGAACGAAGTGTTCGGCGCGTGGTGGCGCGTGGGAAAGACGTCGAACCAGAGTCCTTCATGCCAGAACCCGCGTGAGAGCGCGACCAGGTGAAACGCATCCCAGAAATTGACGCCACCTTCCGCGACCGCGTTGGGATAATCGGCCACGCGCGCCTGCAGCAGCGGCACCAGCGCGGCGTGCGTGTAGAGTTTTACCTTGCCGCGCAAGTCCGTGTCGAACCATGCGCGGTAGAACAGACGCTCGAGGCCGGCCACGTGATCCATGTGCGTATGCGTGATGTACACCGCATGCGGCATGCCGCCGCAGGCTTCGCAGTAGCGCGTCAGGGTTTCCGGCCCGCAGTCGATCAGCAGCAGCGGCTTGCCATCGCGCTCGAGCACCGCGCCGGAAGAACCCAGCTCGACGGCCTGCGCCGCACCGGTGCCCAATACGTGCAAGGCATAGCTCATGACGATGTCGCCGATTCGTAGGCGCGCATCAGGGGCGTCCAGATGTCGCGATCCAGGCGCGCCTCGTCGTGATCGCACGCGCCCAGTTTCAGCAGCGAACGCCGAAGGCGCCGCAGGTTGCCGAGCTGCCAGTCACCGCGATTCCTGCGGATCCGCCCGCGATCGAAATCCACCAGCCAAAGGCCTTCCGCCGCGACCAGCACGTTGTGGGCGTTGAGATCGGCGTGATCCACGTGTGCGGCATGGAAACCCGCGATCAACGCGCCGACGCGCGCCGCAAGCTTCGCATCGAGTCGTCCGGAATGCAGGCACTCCGCCAGCGTGCGGGTGTGCTGGATGCGGCGTGTGATCAGGTCGGCCGTGTAGTGCACGCCGCCGCGCAAGTAGCGCGCGGCCACGGGCTCGGGGACCGGCAATTCGAGCGCGCGCAGCTCGGCCAGCAGGCGGAATTCGGCGAAACCGCGCGTGCGCTCCCGGCCGTTCCACATGTAGCGGTCGCCGAGGATCGGCGCGACCATCCCGCCGCGGTGGTAATGCCGCAGCGCGCACTGGCCGGCCGGCGTGTCGATGAACACCACGCTGCCGCGTCCGCCGCGCGCGCGATCGGCCAGCTTGCCCGTCGCATGCCAATGATCGGGATCGAACCAGTTATCTTCCGGTTGGACGCCGAGCCCGGCGTCGAACAGAATCGCGCCCGTCCCCGCCGCATGGATGCGGGTATCCGCCATTGCCTGCCGCAAGGCCGCGGGAGGCCGGGTATCGCTCGTGATCACCACGCAAGTCTAGCCGCATGCCTTCGAAACCGCTGCAATCGCTCTGCCTGCTGCGCACGTCCGCCCTCGGCGACGTCACCCACCTGGTGCCACTGGTGCGCACGCTGCAATCCGCATGGCCGCAGGCGCGGCTGACGTGGCTGGTCGGAAAACTGGAACACCGGCTTGTCGGCGACATCGAAGGGGTGGAGTTCGTCGTCTTCGACAAGGCGGCCGGCTGGCGCGGCTATCTCGACGTGCGACGCGCGCTGTCCGATCGCCGCTTCGATGCGCTGCTGCACATGCAGGTGGCGCTGCGCGCCAACCTGCTGAGCCTTTGCGTCCGTGCGGAGCGCCGGATCGGTTACGACGCGGCGCGCTCGAAGGATCTGCATGGATTCTTCGTCAATGAGCGGATCCCCGCGCGCAGCGGCGAACACGTGCTGGATGCGATCGGCAGCTTTGCGGAACCGCTGGGGTTGGAACAGACCGGGGTGCGCTGGAATATTCCGATTCCCAACGAGGCGCACGAGTGGGCCGCGCGCCAATGGCGCGACGACGAACGCGCGCTGATCATTTCGGCCTGCTCCAGCCACGCGCTGCGCAACTGGCGTGCCGAGCGTTACGCGGCCGTTGCCGATCACGCGGTGCGCGCACTGGGTTTGCGCGTCGTCCTGTGCGGCGGACCCGGCGCTGCCGAACGCGCGATGGGCAACGCGATCATTCGAGGCATGCAGGCGCAGCCGCTCGATCTGATCGGACGCGACACGCTGAAACGCGCGCTCGCGTTGTATCAGCGCTCGTTTGCCGTGCTCACGCCTGACGCCGGACCGATGCACATGGCCAATGCCGTCGGCACGAAGGTCATCGGTTTGCATGCGGCCAGCAACCCGGCGCGCTCCGGGCCGTATTCTGATCGGCGCTGGTGCGTGGATCGCTACGATGCGGCCGCGCGCAAGTTCCTGCACAAGGGCGCAGCGGAAATTCCCTGGGGCACCAAGATCGAATATCCGGGCGTGATGGACCTGATCGAAGTGGACGATGCCATCGAACGGCTGGAAGCCCTTCTGCGTTTTCAGGACGCGCCGTAGTCCTGGTAGGACTTTTCCTCGACCAGGCGCGAGCCCAGTTTCTCGTTGATCGCGCGCTTCACGGCTGCGCGCCGGTCGTTGGTGATGTACACCGCGCGCGCCAGTTCGATGAAACGCGCATCGAAGACCTGCGCCCTTTCCTTCAGCCGGATCTCATCCTCGATTTCCCATAGCGCTTCGTTGATGCGCTTCAGTTCCGCCCGCTCGTCGGAGATGTCCGTTGCCGATGCCCCATCGGCAGCCCAGGTCGCGCCCAGCAACTCCAGCTCCTCGCGCACGTTCGCGAGCTTGCCCGGATCGGTCATCCGTTCGGACTTGATCTCGAGGATGGTGAGCTTGTCGACCAGCTCGCCATGGGAAACGGGGACCGAGATCAGGCTCATCGTCGTCTTCAAGGGATCGGAACGAGGAGCTTAGCAGCAGGCGGATCGACGAGGTTGCCAGTCCGCTCGCGCCGCCCGTATCATTTACGGCTGCCCGGAGAGGTGGCAGAGTGGTCGAATGCGCCGGATTCGAAATCCGGTTTACGGTTTTACCGTAACGTGGGTTCGAATCCCACCCTCTCCGCCAGAAATGAAGAAGGGCCTCCGGCCCTTCGCCATTTTTGGACAGAGTGGTGGTGTGGACGATTTCACCAGGTTCGACAAATTTGTCTGGAACAAATTTGGACAGCCGCAGGCTGGCCCGAGCGGAAGCGAGGGCGAGGCTCATGGACGAGCCGAGCAATCCCACCCTCTCCGCCACCGCCGCTTGCGAACCGTCCGTGCTAATTTTCTGCCGACGGCGCGCAATCGCCGCAAGCCGGATCGCCCCATGATCGAATTCGGACACGCCACCCACGTCGGCCTGCGCCGCACGCACAACGAGGACACCTACTGGGCCGACGGTGCACTGGGCCTGTGGCTGGTGGCCGACGGCATGGGCGGCCACGAACACGGCGAAGTGGCGAGTGCCGTGGCACGCGATGCGCTGGTGCGCGAGGTGGGTGCCGGAAGCGATCTGGCCGAAGCGGTGCGCCGCGCGGACGAGGCCATCATCGCGCTGTCGCACCGGCGCAGCGAGTCGCTGCCGATGGGCACGACCATCGCCGCCTTGCGCGTGCGGGATCGGGATTACGAGGTGACCTGGGTCGGCGACAGCCGCGTGTACCTTTGGCAGGACGGCGCACTGCGGCAACTGTCTCAGGATCACTCCTACGTGCAGGAGCTGGTGGCGCAGGGCGCGATCAGCGCCGAGCAGGCGCGCAACCACCCGCATCGCAACATGGTTACGCAGGCGTTGGGCATCACTTCGCCGCAGGAACTGCACGTCGAAACGCGCCAGGGCACCCTGGAAACGGGCATGCAATTCCTGCTGTGCAGCGACGGCCTGACCGAGGAAGTCGAGGACGAAGCGATCGCACGAATCCTGGCGCACCAGGATTTGGCCGCGCAGGAATGCGTCGAGCACCTGGTGCTGGCCGCGCTGGACGGCGGCGGCAGCGACAACATCACCGTGTTGCTGGTGAGGGTGCGCTAACAGGCGGCTTCGATCACCGGCTCGGCCTCGAGCTTCCGCCACAAGCTGCCGTTGGCGCTGGCGCGATCGAGCGCGTCCAGACGCGCGGCGTGCGCCGTTTGCGCCTGCACGCTCGCCCGCAGCACGACAGTCTTGGCGATCGCGATGGAGCCGATGTCCGGCGTAGCCGCGGCCGGGGTGTCCATGGCAAAGCTCAACGCACTCTGCCCCGCGGTCATCGCCAGCCATACTTCGGCGAGCAGGCGCGCGTCCAGCAGCGCGCCGTGCAGCTCACGATGGGTGTTGTCGACGCCCAAGCGCTTGCACAGCGCATCCAGCGTGTTTTTCTGGCCCGGATATTTCTCCCGCGCCATCGCCAGCGTGTCGATCACGCGAGCATGGTCGGCGACACAGCCGTGCCGCGCGCCAGCCAGTGCGAGTTCCGCGTCGAGAAAGCCGACGTCGAACGCCGCGTTGTGGATCAGCAGTTCGGCGCCACGGATGAATTCCAGCCACTCCTCCGCGATCTCGGCGAAGCGCGGCTTGTCGGCGAGGAATTCGTCGGAGATGCCGTGTACGGCCAGCGCGCCGGCTTCGCTGGCGCGATCGGGATTGAGATAGCGATGAAAAGTGCGGCCGGAGGGACGGCGCTCGACCAGTTCCACGCAACCGATCTCGATGATGCGATGTCCTCGGCCGGCTTCCAGGCCCGTGGTTTCGGTATCGAGCACGATCTGGCGGGTCAAGGCGCTTGTTCCTCCCGGAATCGCCTGGCCTGCTCACCCGCCACGCGATCCACGATTTCGTTTTCCACGTGCCCGGAATGCCCGCGCACCCAGCGCCAGCTTATCTCATGCCGCGCCGCCGCCGCCGCCAGCCGCTCCCACAGATCCTGGTTCTTCACCGGCTTCTTGCCCGCGGTACGCCAGCCATTGGCGCGCCAGCGCGGCAACCATTCTTCGATGCCCTGCCGCAGGTATTGCGAATCGGTGCTCAATTCGATTTTGCAGGCGCGATTCAATGCCTCGAGGGCCGCAATCGCCGCATACAACTCCATGCGGTTGTTGGTGGTCGCAGCCTCTCCCCCCGCCAGCAATTTCTCGTGCACGCCGTGGCGCAGCAAGGCCGCCCAGCCACCCGGACCGGGATTTCCCAGGCAGGCGCCATCCGTAAAAACTTCCGTTCGCGTCGCGCTCACGAGCGGAGCCTGTGCGCACCGGGCATCGAAGGCTCGCGCTCGGAAACGCCGCGTGTTCTTCGGTGTTGCATGCGTTGCATGATCAAGGCTTCGTCGCGCTTGCGCGCGGACAGCAGCCAAGCATCTCCGAAAGCACGCTCCAGCCAGCGCGGCATGGTGCGCGGGCTCGGCCACGCTGCTCCGCAGCGCAGCGGCTCGCCCACCGACAATCCGGCTTGACGCAACAAGCTCCGCCAGCGCCGTGGCGCGACGGCGTGCAGGGAAATTTCTCCCCGCCTTCGGCGCGCCGCCCACCATGGCCGCCACGCGGAAACCGGATGACATTCGACCACTAGCAGCACGCCGTGCGGCGCGAGCACGCGCGCGGCCTCTCCCGCCAAGGTTCGCGGCGGCACTCCCGCGCCCGCAAGATGCCGGATCAGCACAGCACCGAAACTGTTGTCGCAGAATGGAAGCGCTACCGGATCCGCGCGCAACGGCCCTTCGAAATCGAGATGCGCACCCAGGTTCAGCACTGTCCAGCGTCCCAGGCCCGCGGTCTGCGGTGCGGGCTCGCCGATCGCATCCAGCAACAAGGCGTGCGTACCGGCGGTGCGCGCCAGCCATGACGAGCATTCGGCGGCGATGCGAGTCGCCAGTGCAGCGAGGACGGGATCGCGCGACAAGTTGGATTCGGCGTGCGGCATCGATGTTGGCGGGCGATGATCGGACAACGGGATTCGAGTGTGACGTTGGTCCCACGACGGCATATTGTGGACGATCGGTGGGCCGGACGTTAACAGGTTGCTAACCCCGCCCCCAAGGCCGACTGTTACAGTCGCCGCTTCGCAAGCCCAGGGCCACGCATGCTTTCGCTGACCCCCCTGCCCGCGTTGGCCGACAATTACATCTGGATGCTGGCCGATGCAGAGGGCGGTACGGCCATCGTCGTCGATCCAGGTGAAGCCGCTCCGGTACTGGATGCACTGGAGGCGCGTCGGCTGGAACTCGGCGCGATCCTGCTGACCCATCATCACCCCGATCACATCGGCGGCACCGCGACGCTGCTGGAACGCGCGCCGCAAGCACTCGTCTATGCACCGTTCGATGATCGCATCGCATTCGCGCACCAGCGCGTGGGCGAAGGCGATCGCGTGGAAATCGATGCGCCGCGCGCGCGCTTCGAGGTGCTGGAAGTTCCCGGCCACACCCGTACGCACATCGCCTATTTCGGTGAAGGCGTGCTGTTTTGCGGAGATACGCTTTTCAGCCTGGGTTGCGGGCGGCTGTTCGAAGGAACGCCCGCGCAGATGCTGTCCTCCCTGGACCGGCTGGCCGCGTTGCCTGAAAGCACACGGGTCTGCTGCGGCCACGAGTACACCCTCGCCAACGCGGCGTTCGCGCGGCAAGTCGAACCGCAGAACGATGCGCTGCACGCGCGCGCCGAACAGGCCCGTGCATTGCGCGAAGCCGGCCGGCCGACGTTGCCGTCTTCCATCGCCGATGAGCGCGCCGCCAATCCCTTTTTAAGGGTGGATGTCCTGCGGGTGGATGTCCTGCCCGAAGAACAGCCGCTGTTGAAAGCCGCTTCGCTGGGCGACCGCGTCGCGCGCTTCGCCGCGCTGCGCGCCGCCAAGGACAACTTCCGCGCATGAAGGCGCCGCGATACGCCTTCCTCGTCGTCGCGCTGGCGCTGCTCGACGCCTGCGCGACGCAAGCCCCGCACCCGCAGCCTCCTTCGGCCTCCGTGGCCATAGCCGCTCCCGCCGTCCCGGCCCCGGTGACGCTGCCCCTGCCTGTTGCCGTGCCTCAACCGAATCTCTGGAACCGCCTGCGCAAGGATTTCGTGCTGGACGATTGCGGCAATCCGCGCGCGCAGGCCTGGGCAAAACGCTTTACCCGGAATCCACGGCTGTTTGCGGCGCAGTTGCAGCAGGCGCTGCCTTTGATCGCATGGGTGCAGGATGCCGCCGACCGCGCCGGCGTGGCTGGTGAGCTGGTGCTGCTGCCGATGGTGGAGAGCAGTTACAACCCTGCGGAACCGGGCCGGAGTGGCGATCCCGCCGGCATGTGGCAGATCATGCCGCGTACCGCGCACGCGATGGGGCTGGAGGTCGGCCACGGCTACGATGGCCGGCTCGATCCGGCTGCATCCACCGAGGCCGTGATGGGCATGCTGAAGGGTTACCACGACGAGTTGCAAGACTGGCGACTGGTGGACATGGCCTTCAACGCCGGCGAGTACAAGATGCTCGGGGTGCTGGATGGCCGCGAACACTCATCGGTGGACAAACCGCTGCGCCTGCCGGTAAGCGCCACAACCCGCGACCACCTGGCCAAGCTGATGGCGATGGCCTGCATCGTGCGCGATCCCGCGCAGTTCGAGGTGGACCTTCCGCGTGCCGAAGGCGGCTACGAGTTGACGCTGGTGCCGCTGCCGCAAGCGGTCGATTTGGCCAGTGCCGCGCGCGCCGCCGGGATTCTGCCGGCGCAGCTGCGCACGCTCAACCCCGGTTATCGCGGCAAGCGCATGCCGGAAGATGCACCGCATCACCTGCTGTTGCCACAGGAGAGCGCGCAGCGCCTGAGTGCCGCGCTCGATACCCAAGGCATCGCGGCGCTCGTCGCCGACCCCGGCACGAAGAAATCGACCACGCCAACCCCGGCGACGCTGGCTTCGGCCGGCAAGCACCGTGGCGCATCGCGTCATCGCGTCGAACGCGGCGAGTCGTTGTGGAGCATCGCGCGGCACTACAGGATAGATCCGGCCAAACTGCGTTCCTGGAATGCCTTGGCCAGCGACAATCTCCGGCCGGGGCAATCGCTGCTGCTGTCCGCGCCGGACTGATCGGGCCGCCCTCCTGGCTTACAATCCGCCGCTTGCGCAGCGACGATGGCTGCGCCCGATCCCACTGGAGAGAACGAGATGGGCTTCCTGCACGGCAAGCGCGCGCTGATCACCGGCATCCTCAGCAACCGCTCGATCGCCTGGGGCATCGCCAACGCGATGCACCGCGAAGGGGCGCAACTGGCTTTCACCTACGTCGACGAAAAACTCAAAGCGCGCGTGGAGGAAGCAGCCACCGCGTTCGGCTCGAACATCGTGCTGCCGTGCGACGTTTCGCGCGATGCGGACATCGAAACGATGTTCGAATCGCTCGGCAAGCATTGGGACGGACTGGATATCCTGGTGCATTCGATCGGCTTTGCCCCGCGCGAGGCGCTCGTGGGCGAATTCCTGCAAGGACTGACCCGCGAAAGCTTCCGGATCGCGCATGACGTTTCGGCGTATTCGTTGCCGGCATTGGCGAAAGCGGCGCGGCCTTTGATGAAAGGGCGGGCCGGCGCCATCCTGACCCTCACCTATCTCGGCGCCGAACGCGCACTCGCGAGCTACAACGTAATGGGCCTGGCCAAGGCCAGCCTCGAGGCGAGCGTGCGCTATCTCGCCTACAACCTGGGGCCGGAAGGAACGCGCGTGAACGCGATCTCGGCCGGACCGATCAGGACGCTGGCGGCATCGGGCGTGGCCGGACTGCGCAAGATGATGGAACACGTCGAGCATGCCGCGCCCTTGCGGCGCAATGTGACCATCGACGAGGTCGGCAACGCCGCCGCGTTCCTGTGTTCGGATCTCGCCTCCGGCATTACCGGCGAAGTGACCTACGTCGACGCCGGTTACAACATCGTCGGGATGGCCGGCCTGGAAATGGAATGAATCCGGTCGTCGCTCCGAGGCGTCGTTGCCCCCAAACGACGAGCCTAAGCTATTGCAACCGATCGTTCGCGATCTCGATCTTGGCGTGCGCGCGCAGTGCGGCCAGCAGCCCGTCGATTTCCTGAGCGCCGAATACCTGGGCCATCTGACCACGCAGGATGTCGCGCTGCGGTTTGGGCAACGTCGACAAATCGCCGTCATGCACCGCGTCCAGGATTATCAGCGCATAGCGGCCCTTCGACAGCGGCGCCAACGCTTGCGTGGTCTTGCCCGATGCCGGGCGTGGCATGCGGAACACGGCATCCAGCAATTGCGGATCGAATGCGCTGGAATCACGCGCCACAGCGGTCGCCGGTTTGATCTCCTGCCCGGCAGACTTGGCGGCCGATTCCAGACCCCCGCCCTTCTGCAGCTGTGCGTACAGCGCATCGGCCCGGTTTTTAGCCGCCTGGTCGGCGCGCGCCTGGAGGATGTCCGCGCGCACCGCGTCGCGCACCTGATCCAGAGGCTTGGCTTTTGACGGTTCGTGATCGGCGACGTGGATCACCACGATGTGGTCCGTGCCCAGGTCGATCGGATCGGAACTGTTGCCCTGCGCCAGAACCTGGTCGGAGAACGCGGCCCTGGCCACGACCGGGTTGGCGGCAACACCGGATGATGCGCCGCTGCGCGGGAACAGCGGCGTGGTCTGTACGGTCAGGCCCAGTGCCTTTGCCGCGGGTTCCAGGGAACCGGGATCCTGGTAGACAAGATCGGTGAGCTTGCCTGCGACGTCGCTGTAACGGCTTTCGCGGTCGCTCTTCTGCGCCTCGGCCGTGAGCTGGTCGCGCACCTGTTCGAAAGATTGGACCTGGCCGCCGCGAACGTTCTTAAGGTCGATGATGTGGTAGCCCTCGGGTGACAACACCGGGTCGGAAACCTCTCCCTTCTTCATCGCGAACAACGCGCCCTCGAAAGCCGGGTCGGTATCGCCTTTCGACAGCCAGCCCAGGTCGCCACCCTGGTTCTTCGAACCCAGGTCGTCCGAATACTGTTTCGCAAGTTGCGCGAAGTCCGCCCCGGATGCCTTCGCAAGCTTGTCCACTTGCTGCGCCTTTGCCAGCGCGGCCTTCTGCTGTGCGGGCGTTGCGTTCTTCGGCACGGATATCAGGATATGCGCGGCCTCGCGTTGCTCGGGCGCGCCGAACTTCGACTTCTCCTTTTCATAGCGCGCCTTCAGGTCCGCATCGTCGAGCGGTGCGATCTTCATGTCCGCCGCATTGACCTCGATGTAGTGCAGCGATACCTGCTCGGGCGTCATGAATTGCTTGAGATGCGACTTGTACCAGGCGGCGATGTCGGCATCGCTGACATTGCTGTCGGCTGGCGGCGGCAGCGGCAGCTCGACGTAATGGAAATCGCGCGCCTGCATGCGCAATTTCAGGTAGGAATCCACGTCCGCACCGGTGGCAAAGGCGGTATTGACGATCGGCTGCGGCAACTGGCTGGCAGCGAGGCTGGAGCGGATGCTGTCCTGGTACTGCTGCGGCGACTGGCCGCTGGCGGACAGCATCGCAAGATACGCATCCGGACTGAAATGACCGTCGACCTGGAATTGCGGCACCTGCTCGATCTGCGCGCGCACCGCAGAATCGGGCACCACGACGCCGAGTTTGTCGTTGAGGTTCAGGAGGAGCTGCTGGTTGATCAGCCGGTCCAACGCCGCGCGTTTGACTTCGGGTTTTTCGAAGTCCGACGCATCCATCGTGTTGCCGGGCTGCGCCAGTTGCTGCTGGCGGTACTGGTTGAAGCTGTTCTGGAAATCCTGCTGCGAGATTTCGTGGCCATCGACCTTGGCGACCCAGGTTTCGTTGCGCGCGACGAAATAGGATTCGATGCCGAAGAACGAGAACACGAACACGAGGAGGCCGAAGATGATCTTCGCCGGCCAGCCGCCGAGCTTTTCGCGGATTTGTTGCAGCATGGGGATCGGATCACCGCCAGGACAAGCCGGCGATTATAAGGCAAGTGCCGGAGTCGGCAGCCATTAGCTGCTCCCTCGAAGCGTGCCTTTATTGACAAGTGCAGCCACGGACGGCTGCTTTTGGACTGTTCGAAGCCGGAGAGCTGCGCTCACTTTGAACCAAAGCCGAAGGAGCGACCAGGGATGATCGCATGGTTGGTGGGTGCTGAGGGGATCGAACCCCCGACCCTCTCCGTGTAAAGGAGACGCTCTACCGCTGAGCTAAGCACCCACGGGCCCCAAAAATACCACGGCCGATGCTCACGCATCGGCCGTGGGGGGAACACTCGCCGCGCGGCCGAAACCGCGCGCTCACCAGTTCAATTCAGGGCGTCCTTCAGCGCCTTGCCGGCCTTGAACGCCGGAACCTTCGACGCCTTGATCTTGATGTTCTCGCCGGTGCGCGGGTTGCGCCCGGTGCGGGCGGAGCGCTTGCGCACGACGAAGGTGCCGAAACCGACCAGCGACACGTCGTCGCCCTTCTTCAGCGCCTTGCGGATGATTTCGGTGGTGGCATCGAGCGCGCGACCGGCGTCTGCCTTGGAAAGATTGGCGTTGTCGGCGATGGCGGAGATCAGCTCAGCTTTGTTCATGGAGATTCCCTCATTGAAGGTTCGTGCGGCCCGCGGATTGTTCGGTCAGGTTTCAAAAGGAGCGCATCCTGGTACACCGGCGTCGGGCCCCCATCGGGATGCGCTGCGCTCCCCGTGACGCGCGAAACGTGTAACGCGCGCAGCACGGCCGGGCCTTTATACCAGTGCCCTTATGCCCGCGCAATAAAGGCGGGATGCGGATTTCAGCGATTCGCGCGACTCGCGCATGCGGGCCGGCACGTGCTAGCACGGGACGTGCCGATGCTCGGCGTGCGCGCGAAATCTTCCACCGAACGAAACACGGGCCGCATGATGTGCGTGCAAGCAGTTGTCGCAGCATCGATCGTGCAATGCCTTTGTTAAAGAGTGCGGACATGGATGTCCGCTTTTAGTCTTTCCGGATACTGGCAGGGACACACGACGGAGCGCTCCCGAAGGAGCGATCAGGGAAGATCGCACAAACTAGTGCGGTCGAGCGGGCGCGTTGTCCTCGCTGCCGTCCTGCGCCCCTTCTCGCACCACTTCTTCGGCGGCAGCGGTACGCGGCTCGTCTTTCGCCTGCGCGATCGGCAGTGGACGCTCCAGCGCGAGGTCCAGCACCTGGTCGATCCAACGCACCGGTTTGATCTTCAGAGCGCCGGTGATGTTCTGTGGTATCTCGGCCAGATCCTTCTCGTTTTCTTCCGGGATGATCACCGTCGTGATGCCGCCGCGGTGCGCGGCCAGCAGCTTTTCCTTCAGCCCGCCGATCGGCAACACGCGCCCACGCAACGTGATCTCGCCCGTCATCGCGACATCCGAGCGCACGGGTATCCTGCTCAACGCCGACACCAGCGCCGTGCACATCGCGATGCCCGCGCTGGGTCCGTCCTTGGGCGTGGCACCTTCGGGCACGTGCACGTGGATGTCGTGCTTGTCATGGAATTCCGGATCGATGCCCAGCCGCTCGCTGCGCGCGCGCACCACCGATTGCGCGGCGTGGATCGATTCCTTCATCACGTCGCCCAACTGGCCGGTGAGGATCAGCTTGCCCTTGCCCGGCACGACGGTGGCCTCGATGCTCAGCAGGTCGCCGCCGCTCTGGGTCCAGGCCAGGCCGGTCACCAACCCGACTTCGTTCTGTTCCTCTGCGCGACCGAAGTTGTGTCGGCGTACACCAAGGTATTTGTCGAGGTTGTCCGCATCGACCTTGATGCGCGAAGCGGCCTTTTTGGACTTGGCGCTTTTTGCGACAGCAGCGCTCGCTTGGAGTTCGCCTTGCGCGGTCGGAGTTTTGGCTTTCCTGCGCTCCGCCTTCTTGCCCGCCTGCGCCAGAGTCAGCTCCTTCACCACCTTGCGGCAGATCTTGGCGAGTTCGCGCTCGAGGTTGCGCACCCCGGATTCGCGCGTGTAGTAACGGATGATGTCGCGCAACGCGGCCTCGGTGACGGCGAGTTCGTCGTCCTTGAGGCCAGCAGCCTTGATCTGTTTCGGCAAGAGGTATTTCTGCGCGATCGCGACTTTCTCGTCCTCGGTGTAGCCGGGAATGCGGATCACCTCCATGCGATCCAGCAGCGGCGCCGGGATGTTCATCGAGTTGGCGGTCGCGATCCACATCACCTCGGAGAGATCGAAGTCCACTTCGAGGTAATGGTCGTTGAAGGCATGGTTCTGCTCGGGATCGAGCACTTCCAGCAGTGCCGCGGAAGGATCGCCGCGGAAATCCATCGCCATCTTGTCGATCTCGTCCAGCATGAACACCGGGTTGCGCGTGCCCACCTTGGACATGTTCTGGATTATTCGGCCCGGCAGCGAGCCTATGTAGGTGCGGCGATGGCCGCGGATCTCGGCTTCATCGCGCACGCCGCCCAGGCTCTGGCGCACGAACTTGCGGTTTGTGGCGCGCGCGATCGAGCGCCCCAGCGAGGTCTTGCCCACACCGGGAGGACCGACCAGGCAAAGGATCGGGCCCTTGATCTTGTTGACGCGCTGCTGCACGGCCAGGTATTCGAGGATGCGCTCCTTGACCTTCTCCAGCCCGAAGTGGTCCTCGTCCAGCACCTGCTGCGCGACCATCAGGTTCTTGCGCACCTTGGTGCGCTTTTTCCACGGCACCCCGACCAGCCAGTCGAGGTAGTTGCGCACCACCGTCGCCTCGGCCGACATCGGCGACATCATCTTCAGCTTGTTGAAATCCTGTTTCGCCTTGGCCAGCACCGGCTTGGGCATGCCCGCGTTGTCGATCTTGCGGCCCAGCTCTTCCATTTCGCCGGCGCCTTCCTCCATGTCACCCAGTTCCTTCTGGATCGCCTTCATCTGTTCGTTGAGGTAGTACTCGCGCTGGCTCTTCTCCATCTGCGTCTTGATGCGGCCGCGGATGCGCTTCTCGACCTGCTGCACGTCCAGCTCGCTTTCGACCAGGCCGATCAGCAGCTCCATGCGCGCGCCGACTTCGGCGGTTTCCAGCGCCTTCTGCTTGTCGGAGAGGCGCACCGAGAGATGCGCGGCCACGCTGTCGGCCAGGCGCGACGGATCCTCGATGCCTGACAGGCTGGACAACACTTCCGGCGGCAGCTTGCGGCTCTGCTTCACCAGTTGCTCGAACAGCGAGACCAGCATTCGCACCGCCGCTTCCAGCTCGGCGCCGGCACGCTCGTAACCGGGCTCGATCGCTTCGACCTGCGCGCGCAGCATGCCGTCCTGCTCGTGGAACCCCGAAGTGCGCGCGCGCGACTGGCCTTCCACCAGCACCTTCACCGTGCCGTCGGGCAGTTTCAGCAATTGCAGCACGCTCGCCACCGTACCCACCTGGTAGAGGTCCGCGGGCGCGGGATCGTCGGTTTCCGGCCGCTGCTGGGCGACCAGCAGGATCTGGCGGTTGGCCGCCATCGCGTTTTCCAGCGCCTTCATCGACTTTTCGCGGCCGACGAACAGCGGGATCACCATGTGCGGATAGACCACCACGTCGCGCAACGGCAGCACGGGCAGGTCGGACGACGGGACGATTTTTGCTTCGGCGGCTTCGCTGGACATGGGTTTCCGGTATTTTCGCTACGGGAATGCGGCGAGGATCGTCGCTCCATCATTTTGCGTTCATGCACGAACGCACAAATCCGCATCCCTGCGGTGACACCGTTACAGAATGGTGGCGAAGGCGGCGCGGATCAAGCGCAGCCGCCGTCCGGGACAGGCAGTCCCGGCTTCCCGCTCGCACGGGACAACGGAAGGGAACCGAATCGGGGCGAGCGACGCAGCCTCAGGCCGCGTCGCCTTCGGCGGCAGCGCGCGGCGCCTGCAGGTTGCCGCGATAGATCAGGTACGGTTCGGCCTGGCCATTGATGACCGCCTCGTCCACCACGACCTTGCTGACGTGTTCCAGCGAGGGCAGCTCGTACATCGTGTCCAGCAGCACGCTCTCGAGGATCGTGCGCAGCCCGCGCGCGCCGGTCTTGCGCTTCAACGCGCGCTTGGCGATCGCGGTCAGCGCCTCCGGCCGGAACTCGATCTCGACATCCTCCATGTCGAACATCTTCTTGAACTGCCGCACGATCGCGTTCTTGGGCTCGGTGAGGATCCTCACCAGCGCCGCTTCGTCGAGTTCGTCCAAGGTCGCAACCACGGGCAGGCGGCCGACGAATTCCGGGATCAGGCCGTACTTCACCAGATCCTCCGGTTCGACATCCGACAGGAACTTGCCGAGGTTGTGCTTGCGCTCGCGGCTGCGGATTTCGGCGCCGAAACCGATGCCGGTAGTTTCCGATCGCTGCTGGATGATTTTCTCCAGCCCGGAGAACGCGCCGCCGACGATGAAGAGGATATTGCGCGTATCGACCTGCAGGAATTCCTGCTGCGGATGCTTGCGCCCGCCCTGCGGAGGGACCGAGGCGATCGTGCCTTCGATCAGCTTCAGCAGCGCCTGCTGCACGCCCTCGCCGGAAACGTCGCGCGTGATCGACGGGTTCTCGCTCTTGCGCGAGATCTTGTCGATCTCGTCGATGTAGACGATGCCGGTCTGGGCCTTCTCGACGTCGTAGTCGCACTTCTGCAGCAGCTTCTGGATGATGTTCTCGACATCCTCGCCGACATAACCCGCTTCGGTGAGCGTGGTGGCATCGGCGATGGTGAACGGCACGTTCAATAGGCGCGCCAGTGTCTCCGCCAGCAGCGTCTTGCCGCAGCCGGTCGGACCGATCAGCAGGATGTTCGACTTCGCAAGCTCGATGTCGTCGTTCTTTGCGCGCGACTCCATCCGCTTGTAGTGGTTGTACACCGCGACGGCCAGCGCCTTCTTGGCGCGCGTCTGCCCGATCACGTACTGATCGAGCGTATCCATGATCTCGCGCGGCTTGGGCAGCTGGTTGCGGCCGGTCGCGGCCTTCTCTTCCAGCTCCTCGCGTATGATGTCGTTGCACAGTTCCACGCATTCATCGCAGATGAACACGCTCGGGCCCGCAATCAGCTTGCGGACCTCGTGCTGGCTTTTGCCGCAGAACGAGCAGTAAAGGATCTTGCCGCCGTCGTTGGCCCGGCCTTGCCGGTCGTCGCTCATGCCAAACCTCGAAATGCTTCGTTCAAGCCGAATGCCTGATTCAAGCCGAGAATAACACAGCGCCGGCCCGCCACCGGCAGGGAAAAGTCACGGAATGCGCCGCTCCGCCGCGGAGGCCGCGGCGGGGTCCTCGGGGAGCCCGAAAGGCGCGGCTCAGGCCGATTTCACCGAGGTGTCGGGCCGGCGCTCGAATACCGAGTCGATCAAACCGTAGGTCTGGGCGTCGGCCGCGCTCATGAAGCGGTCGCGCTCGGTGTCGTGGCTGATTTCCGCGATCGGTTTGCCGGTATGCCGGGCCAGGATCTCGTTCAGACGCTCGCGCATGGTGAGGATTTCCCGCGCGTGGATCTCGATGTCCGATGCCTGCCCCGAAATGCCGCCGGCCCAGGGCTGGTGGATCATGATCCGGGAGTGAGGCAGCGAGAAACGCTTGCCCTTGGCGCCGGCACACAAAAGCAGCGCACCCATGCTCGCCGCCTGCCCTATGCACATGGTGCCGACGTCGGGTTTCAGGTATTGCATGGTGTCGTAGATCGCCAGGCCCGCCGTCACCGAGCCGCCCGGCGAATTGATGTACAGGCTGATGTCCTTCTCCGGGTTTTCGGATTCCAGAAACAGCATTTGCGCGATCAGCACGTTGGCGACGTGATCGTTGACCTCGCCGACCAGGAAGATCACCCGCTCCTTCAGCAGGCGCGAATAGATGTCGTAGGAACGCTCGCCGCGCGAGGTCTGCTCGACCACCATCGGGACGAGGTTGAGGTTCTGCACCGAGGGCGGGAATGGGTTGGACATGATGTTCTCCGTAGATGGGCGATGGCCCACCTGCGGACCATCTTAGCGAGGATGCATCACTTCGTCGAAGCCCAGGGGACATTCGGTGACGGTGGCGTGCTCCGCCACCCATTCGGCCACCTGGTCCTCGAGCACCGAGTTGCGCACTCCATCCAGCAACTGGGGGTCGGAAGCGTAAAGTTCAACGACCTTCTGCGGCTCCTCGTAGGTCGAGGCGATCGTCGCGATGGCCTGCGAAACGCGCTTCTCTTCCGGACGGATGCCATTGCTGCGACCGATCTCGCGCAGCAGCAGGCCGGCGGCCACGCGGCGGCGCGCAATCGGCTGGGCCGCCGCACGCGCTTCCGGCGGTATGGGTGCGTCAGCGGCCAGGTTCGGCGCCGAAGCACGCACCAGTCGCTCCGTTTCCGCGTCCACCAGCACCTGCGGCACGTCCAGTTGCGGATATGCGTCCACCAGTTTGCCGGCGACTTCATTGCGCAGGCGCATGCGCAGCGCGTTGTCGAGTTCGCGCTCGAGATTCGCACGCACTTCCTTGCGGAAGGTCTCCACGTCGCCCTCGGGGATGCCGAAAGCGCTGACGAAAGACTTGTCCACTTCCGGCAGGCGAGGCTCGCGCACCTTGTCGATTTTCACGCCGGTCTGCACAAGCTTCCCGGCCAGTTGCGGGTCGCGGAATTCGACCGGGAAAGCGACGCTCGCTTCGAACTCGTCGCCGGTGCTGCGCCCGCGCAGCACGTCCTCGAAGGCGGTGAACAGCGCCCCAGAGCCGAGCACCGTGGCGGCACGCTCACGACCCTCCACCGGGTGGCGATACTCGCCCGCCTGCGCGGACCAGTCGAAGATCACCATGTCGCCTGCCTGCGCGGCACGATCGACGTCGGCGAAAGTGCGGCGCTGGATCCGCAGCGTTTCGATCATCGCGTCGATATCGGCGTCGGCCACCTCGGAGGTGGCGCGTTCGATCTGCAATGCCGCCACGTCCACCGACGGCATATCAGGCAACACTTCGAAAGTGGCCGTGTAGGCGATCTCGCCACCCTCGGGCTTGCCGCTGGTGTCGATGTTGGGCGCGGCGACCGGTTGCAGGTTCTCCTTCTGCACCGCTTCGCGGAAGGTGCTGCCCACCAGGTCCGACAGCGCTTCGCCGCGGATCTGCGCGCCGAAGCGCTGCTCGATCACCTTCGGCGGGACCTTGCCCGGGCGGAAACCCTTCAGGCGCACGTTGCGGCTCATCTCGGTGACGCGTTCGCGCACGCGCGACTCGTACTGCTCGGCCGGGAACCGCACCGTCAGCTTGCGGCCGAGCTTGCCGGTGTTTTCGAGTTGCACTTGCATGAAATCGGACTCCGTGGATGCCGCGCGCGTGAGCCTGGACCGCCGCGGCGCGAGAGCTTCGTGTGCGAAAGGCGGGACTCGAACCCGCACGGGTTGCCCCACTGGAACCTAAATCCAGCGCGTCTGCCAGTTCCGCCACTTTCGCGTGGCAAAGATCTTCGTGATCGCAAAAACAGCGGGCATCCTGCCCGCACCGTCGAATATGGTGGGCCGTCTAGGACTCGAACCTAGGACCAAGAGATTAAGAGTCTCCTGCTCTACCAACTGAGCTAACGGCCCGCGTCATATGCATCCCTGCATGTGAAGGCGGCCATCCATGGCCGCACTTTTCAACAAGAGCAAACCATCGCGCGAAGCGCGACTATCACCCCCTCTCCCGCAGGAGAGGCAACCAGGGACAAACCGCGAAGCCACTCACCGAAAAGTCCAATGCCTGACCCGCGATTGTACCGAACTGGGGTGGACGATGGGATTCGAACCCACGACAACCGGAATCACAATCCGGTACTCTAACCAACTGAGCTACGTCCACCATAAACTGTTCAATTTGCCGCCGCGCTCGTAGCTCAACCGGATAGAGCACCGGCCTTCTAAGCCGGCGGTTACAGGTTCGAGTCCTGTCGAGCGCGCCATCGCAAACTGGTCGGGGCAGAGGGATTCGAACCCCCGACATCCAGCTCCCAAAGCTGGCGCTCTACCAGACTGAGCTATACCCCGGGCACAGCCGCGCGATACTAAGGTCGTCGCAGCGATGCGTCAACGCGGCACCCGGGCGGCAAGATGCGGGAAGTCAATTCGGCGCGTCGCGACGGCCGATGTCCTGCACCGGGACGCGGATCTCGCCGGCGCGCACGCGATCGACCGGCGAATAGAGTACCGGCAGTTCCGGGGCCATTGGACCGCCCGTGCGCGGACCCCGCATGAACTCGGTGAGCGCCTTCAGCGGATGCGCAAAGGTGTCGTCCACCGCCGTGCCCTCATAGCCGCAATGCGCCATGCAGTTGTCGCATTTGGGGTTGCGACCGAAGCCGTAAGCCTCCCAGTCCGTTCCGTTCATCAATTCATCGAACGTCGCGGCATGACCCTCATCCACCAGCAGGTAGCACGGCTTCTGCCAGCCGAAGATGTTGTAACAGGGCATCGACCACGGCGTGCACTGGTAGGTCTGGTTGCCCGCGAGGAAATCCAGGAAAAGGCCGGACTGGTTGAAGCGCCACTTGCTTTCGCGCTCCTTCCCGATCTCGAAGATGTCGCGGAACAGCTGCTTGCTCTTTTCGCGCGGCAGGAACGCGCCCTGGTCCGGCGCGTGCTGATAGCTGTAGCCGGGCGACAACGTGATCCCTTCCACGCCCAGATCCATCGTGAAGTCGAAGAAGTCGGCCACGCGCTGCGGATCCTCGCCTTCGAACAGCGTGCAATTGACGGTGACGCGGAAACCCCGCTCCAGCGCCAGGCTGATCGCTTCGACCGCCTTGTCGAACACGCCTTCGCGATCGACGGAGTGGTCGTGGCGCTCGCGGTCGCCATCCAGGTGCACCGAAAAAGTGAGATAAGCCGACGGAGTGAAAAGGTGCAGCTTCTGCTTCAGCAGGATCGCGTTGGTGCACAGGTACACGAACTTCCTGCGCTGGATGATGCCTTCGACGATCTGCACGATCTCCTTGTGGATCAGCGGCTCGCCGCCGGGAATCGAGACCATGGGCGCACCGCATTCGTCCACCGCACGCAGCGCCTCTTCGACTGAGAGCCTGCGCTTCAGCGTATCGCCGTCGTAGTCGATCTTGCCGCAACCGGGGCACGCAAGGTTGCACTGGAACAGCGGCTCGAGCATCAGGGTCAGCGGATAGCGCTTCTCGCGGCGCAGTTTCTTGCCCAGCACGTATCTCGCGACCCTGTATTGCTGGATTAGCGGTATGCTCATCCTCGATCCTCCTTGATCCGGGCGCCCGGCAACTCGCTCCTGAATTCGCCGCGCAGACGTTGCCATTCCAGGCGCAACCACGGCGTGAAATGCTGCGGCTTGCCCGCGATCTCGCGATCCAGCGCGTCGGGCGCGATGAACCTCCAGTCCGCGACTTCGGTGGCATTGGCGCGCACCGGCGCATCGGTCGCACCGACGTACACCCAGCACAGTTCATGCTCCGCGCCGAGCCTGTCGTAGTCGGCCTGGTACTGGAACTTGTAAAGGAACTTCAGGCCGCATTCGAGTCCCAGTTCCTCGCGCAGGCGGCGGCGCGTGGCATCGTGCATGTCTTCGCCGCGGCGCGGATGGCTGCAGCAACTGTTGGCCCAGAAGCCCGGCCACAGCCGTTTGGAGGCGCTGCGCTTCTGCAACAGCAGTTCCCCGCGTCCATTGAAGACGAACAAGGAGAACGCGCGGTGCAGGATTCCGTGCCCGTCGTGGCACGCGGCCTTGCTGTCGTGGCCGATCTCGCGATCGCGGTCGTCCACCAGGATCAGCTGGTCGGTTTCCGAAGACACCACGGCATCCCTCGCAGGTGCGTCAGCCAAGCTGCACCTCCATCGCCTGGTAACCCGCGGCGCGCATCGCGCGCAACACGCGCCCGCCATCCTCCGGGCACAGCGCGATCACCGAACCGCCGCCTCCGCCGCCTGTGAGTTTCGCGCCCAGCGCGCCGTTGTCGCGCGCGATCTGCAGCAGTTCCTCGACCTCCCAGCTCGACACCTGCAGCGCATTCAACTGGCCCTGGCAGATGTTCATCAGTTCACCGAGCTGCGGCAGGTCGCGGGCGGCGAGCGCTTCGACCGCGTGCAGCGTCAGCGCATCGATCTCGTCGAAGATGCGCTCGTAAAGCGCGCGGTTGCGATGCCAGGCTTCGCGCACGCGAGCCACCATCTTGGCCGTCAGGCTCTCGGTGCCGGAAAGGCCGATCACCAGCGGCAGCGGCTGTTCGAGATTCAGCGGCTCGACGAGCGCCGGCTCGCCGCGTCTATAGAGGATCGCGCGGCCGAAGGTCGCGACGGTGTTGTCGATGCCGCTGGGAGTGCCGTGCGCGATCTTCTCGCACTCGTACGCCAGCACGCAGATCTGCTCGTCCGACAGATCCAGCCTGCAATGACGGTCCAGCGCCCGGATCACCGCGACAGCCAGCGCCGCGGACCCGCCCAGGCCCATCGCGCGTGGCACGCTGGGGAAAACCTGGATGCGCATCCTGCGATCGGCGATCCGCAATTTCTCCAGCAACATCGCCAGCGATTGCGCGAACGAGCCCGGATGCGCGACGTGCTGGTGCAGGTGTTGTTCGATGCCCCAGCGCGGAATCGCCAGCGTGATGCCTTCCTCGGCTTCCTCTACGCGCGCGCGGATCGCCAGCGGCACCGGCGCGGCGATCGCATGCCGCCCATACACCACCGCGTGCTCACCCAGCAGGATCACCTTGCCGTGGCCGGCGGCGTCTTCCTCGGAAACCTGCGCGGGCGCCGGTGCGGGTGGCGCGGGTCGGCCGCGCAATTCGGCGATGATCTGCCGCGCCTTCCATATCTTGATCTCGCCGTTTTCCAGCAAGCGTTCGACCACGCGATCGAAGATGTCCGGCGGCGCTTCCGCCGCGGTCGCGACGCTGCGCGCGTGCAGGCTCATGTGGCCTTGTTGTATTCCATCGGTCACCAGCGCGCGCAGCGCCGAGAAGTTTTGCGCCAGGCCCACCGCACCCATCACTTCGGCCAGCTCGCGCGCACCGTTGATGCCCATCAGGCGGTGATTGATCGCGACCGTCGGATTGGATTGCAGCGGGCCGCCGACCGTGCCGACCTTCATCGGCATCTCGATGCAGCCGACCAGATCGCCATTGGCATTTTTCGACCAGTTCGTCAGCGAGGTGTAGCCCTTGCCGCGCGCGGCATAGGCGTGCGCCGCCGCCTCCAGCGCGCGCCAGTCGTTGCCGGTCGCGAGCGCCACCGCGTCGACGCCGTTCATCACGCCCTTGTTGTGCGTGGCCGCGCGGTATGGATCGACGATCGCCAGGTCGTTGGCCAGGATGATGCCATCGCGCACCTGCTCGCCGTCGTGCCGCTTGCCGTGCAGGAGCCTGACTGGAATCGTGCAGCTCGCACGCACCAGCGCGCGGTCGGTGAGATTGGAAAGTATCCGCAGGAACACCTTGCCGCCGGTTATCGCCTCGACCAGCGGAGCCACGCCTTCGCACATCGTGTTGACGAGGTTGGCGCCCATCGCGTCGCGGGTGTCCACCAGCAGGTGCAGCACCACCATGTCGCGGCCGCCGTCGGGCGATGCGTGGATCATCACCTCGATGTCCTCGGCGCCGCCGCCACGCGCCACCATGTTCGGGTGGAGGCTGTTGGCGAGATTGATGATCTCGTCCCTGCGCCGCAGCAGCGCGGCCTGCGCCTTGGCGGCGTGCGCGACATCGACCACCTGCACCTGCCCGATCAGGATCGGCCGGGTGCTCTCGGCGCGGAAACCGCCGGCCGCACGCACCAGTTTCGCCGCCGAACTCAAAGCCGCCACGATCGAGGGTTCCTCGACCACCAGCGGCACCAGGTATTCGCGATCGTTGATCAGGAAGTTGAGGCCGAGCCCGACCGGCAGACCCATCACGCCGACCACGTTCTCGATCATCTTGTCGGCGCATTCGACGCTCAGCGTGTGCCGGCCGCTCAGCAACGCGCCGCAATCCTCGCGCGACAACAAGTTTCGTTCGCGCAGCCATTGCAGGCGCTCGGACACCGCGAGTTTGTAGAATCCCGGCATGCGCGCACGCGTGGGCCGCGGCGCAGCCGGTCGGGCCCGCTCGTCCATGTGCTGCTGCTCCTGCAGCTCCTGTTCAACTCGCTGCGGCGATGTGTCTTCCTGCATGGTCCTGCGCTTCTCGTGTCGAATGGAATGATTCGCTTGAAACCTGCAAACCGCGATCGGCGCGTTCCAGCGGTACTTCGCGGAATCCCGACGGTGCGAGCTCTCTGCGGAAATCGTTCAGCGGTTGCCGGTCGGATGACAGCGCGACACCGATGTCCCCGCCGGCGCCGCAGGGTTTGTAGACCACGCCATGGCGACCGGCGAGCACGGTCAGCGCGCGGTGCCCGCCGCTGAAGATGTCCAGGCCGGCCGCGTCGTCGAATTCGCGCAGGCCTTGTGCATGCGCGGCGACGGCGCCGAGCAGCCCCGTCGTATCGTCGATGCGGACCGCCGCGGCCGCGCTTTCCGCGGATCGCGCAAGTCCCTGCATCTTTTCGAAGTACCGATCGGGTTCGCGCGCGCGCCAATCCGACAGCTTGCGCAACTGCGTGCCGGTGCTGGCGGCCTTTCCCGACCAAACGCAGCACCAATGCAGCGAAGCGGGCCACCATGCGCGTTCGATCGAAGGCCGTTCGCCACGCAATTGGTAGATCGACAAACCGCCGCTGGCGCTGGCAGCCACATCGAGTCCGCTGCCTCCGCCCTGCCAGTCGCGATGCAGAGCCACCAGTTCGTGGGCCGGCGGCATTTCGCGCCCTGCACGCGCGCGCAACGCGCCGGCAAGGGCGACAGTGAGCGCCGCGCTGGAACCCAAGCCGAGTTTTTCTCCTGCAAGGGAAAATCCTGTGGTATCCAACGCTGCGTGAAACGGCGTTTGTCGAGCGCCGAATTCCTCGACCACGCGCGTGACCAGGTGCAGATGGTCCTGCTGCGTCTCGTCGAGATCGCGCCAACGCACGCGGCCGCGCGCATCGAAATCGAAGCGCGCGGCCGCCACGCCCACATCTGGCGCGGCGATGTGGAACGCGCCGTCGGTCGCATCCTCCAACGAAACACGGACCCGCGTGTCCACCGCCAGCACCAGCGCCGGCGCGCCTTCCAGCACGGCGTACTCGCCGCACAACACCAGCTTGCCGGGTGCGGATGCCTGGATGCGCATCAGGCGATCTCCCCGGAGCGCAGCAGGCGAGCGCCTTCGCCGATGCCGCTGACCAGCACCGATTCCACGTCCGTCATTTCGCGCAACGCCGCCGCGACGCGCGGGGCATCCTGCGGCGTGCACACGGCCTTCACTTGCGGACCGGCGTCGATGGTGAAAAACGCCTGCACACCGTCGCGTTCGCGCAACTCGCGCACGCGCCGCATGCATTCGACCGTCGCGCCATTCCAGTAGACCAATGGTGGCCGGCTGCTCTGCATTACCGCGTGCATCTTCAAGCAATTGTGCTCGCTGATTTCGGCGAGCTGCGCGAAGTCGCGCGCCAGCACCGCCGCCTGCGCGACCGCCAGATCGTGATCGGCGCCATCGAGCCATGCTTGGTAAAACGGCGAAGTGATGCGGCCCGATTCCATTCCCGCACGCGAGCTGGTCCGCTTCGGCTCCCGCGTGGTGATGGCGACCACGACCGAGAGCGGCCACTCTTCCGCATCAAGCAACGGTTGCGCGGCGGGATCGTCATCGCCATCGCGACCGGCGTGCAGCATGACGAAACCGCCGAAGAGCGAACGCGCGGCGGAACCCGAGGCGCGACGCGCCAGTTTCGACAGCGCTCGACGATCCGGTTTCAGGCCCAGTGCAGCGCTCGCCGCCATCACCAGGGCCGCGAAGCCGGAGGCCGAAGACGCCAGGCCCGCCGCGGTCGGAAAATCGTTGTCGGTTTCCACGCGCGCACGGCACTGGTCGCCTGCGAGGCTGCGCAATGCGTCCAGGCACGAGGTCACCCTTGCGAGGGCGGCCGGATCAGGCCTGCCGTCCAGCGACAGTTCGTCGCCCGCGAGCGCCGGGTCGAATTCGACCCGGGTGCGGGTCGCCAATGCATCCAGCGTGATCGACAGCGAACCGGTCGCGGGCAGATTGTTGCCGCCCTCGCGCTTGCCCCAATACTTGATCAGCGCGATGTTCGGATGCGCCAGCGCCGTGCCAGTCATCGAAGCTCCCTTTCGGACCTCGTCATGATAAATCGCATGCGTATTCACCCTGTGAACAAATGCTGACAATGCCTTGAATTTTCGCGACGGTCTTCAGCGGTAAGCATGATCATCGAACCACCGTACCGCATCCTCCAGTGCAGCCTGCGCCGGACGCGGTGAGTAGCCCAGTTCAAGCGCCGCTCGCGCATGGGAGAAGTACATGTGCTTGCGCGAAAGTTCCACGCCCGCCACGGTCAGCAACGGTTCGCGACCGCTGAAGCGCGCCCAGGCTTCCGCCATGTGCGCCAGCGGCAAAACAAGATCCGGCGAGAGGCGAAAGCGTGGAGGCGCGCGCCCGGCGATCGCCGCCACGCGCGCCAGGATTTCACGCAGGCCCAGGTTCTCGCCGCCGAGGATATAGCGACTGCCGTCGGCGCCTCGCCGCCACGCTTGCAAATGCCCCGTCGCCACGTCATCGACATGCACGATGTCCAGTCCGGAATCCACGTACGCGGGCATGCGTCCGCGCGCCGCGTCCAGGATCATGCGACCGGTCGGCGTGGGCTTGATGTCGCGAGGCCCGACCGGCGCGGCGGGGTTGACGATCACCAGATCGAGCTTTCGTGCCTTCGCCAGTGCGCGCACGCGCCGCTCGGCCAGGAATTTGGAGCGCTTGTAGTGGCCGGCCATGTCGCGGTAGTCCGCGCGCGTTTCCTCGTCCGCAGGAGTGCCGTCCGCAAATCCCAAAGTCGCGACACTGCTGGTGTAGACCATGCGCTGCACGCCCCCACGCGAGGCGGCCAGCACCACGTTGCGGCTTCCGCACACGTTGGTGATGTAGATATCCGAGGGATGGCGCGCCCACAGGCGGTAGTCGGCGGCTGCATGGAAAACCCCGCGGCATCCCTGCACCGCGCGGTCCAGCGAAGCGCGATCGCGTATGTCGCCCGTCGCGATTTCCACGTCGAGCCCTGCGAGGTTGTCGCGCCGGCTCTCCGGCCGTACCAACGCGCGCACGGAAAAGCCCGCGTCCAGCAGGCGGCGCACGATGGCCGAGCCGATGAATCCGCTCGCGCCGGTGACGAGCATCGTGTCGCTCATGGCCCGATCCCTCGTGCAATACGCGGCAGCACCCGCGCGGCGTTCCGCAGGCTCGCGCATGCGGCCGAGAAATCGCCGCGCAGCACGCGCAATTCCCGCCACCCGCGCGGGCCGGCGCGTGCAATACCGGGCACCGACGAGACGCGCAAGCGGCCATCGCCATCCAGCATACGCAAGGCCAGTGCTGGAATCGTGCGCACGGCGGGATCGCAAACCGATTTCACCACAAGGAAAGGTATATCGGCTTGCTCGGCGACTTGGGCGACGCCGGCGCTTTCCATGTCCACCACATCGAACCCGCGCGTCGCCAGCGCGCTCTTGCCGTCTATCGACGTCAAAGGCTCATCGTTGCAGTAGATCGCGTCGACTTCGCGCGCGTCCGGTAGCGCGCGCAGCAGCCGCGCTCGCCAACCCTCGTGCGTTTGCCACTCGCCCCGCGATGAAACCACGCGGCGCGGCAGCAGCAGATCACCGGTGCGCAACCGCGGCGACAAGCCACCGGCGACGCCCCAACTCAACAATGCGCGTGCACCGCGTTCGATGACGCGCGCAGCCGCCGCGTGTGCGCGTCCGCGGCCGATGCCGGCAACACGAACTAGGCAATTCGCGTCGTGATCCGGCCATCCCGCCGCCTCAGCCGGCAGCGCGACGATCACGCCGAAAGCAGTCTCATCCGCGTTCGCGGGCATTGCGATAGCTCGCCAAGGCCCAATACGGGAAATACAGATCGTAACCGTGATACTTGAGATAGAACACGCGCGGAAAACCGGGCGCGTTGAAAGCCGCGTCGTGCCAGCGGCCGTCTTCATGCTGATTGCTGAGCAGCCAGCCCACGCCGCGTGCGGCTTCCTCGCTGTCCGCTTCGCCCGCGGCGATCAGCGCCAGCACGGCCCATGCGGTTTGCGCGGCGCTGGAACGCGTGTCGCGCCCGGCCAACCCGGGATCGAAATAGCTGTCATTGGTTTCGCCCCAACCGCCGTCCTCGCGCTGGCGCGACTTCAGCCATGCGGCCGCGCGGCGGATTTCCGGCGCGTCCCCGGGCAAGCCCGCTGTGACGAAAGCGGTCAGCACCGACCAGGTGCCGTAGATGTAGTTGGTGCCCCAGCGGCCGAACCACGCGCCTTCGGCGGTCTGCTCGCGACGCAGGAATTCCATGACGCGCTCCCGCGCTTGCCCGTCCTGCGGACGCCGAAGGCGCGCCAGAAGGGTCAACACGCGCGCGCTGACATCGCTGGTCGGTGGATCGAGCAGCGCGCCGTGGTCGGCAAACGGGATCCGGTTCATCCACAACCGGTCGTTGTCGGCGTCGAACGAGGCAAAGCCGCCGTTGCGCGATTGCATCCCCGCCAGCCAGTCGGCCGCGCATTCGACAGATGCCTCATGGCGATCGCGGTCGTACCGGTGCATCGCCCAGGCACAGACGGCCGTGTCGTCCAGGTCCGGGTACCAGTCATTGCCGAACTGGAAAGCCCAGCCGCCACCGCGCAGGCGCGGATGTGTCTTGCTCCAGTCGCCCGCGGCTTCGATCAATTGTTCACCGCGCAGCCATTGCAGTGCGCGCTCGAGTTCCCGCGAACGCCGGCCGCGCAAGTCCTCCTGCAATGCCAGGCAGATGAGGCCCGTGTCCCACACCGGCGACGTGCAAGGTTGGCAATATGTTTCGTCGCCGTGCGTCACCAGCAGCTTGCGGAGCGCCTTGCGGGCCTGCACGCAATGCGGATCGTCTTCCGCGAACCCAAGCAACGGCAGTGCCTCGCAGGCGTTCACCATTGCCGGGAAAATCGCGCCGAGCCCGTATTCGCCGTTGAGGCGCGCCACGATCCAGTCCTTCGCGCATTGCAGTGCGCGTGCGCGCAGGTGCTTGGACATGTACGGCTCGATCGCTCGGCCCAGAGCGTCCAGCCACAGGAACAGGCGCGCGAGAAAGGATCCCGGTGGCAGGAAATAGTGCCGCTCCTCTTCCGGAGGCGTGACGAACAATTCGCGCACGTGCACGTCGAGCGGATTTTTCGCGCGCGGTTTGAGGCTGCACAGCACCGCCAGCGGCGTCACCACGGTGCGCGACCAGTAGGACACGCGGCTCAGGTGGAAGGGGAACCACCTCGGCAGCAGCACAACTTCCACGGGCACCCAGGGCACGCCGCGCCAAGGTAATTCTCCGAACAGCGCCAGCGTGATGCGCGTGAACACGTTGGCGCGCGCAGCGCCGCCGAGCCCGAGGATCGCGGCGCGCGCGCGTTGCATGTGCGGCGCCTGCGGCTCGTCGCCGATCAGCTTCAGCGCGAAATAGGCCTTGACGCTGCAACTGATGTCGCTCGCACCCGCTTCGTACAGCGGCCAGCCGCCTTCGTCATTCTGCCGGCGGCGCAGGTAGGCGCCGATGCGGCCTTCCAGCGAGGGTTCGCGTTCGCCGAAGTAATGCATCATCAGCACGTATTCCGCAGGGATGGTGCAATCGGCTTCCAGTTCGTGGCACCAGCATCCTTCCGCGCGTTGAGTCGCCAGCACGTGCGCGCGTGCCCGATCGATGGCGTTCCGCAGCGGATCGCCAGATCCGACCCGTCGCGGCAGCGGGAGTGCGCGCGCGTTCATGACCTCAGTGCGCCAACGCCCGTGCTTCGTTCGCCTGCGACGGCAGGTCGCGACCCAGGCGCGTGAACCAGCGGCGCAATACCTGATCGTAGCCCGCAAACAGGTGCGTCATGATCAGCGTGTTGGTGACCACGCGATGCGACACCTTCACTTCGCTGCCGCATTTGAACGCCGGCCGCTGGTGGATCAACTGCAGCGTCTGCACCGCCAGGCCGAGCGCCAGCAAGCAGAAGCGGCGGATGCCGGATTCGGCCTCGGGGATCAACAACGTGTAGTCGAAGCCGTTGCGCAGGTGTCCGTGCGCGATGCTGATCAGCCGCGCGTAGGCTTCGCCGAAACCCGGTTGATAAACCGACTCGCTGCCGAGTTCGCCCAGTTCCACGCCGACTCTGCGGAAAAGGTTCTGGGGCAACCAGCAAACGCCGCGGTCGTGGTCCTCCCAGAAATCCTTGAGGATGTTGACCATCTGCAGGCCCTGGCCGAACGACACGCCAAGCTCGAGCATTTTTTCCCGGTTGGCTGCGATCTCTTCCGACCAGTCGCAGAACAGTTGCGTGAGAGTTTCCCCGACCACGCCGGCGACGCAGTAGCAATATTGATCCAGCGCGCGCTGGTCGCGCAGGCCGGCCACGCTCGCCGCGCGCTCGTAACGCGGCATGCCCGAGCACATGATGCGGACGCAGCGTGCCAACGCTTCGCGCTGCGCCGGGTTGAAGCTGCGCGTCACCTCCAGGATCTCGGCGCTGTGCGATACCAGGTCGCGCTCGGCATCCAGCGCGTCGCGCATCAGCAGCGGCGCCAGCTCCAAGGCGAAGCGCTGCGGGTCGCCCCCGCCCGCGACCACCTCGATGAAGCTTTCGTGAAAATATTGCTTCTGCGAAACGCCCAGGGACGACTCGTCCTCGATGGTGTCGGCGATGCGGCAGAGCAGGTAGAAATTGGTCACCACGCGGCGCAGCGGCTTGGGAAGCTGCGGGATCGTCAGCGCGAACGTGCGCGAAACGCGGGGGAGAATCTCGTCCTGATAGCGCGCTCGCTGCGCCGCTGGGGCGTGCAGTTGCATGCGTTCACTCCTTGACCGCAGGCCGTACGGGACTATATAGCAACAGCCCGCGTCAAGGCCAGATGCACGCGGGTGTAGGGGTGCATGGTGTTACCATGCCGCCGCCACGGGACACAGCGAATGAAAGGAATCTGACGTGAGCTTGGGCATGCCGGTGCGCGAGAGCGGTTTCGAAAGCCGCATCGAAGCCTATCGCGCGCGCATCGAGCGCCTGCTGGACGCACGACTGCCACGCGCGGAAACCGAACCGCAATCGCTGCATCGGGCAATGCGTTACGCCACGCTCGACGGCGGCAAGCGCATGCGACCGTTGCTGTGCTTTGCCGCCGCCGAAACCCTCGGCCTCGCACCGGAAGAGGGCGACGATCCAGCTTGCGCGGTCGAGCTGATCCACGCCTTCTCCCTGATCCACGATGACCTGCCCGCCATGGACGACGATGCGCTGCGGCGCGGCCGGCCCTCCACGCATGTCGCCTTCGGCGTCGCTACCGCGATCCTCGCCGGCGATGCGCTGCATACGCTCGCGTTCCGCGTGCTCGCCGACGATGTGCGCGGCGACGCACGTGCGCGCATCGGGATGGTGCGCGCGCTGGCGGAAGCCGCGGGTTCGCAGGGCATGACCGGCGGACAGGCGATCGACCTCTCCTCCGAACACAAGCGACTCGATCTTGCGCAGCTCGAGGACATGCACCGGCGCAAGACGGGTTGCCTGATCCGTGCCAGTGTGAAGCTGGCCTGCCTTGCAGCGCCGGACGCCGACGGTCGCGCCTGCGATGCGCTGGAGCGGTTCGCCGGGTTGATCGGCTTGGCGTTTCAGATTCGCGACGACCTGCTGGACGTGCAGGGCGAAACCGCGGTGATCGGCAAGGCGCAAGGCGCGGACATCGCGCGCGGCAAATCCACATTCCCCGCCCTGCTCGGCTCGGAGGGCGCGCGCGCGCATTGCGAAGCCGTTTACGACGAGGCAATCGCTGCGCTGCAACCACTAGGCGAAGCGGCCGAACCGTTGCGCTGGATGGCCGGATACATCGTGCGCCGCGATCGTTGAGCGATGGCCGCGAAAATCCTCTTCGCCGTGCACGACTGGGGATTGGGACACGCCACGCGCAGCCTGCTGCTGATACGCGCACTGGTCGAGCGTGGCGATGCCGTCACGGTGATGATCGCGCCCGGTCCGGGCATGGACCTGCTGCGTTCGGAACTGCGCGACGCCTGCGAGTTCATCGAAGAGCGCGACATCCCGAAACCGTTCAGTCGCCATCCCGCGATCTTCTATCTGCGCATGAGCCTGGACATGCCGCGCGTGTTCGCGCTGTTCAGGCACGAGCAGAAGCTGACGGAAAATCTCGTCGCGCAACGCGGTTTCGGCCGCATCGTTTCCGACAGCCGGTTCGGCGTGTGGTCGCGCGCGGCGCCGAGCTTCTGCATCCTGCATTCGCTGCGGCAACTGGTGCCGTTCCGTCCGCGCTGGCTGGAACGCGAGGTCGAGCGCGGCCAGTGGCGCCTGCTGCGCGGCTTCACGCAAATCCTGGTACCCGACGCGGAAGCGGATGGCGGCCTTTCCGGCGAACTGGGCCACGACCCGGCAATCGACTGGGGCGAAGACCGCTTGCGTTACATCGGCCCGCTTTCCGGCGTGCAGCGGATGGATGTACCGGAGGACATCGACTGCTTCTTTTCGATCTCCGGCGTGGAGCCGCACCAGTCGATGCTGACTGAATGCGTGATTGCAGCATTGCCGAAACTCGATGGCCGCATCGTTGTGACGCTGGGCAAGCCGCAGCAGGCCGGAAAAGTGCGCACGATCGATGGGGCGCAGGTGCACGGCTATCTGGATAGGCACGCGCAGGCGCAAATGCTGAATCGCGCGCGCGTGGTAGTGACACGCTCGGGTTACACCACGTTGATGGAGCTGGCGGAACTCGGCAAGCGCGCGCTGTTCGTGCCGACTCCGGGACAGAGCGAGCAGGAATACCTGGCGCGCTTCCACCGCGAGCGCGGACACGTGTGGTCAAGCACGCAACGCGACCTCGACATCCCGCGCGATCTACGGCGCGCGAAAGCCGCTTCGGGCATGCCGCGCATCGGCAGCGCGCAATCGGTCAGGAATTTCCTCGCCGCGATCGATCGTCCGGTTGCAACGCCCCGGTCCGCGGCCGCAGCGCGCGCCAGAACATGATCGCGATGGGTGCGTTCAGCAGCCAGATCGATCCGGTCCAGGCGAGGCGAAACCCCAGCATCAGCGCCAGGCCGTCGGTGTAGCCGACGCCCCACGCGTGCGCGGCGTTCATGCCGATGATCTCGATCGTGCCGATCTGTCCGGACAGGCCGCCGGTCAGCAACACCGCGGCCAGGGAAAAACAGTAGATGGTCGCGGCTTGCGAATAGGTGAGCTGGCGCTCGCCCACGCCCTGTCCGATCGCCATGAACGCGGCGACCAGCGCGCCAAGGTATATCGGCGTGATCGCCAGGTTGATGCCGATCACTCGCCACGCGGCGAGTTTCTTCAGGCCACGGATCAAGCCGATCGCCTCTTCCATCGCCTTGTGCAGTTTCTCGCTCCGGATGCCCCCGGCCAGATGCTGCGCCAACGGTTCGAAGTGCAGGACGCCGAACATGAGGGTCGCGATCAGTACCAGCAGCACGCCCGCCAGCGGACGCAGCGGCGGCCAGCCCGGGATGCCGACGATCGCAAGCAGCAACAACACCGCGGCGATCTCCATCAGCAGCATCACGACCGTTGCAGCGGAGCTGCGCCCGAAATGGATGCGGTCTTCCTCCGACAGTACCCAGTTCTGCGAAAAGATGCCCAGTGGAAACGTCACGGCCAGTTCGCCCACGGCAAACGCCAATGCAAAACGCCGCCGCTCGGGATGCGCGCCGAGATTGTCCAGCAGCAGGTGCAGTTGCAGCGCCTTGAAGACGAGATAGATCACGGCGCAAACGACTGTGGCGCCGAGGTTCAACAGCGGAATGGCGCGTATGCGCCCCATTACCTTGCCGATGTCGCCCAACGATATCGCCAGGAAAAACAGAGCGCCGGCCAACAGGAGCGGCAGGAACACCTTCGGTCGCGCGATGGCCCGCAGCGCGCGCGCGGTGTTCACGACAGCGGCATCCGCAGCAATTGCGGGGCGAAATCCTCGAGGGAGTTTGCCAGGTAGGGCACGATATTCTCCGCTGAGCCCCAGCCCGGCTCGGCATCGCGGCTCCAGCGATTGCGCCACACACCTGCGTCGTGCTCGACCAGCCGCTTGCGCCGCAACCAATCCAGTCGTTCGCGCGCCAGTTCGAGGTGCGGTCGCCGCGAACATGCCGGATCGAGGACCAAACCCGCGGCGTGGACGGCCTCGCAACATCGCCGCAGCCAAGCGGCCAGATCCTCGGTGGCGAAGCACGTCGGGCCATCGCGAAGAAACCGGGCCACGAGATGGCTGGGCGTGATCGCGCACAAATTCAGTATCCGCGAGCGCAAGTCTGCATCGAATTCGCGGCGGCCATGCATTTGCAGCGGTCCCGACGCGCCGACACTCACGACGACACGCAAACGGCCCGGCGCCAGCGCGTCGTAGCTCAACGCGACGGGCCGGACGCCCGGCGGAGCGCGCAGCCGCGCGCAAACTCCCCATGGTCCTGCACGTACGCGCCCGAAACGACCGCGCGGGGAAATCGTGCCTTCCGGCGCGATGTAAAGCGTGCGGCGTGCGGCCAGCAAAGAGGCGAGATCTTCGAGGTCCGATTCGATGGCCTCGCGGAATCGCGGCACCAGCCTCGACAGCGCAACGAGGCGCAGCCGACGCAACCCCCAATGGTTGCGCCACGCCGCGCCCAGCTCGACATCGCGCACGCGCTCCTGAAGCGGATCCTGCTGCACCGGGATTTCGCGCAAGCCGCGCGCGTTGAAAACCGCATCGGGCGCGGCATCGCCCAGACCGCAGGCGATCAGCGCTTCCTGCGTTTCACCCAGCGTGAACTCGCGCAACCGCCGCAACGGCCGCGTGCGGATCGCCTCGAAAAACCAGCCCAGCGGGATCAGTGCCAGCGTTCGCGCGATCCATCGTGGCCAGGTCCACAACAGCCTGGACAGCGCGTCACGGCGCAGCAGATCCTCGCGCATCGCGAAGAACGGCAGCGGGTCCAAGATGCGCACGCCGTCGCGGCGGCAGAGTGCGGTCGCCAGTATCGGCACGTCCGATTCCCGCTGGTGGTTGGAAACGATCAGCGTGCCGGCGTGCAGGCGAAAGTCCGGCGGCAGCAGTCTTTCGCGCCGGTACAGCGCCCGGACCATGAGTTCGAATCCGCATTCGATCAGCCACGAGAGACGGGGATGCTCGTACGCTTCCGGATCCGGCAGCCAGTCGAAGGCCATGCGGGAATGCTAGCGAGCCGTTTGTGAATGCGCAGGCGGCAAAATGAAAAGGCCGGCGATGCGAGATCGCCGGCCTTGGGGAAGATGGCGCGCCCGGAGAGATTCGAACTCCCGACCACCAAGTTCGTAGCCTGGTACTCTATCCAACTGAGCTACGGGCGCATGAAACTTTTGTGCACCAATCCTCATGGTGCGTTTTCCGCTCGCCTTCCGTGGCGCGCCGGTTCTGCCCGCACGCGATGCGATCCGACGCATCGCGCAAGCTCCGGCAGAACCACCAACCGAGCCACGGGCGCGTCATCAAACCGTCGCATGACCTTCCGTGGTAGAGCGATGAACCGGCGATTATTCCGCGTCACCGGAAAAGCGTCAATGAAAACTGGCGGAGAGAGAGGGATTCGAACCCTCGATCAGGCTTTTGACCCGATACTCCCTTAGCAGGGGAGCCCCTTCGGCCTCTCGGGCATCTCTCCGGATTGCTGTGCAAACGCTTCGTGCCATCCATGGCGCGCCTTCCGTTCGCCATCCCTGGCTCACACTCGACCTCTCGGGCATCTCTCCGGATTCCGTGCAGCCGCAGCGCATCGCACGTCCATTAATGCGCATGCGCCACTCGCAACATCAGCGCGCAAGCATAACGACGTGTAAGGGGGCGGTAAAGCTCAGCCCGCGCCGGAGGAGCCGGGCGCGCTTTCCGAAGGCTGCTCGTGCTTGATGCGCTGGAAAATCTCTTCGCGGTGCACCGCCACATCCTTGGGCGCGTTGATGCCGATACGCACCTGGTTGCCCTTGACGCCCAGCACGGTAACGGTCACCTGATCGCCGATCATCAGCGTTTCGCCCACCCGGCGGGTCAGAATCAACATGTGATACTCCTGGTAATCAGGTCATCCAGACCCGCATCCTGCCCGCGGATTCCACCCCGGTTCCACAGGCGACTCTGTGTTCGGCGAACTTTCCGGATCGCCGCCTCCCCGGCTTCGTTTCCGCGCACGCAATACACGGGCGAAGATCGGAAATACTAGCCCAGGCCGGGAGTCGGGCGCAATGAAACCGGGCCTTCTGCACTCCCACCCGTGCCGTTAGTCATGCCGTGCGTTCCGCGAGCCATGTAGGCAACTCGCGCAAGGCTTGATCCAGCGCTGGCGAATCCACGCCGCCGCCTTGCGCCATGTCGGCACGGCCGCCACCCTTGCCGCCGATCCGTGATGCGACGTGCGCGACCACTTCGCCAGCTTTCACCTTGGCGAGCGCCGCCCCGTGCACGCCGGCGATCAGCGCGACCTTGCCGCCGCTGCCGGAAGCCAGCAGCACCACGCAATCGCGGAGTTTCTGTTTCAGCGCATCGACCGAGTCGCGCAGCGCCTTCGCATCCATGCCGTCAACGCGCGCAGCGACCAGCTTGATGCCGCCGACGTCGTCCGCCCCCGTCGCGAGGTCGCCGGTTGCCGCGCCGGCGGCCCTGGCTTTCAGCGCATCCAGTTCGCGTTCCATTTTCTTCTGGCGTTCCAGTACCTGGCGCAACTTGTCGGCAACCTCGCCAGGGCCGCTCGAAAGTAAGGCGGCGACTTCGGCGAGCCTGCGCTCTTCGTCGTCGACCAATGCGATCGCGCCTTCGCCGGTCACCGCTTCGATGCGGCGCACGCCCGCCGCTACGCCGGATTCGGAAACGATCTTGAATAGGCCGATGTCGCCGGTGCGCGACACGTGCGTGCCGCCGCAAAGCTCCGTCGAAAAGCCTCCCATCCTGAGCACGCGCACGCGATCGCCGTATTTTTCGCCGAACAGCGCCATTGCGCCGAAATCCAGCGCTTCCTGGTAGCCCATCTGGTGCACTTCGGCTTCGTCGTTGCGCCGGATCTGCGCGTTGACGATGTCCTCGATGCGACGCAATTCCTCGCGCGTCACCGGCTGGAAGTGCGAAAAGTCGAAACGCAGGCGATCGGGTGCCACCAGCGAGCCCTTCTGCGTCACATGCTCGCCCAGCGCCTGCCGCAACGCCGCGTGCAACAAATGCGTCGCCGAATGATTCAGCACCGTCGCCTGCCGGCGCGCCGCATCCACGCGGGCGCGCGCGCGGTCGCCCACGCGCAGCGGCGCGTCGCCCTTCCACTCGCCGATGTGCGCATGGAATTGGCCGCCCAGTTTTTTCGTGTCGCGCACGATGAAACGTCCGGTCGCGAGTTCCAGCGATCCGGTGTCGCCCACCTGGCCTCCCGATTCGGCGTAGAACGGCGTGCGACCGAGGATCACGGAACCGCCCTCGCCCGGCGCCAGTGCGTCGACCGCAATTCCATCGCGCAGGATGGCGACGATCTTTCCATCCGCTTCCAGGGTTCCATAACCCAGGAATTCCGTCGGCTGCAACTTGCTCGCGAGCTCTGCAGGCATCTGGCCCGTGCTTTCGAATCGCGAGGCCGCGCGCGCACGCTCGCGTTGTTCTTCCATCGCCCGCTCGAAACCGCCCATGTCCACCGCCAAACCGCGCTCGCGCGCGATGTCGGCGGTGAGGTCCACGGGGAAGCCATAGGTGTCGTAGAGCTTGAATGCGTCGTCGCCGGCGACGATGCCACCGCGCGCGCGCGCAGCGACATCATCGAAAATGCGCATGCCCTGCTCCAGCGTCTCGCCGAAGCGCTGTTCTTCAGCGCGCAGCGCTTCCTCGACGAACTTCTGTTTCTTCGCAAGGTCGGGGTACGCCTCGCCCATTTCCGAAACGAGCGGCGCGACCATCTTCCAAAAGAATTCGCCGCGCACGCCCAGCATGTAGCCGTGCCGGAGCGCGCGGCGGATGATCCGTCGCAGCACGTAGCCGCGCCCTTCGTTGGACGGCAGCACGCCATCCACGATGAGAAACGCGCAGGCTCGAATGTGATCGGCTATCACCCGCAGCGACTTGTTCTCGCGATCGATGCAGCCGGTGAATTGCTGGGCTGCGGCGATCAGATGCTGGAAAAGGTCGATCTCGTAATTGGAATGCACGTGTTGCAGCACCGCGGCCAGGCGCTCGAGGCCCATGCCGGTGTCCACGCACGGCGCGGGCAGCCGCAAGAGCGCGCCGTCCGCCGTACGGTCGAACTGCATGAAGACGAGATTCCAGATCTCGATGTAGCGGTCGCCGTCCTCGTCTTGCGAACCGGGCGGACCGCCGGGCACGTCCGCGCCGTGGTCGTAAAAGATCTCGGTGCACGGTCCGCAGGGACCGGTATCGGCCATCTGCCAGAAATTGTCGGAAGCGAACGGCGCACCCCTGTTGTCGCCGATCCGCACGATGCGTTCGGGCGGCACGCCGATCAAGTTTTTCCAGATGGCGTACGACTCGTCATCGGTGTGATAGACCGTCACCCACAGGCGATCCGGCGGCAGCTTGAAAACCCTCGTTAGCAGTTCCCATGCCCACTCGATCGCTTCGCGCTTGAAGTAGTCGCCGAACGACCAGTTCCCCAGCATCTCGAAGAAGGTGTGATGGCGCGCGGTGTAGCCGACCGAATCGAGGTCGTTGTGCTTGCCGCCGGCGCGCAGGCAGCGCTGCACGTCGGCCGCGCGCACGTACGGCAGCTTCTCGCTGCCGAGGAACACGTTCTTGAACTGCACCATCCCCGAGTTGGTGAACAGCAGGGTGGGATCGTTGGCGGGAATCAGCGTGGCCGAGGGCACGATCGCGTGGCCGCGGTCGCGGAAGAACTCCAGGAAAGCACTGCGGATCTCGGCGGTCTTCATCTGGACGAAGGCACGGATATGAACCGTGCAAGATACCAGAGATTCTCGTGGCCAGAAGCCGGTTCTGCGGCACCGGAAAGCCGCCGCGGGCACCACTCCGCGCGAAGAACGTCGAGCGATTTCTTCACCGAAGACCGGTCTTCAAGAATGCGACGTCATGCCGCAGAGAGAAAGCTCAGTCTTCGATGTCCGCGCGCGTTGCCGACCTCGCCGTTGCGGCGGTGAAACCTCGCCTCAGCAGGAATTGCGCGCGTTTGCCGCGCTCGGCGTGGTCGGCCGCCGGCTTGCTTCCATATTTCTTGCGCAGTTGCGTCAGGGCCAGAACGGTCCAATCGGCATCCGCCGCTTCCAGCAATGCGCGGATCGCCGCGTCGGACAGCCCGTGCGACCGCAGTTCGGCGCGCACCCGCACCGGGCCATACCCTTGCGAGACGCGCGCGCGCAGGATCATCTCGCCAAAACGATTGTCGTCCTGATATTCCTGCTGGCCGAGGCGCTTGATCGCCTCATCGGTTTCCGCATCGTCGTAACCGCCGTGTTCCAGCCGCGCCCGCAACTCGCGTTGCGAATGCTCGCGACGGGCGAGCATGGACAGGCCGCGATCGTAGGCGCTGCGCTCATCGCGCCTTTTTTTCTTTTCGTCCGTTCCGGAACGGCGCATCGATCCGAGGCTACGCTTCCACTTCCTCGGCGTCTTCACCCACGGCAACGCTGCCGCCGTTGCGCGTCGCGGCCAGCAACTTGCCACGCAAGGCTTCGTCGAGCTCCTTTGCCACGCTCGGATTGTCCTTGAAATACTGGCGTGCGTTTTCCTTGCCCTGCCCGATCCGCTCACCGCCGTAGCTGTACCAGGCGCCGGATTTCTCGACGAGGTTGTTGTTGACGCCCAACTCGATCAGCTCGCCCTCATAAGACGTACCTTCGCCGTAGAGGATCTCGAACTCGGCCTGCCGGAATGGCGGCGCGACCTTGTTCTTGACCACTTTCACGCGCGTCTCCGAGCCGATCACCTCGTCGCCCTTCTTGACCGCACCGATACGGCGGATATCCAGGCGCACCGAAGCGTAGAACTTCAGCGCGTTGCCGCCGGTGGTGGTTTCCGGGTTGCCGAACATCACGCCGATCTTCATTCGAATTTGGTTGATGAAGATCACTAAAGTGTTTGATCGCTTGATGTTTGCGGTCAGCTTGCGGAGGGCCTGGCTCATCAGGCGCGCGTGCAGACCCACGTGGCTGTCGCCCATCTCGCCTTCGATTTCGGCCTTGGGCGTCAGCGCGGCGACGGAGTCCACCACCACCACGTCCACCGCGTTGGAGCGCACCAGCATGTCGGCGATTTCCAGCGCCTGCTCGCCGGTGTCGGGCTGGCTGACCAGCAGGTCGTCCACGTTGACCCCGAGCTTTTCGGCATAGGTGGGATCGAGTGCGTGCTCGGCGTCCACGAAAGCGGCGGTGCCGCCGTTGCGTTGGCAGTTGGCGATCACCTGCAAGGTGAGCGTGGTCTTGCCGGAAGACTCCGGACCGTAGATTTCCACCACGCGACCGCGCGGCAGGCCGCCGATGCCCAATGCGACATCCAGCCCGAGCGAACCGGTCGACACCACATCCATGGTCTCGTTGCTGCGGTCGCCCATGCGCATCACCGCGCCCTTGCCGAACTGCTTTTCGATCTGGCTGAGCGCGGAAGCGAGCGCGCGGCGCTTGTTGTCGTCCATTATGGTGTCCTCGAATTTTCGACTGGCGGCGAGTGTCGCGGGCGATGATCTCATCGTCTGCGACATGGTATTGCAAATTGAATTGACCCGCGCCACACAGTGGCGTCGGCTCGAATGAATTTGCCGGGCGTTGTTCTCACCATTTCGGCCGCAATTATTCCACAGCGCGGCGAACAGCGAAGCGGCGTTTGCCGCGGGCCCGTGTCAGGAATTTCCGATCGAATTCAGTTCGCCGCACCATCGGGCTGCTGCTTGCGGGCGTCGCAAGCCACTTGATAGGACCGCCACGACAAATAGCCGACCAGAACGAACGCGGCCGAGCCGATCGCCAGCCCCGCGGCGCTGTCGTACAGCAGCGGCGCGATGACACCGGCCATGACCGCGTTGAACATCAGGCTGACGAAGGCCTGCATCGACGACGCAGAGCCGCGCTGCCCGGGAAAACGGTCCAGCAGCAACAGGGTGAGCGTCGGAAACGCGAGGCCGACGCCCAACCCCTGCACGAACATCGGCATCACCGACCACGGCACCTGCGGCTGCGGAAGCGCCACCGACAACGCGAGATTGCCGATCGCCGCGACCAGCATCAGCGCGTAACCGATGCCGACCGTGCTCGCCGCCGACCAGTTCCCTGCCTTGCGGCCGGAGAGCCATGAGCCCAGCGTGATGCCGCCGATGATCGGCACGAACAGCCAGGGAAATCCCTGCCTTGAACGGTGCAGTAGGTCCAGCACGAACACCGGCGCGGAAACGATGTAGAGGAACAACGAGGAAAAGTTGAGCGTGCCGGAAACAGCGAGCGGCCAGAAAGGCGCGTCGCCGACGATGTGCCGGTAAGTGTCGAACACGGCACGCAACCGAAGCGGCGAACGGCGCTCAACGGGATGCGATTCGCGCATCGCGATCAGCATGAGTGCCATCAGCACCGTCGCGAACGCGGCCAGCGCCCAGAAGATGCCGCGCCAGCCGTCGATGCCGAGCAGCCAGGCGCCGACGATCGGCGCCACCGCGGGCGCGATGCCGAACACCATCATCATCGCCGACATCAATTTTTGCGCCTGCGGCCCTTCGTAGACGTCGCGCACAACGGCCCGGGCCACCACGATGCCGGCCGGCGCACTCAGGCCTTGTACGGCGCGCCAGACCAAAAGCAGCGGCAGGGAGCCTGCCAGCGCCGCGCCGACCGAAGCGAGCGCGTACACGATCATTCCACCGACGATCACCGGCTTGCGCCCCAGCGCATCCGACAACGGGCCGTGCAACAGGCTCGCGACCGCGTAGGTGAACAGGTACACGCTCACGGTCTGCTGCACGGCGTCGGCGGTGACGTGGAAGACGCGCGCGATGTCCGGGAAGCCCGGAAAGATCGTGTCGATCGAGAACGGGCCCAGCATGGTCAGCGCGCCCAGCAGTATCGCGAGACCGGCGTGGCCGTGCGCGGGCTTGTGGTGTTTGTGATCGGGCATCATCGATCGACGGCGTATGGCCTTGTTGTCGATGCTTACGCTAACATCGCCGCATCCATGGGAGATGGCATTCCTCCCGGAACCGCCGATGTTTCGGCTGATGATGCCTGCCGACCGGGAATCCCGGCGCAGCGTCGTCGCCAACGGCGGTGCAGCGCGCGTGGTTCCCGCACCGATCGAGGATCAGGACAAGGAACCCATGACATGATGCTTTCCGCTCTGCTCGCCACCGGTTGCGGTGCATTCCTCGGGGCGTGCCTGCGTTACCTGCTGGGGGTCGCGCTCAACCCGGTCTTCCCCACGATTCCATTCGGCACCCTGGCGGCCAACCTGCTGGGCGGGCTGATCATGGGCGTGGTGATGGGCGCGTTCGCGCAGTTTTCCGCGCTGTCCCCCGAGGTGCGCTTGTTCGTCACCGCCGGCTTTCTCGGCGGCCTCACGACCTTTTCGACATTCTCCGGCGAAACGGTCGCACTGGTGTTGCGGCACGAATACCTGTGGACGCTGGCGATCGTCGGACTGCACGTGGTCGGTTCGCTCGCGATGACGCTGCTGGGTTTCGCCATCGCGCAAGGCGTGAGGCATCTGGCATGAGCACGAACCCGCAATTGTCCACACACGGCGCATACCTGCGTTTCTTCATGCACGAGAACCGCCGTCATCATGGCGTGTTGCTCTACGAATGGCTGCTGCGCGAGGCCAAGAAGCTCGGCATCGCCGGCGGCACGGCGTTTCGCTCCATCGCAGGCTACGGCCGCCATGGCGTGATGCATGAGGCGCATTTCCTGGAACTCGCCGGACAGGAATGCGTGCGCGTGGATTTCGTCGTCACCGACGCCGATGCGGACAAGCTGATGAAGCTGGTGCGTGACGAACGGCTGCAATTGTTCTATGCGAAATTGCCCGCCGAGTTCGGGGTGCTTTCCGGCGATGCACCGGCTTGACCGACGATGGTTGCGGCGCCCAAAGGAACGGCGGCGAAACATGCGTTGACTTTCGTGGTGCTGGTCGGCGTGGTCAGCCTGTTCGCCGACATGACGTATGAAGGTTCGCGCTCGATCACGGGCCCGTTCCTGGGAACCCTCGGGGCGACCGGCGCGATTGTCGCCATCGTCGCGGGCGCGGGCGAACTGCTCGGTTACCTGCTCCGCTTCGGCACGGGTTGGCTGGCGGATCGCACAGGGCGCTACTGGGCGATCACCATCCTCGGTTACGCGATCAACCTGCTCGCGGTTCCGGCGCTGGCCCTGGCCGGCAACTGGCCGGTCGCGGCGGGCCTCATCATCCTGGAGCGTAGCGGCAAGGCGCTCCGCACGCCGGCGCGCGACGCGATGCTCTCCCATGCCGCGAAGGACATGGGCGGCGCGGGCTGGGCCTTCGGCCTGCACGAGGCCCTGGATTCCACCGGCGCAGCGCTCGGTCCATTGATCGCGTCGCTGGCGCTGTTCCTGCACGGCGGTTATCGGCACGCGTTCGCATGGCTGCTGCTGCCGGCGCTGGCCGCGCTGGCAACATTGCTGGTCGCGCGAGCGCGCTATCCGCAGCCGCAGGACCTGGACTCGCATGCCGCGATTCCGCCGCAGGATCCGGAAGCCGTCCGCGAATTGAAGATCTTCCTGGTCGCGACCGCATTGATCGCGGCGGGCTACGCAGACTTCGCGCTGATCGCCTTCCACTTCAGCACGGACCGCGTGCTGCCGGATGATGCGATCCCGATCCTCTACTCGCTTGCCGGCCTCGCCGGCGGTGGCGCAGCGTTGATCCTCGGCAAGCTGTTCGACAGGCGCGGCCTGGGCGTGCTGTTGTGGACCACGCTGATTCCCGCGTTGTACGCGCCGCTGGTGTTCCTCGGCGGCGCATGGGCGGCGGTGGCCGGCATGGCCTTGTGGGGCGCGGGTTTCGGCGCGCACGACTCGTTGCTGCGGGCGGCGGTCGCGCAACGCATCCCTCGCGAGAAGCGCGCCACCGTGATGGGCGTGTTCAACGCGATCTACGGCGTGGCCTGGTTCGGCGGCAGCGCCGTGCTCGGTCTGTTGTACGATACAAAACCGCTCTACGCGGTGATCGCGGCGTTGGCGCTGCAGTGGATCGCCTGTCCCCTGCTGTATGGATTGCGCAAAGGAGCACGCGGATGAACGATCTTTCGGAAGATTTTTCCAAATCGGGAACGGTCGTCCACGACGAAGCGAACGTGCACCACCGTTCGCCTTTGCGCGAACGCGCAGAGCAACTGCTCCAGCTTGCGGACGTCAGGGTGGACGGAGATCGCCCCTGGGACCTGCGCGTGCACGACGAGCACGTTTTCGCGCGCGCCTTCGCGCACGGTTCGCTCGGCCTGGGCGAGGCCTACATGGACGGCTGGTGGGATACGGAAGATCTGGACGGATTCTTCTTTCGCGTGCTCGATGCGCACCTGGACGAGCACCTCAAGAATTTCGACACGCTGCGTGCGCACCTGCGCGCGCGTTTCATAAACCTGCAGCGCGGCAGGCGCGCCTTCAAGATCGGCGAGGCGCACTACGACCTCGGCAACGACCTGTTCTCGGCGATGCTGGGCAAGCGATTGGTCTATTCCTGCGGCTACTGGGCGCAGGCCGACAACCTGGACGACGCACAGGCCGCCAAGCTCGACCTCGTCTGCCGCAAGCTGCAACTGAAACCCGGCATGCGCGTGTTGGACATCGGGTGCGGCTGGGGCGAAGCGCTGAAGTATGCCGCGGAGAATTACGGCGTGTCGGGCGTAGGCGTCACCGTGTCGGAACAGCAGGCGCGATTCGCGCGCGAGTTGTGCAAGGACCTGCCGATCGAGATCCGGCTGCAGGACTATCACGAACTCCGCGAGGAGTTCGACGCGGTGTATTCGATCGGCATGTTCGAGCACGTGGGCTGGAAGAACTATCGCGCGTATTTCGAGGTGTGCAACCGCTGCCTGAAGGCAGGCGGCCTGAACCTGCTGCACTGCATCGGCGTCAACAGCGAACCAAGCCGGCCCGATCCGTGGATCGAGAAGTACATCTTCCCCAATTCGATGGTACCGGCATCTTCGCAGGTCGCGCCCGCGCTGGAAGGCCTGTTTGTGGTCGAGGACTGGCACAATTTCGGCGCCGACTACGACAGGACGCTGATGGCCTGGCGCGCCAACTTCGACGCCGCATGGCCCACGCTTTCGAAGAACCCGCGCTACGACGAACGTTTCCGGCGCATGTGGCGTTACTACTTGTCCGCTTCGGCGGCCACGTTCCGCGCGCGCCGCGACCAGCTCTGGCAATTGACGATGAGCCCGCGCGGCGTCCGCGGCGGCTATCGCGTGCCGCGGTGAAGTGCGCGGCGGGATAATTTCGACCGACATTCCGGCGTGGCTGGATCGGCTGCCCTGGAGCCGCTTCCACTCACTGGTGGTGCTGGCGCTCGGCATCACCTGGGTGCTGGACGGGCTGGAGGTCGCCGTCACCGGCGCGATCGCGGGCGTGCTGAAATCCAGTCCGGTACTCCATCTCTCCGATGCGCAGGTCGGTCTTGCCGCAAGTTGCTAGCTGGCCGGAGCGGTCTGCGGCGCACTGCTGTTCGGCTGGCTCACAGACAAGCTCGGCCGCAAGCGGCTGTTCAAAGTGACGCTCGGGCTTTACCTCGTCGCCACCGCACTCACCGCATTCAGTCCGGACTTCCTGTGGTTCGCATTTTTCCGCGCGCTGACCGGCGCCGGCATCGGCGGCGAATACGCGGCGATCAATTCCGCGATCCAGGAATTGATCCCGGCGCGCCATCGTGGACACACCGATCTGGTCGTCAACGGCAGTTTCTGGATCGGTGCGGCCCTGGGGGCGGTCGCGAGCGTCCTGCTGCTCGATCCGCACCTCTTGCCAGAAGACCTCGGCTGGCGATGCGCGTTCGGCCTGGGCGCCGCGCTGGGCACGATCATCCTGTGGCTGCGACGCTGGGTGCCGGAAAGCCCGCGCCGGCTGGTGCTGCATGATCGAATCGCGGAGGCCGAGCGAATCCTTGGTGGCATCGAGTGCCGCGCCGGCGCCGCGCCGATTCTCGAACCGCTGCCGTACCTGCACCTGCGAGCGCGCAAGCTTCGGCTGGCCGATGTCGCGCGCAGGCTTGTTGCACGACTACCCGCGCCGCACGGCGGTGACGCTGGAGCTGATGGCGACGCAGGCGTTCTTCTACAACGCGATCTTCTTCACCTACGCGGGCGAAAGCTTTCCGCTGGAATTGCGCGCGCTGGCGATCGCGCTGTTCTACGCGTTCGGCACCGCGCTGGGGCGTGGCCGGACCGAGCCTGTTCGGCGTGCTGATCGGCAGCGGTGCGCGCGCCGCCATTGCATGGGGTTACTTGCTGGGCGCGGCGCTGATGCTGGTCGGCGCAGCAGCCGTGGCGTGCTTGGGAACAGGCGCGGAACGACGGTCGCTGGAAGACGTGGCCGCACCGCTTTCGCGAATTGACCCGCCTGAATAGGCTGCCTTCTCCGACATACTATGCCCCATCCCGCTCTGGAGCGTTCCATGTCAGTATTGCGCCGTTGCGGTCTCGCACTGCTCCTATTCGCTCTCGCGACGGCCGCGGCGTCGGCCGATCCCGCGCTCTGGAAAATCCGGCGCGGCGATTCCGCCCTGTACCTGTTCGGCACGGTGCACGTGTTGTCGCCGGGCACGCACTGGCACTATGCCGCGCTCGACGACGCCTTGGAGGCGAGCGACGTGCTGTACGTCGAATTGGTGGATGACGACCAGACCACGATGCAGCCGCTGGTGACGCAATACGGCATGGACATGGCGCATCCGCTTTCCGGGGAACTCGACGCGAACGACGAAAAGCGCGTGCAGGCGGCCGCACGGACTGCCGGTTTGCCGCCGCAGACGCTGGACGTGATGAAACCCTGGCTCGCCGCGGTGACCCTAACCGTCGCGCCGATCATCAGGGCCGGCTTCGATCCCGAATCCGGCGCCGACAAACAGCTGCGGCGGCAGTTCGCTTCGGAAGGCAAATCGGTGCAGGGGCTGGAAACCGCCAGGCAGCAGATACGCTATTTCGCCGATCTGTCGGAGCGGGTGCAGGTTTCGATGCTGCGCAATTCGCTGGACGACTATGCCAAGGCCGATACCGTGATCGCCGCGCTGGTGAAGGACTGGCAGCACGGCGACGTGGAAGCGATCGCTTCGCTTGAGAATTCCGACATGCGCGGAAAATACCCGGTGCTCTACAGGACGCTGCTGACCGATCGCAACCGGCGCTGGGCGCAACAGATCGCGCGCATGCTGCAACAACACCAAACCATTTTCGTCGCCGTGGGCGCTGCGCACCTGGCCGGACCGGACGACGTGCAGGCGCAATTGCAAAAGCTCGGGATCACGGTTGCGCGCGTGCACTGAACCAGCTCGAAAGAAACCTCCAATGAACCTGCAATCAAACTTCGAAAAGATCCCGCTGCGCGAATACGCCGAGCGCGCGTACCTCGATTATTCGATGTACGTGGTGCTGGATCGCGCCCTGCCCTTCATCGGCGACGGACTCAAGCCCGTGCAGCGCCGCATCGTCTACGCGATGAGCGAGCTCGGGCTTGCCGCCACCGCCAAGCCGAAGAAATCGGCGCGCACGGTCGGTGATGTGATCGGAAAATTCCATCCGCACGGCGATACGTCGGTGTACGAAGCCATGGTGCTGATGGCGCAGCCGTTCTCCTACCGCTATCCGTTGATCGACGGCCAGGGGAATTTCGGTTCGTCAGACGATCCCAAGTCCTTCGCGGCCATGCGCTACACCGAATCGCGGCTGACGCCGATCGCGGAAGTGTTGCTGGGGGAATTGGGCATGGGCACGGTCGAATGGGTGCCCAATTTCGACGGCACCCTGAAGGAACCGTCATGGTTGCCGGCGCGCTTGCCGCACGTGCTGTTGAACGGTTCCACCGGCATCGCGGTCGGCATGGCCACCGACATCCCGCCGCACAACCTGCGCGAAGTCGCGGCGGCATGCATCCATCTCCTGGAGGAGCCGGAGGCGAGCATCGCGGCGCTGTGCGAGCACGTGCGCGGACCGGATTTCCCGACGCAGGCGGAAATCATCACGCCGCGCGATGAACTCATTGCGATGTATGCGACCGGCAACGGTTCGGTGCGCTGCCGCGCGGTATACCGCGAGGAACGCGGCAATGTGGTCGTGACCGCTCTGCCGCACCAGGTTTCGCCCGCGAAGGTCATCGAGCAGATCGCGCAGCAGATGCGCGCGAAGAAACTGCCGATGCTGGAGGACCTGCGCGACGAATCCGATCACGAAAACCCGGTGCGGCTGGTGCTGATCCCGCGTTCGAACCGCGTGGACATGGACGCAATGATGCAGCACCTGTTCGCCACCACCGATCTCGAAAAGAGTTTCCGCGTCAACTTCAACATGATCGGCCTGGATGGCCGGCCTCAGGTCAAGACGCTGAAGCAGATCGTCGAGGAATGGTTGCGTTTCCGCAGCAGCACGGTCACGCGCCGGTTGCAATTCCGGCTGGAAAAAGTCGAGCGAAGGCTGCACCTGCTCGAGGGCTTGCGCATCGCCTTCCTCAACCTGGACGAAGTGATCCGGATCGTGCGGACGGAAGACGAACCGAAACCTGCGTTGATCAAGCGATTCAAGCTCAGCGAGGAGCAGGCCGAATACATCCTGGAAACGCGCCTGCGGCAGCTGGCACGTCTGGAAGAGATGAAGCTCAACGCCGAGCGCGACGAACTGGAAGAAGAACGCGCGAAGATCGAAGTCACGTTGAAGTCCAGACAGCGTTTGAAGACGCTGATCAAGCAGGAACTGAGGGCCGACGCGGACAAGTACGGCGACCCGCGCCGCTCGCCGCTGGTCGCGCGCGCCGCGGCGCAAGCGTTGGCCGAGAGCGAGCTTGTGGTTTCGGAGCCCGTAACCGTGGTGCTCTCGCAGAAGGGCTGGGCGCGGGCAGCCAAGGGCCACGATGTCGATGCGCGCGAGCTGTCCTATCGCGAAGGCGATGCGTTCCTCGCCGCCACGCGCGGACGCAGCGCGCAGCAGGTCGCGTTCCTGGATTCCACCGGACGCAGCTATTCGACGCCAGCGCACACCTTGCCTTCCGCACGCGGCAACGGCGAACCCTTGACCGGACGCTTCACCCCGCCGCCCGGCGCGCGCTTCGATGCGGTCGCAATCGGCGACAACGACACGCGGCTGGCGCTTGCGACCGATGCGGGCTACGGCTTCGTCGCGCGTTTCGAGGCGCTGATCGCCAACAAGAAGGCCGGCAAACAGGTGATCAGCGCGGACGACAATGCACGCATCCTCGCCCCTGCCTTTGTCGGCGATCCGGCGCGCGACCGCATCGTGGTGGTCACCACCGAAGGGCACCTGCTGATGTTCTCGGTCGCCGATCTGCCGGAACTGGATCGCGGCCGCGGCAACAAGCTGATCGAAATTCCCAGGGCGAAACTGAAATCGGGCGAGGAACGCGTCGCCGGCATCGCGACGGTGGCCGAAGGGTCCGGCGAAGTCACCTTGCACGCCGGCGCGCGCAAACTGACACTGAAGTGGTCCGACCTCGTCGAATACGGCGGCGCGCGCGCGCAACGCGGCGGCCTGTTGCCGCGCGGCCTGCGGCGCGTGGAGCGGATCGAGACGACCGCATGACGACCGCCCTGCACCTGTTGGCGCGCGTCATCGCGGCACTGTCGTTGCTGATCGCCCTGGCGTGCCTGGCCTGTTGGCTGTTGATGCGCGGCAGCGTGCCGCAACTCGACGGTATCGTCGCACTGCGCGGCCTGTCCGCGCCTGTCAACGTCGCCCGCGACGCACGCGGCACGCCGACGATCACGGCGCGCAATCGCAACGATCTCGCCTATGCGCTGGGCTTCCTGCACGGGCAGGAACGTTTCTTCCAGATGGATCTGTTGCGCCGCAATGCCGCGGGCGAACTGTCGGAAATTGTCGGTGCGGCCGCGCTGAAAGTCGACGAGGGACATCGGCGCCATCGTTTCCGCGCCCTGGCGGAAACGGAATTGTCGCAGCTGCCGGTCGAGGAGCGCGTGTTGCTGGACACCTACGCGCGCGGCGTCAACGCAGGGTTGAACGCACTGCGGGTGCGGCCATGGGAATACCTGCTGCTGCGCGCAGAGCCGCAGCCGTGGCAACCCGAGGATTCCCTGCTCGCGATCGATTCGATGTTCCTCGACCTCAATGCGGATGGCGAGAACGATCGCGAGTTGAACATCGCGCGGTTGCGCGCGGCGGTGCCCAAGCCGCTCGCGGATTTCCTGCTCGCGCCCGATCCGCGCTGGCAGGCGCCGCTGCTCGGGAATCCGACGCAGGCGGTGCAGATGCCGGACGCAACTGTATTCGATTTGCGCAAGACCAAGATCCCCGATATCGAGCAAGGCGTTGTCACCGTGCTTGCGACCGGGGAGCGCGACAGCGGCATCGGCAGCAACGGTTTCGCGGTCGCGGGCGCGCTCGCCGGCGGCGGTGCGCTGCTGGCGAGCGATCCGCATCTGGGTTTGCGGGTGCCCGACATCTGGTACCGCGCGCGGATGATCTGCCCGGATCCCGTCGATCCGAAAAACATGCTGGACCTGAACGGCGTCACCCTGCCAGGCGCTCCCGCACTGGTGATCGGCAGCAATGGCCACATCGCCTGGGGTTTCACGAATTCGGAAGGCGACTGGATGGACTGGGTGCGCGTGCAGCGCGATCCGAGAAATCCTTCGCGTTACAGGACCGCCGACGGCTGGGCGACGATCGAGCGCAACGATGAAACGATCCGCGTACGCGGCGCGAGCCACCATCACCTCATCGTCGAGAACACGATCTGGGGCCCCATTACGGCCAAGGATGTCGACGGCATGCCGCTGGCGCTGGCCTGGATCGCCCACCTGCCGCGCGCGCTGAACTTGAACCTGGTCAAGCTGGAAACCGCGGGCAGCGTGGAAGACGCACTGGGTTGGGCGCCCCTGATCGGGATTCCCCCGCAAAACTTCGTGGTCGCCGACGCCGGCGGCCACATCGGCTGGAGCATCGCCGGCAGCGCGATTCCGCTGCGCAACGGCATCGATCCGTCGCTTCCTTCCGACTGGAGCAAGCCGGGCACCGGCTGGACCGGATTCGCGGCGCCAGCGCAGTATCCGCACATCATTGATCCGCCGAGCGACCGACTGTGGACGGCGAACCAACGGCTGGTCGACGACGGGGCGCTGGCTTTGCTCGGCGACGGCGGCTACGACCAGGGCGCGCGCGCGCAACAGATCCGCGACGACCTGCTATCGCGCAACCGCTTCACCCCGCAAGACGCGCTGGACATCCAGCTCGACAACCGCGCGCTGTTCCTCGCCCGCTGGCAGAAGCTGCTGCTGGATGTGCTCGCCGGCACGAAGGATCCGGAGATTCTCGCGCTCGAGCCTTTTGTCGAAAGGTGGCAGGCGCGCGCAGCCGCCGCCAGCGTGGGGTATCGCATCGTGCGCATGTTCCACGATCGCGTGCGCGATGACGTCCTCGCACCGTTCTCCGCCATTGCGAAAAAGAAGGGCGCCGATTTCGACTGGCCCAGCCGCGAAGTCGGCGAATACGCGGTGTGGCAGATGCTCGCTGAGAAACCGGCGTGGCTACTCGATCCGAAGTACAGGGACTGGAATGCGTTGCTGGCGCACGCCGCGAAAGAAGTCGCGGCGCGGCTCGCCCGGGAACCCGGGCCGTTTCCCGCCAAAACCTGGGGCGCATTCAATACCGCGAAGATCGATCATCCGCTCGCGCTGGCGCTGCCGGCGTTCTTGGCACGGGCGATCGACATGCCCGCCGACCCGCTGCCCGGCGACCGCGACATGCCGCGCGTGCTGCACCCGGCCTTCGGCGCCTCGATGCGCCTGGACGTTTCCCCCGGCGACGAAGCGCACGGGATACTCGAACTACCCTCAGGTCAGGCGGATAACCCATTGACTCCGTACTTCGGAGGCGGCCACGAAGACTGGGTGCGAGGTCGGCCAACTCCGCTCCTGCCGACACGAACCGAGTACCGCCTGAAATTGGTGCCCGCGGCCGGCTGATGCTGCGCCCGTGGCGCGATTCCGGTCCGCAGCTCAGTTCAATCCCAACGACTGCAGAAAGCCATCGATTTCGCCGGTGTACGATGCCGATGCGCCTACGTCGACGTTGATATCCCTGTGACGCATCGCAAGCGACACTACATTTGCGCGTCCACCCAGCGACTTGACCTTCGCGGCAAACGCCGTGGCTTGATCACAAGAATTGTCGCGCAGCGATGAACACACCAGCAGCATGGGCGGTGGCGCGCTGCTCAGTTGCAGCGTAGGCGAGGCCTGCTGCCACAACTTCTGGTCGCTGCCGAACACGCGATCATAAAACCCCTGATGCTGCGAACTCATGATGCTGACCACATCGTAGGCCGCGCTGTCCAGCGCGACGGTACCCAGCCATGGTTTGGCGCCCGCACTTTGCCAGAGGGAAGGCACGGCCGACAGCAGGGTCACCAGATGCGCACCCGCCGAATGCCCCATCAACACGAAGCGCGAGGGATCCCCACCCCAGTCGGCGGCATGTTGCTGCGCGTAGGCCAAGGCGTGGGCGACGTCATCGGCCTCTGTCATGACGCCGACTTGTGGCACCATCCTGTAGGCGATGGAAATGAATACATAGCCCTTGGGCAGGAAATAGTCGATCTTGTTCTGCACCACGCCGGAGTTGGATTTGTTTCCGATCATCCATGCGCCGCCGTGCACCATGAAGACCACGGGCGCATTGTGCGCGTTCGACGGGATGTACACGTCCATCGTTTGCTTGGGATCGGAGCCGTACGCAACGTCCTGGACCAATCGCGCGCCGGCAGGCAGGGAGATCGGCGCATTGTCCCGCTGTCCGTCGCCGAGCCCTCCGCGGCCCGCCCGGTGTCTGAATAAACCTTGCATAGCCACCGCCGAGGTCGAGATCATGACGCCAAGCAGCAACGCCGTCATGGTGGTTTTGGTACCGGAAGATATCAGCATAACCGCCTCCTTCGATCCGCTGACGAAGAATGCGATCAGCATAGCAACTTCCCCTGACTCCCACGAAACACGCGCAGCGACGGGCTTAGCAACCGTTCAGGGCAGGTTTTTCGCGAAGAACACCTCGCACCCGCCGCGCGGGTTCTCCACGTAACGGTCGCGGCCGTCCAGCGGCATGATCTTCGGTCCCCATGGATTGGCTGTGCCGATGAACAAGCCGTGCGGCGTCGAGGCAATGGTACGCATCCCCATGTTGTAGGGATTGCCCATGCCGTTGGTGGTCACCGGAACCCAGTTCTCCCCGTCGCGGCTGCGGTAGAGATCGAATCCGGAGCCGTACTCCAGGATGTTCTTGGGACCGACGCGTCCGATGATGTTCGTCATGGCGCCCGGCCAGCGGCCGCGATTCACGTAGCCGAGTGTGCTGCTCCATTCGAACGTGCCCAGATAGAGCCAGCCGTCGTGTTCGCACATCCGCCAGAAATAGCCGTTGAAGTAATTGTCGAACCCGGGATAGCGGCCCGACAGCGGCTGCTTGCGGCCGTCGGGCGTGTCGCGCGGCTCGCCAACGATGAGATCCCAAGACATGTCCTCGTTCACACGGATCAATTCCGCTGCACCGGGCCCGATCTTGTTGGCATGGTCTACGCCTCCTCCCTGGATGCCCGTGCCGATGTACAGCGCGCCGTTGAATGGATACAGGGTCATGCCGCACTGGTTCAACGCACCGCGCCAAGCGCCGTTGGTCAGGATGCGCTCCCATCGGTACGGCGGTTCCCCTTCGCAGGTGCTGCGCCAGAGCTGAAATCCGCCATGGTTCAGCGTGCCGACGTACAGGTGATTTCCCCAAGCCGCACAAGCGAGCAACGAAAGATTGGTGACATCACCGAATCCGAAATCGCTGACGGGCTGCCAATCACCATTCTCGGGCGAGCGGCTTTCGTACACGACCGAATGGCCTGAAACGTTTGTGTTGCCGCCGCGCGAACCGACCGGAGTCGTATACATGCGGCCCTTGAAGGACACCAGCGAACGGATGGTCGTGACCGGAAGCCCGCGCAGGCCGGGCTCGCAGGTCACCGTAAAATTGCGGCCATCCTCACTGACCATGATCACCGGACCCGGTCCGCGCGCCGGACACCAGGTGCTGACGTACAGCCTGCCCTGATGCACCGCGATGGCGCGGTAACTGATGTCGCGCGGGATCCTGCTGCCGTCACTGCCGGTGATCCACGGCGACTTGAATACGCGCTCCCATTCGTTCGCGCCCGGATCATAGGCCCATATTTCGGCGCGCAAGTCGAGGTCGAATGGATCGAGGGGGCATTGAATCGGCCATACATCGAATGGAAGCTTGATGCGCAAACGCATCAACGCGAAATTGGCGCGCATCGTCGTCACGTACAAGCGGCCCTTGTACCAGGCCATCGCATGCGCATATGAGTTGAGGGGATCGCCGAATCCCCTCTTTGCGATCAATTTGAAATCCGCGCTGCGAAGTCCGCGCCGGATACCCAATCTGTTTGCGATCATGGCATTCACATTGCCGCCAGTGCGGCGGCGAGCTGCGCAGCGGCCTCTTCCCGCGAAACGAAGGGCCCGAGCCGACCCCCTTCGCGCAGCGAGCAGTACCAGCCATCGTCGATCATGTAGAAACGGTCGCTCTGGAAATAGGCACGGGTATCGTTGGGACGCCGGACTTTTCGCGATTCGCCGGCGCTGCTGTCCCAGAAGCGATTGCACGACGCGATCAGTTCGTCCGCTCGCGACACGGGGAAAAAATGTCCTGCACTGCGCATCAGGCGGAACTCGGCATCGGGCCAGACCTTGCACAACTCGTCCCCTGTGCGCTTGGCATGCGAGCTGTCGCCGTAGATCGCAAAAATGGGAAAATCGAACTTTCGCAATTCATCATCCTGCAGCACTCCCCCGTCGAGGAAATCCGCTTTGGCGGTGGTCGTCGCGAGGAGTCGCACCCACTGCGCGGCGGTGTGCCGGCCGAACTTCACCATCACGGGTCCGAACAGCCGCATCAACTCCTCCGGTACGGGCTGCTCGCTCAATCGGAGCTGTGCCATCACGCCGAGCAAGTGGAAGCCGAAGTGCGGATCATCCGTATCCAGATCGATTCCGTGACGCTGCAACACCGGCCGGAACACTCGCCCGCGTGCCCACGTTCCAGGTGATGCGCGCACGCCCAGCAGACCCGGGACATGGCTGTCCGCCAGCACCAGGCTGCGAACGGTGCCAGGGCGCCGTCGCGCATGGTGGAGTGTAACCAGCCCGCCAAAGCTGTGTGCGATGAAGTGGGCTTCAGCGATGCCCAGATGGTCGAGCAGCCCCCCCAGATCGAGCGCCAAGTCCGCCGGCTTGTAGCCGCTGGGAGGGGCGTCCGAACCCCCGTGCCCGCGCAGGTCCAGAAGCGTCACCCGGAACCTGCTGGCGAATTCGTGCGCGTACTGGAAATACCAGAACGCCAGGTTCGACGCCAGGCCATGCACCATCACCAGGTTTTCGCGCGCAGCCGCGTCGCCCACCTGGAGATAGTGCAGGTGCACCCCGTTGACGAGGGCCTTTGGCATTAGACACTCCGCTTGGCCCGGGTCATTCCATGTAGCCAAGCATCTGGAGCTGCGCCATCAACTGCTGCTTTTCCTCGTCGTCCATGGTTTCGCTGATCTTGTCCTTGTCGTTGCCGCGCGTGGCTTCGCCAATCCGGACCGGATGCTCCGCCTGGTATTCGGCGGTGAACATCGCGGTCGGGACCTTTCCTTCCAGGTCTGACGGAATCGGCAACCCGAGGCTATACAACAAGGTCGAAGTCACGTCGGTGATGTGCCGGCGCCCGAGCACTTTGCCCGCCTCGATGCCCGGCCCGTATGCCAGGAATACGCCGTCGGGGTGATGCGTGCCGATCACGTAGTCGCGCTTCTGCACCACCGGTTGGAGGTTTCGTACCGAGACGAATCCGAAATCCCGCAGCACCAGCTGCAAATCGGGCGCATCGTTGATGGCCGAACCCGGGAATACCTCTTCGCGCGTGTGTATCTCGGCAATGATCCGCTCACCCGTTTCCGGATCCTTGAGGTCCTCGAGATCGCGGATCAGTTGCGCCCGCACCTTGTCGTAATCCTTCGGGTCGATGCCCGTTTCGCCAGGTTTGCGCGCCACGCGAATGGTGATGCCATTGGACGAGGGCGTGCGGCAGTAAGCGGTCGTCTTGCTCCAGTCCAGGAACGCGAAAGCGGTGCTGTCGCGACGCTTGCCCGCTTCGCCTTCGGGCAGCTCCTTGAAGTGCACGTAGCCCTTCTCGGCGAGCCAGGCGTTGATGCGCACGACTTCGGTCGATCCGGTGAAGCCGTGATCGGAGGCGAAGAACACCTGCACGTCCGGACCCGCTTCGGTGACCAGCTTTTCGATGAAGCCGTCGAGCTGGCCGTAATAACTCAGCGACAGTTCGCGCATGCGCTGATGGAAACCGGACAACTCGCCCTTCTGCAGGTTCGGGTCGACATATGGCCAGGCCTGGTGCTGCAGCTTGTCGACGCCGTCGAACAGGATCGCCATCAGATCCGGCTGGTCCTCGCGCATCAGGTGCTCGGCAATCTTGAACCACTGTTTCTCGCGCGGCAGGTGATAACGCACCCAGTTTTCGCGGTCTCCGTCGCTCAGTTCATCGACTGCCTGTTTCTCCCGCTCGAAATCCCAGGCGAGTTCCTGCGGATCGAATTCCGGGATTGCCTTGACCCGATCGTAGATGTTTTCGGGATACGAATTGCGGCGCAGATGGCGCCACGGAATGAAGCCCGGAACGATGGTGCCATTGAGTTCCGACGGCGGCGGCGCGGTGAAGGGAAAATTCAGCGCGCACACGCGCTTGCCGTGGCGACTCGCGATCGACCAGATGGTTTCCACCCTGCAATCGCGCGCGTCGTAGAGCGTGAAATAAACATCGTCACCCTGCTCTTCGGCGCGGATGAAGTCGTACACGCCGTGGCTTCCCGGCCCGCGCCCGGTCATCAACGAAACCCACGCCGGTGGTGTCAGCGGATTGGGCGTGGAGCGCAATTTCGCACGGCTGCCCTCCGCGTAGATGCGCGACAGGAACGGCATCACCGGTTCGCCACCATTGCTCCTGGTGAGATCGTCGAGGACCGTGAAGGTCGCGCCATCCATGCCGATGAAAAGGGTACGTACACTCATGCCGGAGCTCCCTGCGATTCGAGCCGTGAACTGATGAAATCCGCGAACTGTCCCAGCGAAACGTCGCCGATGTAGCTGCCGTCCTTCATCAGCAGATCCTGGAATCCGAAACGGGTCTCGTAAGACTGATCCAGAGCGACACAGAACTGGATGATGTCGATGGAGGTAAATCCGAGGTCGCCGGCGACCAGCGTTTCGGGCGCAAACCTCGTATCGGGATCCAAACCCCAATCCTGGGTGAGATCCGCGGCGACCGCGGCGACGGTGTCTATCGGTGTGCTCTTCTTGAGATTGCTCATGCTTGCGCCTCGAATTGTTGTGCCGCGAGCGTGCCGACCGCGATGATCGCTGCCCCGCGTTTATCTATGGTGACCGCAACTATTCCCGCCCCGTGTGCGACTTCGCACATCCTGAACTCCGGATCGGCGGCCACGATCCGGAATGCCCATGGTTCTCCCATCAACCCGGTCCCCAGGCACTTCGAGGCGGCCTCCTTGGCGCACCACAGGCGCAGCACGCGCTCCGCCTGCGCGTCGCCATCGAGCCCCGCGACGAGCGACTTTTCTTCCGCCGCCAGCGAGTCCACGACCAACTCGGGGCGCTGCAGCTTTCCAATACGCTCCAGGTCCACGCCAACCGGCTGGCCAGGTGCCGCGACCGCCGCCAGGCACGACACCGCATCGTGCGCCAGCGACACGCGTGGCGCCTCGATCAGCGACTCGCACCACCAACCACTGACGAAAGGCGCACCGGTTTCGCCGTGGCTCACTTCGATGTCGGCCGGATACAACAGTTGCCCGGTGCATTCATAGACCCAGTGACGCACGGCTTCCTTGATGGCAGCGCGGCCGGTCAGCCATTCGCGCCGGCGCGGCAACGCGGCCTGTCCCAGCGCGAGCCATTCATCGCGCTCCGCCGCCCCGAGCAGCACGTGCGCCAGCACGCGCGCGCAGATGCCGCCGGATTGCAGGAACAATTTCTCTTCCATCAGCGGCACTTCCCACAGGCTTACATCTGTCGCCGGGGAAGAAACAGGCGCGCCGAGCATGCCGATGCCGGGATGAGTGCGCAGCGCATGATAGGCCGGCGGGACGCGGAAGAACAGGTTGCCCATCTCGTGGACCCGCATCAACACGCGACCTTCACCGTCGATGCAGCCGAATTGCCAGTTGCGCGGCGCGGAAATATCGTCCTTGTCCGGGTCGGCCGGCTTCTGGCGCGCGCGAATCACGATGCCGTTGCGTTCGGTCGGGCACGATTCGTACAACTCTATGCGCCCGATCGCGGACGGGAAGGAATGAAACTCGGGGCCTACGTACTGTAGCAGCCAGTACGGAACCACCTGGCTCAATGCATCCAGCAATACCGGATTCAATACAAGACTGGGTGTATGGCCGGGTTCGAAGAAACCGGCCAGGCTCACGTCGTTCAGCGCGACGTCAAGGCCGCTGTCGTCCCACGCGTCGATATTGCGCAGACTCTGGAACATCGGCCCGTGGAACATCGCGAAGCGGCCCGGTATGTAAGTGGGCGGATCGGAATTCCAGGCACGAGGTTCATGCAAGGGCGCCACCGGCCCCAGCCTGAAATCACGCGAAAACGAGAATTCGCCGATGACCGCGATGCCGCGTGGCGTGATTACGGATGCACGGTAACGACCTGCCTCCTGATCGAGCACTTCGGCGCGCACCTCGATATCCAGCACGCCTTCGTCGAGCGTGATCCAATCGAAGGCACGAACGTTCTCGATCACGCTGAAATCGGTGCGCCCGGCCAGCAACGCGCAGGCTTCCGCCATGAGTTCCATGCTGACCATGAACGGCACGCAGGCGAGTCCGCGCAGCGATGGGTCCGCCGCCGAGACAGGGCCCGAGAGCACGTGGTCGCGAATGAACCGATCATTGGCCAGCGATACCCGACACGTTGCAATGACATGTTCGTGGTCGTGCTCGAGCACGGTGTCCAGCAGCGGCGTGGCGCTGTCGTTGGCGTGGGTGGAGCGCGAGTCGGCATCGGGCCCCGCGGCTTCCAACCATCGGATTCCCTCGTCGTCGCCGACATCCTCGTCGCCGACATCCTCGTCGCTGACATCGTTGGCGCTGATGTCTTCGAAATTGCCGAGCGTAGCGCGGGGGCTGGTCGCAGCCGCGACATAGCTGCTCACCCGGGGCGATGCCACGAGTTCGCCGATGCGATCGCGGTCCGCCGGCGCGAGTCGCACCATCGGCATCGTGTTGTCGAGCAGCGGAGGACGAGGTTTGGGCTTGCGGCTGGAGAGGTCGATCGACGTGATCTCGCGCGCGGCATACAACCTGTCCGGCGTGTCCCAGCGGCCGAGCGCGTACAGCCAGGCGAGGACGAACAACAGTTGCTCGACGCCACTGCGCCCGCGAACATTGGTCGGCAAGGCGAGGAAGTCGCGCCCGCTCAGGATATCGTTGACGAATGAAACCAGATTGCCGGAGGGACCGACTTCCAGGAAAATTTCGACGCCATCGTCGAACATTTTCCTTATCGTCTCGCGGAAACGTACCTTGCGCGACCACTGAAGGGCAGCAAGTTCACGCATTTTCTCCGGTGCTTTCGGGAAAAGGTCCGCCGTGGCGCACGAATACAACGGGACCGACGGTCGACCGACCTTGATGTGTTTGTAGCAATCCAGATATACGCGAGCGGCGGCCTCGAACGCGGGTGTGTGATAACCCCGGTCGAACGGCAACCTCATGCAGATTCCGCCCTGCTTGGTCAGCCTTTGTTCAAGGCGCTCGATCGCTTCGACAGGCCCGTACAGCACTTGCTGGTTGCTGCAATTGTCCATCGCGATCTGCACTTCGCCGCCCTGCGACGCAATCTCCGCCTCGATCTTTTCCGGCGACAGCGCGCCGACCGTGAGCAATGCGCCGATCGGAATCTGGTCGGATTTCAGCAGTTCTTCGTAAGCCACGCAGTGCCTGACGATGGCATCCGCGAGTTCGGTGCCACTGCTCGCATTGGCGCCGGAAGCTGCCAATGCAGCCGATTCTCCCGAACTGTGCCCCACCATCACGTCCGGCTCCACGCCCAGCGTGCTCAACAAATCGAACATCGCCATGCCGCCGATGAATGCCGCCTCCGAGCCGACATCCAGGTCGTGCAGCCGCTTGTCCAGTTCGGCGCGGCGTTCGGGTTTGGCCTCGCAGGTGGGAAACACGATATCGGTACGGGTCTGGCCCGCAGGCAGATCGTGCAGGCCGTGCCAGAAGTCCAGCCAGTGCTGTACCTGGGGAAATAGCGCGAGGTCGGCAAACATGCCCTGGTACTGAGAACCTTCGCCGGGAAATGCAAAACCGAGCTTGGCATTGGTGCGGCGCTGGCTGTATATCACTCGCGCGCGGCTCGCCTTGCGGGTGGGCGTTCCTTCGCTAACCTTGCCGATCGCCAGCGCGATGTTGGTCGTCAGCTCCTTGATATCGCGCACAAGCATCGCGACCCGGTGCGCGCCGCCATGGCTTTCACGCGCCAGAGCTGCTGCGACTTCGGCGATGGTCCACTGCGGATTGGCCGCCAGCGCATCGACCAGATTTTCCAGCTTTTGCACCAGCGCTTCCGCACTGTCGTCCGCAAGCACGCACAATTCGACCGGCCATGCGGTCATGCGTCCGGGCGCACGCGCATGCGTGGGCGCCTGCTCCAGGATCGCGTGGGCGTTGATGCCGCCGAAACCGAACGAGTTCACCGCCGCGCGCCGCGCCGCGCCCGGGCGCGCCATCCACGGCGACGTGCGCGTGTTGACGTAGAACGGCGTCTCGTCGATGCCGAGCTGCGGATTGACTTCGTCGCACAGCGTCGGTGGCAGCACCCGATGATGCAGCGAAAGCGCCATCTTGATCAGGCCCGCGATGCCCGCGCCGGGGATGCAGTGGCTGATCATCGACTTGACCGAGCCCAGCGCCTTGAGTCCGACCTCCGTCCTGCGCTCGCCGAACACGCTCTTCAACGAAGCGATTTCGGTCTGGTCGCCAAGCGGGATGCCGGTGCCGTGTGCTTCCACCAAGTCGACCGTCGCGGGGTCGATTCCGGTCAGCTCGTACGCGCGCCGGATCGCCAGCGTTTCCCCTTCCTGGCTGGGTGCCAGCAATCCCGCGCCCTTGCCATCGCTGGAATGACCGACGCCGCGCAGCACCGCGTAAACGCGGTCGCCGTCCTCTATCGCATCCTCCAGCCGTTTCAGCACCACCACGCCGAGCCCTTCGCCCAGCAACGTGCCATCGCTGCCGGCTTCGAACGGCCGCACGCGGCCGCGCGCGCTCAACGCGCCGAGCTGGGTGAAACTGGTGGTGACGTCTGCGGGCAGCGTGGCGTTGACGCCACCTGCCAGCATCATGTCGCTGCGCCCGGTGCGCAGCTCGTCGGCGGCCGCGGCGACCGCCAGCAATGACGATGCGCATGCCGCATCCAGCACGTAGTTGGGACCGCGCAGGTTCAGGCGGTTGGCGATGCGGCCCGTCATCATGTTGGGCACCAGGCCGGGGGCGTTGTCGGCAGTGGTGGGCGGCAACTTCTTGCGCAGGATTTCGCGGATCTCGTCCAGAGCTGCGTCGGCCATGTGCGGCAACGCGGCCCGCAGCAGATCCATCGTCTGGTCCATCACGATGTTGTTCTGGATCACCGTGACCTGGCCGCGGTGAAGGTACGCGCTGTGGCCGAGCACGATGCCGGTCGCATGATGATCCGCATCGGGCCGAAGATAACCCGCGTCGGCAAGTGCATCGCGAGCGACGCGCAGCGCCAGGTATTGATCGGTTTCGCCGCCATCGACCGAATTCGGCATGATCCCGAATTCGCGCGGATCGAAACGGTAGAGGTCTTTGAGGAATCCGCCGCGTTGGGTGCGGATGCGGCCCGCCGCGAGATAGCGTTCCGCACCCCAATCGGGCACCGGTTCGCTGATGGCATCGACGCCGTTGAGGATGTTGTTCCAGAACCCCGCCAGATCCGGCGCTTCCGGAAAGATGCAAGCCATGCCGATGATCGCGATCGGCGCGGGGACTTCGCGTGGCGTCTTCGTACGCTTCATGCCATTGCTCCGCGCGCAATGTTCGCGGTGCCGCCGAAGCGGTTCAACGCCGGGCTGGCGATGCTGTCCAGTTCCTCGATCGCCATCACCGGTTCGCCCCGCTCGTCGAAGAACGTGACGTTGCCGCGGATCAGGCCGGGATCGGAGGTTTCAATGCGTTCGTATTCCATGTGCATGCATTCGGGGTAGCGCGCGCGATAGCGCGCCACGCGCCCGAAGCGCGCAGGCAACGCCGCCTCGTCGCGGAATGCGCGCGACCACAGCCAAGCCATCTGCGCAGCGGCATCAAGCAAAGCGGGATCGAAAACCCATGCGGCATCCGCGGCGCACCCGCGAAGCCACCGTTGCGGGGCCGACGCGCGCACGCGCGCGCCCGCGCCATTGCGCGACAGGCCTTCGATCTTCTCGATAACGCGAAACCGCAGGCCGTGGAACAACCATTCGTCGTAGGCCTTTGCCACGGTCAACGATTTTTCCGCATGACGCGTGCGTTCGGCCGGCAGTGCCTCCGGCAGGTCCTGCGCAAGGCGCAGCACCGCGCGGTAATGCGTCAACATCTTTCCGGGCGCGAGTTCGCTCTGCAGTTGCGCCGTGACTTCGAAACCCTCGCTGCTGCCGTATGGGGGCGGGAGGATCAGTATCCTCAACTGGCGCGGTTTCGACTCCATCTCGACGCCTTTCATCAGCTTGTGCTCGCGCACTTCCGCGACTTGCCAGCCGGGCCACAGCATGCGTCCCGCTTCGGCCAGCATCTCCAATGCCACCGCTGCCGGCAATACCTGCTTGCCGTCGAGCATGTGCTCGTCGAGATAAAGATGCTGCGCGCGATCAAGGTCGATGGTCACGATCCGCTCGCCCGTCGGTTGCGCGTGTGCAACCGCAGCACCCAGCAGCGGCTCGCCATCTTTCGCAATCGCCGAAGTTCGGGAAGGCGCCGCTCCCTCCCGCAGCCGGATGGCGCCGAGCTCCGCTTCGCGGGTGTCCCATGCTGCCTCGCCGCACACCACTTCGACCGGCGCTCCGGCCGCGCGCGTCAATTCCTCGCGGAACAGTTTGCGCCCGAGTTCGGCGGAAACCAGCCTTACGCCAACGCGTGCAAACTTTGCTTCCGTGTCGGCCGTGACCATGCCGGCGCCGAATTTCGTCGCGCCCCACGGGCCCCAGCACAGGGCGCTGACCGTCACACGTTCGCCCCAGCGCGACTGCAACGCGACACACAGGCGGTTCATCAGCTCGTTGGCGCAAGCGTAATCTGATTGCCCGCTGTTGCCATAGCGGCCGGCCACCGAACTGAAAACGGTGAAAAACTTCAGCGCTCGCGGGTCCAGGTATTTCTGCAACAACAACAGGCCGATGACTTTGGTTTCGACCACCCGCGACCAACTGTCGCTGGACTTGTCCGCCAGCAATTTGTCTTCGATGATTCCAGCGCCGTGCACCAGGCCGGAGATCGAGCCGTGCCGCTGCACGATGTCCTGCACCAGCGCATGTACGCCCTGTTCGTCGGTGACGTCCACGGCGACATATTCGACCTTGGCGCCGCTGGACGTCAGGTCGGCGATGTTCGCCCGCATTTCGCGCTGCGCCAGCAAATTGCTCACGCGCTTGCCGATCTCTTTCGGATTCCACTTCGCGCGGCCGGCGCGCACTTCGGCGACGAAGTGGTCGCGCAATGATGCCGCATCCGCCAATGCAGCGGTTTCGGCGGGTTCGCTTTCGAGCGGGCTGCGCCCCGTCAGGATCAAGGTATTGCCCGGGCTCGCCAGGCCACGCAGCGTTTCGGCGGTGATGCCGCGCGCGCCGCCGGTGGCGAGCACCACCAGGTCAGTCAATGCCGTTTCGAGCCGCGGATCCGCCACGACGGATTCCGCCACGGTGCGGAACACGGTGCGATGCCCGGCGGGATATCCGACTTCCTGTCGACCGCCTTCCAGTTCGATTTCCGCCAGCAGATCGGACGCGAGCGAATCCGCCGCACGGGATGCATCGAGATCGACCGACTTGACGCGCAGCGTCTCCCGTTCCTTGCGGAATGACTTCAGGGTGCCGACACTGCCCGCGACCATCCGCAGCGCGCCATCGACGCTTCCGTCGCGACCGAAATTTCCGCCGAGGTCGCTCGCGGCGACCACGTGGGCATCTTCGACCAGGTGCGGGGACAATTCGCGCAACAACAGGAACAAGGCCTTCTCGTTTTGCCGCAAGGCCTGCCGCCATTCGGGTGGCGACCCGTCGGCGCTCAACGGCGGGAGTCCCAGCGCCGCGAGATGCACTACACCCGCGATCTTCGCCTCGTTGCGCAGGGCCTGGCAGCGCTGGATCAGCGCTTCCTCGCTTTGCAGGACGTCCTGTGCAATCAGGACGACCTCATTGCCGTGTGCACGCAGCGAAGCCGCCAGACCTTCCGCAACACCCGAACGATCCATCGTGAGGACGAATCGCCCGCTGTTCAGCCGGCGCGCGGCATTGGCTGGAACGGGTTCGGCGTACGCGCGCATCACCGAACGCGGGGGCGCTGCGATCGCGTGTTCGGTTGTTGACTGAACCCGCTGGGCGGGGGCGACAACCGGCGCAAGACTCCCACCGTTCGCCTGCGCGGCCCGGACGACTTCCAGGATGCCGCCAAGCGTCGACTGGGTATTGAGCCGAGTGCGCACGTCGACGAGCCGCGCACGCATGTTTTCCGGCAGGCCCTGCAACAGCGCTCCGACGATCTCGATGCGCTTGATCGAATCGATGCCGAGATCGACTTCCAGATCCCGGTCGAGGCCGACCATGTCGCGCGGATAGCCGGTCTTCTCCTCCACGATTCCCAGCAGCGTTTCGCGCAGGTCGTCCGGCGGGGCGTTCGACATTTGGGCGACGGCGGGCGCCGCAGCCCGCTCGCCGGTCACGGGGACGATCGCCGCGGACTCCAGCGAAGCGGCGACCGGCGATGTCGGTGCCGTGAGCGTCGCCACTGCCGGCGCCGGCGGGAAACGGCGCGCATTCGAATCCGGAACGGGTTGAGCCTCCGCGCGTGCGCGCGGCAATGCCCCGGGCGAACGCGCGCGCTCGGCCGCACCGCGGCCGATCCATGCGGACATCACGCGTCCCTGCGTCTCGAGGAAACGACGCATGGTCGCGAAGTAGTTGGCGACGACCGCCGGATCGTTCCGGTCGGGCGCTGCGCGATTCGTCATCCCGAAGTCCTCCCCTCCACGCCGGCGGGCCGGGAAGTCCCGCCGGTATCAACATCCATCGCGGATGGTCTGCGCTACGGGACCCAGGACCATACCTCGACCTGGAAGAAGTGCTGCAATCCTTGCGTGAATGCCTGCCACACGGGTATCACCGGACCATCGATCTTCGCCTCGCCCGTCATGCCTGTCTTCAACGCGCCGTCCTTGTTCTGGAAGGTGGCGATCGCCGCAGCATAGGTTCCGGAAGGCTTGGTAGTAACGTTGCGATCAATCTGGGTGACCACCCCTTCGAATTCGCGACTGAAGTAAGCCGTCGGATGCATCCGCACCTTGGAGCCGATCTTGACGTACTGGAGATCGGATTCGTCAACATCGATTTGCGCGGTCACTGCACCGGTGTATTCGACGGCGGCAAACGGATCGCCCTGATTGAGATAGCTGTTGATGCGATCTTTCAGGTGCAGCGTGAGGATATTGCCGTCGAAGGGCATGCGCAGCACGGTGCGGGTCAACTTGCCCTCGTACAGTGCCTTGTCCGCCTTGAGGCTGGCCAGTTTGGCCTCCGCTGCGGCGATTTCGTCGGGGGTGGGACCCGTCTTGGCCAATGCGAGCGCAGCCTGTTTTTCCAACACCTGGCTTGCGTCCGTATCGGCTTCCTGCTTGGCGGTCTGCAGGGTTTCGAAAGGCACGGCGCCCTGTTGATAGAGACTCCGGAGCCGGGGCACTTTCTCGGCGCTGTACCGGGCTTGTGTCTGCGCCACCCTCAAGTTCTGCTCCGCAACCTGGATTTCCTGCGGCTTGGGAAGAGACTTGAGGTTGGCGATTACCGACTTCTGGGCTTCAATGTTCGCCTCGTCGATCTTGACCTTGGCGGTGTAATCGTCGTGCACCAACACGGCGAGCACGGTGTCCTTCCTGACCGATTCACCACCATCGAAATAGACGTCCTTGATCAGGCCGGGTGTGTCGGTGGATATCACCTGCTTGCGTACCGGATAGACCTGCACGGACCCGCTGACGTCGTAGGGGTAAGGGACGAACAGCAGGAGGAAAATAAAGATCAGGAACGCATAGAGCCAGTAGCGCTTCTTCGGCGCCTTGACTTCGGCGTCCTCCAGGTCTTCGACGACCAAGGTACGCGAGCGCCAACGGTCGAACTGCTGGGCCCGTTCGTAGGTCTCGTTGACTTTTTTCAGCACCGTGTAGTTGCGCCACACGATGTAGCCGCAGATGAGCCCTGCGATCAGGATCGGTGCCATGCCGAGACTGAAATTCGTCCCGAGCCAGATGCCCAGCGCAATCGTCACCACGCACGTGAGCACCATCATGTAGAGGATGCACACAAGCCCGTAAGCTATGAGGACATTGCTGTCGCCCTCCTGATAGGTCTTGCGATGGATCTTGCTGAGCAGAGCCACAACGGCCTTGTGGCGCAAATTGGGCTCGTTGAGAAACGCGCAAAGCAGGTGGTAGCCGCTGCCATTCACGAACGGATTGCCCGTTCCGATCAGCAGGCTCGCGCAGCTGCACAAGACCAACAACACGCCCACCACGTTGCCGAAGCTGCCGGGGCGATCGATGTTGAAATACCAGATGAAGATGCCGACCGACAGCCAGAAGCAGTACATTAACAATACGGCGCCGCCGTACCACATGTTCTGCGTGCGGGTGAGCTTGTCGAGATAGCGCACGCCCACGTCAAACCGCGGCAGATATCCGGCATCGAGGCGATATCCGACAGCCTCCACTTGCGCTCCGTAGTTGTACGCCACGCAGGCGCGCACGAACAACACGGAAACGTTCATGGTAAGCATCCAGAAAAGCAGATGCACGCCAAGGCCCACGTTCACTCGAACGTAGGAAACGGCTTGAGAGAAACCGTGCAAGTGCGCGAGCATCAGCAACAATGCCAGCACCATCAGACCCGGGATCACGTAAACGAGGGAGCGCAGCGGCGCGACCATGGGTCCAAGCCAGCGAAGGATAGGACGCGGATCGAACAGGTCGTGCATGTTCTCCCGGGTGCGCTTGTCTCCGCCCGGCAGATCATGTCCATCGCTGCCGACGGGCTTGGCTTCCCCTTCCGGCTGCACCGGCTTGGAGGCCACGGCTTGCGGTGTCGTCGCATATCCGCCCGCCGGCGCATCCGGCGTGCGCAACTGCGTCATGAAGCTTTTCGGCACCGGCTTGCCGTTGACCACTTCGTACGTGCGCGTTGCAAACGGCGCCAGCAGCGGATGCTGCAGCGCAGTGTCTTCGTACAATTCCCGATCTGCGACCGAGGCGAGGAATTCGTCGAGCTCCTCGCGGCTGAGCGGACGGTTGTATCGATCCTTGAACACCGATTGCAGCTTCTCGAACGTCTCGCAACCTGGCAGCACTTCGAGGATGAAGTACTGCCACGGATTGAAGTCGTAGGTCATGTGCCTGACCTTGTCGCGAACGACGTAGCTGTAATCATCACCCTTGACGATGCGGAACGCCTCACACCGATGCGTGATGTAGGCGGGCAACGCGACTTTTTTGCTGGCTTCGATCATTGCGGATGTCTCTGGGAAGTCGTCATGGCCGTCGACGCGCCGACATGCGCGTCAGCCGTTGCTGCCGCGGCGGGGCCGGACTTTTTTTCGTCAGCCGCCGCGGTAGAGGAAATTTTCGACTGCGGTTGTGCCGTTTGGAGGCTCGTTGCGGCGCGCAGTTTGTCCTGCTCCACCATCCATCCACCGCCCATCGCCGCGTAAACCGAAATCAGCGCGAGGTAGGAATCGCGATGACGATTCACCTGGTCGGTCTGCGCGTGAAACAGATCGCGTTCGGCAGTCAATACTTCGAGGTAATCGGATTGGCCACCGTCATAGCGAACCTGTGCGAGCTTGGTGAGCTCGGTCAGCGTGTCGACCTGTTGCTGGCCGCGCAACGCGATCTCCGCCGCCTTGGCGTTGAATACCAAGGCATCGTCCACATCGCCCAGAGCCGCCTGCACCGTCTGCTGGTACTTGATCAACAGTTCGCGCTGGTACGCCTCGGCCTCCTGCACCTGACCCCTGAGTTTGCCGCCACTGAAAATGGGGCCGAGCAAACTCGCTCCGATCGAGGCGTGGCTGGCATCGCGCTTGGTCAAGGTGTCGAGATCGCTGCTCGCGAAACCCAGCAACCCGGTCAACGAAATGGACGGAAACAACGCCGCCTTTGCAACGCCGATCGCGGCGTTGGCGGATATGAGGTTCTGCTCGGCTTCGAGTACATCGGGCCGGCGCGACAGCACATCGGAGGGCACGCCGCCGGGAATCGCGGGCAGCGCGGGTTCATCGTCTCCGCGGTGGCGGGTGATCTCGCCGGGATTGCGGCCGACCAGCAACGACAGCGCGTTCTCCATTTCGGAGATCTGACGTTCCAGATCTGGAATCGTAACCCATACTTCATCCACGGAGGCTTTGGCTTGCAGCACCGCCATCTTGCTGGAGGAGCCTCCCTTGTAACGGGTGTTGATCAGCTTCAGCGCTTCGGCGCGATTCTCCAGCGTCCGCTTCGCCAGGCTGAGCTGGCGGTCGAGCGCCAGCAACTGGAAATAGCCGGTGGCGACATTGGAAACGACGGTCAGCATGACCGCATCCCGCGCGTATTTGCTTGACAGCAAATCGGCCAGCGCCGCCTCGTTGGCGCGCCGCATCCTGCCCCAGATATCGAACTCCCAGTTCACGCTGGTGCCGACCTCGAACGCGTTCTGGGTCGGCTTGGTCAGGATCCCCAGCGTCTGCGGGCTTTCCACGCTGTAGTGCTCACGCTCAGCCGAAACGCCGTACTGGAGTTGCGGATATCTGTCGGCGCCGGTGATCTTGAGCTTCGCTTCGAATTCCTTGACGCGTTCCGTTGCCTGCAGGAGGTCCTCGTTGGCATCTATTGCCTGCTTGATCAATGCGTTCAGATCAGGGTCGTTGAACCCTTCCCACCAGGAGGTGTTCACCACATTCGTGGCTTCGCCCACCGGCGCTCGGAAAGTTTGCGGCAACGGCACATCGGGACGACGATAATTCGGCCCGAACACGCAACCGCCCAGCGCCAGCGCGACGAGAGTTGCGAGCAGCGCGCGGCCGGCGGAAGCGGCGCGCGGACGCTTGCCGTCAGGCGAAATGCCGTGGCTCATGTCTTGGACCTCACGCATCGGTTTCGTTCCGCAGGAGGACTTCCAATGCCGCGTCTTCGATCTCGCGGAGCTTGCGCAGGCGATCGCGCATTTCCGCCGTGAAGCTTTCCAGCCACAGCAGTCGGTATTCGATCATCCTGCGCTGCTCGACTATGTCTTCGAGCGGCGCATTGGTCGGTGCGCGCTGGTTCTCGTCAAAGAGGAACTGGATGCCATTGACCAGCTCGCGCACGGACACGATGTGGTTGATCTGCTGTTGCAGATAGTTGCTCGACTTCTTGGCATGGAACCATTCCACCACCGACTGGCGCATCGCATCCTGCGGCACGCTCATCTTCGAGGTGTCGACACGTCCATGGCCATCCAGCGGAGCAGGCGCCAGCATCTGGCGTTTCTTCTGCGGCTGGGTCGCGGAGTCGGACCGCTCTTCGGCAGGTGGCGCGTCGCCCACTTCTGAATTAGTGCTCATAACCGAACTCACGTGCCAGAGACACCACCTCGGGATACAGGCCCTTGCCGTCGGTGCGCCACGGCAGAGGATCATCCATCTTCGGGACCTTGGGTTTGTGCGGTCTGAACGTGGGACCGGCAAGAAACTTCGGATCGTTGCCGAACAACGCATCCACCGGCCCGAAGCATGCAAACGGCGAACGTTCCGGATGCATCATTTCGTCGATCGCCTCATCGTCGTCGCGCCAACCCAGCCAGCGGGTGATTTCGCCGAGCTTGGTCCTGGGATCGGCCATGAGGTCCTCGCCGAGGATCCGAATCTGCTGTTCGGCGGGCACGCCTTCCAGGAATTCCAGGATGGTGAGGTTGACGTCATGCCAGGCGATCTGCGGTTCCAGTGTTCCATAGTCCTCGTGGAGCTCGAAGGCGCCCATGCGCACGCAGAACGCACCGTCCTTGAGCTCCATCACGGACTTGCACTGGGCGATGGGATGGCGCACCAAATGAATGAAGCGCGCATCGGGAAAGGCTCTATGCATGGCCTGCATCCGCCATACGGCGATTGCGTAGGACGGGCTCTTGTCCACCACCACAAGGGGATCCAGTTTGTCCACCAGTTCCTGGTATACGCGCGCAGTCGTCCAGTCTTCGCGCGCCGCCACCCAGGCGCGCGCCATGTTGATGGCCGCGGTAGTTTGTTCGCCGCCATAAATTTCGGCGACCGTCCGCATGAGGCCGTGTCGCCTTCTGGTCGCACGGTCGGCGCTTTCGTCATTGATGCCGGTCCACAAGTCGAGCAGCCGTTCGGTGTTGAACAGGCACAGCTCCGGCACACCGAAGGCCTGGGGATGCTGGCCGATCATTGCGTTGACCAGCGACGTGTAGGATCGCGGCGGGGCGAGCAGGAATAGGGGTGCAGTCATGCCGGCATCCAATCAACTCACGCCGGATTGCGGCGCGTAACACCCCACACGCAGCCACCCGCTTGGGTTGGCGACGCAACTTGCTTGTACCTGGGACCCCGGATTCTGCCGCATGGGACCCTCAAGCCGCGGCGGCCTTGTCGAGACTACTGGCCAAGAGTTCAAGCATTCCGTTCAACGTGGCCTGCGTATTGAGCTTGCTGCGGTGCGCAGTCAGCGCCTCGCGCTGCTTTTCGGGCAGCGACTGCAGCATCGCGCCGACCACTTCAATGCGCTTGATCGAATCGATGCCCAGGTCGGCTTCGAGGTTCTGGTCGAGTCCGACCATGTCGCGCGGATACCCGGTCTTTTCCTCGACGATGTCGAGCAGGGTATTGGCGAGACCGGCGCGGTCCATGGCGGCATCCGGCTTCTTCGCGCCGTTGCTGCGGGCAGGCGCAGACTCCGGCGCATCGACCCTGACCGGTTGTGGCGCGGACGCTTGCGCCACCGCCGGAATCGACGCCGGCGCATGGGCTGCGCCGTTGCTGCGGACCGGCTGTGGTGCGGAAATCTGGGCGACGGCGGGCGCCACGGGTGCCGGAATCGTGGGCACGGCAGGCTCCGCAGGACGCGGCGGCGCAATGCGTGGAGCCGTGCGAACGGGCGCGCGCATGCGCGGCGCGGCGGTTTCACCCATGAAAGCGGCCATCACCTGGCCCTGGGTATCCAGGAACTGGCGCATGGTTTCGAAATAGTCCGCCATCACGGCGGCATCCAATGTCGCTGCGGGCCGATGCTCGTTCATGCCAGGTTCCTTTGAATTGCGAAGATGTATTCCCATTTGCATCCCTCGTGCCGGAGGCTGGGCCATCGGCGTGTTCACCGCGTAGGTAGGCGCTTCCGGGTGGGCCCCCGGCGAAAATGACACCGTGCGAAACACGTTGTCGCTGTGTGGCGCTTCGGCAGTTGCAACCGGGGTAATGGAAGGGATCGAGTCAGCCGCGGCGCTGACCTGCTCCAGCGTCACTCCGACCTGCCGTTGCGGCTCACCCGCGCGGCGCGCACTGCAGCCGTTCAACAGCCACGCGGTGCGCGATGGTGTCGGCGTGACCTTGAGCGAAGCGAGTCTTGCCGGATCGGCGATGCGACACTCGCGGCCCTTGAAGAACGCCTGCACGTCGAGTTCGATTCCCGCGCACAGCAGCTGGCCGAAGGCGATCACCAGGTCGGCCATCCCCTTGCCCTTGTTGAGGGCAATCGCAACATGCGGCTGTTCGCCGAGGATGCGCCGGGTCAAACCGGTCAGCACGGACTTGGGACCGATCTCCACGAACACGCGCGCACCATCGGCGTACATCTGCTCGATTTCGGAAACGAACTCGACCGGGTGCACAAGATGTTCGGCCATCGCCTGCTTGAGCGATTCGACTTCGCCTGCATGCGGGCGGCCGCTGATATTTGCGTACACCGGGATTCGCGGAGCACGCCAATCCATCGCATCGATCGCGGCGGCGAACGCCTTCCGCGCCGGCTGCACATGCCGCGAATGGAACGCAGCGGCCACTGGCAACGGGGTCACGCCCAACCCCGCTTCCGTCAACGCCCGCGTGGCGCTTTCCACGCCGAGGCGGGACCCGGAGATCACGACCTGCGACGGCGCGTTGTGGTTGGCGATGATGACGTCGTCGATGCCGGCAATCGCGCGCACGACTTCTTCGCGTTGCGCCCGCACCGCGGCCATGGTGCCGAGCTCGCTGCTCGCGGCGCGCGCAGCGTCTATGATCGACTGGCCGCGCAAGGCCGACAAGCGCATCAAGGTTTCGAAATCGATGGCACCCGCTGCGTGGAGCGCGACGAATTCGCCGTAGCTGTGGCCGGCGAGCATGTCGCCTTCCAATCCGAGACCGCGCATCAACCGCAACAGCGCGACTTCCACGGCGCCGAGCGCGGGCTGCGCGATGTCGGTGCTGGTCAATGCCCGCGTCGCATGCGCCCGCTCGGACTCGTCGTACGCGCCGCGCGGGAAAACAAAATGACTGAGTCGCGTGCCTTCGCCGTAGCGCTGGTCGAACGACTGCGCCAATGCGCCGTCGGCCTCTGCCAGCGCTTCGGCGCAACTCGCGAAATGCAACGCTTCCTCTCGCAACATCCCGGTGTATTGCGAACCCTGCCCCGGGAAGAGCAGTGCGATCTTGCCGCGCCCGGATTTCGCCGTGCCATGCGATACGTTCGGCGGCAACACGTTGCGCGCGCCATCGAGATACGCCACCGCCGCATCGATCTGTTCCGCCAGCGAGGCGAAGTCGCCCGCTGCAATCGCCAACGTCTCGACATCGGGGCGCCACTGTTGCGCCAGGCTGGCGGCCACGTGGCGCAGGTCCACGCCATCGAGATCGGCAAGCTGGTTGCGGGTCTCCACCAGCCTTTCCCTCAGCGCGTCGCGATCCGGCGCGCTCCAGAGCATCGGCTCGAGCGGCCAGTCGCGTAACACCGCCGGTCGCAGCCATTCGCGGTATTCGTCCGCGTATTCCTGGAGCACGATGTGGAAATTGGTCCCGCCGAAACCGAATGCGCTGACCCCCGCTCGGCGAGGCGCACCGTCCGATGCAAGCCATGGCTGCCCGTCATCGATCAGGTGCAACGGGCTGTCTTCCGCGCGCAGCACGGGGTTGGGCAATGCATTGGTCAATTGCGGAGGCAGCGTGCGGTGATGCAGGGCGAGGGTCGCCTTGATCAAACCCGCCACGCCGGCCGCAGCCTTGGTGTGGCCGATCATCGTCTTGACCGAACCGATTACCGATTGGTGGCGCGCGCCACCCTCGGCCTTGATCAATTGCGTGGTGCTTTCGAGTTCGGCGGTATCGCCCGCGACCGTGCCGGTGCCGTGCGCCTCGAACAGTCCGACCTCGCGCGGACCGAAGCCGGCCTGCGAATACGCGCGACGCATGGCCCGCAACTGACCTGCGGGCAACGGAGCCGTCAGGCCCTTGCCGGCACCATCGCTGCTGCCGCCCACGCCCTTGATCACCGCGTAGACGCGATCGCCGTCGCGCTCGGCATCGGCCAGCCGCTTCAGCGCCACCATCGCGATGCCCTCGGAAATCACGATGCCGTCGCCGTCGGCGGCGAAGGTCGCGCAACGTCCGCGCGGCGAAAGCGCCTGTGTCTTGCTGAAGCACAGATACCCGAACGGACCCTGGACGGTGTCCACGCCACCGGCCAGGACCAGGTCGCTGCGACCTGTCATCAACTCGGTGACACCTTGATATACGGCGGCGAGCGACGAAGCGCAGGCCGCGTCTGTAACGAAATTCGTGCCGCCGAAATTCAACCGGCTGGCGATGCGCCCGGCCACCACGTTCAGCAGGATTCCGGCGAAACTGTCTTCGGTCCATTCCGGCAGCCGCGCCGCCACACCATCAGGCAGCGCGCCGATGAAGCGCGGCAGTTCCGAACGCACGCCATATTGCATGCCGACATCGCCCGCCCCACCGCTGGCGCCGATGATCACCGAAGCGCGTTCGCGGTCGAACGGGCGCTCGGCGTAACCGGCGTCGGCCAGCGCACCCTGCGCCACTTCGAGCGCCATCAATTGCATCGGATCGACAGACTCGATCGACTTCGGCGGCATTCCATACCGGGTCGGGTCGAACAATATGTCGTCGAGGAACCCGCCCCACTTCGAATAGATCTTGTCCTTGGCCTGGCGATCGGCGTCGAAGTACAGCCGCCAATCCCAGCGATGCGACGGGATTTCGGTGATCGCGTCGACCTTGTTGAGGATGTTTTCCCAGTATTGGCGCACGGAAGGCGCTTTCGGCAGTGCGCAAGCCAAGCCGACGATCGCGATGTCGGCCGGTGCATTGGGCGTCCTCTCTTCGGCGGCGACGAAATCCTCGGCGGCGCGCGCAAGGCTTTCCGCCAGCACCGAGGCGGCGCCCGCAGTCACCTCGTCATGCAGCGTCGCGACATCGGTCAGTGCATGTCGCAGCGTGGCGACCTGACCGAGCATGTACATGCCTTCGAGGCGCTGCTGGGCGGCATCGAGCTCGCGCAGCTCCCCGTTCAAGCCATCGCGCATGCGCCCCTTGGAAGCGATGCGCAGACGACCGAGGATCAACTGATCCAGCACCTGCCGCGCTTCATCGGCCGGTACCTTGCGTTCGCGCATCTCGGCGCGTTTGCGGAAATATTCCTCGGCGAAGGGCGTGTATGCGCAGCGGCTGGCGTGGCCTGGGCCGGATTCAAGCGCGATCGTCTTTTCGCATTCCAGAACTTCCTGCTGGAATTGCGAAACGATCGATCCGTCGGTGACGATTTCCTTCGTGAAAAGATAGGCGCTGCCCATCAAAACGCCGACGCGCACGCCCCGCGCGGCCAGCGGCGCGGTCAATACCTGCACCATCGCCGAAGAAACCGGATCGTGGATGCCGCCTGCGAACAAAAGCTGGATCTCGGAAGCTTCGTACTTGCCGCCGGAAAGTTCCGACAGCAGCGCATCGACCATCGCGCTCCACAGCACGAAGCTGCTCAGCGGGCCGATGTGTCCGCCGCACTCGCGGCCCTCGAAAATGAAGCGCCGCGCACCCTCCTGCAGGAACATCGGGATCAGCTTGGCGCCCGGCACATGCAGGAAACTCGGGATGCCCGCCTGGTCCAGGCGCACCGCCTGATCGGGTCTGCCGCCGGCGATGATCGCGTAGTCGGGCTTGTACTTCAGCGCGATCGCGACCTGTTCGTCCAGCAGCGACTGCGGCGCGAAGCCCAGCAGGCCGATGCCCCAGCGGTGGCCTTCCAGCAGCTTGGCGGTACGCGCCAGCAGCGAATCGAGCGGCGCTTCCTTCAGCAGTGCGAGCGCCAGCATCGGCAGCGCGCCGGTCTGCGCCACGGACAACGCGAACTCCGCGGTATCCGAGACGCGCGTCATCGGACCTTGCACCAGCGGGTAGCGGATTCCCAGCGCCTGCGCCAGAGGAGCGTTTTCGCTCACAGAACGCGCATCGACAGCCGCGCCCAGATGGCCCGCGACCGCGGCATCGATGGCCGCAATCACGGCGTGGAGATTTCCGTATTTCGCGCGCCAGGCGGCGGCGAACGCGACATCCTGCCCGATCGGAAGCAGCGACCGATTCGGACGGGTCCAGTCGATCTTGCCGGAAAGCAAGGGCCGCAAGCCTTCCGCGCGCTCGGATTCTCCGCTGGCCAGGAACTCGCGCGCGACCGGATTGCCCGGCCGGACCAGTATCCTGAAATATTCGCCGCGCTCGCCATCGCCGACGGCGACGGTTTCGCTGCCCGAAAGATTCTTCAGCAGCGGATTCAATGTGCCAACGAGACCCAGATCGTCGAACAGCAGCAGTTGCGAATCCAGCACGCCACCGGCGATACCCGCCGCCGCGCAGGCCGCGGCCGAATGCGGCGTGACGCCGCCGCGCACGTACAACGGCAGGCGGGCACGCTTCAGCCATTTCTGGATCAGGATAAAGCTGGCCTCTTCGCCCACGAAACCGCCCGCCTCGTTGCCCTTGATCCACAAGCCGTCCAGCACTTCATCCAGGGGCTCGCCAGGCCAATCCGGCGTGGTGATTTCTGCGAGAACCTGCACGCCTTCCGTGCGCAGTGCCGAGATCAGGTCGCGAACAGCGGGGACCAGCGCGCTATCCAGGATCACCCAACGCAAACCGTTGCGAGCGTGCGCGCGCAACGCGCGCTCCAGTGCCTCGTCGACTGTGTCGAGCTTGATGCCGTAGGCGCCACGGGATTTGCGCGAGACCTCATCCAGTTCGCGGACCAGCCTCGCGCCGTCGCCTTCCAGTTCGCCGTTGATGATACCGACGCCACCCGCGCGGCAGGCGCCGATGACGAGGGCGCAGTTGCGGTAACCGGCTGGGGGCAGAACAAATGTGACGAATCGGGTCATGGCATGCCGTTACCGTGTCTGCCCCGCAGCGAGGGAGACGAAAACGACAACGAGTGGGGACTCGCCGCGCCTCATTTCCTCTGCGGATCAAATGTTCCAACCGAGCCCGTGCGCCGAGCGCTATTCACCACCTTCGGCTTGGCGCGACACGGGGTTACCAGACGGACGCGACCCATCCGTTTCAAACCGGGAGCAATAAGCGCGCCACCCCGCTTCTCCCCGTTAGCGCGTGATCGATCATACAACACGCGCATGGTCCTGCAAACATGTTGATAACGTTTTCAAGGCAAGATCAGCGACGCTGTCGTCGAAAAATGGAGCGTACGGACGCGCATGGTCGTGCCTGGAACGAACGGGATGGTTTTCGGCGACGCCAATACGGAAGCGCATCGACAACCCGTCTACACGCGATTGTCCGATGCAATCGTGTCAGTTGCGTGACGTGGTGCGGCTTTCGCCGGCCTGCGATATGCTGTGCACGTCCCGGCGCAGCAAGCCGGTGAACACGAACAGGGGAAAATGAACGGGACGTGCGGGCTTCTCCGGCGCGGTCGGAGGATGGCCCGGGAGTTGCTGTCGAAGTTATAGTGAGTTCCATCGCAAATGATCCCGTGCGGCCGCATTTCGGAATGCAGCCGCGCATGCAATCTGGAGAATTGCCTGAAATGAACACAGGAGCAGTCGCCGATGCCGTGGTCGAACGGACTCATACACTGATGGGCGCGGAACACGCCGTGCCGAGGCTGACGCACCTGCAACGCCTGGAAGCCGAAAGCATCCACGTCATGCGCGAGGTCGCCGCCGAGTGCGAGCGGCCCGTGATGTTGTTTTCGATGGGCAAGGACAGCGCGGTGATGCTGCGGCTGGCGATCAAGGCCTTCTATCCGTCCAAACCGCCGTTCCCGCTGCTGCACGTCGACACCACCTGGAAATTCCGCGCGATGTATGAGATGCGCGAACAAGTCGCGCGCGAAACCGGGATGGAAATGCTGATCCACCAGAACCCGGATGCGATCGCGAAGGGCATCAATCCATTCACCCACGGCTCGCAGATCCACACCGACACGTGGAAAACGGTGGGACTGAAACAGGCGCTGGACAAGTACCGTTTCGACGCCGCTTTCGGCGGCGCGCGGCGCGACGAGGAGAAATCGCGAGCGAAGGAGCGCATTTTCTCCTTCCGCAGCGCGCAGCATCAGTGGGACCCCAAGAACCAGCGGCCGGAGTTGTGGAATCTCTACAACCCGCGCAAACACAAGGGCGAATCGATCCGGGTTTTCCCGCTTTCCAACTGGACCGAACTCGACATCTGGCAATACATCTATATCGAGAACATCCCGATCGTGCCGCTGTATTTCGCGGCCGAACGGCCGGTGGTCGAGCGCGACGGCGTCCTGATCATGGTGGATGACGACCGCATGCCGCTGAACCCCGGCGAAGTGCCGCAGATGCGCAAGGTGCGCTTCCGCACGCTCGGCTGCTACCCGCTGACGGGTGCGGTCGAGTCGGACGCCGACACGCTGCCGCGCGTGATCCAGGAAACCCTGCTTGCGCGCACTTCCGAACGCAACGGCCGCGTGATCGACCACGATGCCGCGGCATCGATGGAAAAAAAGAAGCGCGAAGGTTATTTCTGAGGGTCCGCGCTACCAAATCGCGCCCACGCATTGTCGCGCGGGGCACAACCCAACATTCGAACTCCGGAATTCCATGGACGCCGTTTCCGAACTCATCTCCGTCGACATCGAAGGCTACCTCAAGCAGCACGAAGCCAAGAGCCTGCTGCGCTTCATCACTTGCGGCAGCGTGGACGACGGCAAGAGCACCCTGATCGGTCGCCTGCTGCACGAATCCAAGTCGCTGTTCGACGACCAGATCGCGGCACTGGAAGGCGAGTCGCGCAAGTTCGGCACCCAGGGCGATGAGATCGACTTCGCGCTGCTGGTGGACGGGCTCGCGGCCGAGCGTGAACAGAAGATCACGATCGACGTCGCCTACCGGTTCTTCAGCACCGACCGGCGCAAGTTCATCGTGGCGGACACGCCCGGACACGAGCAGTACACGCGCAACATGATCACGGGTGCATCCACGGCGGATGTCGCAGTGATCCTGATCGACGCGCGCAAGGGCCTGCTGACGCAAACCTACCGGCACAGCTATCTCGTCTCGCTGGTCGGTATACGCAAGATCCTGCTCGCCGTAAACAAGATGGACCTGGCGGACTGGTCGCAGGAGAGATTCCGGGAGATCGAGCGGCAGTACCGGGAATTCGCGCCGCGTATCGGCCTCGGGGACATCACCGCGATTCCGCTGTCGGCATTGCGCGGCGACAACGTCGTGGAAGCGAGCGGCAACATGCCCTGGTATCAGGGGCCGACGTTGATGCGATTTCTGGAGACGGTGGAACTGGACGAAACGCGCCGCGAGCGCGCGCCCTTCCGTTTGCCGGTGCAATGGGTCAACCGTCCGCACCTGGACTTCCGCGGGTTCTCGGGAACCATCGCCAGCGGCGTGGTCCGACCGGGCGATCGCCTGCGCGCGCAGCCTTCGGGCCGCGAGAGCACCGTGCGGCGTATCGTCACGGCGGACGGCGATCTGCCGGTCGCGGTGGCCGGACAGTCGGTAACCCTGACGCTGGCCGACGAGATCGACTGCTCGCGTGGCGACATGCTGTCTTCGTCCGAAGCGCCGGCCGAGGTCGCCGACCAGTTCGAGGCCACGATCGTGTGGATGTCGGACGAACCACTGCTGCCGGAGCGCTCGTATCTGTTGAAGCTGGGCCCGGCCAGCACGAACGCCGTGATCACCGAAATCAAGTACAAGGTCAACGTCAACACGCTCGAGCATCTAGCAGCCAAGACGTTCGAGTTGAACGAGATCGGCGTGTGCAACATCGCTCTGGACCGACCCGTCCCCTTCGATCCGTACAAGGCCAATGCGGAGACGGGCGGTTTCATCCTGATCGACCGCATGACCAACCAGACCGTCGGCGCAGGCATGCTGCATTTCGCGCTGCGCCGCGCGCACAACGTGCACCTGCAGCATGTCGACATCGACAAGGCCGCGCGTTCCGTCCAGAAAGGCCAGCGGCCGGTGGTGCTGTGGTTCACCGGCCTTTCCGGCGCAGGCAAGTCGACCATTGCGAACCTGGTGGAAAAGAAGCTCTTCGCGATGGGGCGGCACTCCTACCTGCTGGACGGCGACAACATGCGCCACGGTTTGAATCGCGATCTGGGTTTCACCGAAGCCGACCGCGTGGAGAACATCCGTCGCGTCGCCGAAGTCGCCCGCCTGATGACCGATGCGGGCCTGATCGTTCTGACCGCCTTCATTTCGCCGTTCGTTTCCGAACGCGCGATGGCGCGCCGTTCGCTCGGCGAGGGCGAATTCATCGAAATCTACGTCGACACGCCGTTGAACGTGGCCGAGCAACGCGACGTCAAGGGGCTCTACAAGAAAGCGCGCGCCGGCGAATTGGACAACTTCACGGGCATCGACTCGCCTTACGAGCCGCCGGAGAATCCGGAACTCACCATCAATACGGTGGAGTGCGGCGCCGCCGAGGCCGCCGACAAGGTCGTCGACTATCTGCGCCGGCAGGGATTGATCGCTTGAACACGCACGGCTCGCCGGGCCATGTGAAATTCCCGCTTGGGAGGGAATCGTGATGGACATGAACCATATCGTCTTCATCGTGATGGACAGCTGCCGCTACGACACGCTGATGATGGCGAACGCACCCAACATCCGGCGCATCGGCAAGATCGGCAAGCGCTACTCGTACGCGTCGTGGACCGCGCCATCGCACTACACCTTCACGATGGGCATGATGCCTCACGCCAGTCCGCGCGAAGTGTTCGCTTCGGAGGTCTACAAGGACGAGTACCAGCAATGGGTCGATCGCGTCGGCTCGCCCGGCATCGAGTTCAAGAACTTCCTGCCGGAGCTGTCGCTGCCGAGGGTCCTCAGCAAGCTCGGGTATTGCACCGTGGCGAAAGTGTCGATGCCGGTGCTGAACAAGCACACGCTCATCAGCAAGCATTTCGACGACTACAAGCTGATGGACAACCACAACAACTTCGCCGGGATGGTCGAGGAAATCGAATTCCCCGACGACCAGCCGCAATATTATTTTCTCAACCTCGGCGAAACGCACTACCCGTACATGCTGTCCGACAAGGACCTGCCCCACATTTCAGGTGTCCACGGGGCGCTGAAATCGATGGGCCACGGTTCTCCCGGTGCCCCGGTGCAGGTCAAGAATTCGTTCGACCTCGAACGGCTGAAAGGGCTGCAACAGCAGCAGGTGGTCTGCGCCGAATATATCGACAAGCTGATCGGCAAGTTGATGGACAAGGCGCCGGCGAACACGCATTTCGTCATCACCGCCGATCATGGAGAGTTATTCGGCGAGGACGGCTATTTCGGGCATGGCCCGATCATGCACGAAAAATGCTTCGAGGTTCCCTTCGTGGAAGGGCGGCTTGGATAGACGACGCGAAACACACGTGGACGGAGGTTTCTCGTCCACTTTGGCTTCACGGTAAAGGGGGAAAAACCATGATCGTTATAAAGAGAAGGATGAAGCAAGCACGCGCATTTGTGCTGGAGGCGGCGATATCCGCCGCCATGTTGATCGCGCCCGGTGTCGCTCTTGCGCAGGTGGGGACCGGTCCGGCCGTTCTCTTCCCGAGCCTCACGTCATTCAGCAGCACCGCCGACCGGATGATTTCGTACCGGCAGGAGCAGCATAACTGGCAGACGCCCGACGGCGCATTCCACCTGATGATCAACCGTGGCGATCAGCCGGGCGACGATGCATTGCAACTTTACACTTCGGTAGATGGTGGCACGAACTGGGTTGCCGGCCCCTCGCTCGAAGGGAGCAACCAATACTCGACTCAGGATGGAATATTGAGGGGAAAGACCCTCGCCCTGGTTTACTCCAGCGACACCCAGTCAGTCGAATACAGATCGTTCCTCTGGGATCCGGTTTCGGCGACCTGGTCGGCAAGCGACTCGCAGACTGTCTTTGCTTCCGCCGGACAACAGGCGATCAATCCATGCATCGGGCGCGACGACAACGGCAACCTCTGGGTACCCCTCGTCGTCAGGGATCTCGCCACACTGGACAATTCGATCCGCATGATGGTGCGGTTGTACGGGAGCGATGACTGGACCGACACCGGCCTGGTCTTCGGCGACGTGGACGGCCCCAATATCGAGCGCAGCGCAGTGCCGATCGCCATCCCGAACGGCATGGGGATGGTGTACACCGTGCACAACAAGATGTATTGGGCCACCCGTGACAACCAGGCGCCGCCCACGGCACCGTGGACCAGCCAGTTGCTCTACACGTATGCCGGCACGCACACCGATCCGTTCTCGAGTCACTTCAGCCTTGTCAGCGACAATCGCGGAAATCTGCATCTCGCCCTGGTCGACGGCGGCCGACTGCTGTACCTGCGTTACAACGCCGCCAATCAAACCTGGAAGCAACGCTGGCTGACCACCGACATCGATGCCGGCTATCCGCAAGTGTCCATGGTGAACAACACTCTGATGATTGCGGTCAACAGCAAGTCGAATGTCGGCGTGTTCACCAGCCCTGATCTGGGCAGCACGTTCACCCATTCGTATTCGTTGCGTCACGGCGCGCCACCCGCTGGCGTCAGCTATCGATATCCCCGCATCGAAACCGCCGCGACCATTTCGGGTCCGATGCTGCTGTTCCAGCAATACACCGACAACGGAGTTGACCGCTTGCTTCAATACCTGGTGCCGGTTGGGCCAGGCAATCCGTCTTCGAAATGAGTACACAAATCCGACGCGCCTGCCAAGGCGCGCCGGATAGCCCTGCCGAACGGACGAACGGCCGTTACAGCAACAGTCGTTCGCAAATGGCCTGATACAGCGCCGGGAGGCGCTCCAGGTCGGCGAGTTCCGTGTGCTCGTCCACCTTGTGTATGCTGGCATTCACCGGCCCCAGTTCCACCACTTCAGCGCCAAGCGGGGCGATGAAGCGCCCGTCCGACGTGCCGCCACCGGTGCTCTGTTCCGGTTCGACGCCGCACAGTTCGCGGCATACCGCGATCGCGGTTTCGCGCAGGCGCCCTTCCGCGCGTGAGAGGAAGGGCTCGCCGGAAAGGTTCCATTCCAGCGCGTAGTCGAGACCTCGCTTTTTCAGGATCGCCTCGGTCTGCTCGCACAACGAATCCGCGCTGCTCGCGGTGCCGAAGCGGAAATTGAAGTGCGCGACCAACGAGCCGGGGATCACGTTGTACGCGCCGGTGCCGGCAGCGAGGTCGGAAACCTGGAACGAGGCCGGCGGGAAATCCCGATTGCCTTCATCCCAGCGCGTTGCGGCGAGTTCGGCCAGCGCGGGTGCGAACGCATGGATCGGGTTCCGCGCCTTTTCCGGATAAGCGACGTGGCCCTGCACGCCGTGCACAGTCAACGTGCCCGAAAGCGAACCTCTTCGACCGACGCGGATCAGGTCGCCGAGCTTCTCCTTCGAGGATGGTTCCCCGACCACGCACCAGTCGATTCGCCGACCAGTTTCCCGAAAGTGCTGCGCGACACGACGCACGCCATCCAGATTGGTCGGCCCTTCCTCGTCCGAAGTCAGCAGCAATGCGACCGTTCCCGGATGATCCGGATGCGCGGCGACGAATCGTTCCAAGGCGATCGTCATGGCGGCCACGCCGGATTTCATGTCCGCCGCGCCGCGGCCATATAGGCGGCCGTCGCGGATCGTTGGCTCGAACGGCGACGAACTCCAGTTTCCCCCCGGCCCCGTGGGCACCACGTCGGTGTGGCCGAGAAACACCAGCACGGGATCGCCCTGCCCGTGCGTGGCCCACAGGTTGTCCACCTCGCCGAAACGCAGATGTTCGCAACCGAAGCCCGCGCGCTGCAAGCGCTGCGCGATCAACCTCTGGCAACCGGCGTCGTCCGGCGTCAGCGATCGGCGGCGGACCAGTTCGCAGGCAAGGTCGAGAACTTCGCTCATGATTTCCCGAACAGCTTCTTGAAGCCGTTGTCGCTGAAGCCGACGTGTACGCTGGCGTCATCGAGCACGATGACGGGACGGCGGATCAGAGCGGGATACTCCTTGAGCAGCAGCGTCCACTCCGGATCGCTTCGCGGATCCTTGCGCTGCGGCAGCAGATTGCGCCAAGTGGTGGAAGACTTGTTGACCAGCTTCTCCCAGCCGCCCAGTTGCCCCGCCCATTCTTTCAGCGTCGTGGCTGGAACCGGATCGGCACGGAAATCCACGAACGTGTGCGCCACGCCGAACCGATCCAGCCAATTGCGGGCCTTGCGGCAGGTATCGCAGGTGGGGAGGCCGAGAATCGTGGCGCTCATTCGCAATCCCGCAGCAGGTCGTTGATGGATGTCTTCGTGCGGGTTTTTTCGTCCACGCGCTTGACGATCACCGCCGCGTACAGGCTGTGCGAACCATCCAATGCAGGCAATGAGCCCGCGACCACCACGCTGCCGGCCGGAATGCGACCGTAGGTGATCTTCCTGGTCGCGCGATCGTAGATGCGCGTGGACTGGCCCAGGAAAACGCCCATGCCGATCACGCTGCCGCGCTCGACGATCGTTCCCTCAACGACTTCCGATCGCGCGCCGATGAAGCAGTCGTCCTCGATGATGGTCGGGTTGGCCTGCAGCGGTTCCAGCACCCCGCCTATGCCTACGCCACCGGACAGGTGCACCCGTGCGCCGATCTGCGCGCAGGAACCGACAGTGGCCCATGTGTCCACCATCGTGCCTTCTCCCACATGCGCGCCGATGTTGACGTAGCTCGGCATCAGCACGGCATTCTTGCCGACAAATGCACCACGCCGCACCAGCGCGCCCGGCACGATGCGCACGCCGGTGTCGTGGAAACTTTGCTCGGTCGCGTCGATGAATCGCAATGGAACCTTGTCGAACGCCGTCATCGGCCCGCCGCTCATCATGCGATTGGCATTTACCCGGAAATGCAGCAGGACCGCCTTCTTGATCCACTGGTTTACCCGCCAGCCACCCTGCCCATCCGGTTCGGCCACGCGCAGCACGCCTGCCTCGAGCCCGTCCAGCACCCGCTCCAATTGCATTCGCAGATGCCCGGTCTCTCCGGGGTCGAGTGTGGCGCGGCGTTCCCACGCGGCATCGATGATCGGTTCAAGCCCTCGCATGTTGCCCCCCGTGTCCGGCACCCTCTATGCCGAGACGGCGCAACAACGCGGCGCGCAGCCTTTCCTGCACCGCCGGATCCAGCGGCAGGTCGCGCCGGTCGGTGAGTTCGAAGAAATCCTCGACGCGCTCGCCGAAAGTCGCGATGCGCGCATCATGCACGCGCACACCCGCTTCAAGGAAGCCCTGCGCGACGCGCGCCAGCAAGCCGGGCTGATCGCTGCATACGAGCGCGAGGCGGGTGCGCGCGACTTCCGCCGCGTCGGTGAAGTCGATCTGGGGCGCGCGCTGGAAGTGTTTCAGGCGCCGCGCGATGCCACGCCGGGGCGGTAGCGCGGGTTCGGCGTCGGGCGCCAGTGTGCGCAGCAACGACGCGCGCAGGTCGCGCGCGCGTTCGTCGCCGAGTGGCGCCAGGCTCTCAGCATCCAGCACCGTGAACGCATCCAGCGCGCGACCGCTGTACGTGGACAGCACGCGCGCTTCCATCACGCTGCAGCGCGCACGGTCGAGCGTCGCGGCGACGGACGCGAACACGCCATCGCGATCCGGCGCGCACACGAATACCTCGGTACCGCCTCGCGGCGAATGCGGATGCACCGACACCACCAGCGCTTCGCCCGGTGCATCCAGCAAGGCGCCGGCCTGCGACGCGATCTGCGCGTCGGACTGGCGCAGGAAGGCATGATCGGGAAAGTCCCCCAGCAATTGCTGCACGACGTCTGCATCATGGCCCTGCCCGCGCAACAACGCGGCGACGCGTTCGCGCGAAGCGCGCATGCGCATCTCGGCCCGCGCGGGCCGCGCCAGGTCGCGCCGCAACACGAAACGCGCCGCGACGTACAGATCAGCCAGCAGTCGGTCCTTCCAGGAGTTCCAGAGTTTCGGACTGGTACCCGCGATGTCTGCGATCGTCAGCAGGTAAAGATGGTCGAGCCGCTCCCAGTCGCCGACCTGCACCGCGAAGGCGTGCACCACTTCGGCGTCGCTGATGTCCTGCCGCTGCGCGGTCACGCTCATCATCAGGTGCCAGCGCACCAGCCACGCGACCAGCTCGACATCGTCCGCATTCAGCTCGAGCTTGGCGCAGAATGCGCGCGCCTCGGTTTCGCCGAGCTCCGAATGGTCGCCGCCGCGGCCTTTCGCGATGTCGTGGAACAGCGCCGCGAGCAGCAGCAGTTCCGGCTTGTCCAGCCGCGCATATGCTTCGCTGGCCAGCGGGAATTCCGTGCGCGCATCGGCTTCCGCGAAACGCGCGACATTGCGAAGCACGCGCAGCGTATGTTCGTCTACCGTATAGATGTGGAACAGGTCATACTGCATGCGCCCGACCACGCGCGCGAACGCCGGCAGGATCGCAGCCAGGACGCCGTGCCGGTTCATCTCCTCCAGCGCGCGCACGGCAGACGCGCCACGTCGCAGCAGGCTCAGGAAAGCGGCCAGCACCCCGGGGTCGTCGGCGAGCCTTGCGGCGTGCCGCATGAGCGCCTGCTGCATGGCGCGCATCGTCGCGGCGGTGAGACCGCTCAGCTCCGGATGATCGAGCAGGCAGGCGAACGCAGCGACCATCGCCCGCGGTTCGCGGGCCAGCAGATCCTCTTCCCGCAACGCCAACCGGGTGCCGCGCGCGGCGAAGTGTTCGTCGAGCGGCTGCGGCTCGGGCAACGGCCGCAGGTATTCCTCGAAACGCTCGAGCAGTTGCGACAACACGCGCTCGACCGCGCCCGCCGCGCGATAGAACGTCTGCATGAATTGTTCTACCGCGAGATTCCGCCCGTCGTCCTGGAATCCCAGCCGCGCGGCCAGCGCGCGCTGCCAATCGAACAGCAGGCGCTCCTCGGCACGACCGCTTTCCAGATGCAGCGCATAACGGCAACGCTGCAACACGCGTTCGGCGTCGACCAGCGCATCGCGTTCGGCCGGTTCCAGCAAACGCTCCGAAACCAGATCGTCCAGACCGCGCGCACCGGCGATGCGCCGGCCCAGCCAGCGGATCAGGTCCAGGCCGCGCAATCCGCCGGGTCCATCCTTGATGTTAGGCTCCAGATTGTGGGTGGTGTCGTCGTGCCTGGCGTGCCGCGCGTGGCGATCGGCACGCTTGGCGGAAAGATATTCAGCCGGCGACCACAACGTGCGGTCGTCCACGATCCGCTGCAATTCGATCTCGAAACGCTCCGCACCGGCGAGGCGCCGCGCATCCAGCAGGCTGGTGAACACGCTGACGTCCGCCGCCGCAATTTCGCGACACTGCGCCGGCGTGCGCACCGCGTGGCCGGGCTTCAGCCCGATATCCCACAGGCAGCCGAACAGCGTCTCCAACGATCGCGTCGTGCCGGACGGGTTTTCACTGCCCGCGAGTACCAGCAGGTCGACGTCGGAACCTGGAAACAGCGCGCCGCGCCCAAAACCGCCGATCGCGAACAGCGCGGCATCGATGCCTTCTCCCAAGTACGCGGCCCACGCGTGCGCGAGCACGCGTTCGACCAGTCGCGCGCGCGAACGCGCGAGCGCCGCGGCTTCGGCACCGTTGCGGAAAGCGTTTGCCAAGGCGCGGTCGTGATCGCCCAGCAACTGCCGCAACGCCGCCCGCGCGTCCACGGAAACCCCCGCGCGCGGCATCGCGGCGGGCAGGCGCGGGAGCGACGGGAGGATGGAAGCCGGAACGTTCACGTGCGGAGCGTCGACCGTCGGCCGCGAGCGCTCAATCGTATCCTCCTCCGGCCCTGCAGTTCGCGATCCCGCTTCAAGCGTCGGGCCAAGGCGTCAGGATCTCGAATCCGTCGTCGGTCACCGCGACCGTGTGCTCCCATTGCGCCGACAGCGAATGGTCCTTGGTCACCACGGTCCAACCATCCGGCAGCACCTTGGCGTTGGGCTTGCCTGCGTTGATCATCGGTTCGACGGTGAACACCATGCCCTTCTCGATCCTCAAGCCGGCGCCGGGCTTGCCATAGTGCAGCACCTGAGGGTCTTCGTGATAGACGCGGCCGATGCCATGGCCGCAGTAATCCTTGACGATCGAGAAACCGGCCTTCTCCGCGTGCTGCTGGATCGCGTGGCCGATGTCTCCAAGCGTCGCGCCGGGGCGCACCTGCTCGATGCCCAGCATCATCGATTCGTAGGCGTTGTCCACCAGCCGCTTTGCGAGTACCGAGGGCTTGCCGGCGAAATACATGCGCGAGGTGTCCCCGTGCCAGCCGTCCTTGATCACGGTAACGTCGATATTGACGATGTCACCGTCCTTCAGGACCTTGGAAGGGCTGGGGATGCCATGGCAGATCACGTGGTTGACCGAGGTGCAGAGGGTCTTCGGGAACCCGCGGTAGCCGACGTTGGCCGGAATCGCCTTCTGCACGCTCACGATGTGCTCGTGGGCAATCTCGTCGAGCTCTTCCGTGCTCACGCCGGGCCTTACGTGCGGCACCATCAGCGCGAGCACTTCGGCCGCCAGCCGGCCGGCTTCGCGCATCTTCTCGAGGTCCTGCGGGGATTTGAAGGTGACGGGCATTGAGCTGTTCAGGGTCGGGCGGCGGGCCGATCATGTGGATTGAGCCGCTCCGCAACGCGGCGTCGGCTCCGGCGAACGACCGATTATCCGGGATCGCCGCGGCAATTGCGATGTTGCGGTCACGGTTGTAGAATTCCACGGCTTTGCGGAAGCAAAACCGCCCACGCCGGGCGTCATCGGCGAATACACACGCAGGTCGTGAACCGGCACCGGGGTCCTTCGTGAGAAGGTCGTTGCCGCGGGATCTGCGGAAGCCCAACCCCGGAGCTGCGTCCTGCTTTCACGGCATCCGCGACCCATCGCGGGCGGCGTGATTCCGGAAAACGCGGCTCCCCATCAGGAGCAGCAACAATGCCTCAAGTCACCATGCGCCAGATGCTGGAAGCCGGCGTGCACTTCGGCCACCAGACGCGTTACTGGAACCCGCGGATGGCGCCATACATCTTCGGCGCCCGCGGCAAGATCCACATCATCAACCTCGAGAAGACGCTGCCGCTCTTCTCAGATGCCATGAATTATCTCTCCGGCCTCGCGCAGAAGCGCGGCACGGTGCTGTTCGTCGGCACCAAGCGCTCGGCGCGCGAATCGGTCGGCGAGGAAGCCGCGCGCTGCGGCATGCCTTACGTCAACGCGCGCTGGCTGGGCGGCATGCTCACCAATTTCCGCACGGTCAAGCAGTCGGTCGGCCGCCTGAAGGAACTCGAGGCGATGGAAACCGACGGCAGCTTCGAGAAACTGGTCAAGCACGAAGTGCTGGCCCTGCGCCGCGAGCGCGAGAAGCTGCAGAAATCGCTGGGCGGCATCAAGGAAATGAACCGGTTGCCCGATGCGCTGTTCGTGATAGACATCGGCCATGAGGACATCGCCGTCAAGGAAGCCAAGAAGCTCGGCATTCCGGTGGTCGCCGTGGTGGACACCAACTACGATCCGGCGCTGGTGGACTACGCGATCCCCGGCAACGACGACGCGATCCGCGCGGTGCAGTTGTACTCGCGCGCCGCGGCGGATGCGATCCTGGAAGGCAAGGCCGCAGCCCCCGCCGCCGCACGCGGCGACGCCAACGAGTTCGTCGAACTCGATGCCGATGGCAATCCGGTGGCGCGCGTGGACCGCGAGCGCGACGACCGCCGAGGCAAGGGCGCGCCGCGTGGCCGCAACAATGCAGGCCGCAAGCCCGCGCCGCAACAGCAGCGCCGCAGCGCGGCGCCGGCCAGGGTTTCCGACGCGCCGCCTGGCGATTCCGACGAGGCCGGCCTGGAGCGCGCGGAAGCGGAAGTCGCCCAGAACGAAGCGGCGGATGAGGAAGCTGCAAAATAATCCTGATGCGGCCGCTGCGCCGCATCCGTTCTGGTCACGCGGCAAGGCATCCGGAAAGGTTGCCCGATCGAGCGGCTGTCCCCATATTGGCAAGTCGCCGTCGCACGACGGCTCAACATGCGATCGTCCCGGATCGCGAAGAACAAGAAGCAGCCACCCGTGGCTGCACTTTCAGCAGAGCAGAGGAATCGTCATGGAAATCACCGCCGCGATGGTCAAGGAACTGCGCGAGCGCTCCGGCGCCGGCATGATGGAATGCAAGAAGGCGCTCACCGAAAACGCAGGCAGCCTGGATGCCTCGATCGAGTGGCTGCGCAAGCAGGGCCTCGCCAAGGCCGACAAGAAGGCCAGCCGCGTGGCGGCCGAAGGCCGCATCGCGTTGGCGCAGCGTCCGGGCAAGGCCGTGCTGGTCGAGGTCAATTCGGAAACCGATTTCGTGGCCAAGGACGAAAACTTCGCCAAGTTCGCGCAGGAAGCGGCAACCGCTGCGTTGAACGAAGGCGTGAAGGACATCGAGACGCTGAAGTCGGCGAAGACTTCCTACGGCCCGACTGTCGAGGAAGGGCGGCAGTGGCTGGTGACCAAGGTCGGCGAGAACGTGCAATTGCGCCGGATGGCCGCGATCGAGAGCGCGCCGAACATCGGCGCCTATGTGCACGGCGGCCGCATCGGCGTGCTGGTCGAAATGCAGGGCGGAGACGCGGAGCTGGCGCGCGGCATCGCCATGCACGTCGCCGCGATGAACCCGCCTTACGTCTCGCCCGACAACGTGCCGGCGGATTTCGTCGCCAAGGAAAAGGAAATCGCGCTGGCCCAGATGTCCGACAAGGACAAGCAGAAGCCCGCCGAAATCCAGGAGAAGATGATCTCCGGCAAGCTGCGCAAGACGCTTTCGGAAATGTCGCTAACCGGCCAACCCTACGTGATCGACACCAACAGCAGCGTTGGCGACGTGCTGGAGAAGGCCAGGGCGAAGGTTCTCCGGTTCCATCGTCTGGTGGTCGGCGAAGGCATCGAGAAGAAGGAAGACGACTTCGCCGCCGAGGTGATGAAGCAGGCCGGACTGGTCTGAGCTTCGCTACCGGATGCAGCGGAAAAGCCGCGGCCCGTCCGCGGCTTTTTTTATCCGGCTTCAGGAATGAGGAACGAACGGCCAGCGTGCAAATCCAGGCTCGGCTTTTTCCCGATTCGTTCTTGCGAAAAGTCGGATTTTAGCGCCCTCGCTACTCATCCCTCGCCTCTCGCTCCATTACAATCCTCTCGTTTGCCCACCCGCCGGAGCGAAGCGATGCCGACCAGGCCCAAATACCAGCGCATCCTGCTGAAGCTTTCCGGCGAGGCGCTGATGGGCGAGGAAGACTACGGCATCGATCCCAAGGTGATCGGCCGGCTGGCGGAGGAGATCCTTGAAGTCCGCGCCACGGGAGTGCAGGTCGGCGTGGTGATCGGCGGAGGCAACATCTTCCGCGGCGCAGGGCTCGCGGCCGCCGGCATGGACCGCGTGACCGGCGACCACATGGGCATGCTTGCGACCGTGATGAACGCGCTGGCGATGCAGGACGCGCTGGAAAAACTCGGCGGGTTCGCGCGGGTGATGAGCGCAATCCCGATCCACGACGTCTGCGAGGACTTCATCCGTCGTCGGGCCGTGCGCCATCTGGAGAAAGGGCGCATCGTGCTGTTCGCGGGCGGGACCGGCAACCCGTTCTTCACCACGGATTCCGCGGCGGCGCTGCGTGCGGTCGAAGTGGGCGCCGACCTCCTGCTGAAGGCGACCAAGGTGGATGGGGTGTACAGCGCCGATCCCAACAAGAAGAAGGATGCGAAGCGCTTCGAGCACGTCAGCTACGAAGACGTGATCGCACGCAACCTGCAGGTGATGGATACCGCAGCGATCGCGCTGTGCCGCGATCACGCCATGCCTCTGCGCATCTACGACATGACCCGTCCGGGCAACCTCATGCGGATCATGAAGGGCGAAACGGTCGGCACCCTCGTCGACGCCGGCTGACCTCGATCCGGGATTCGGCAAGTATCCTTCCTTGTTGCGGGCGCCCGCCCGGCCGAGCACGCGACGCGATTACTCGCGCCGTCCTCGGCCCTCGCCCTTGCGGACCACTTTCGGCCTTCGCTTCGGAATCCTGCCTTCGCAGTCAACGCATCGCGTAAACACCCGGCTTCGCCCGGCTATACTTGCGGGCCGGACTTTCCAGCGGGATCACCCATGCTCAACGACATCAAGAAGGATGCGCAAGCCCGCATGGGCAAAAGCGTCGAAGCGCTGCGACACGAACTTTCGCGGCTGCGTACCGGCCGCGCCAGCACGGCCTTGGTGGAGGGCATCAAGGTCAACTACTACGGCTCGGACGTGCCGGTGAACCAAGTCGCCGGGGTTGCCGTCACGGACGCGCGCACCCTCACCATCACGCCCTACGAAAAGCAGATGGTCGGCGCGGTCGAGAAGGCGATCCTGGGTTCCGACATCGGCGTCACGCCCAGCACCGCAGGCACCACGATCCGCCTCAACCTGCCGCCGCTCACCGAGGAACGGCGCAAGGAACTGGCAAAGCACGTCGGCCACGAGGGCGAAAACGCCAAAGTGGCGATCCGCAACATCCGCCGCGACGCGATGCAGCACGTCAAGGACCTGCTGAAGGACAAGAAGATCACCGAGGATGAGGAACGCCGCGCCGAGGACGAGGTGCAGAAACTCACCGACAAGTTCATCAAGGACGTGGAGGCGGTGGTGAAGGCGAAGGAAGACGAGCTGCTCGCGCTGTAGTCGCGCAGACCGAATCCATGTCCCCTGCCGCCGACCCGCGCATTCCCCGCCACGTCGCCATCGTGATGGATGGCAACGGCCGCTGGGCGCGCCGGCGCGGACAGCCACGCAGCTTCGGCCACCGCGCCGGCCAGAAGGCGGTACGCGAAGCGGTGGAGTTCTGCCTCCGCCACAAGATCGAATCGCTCACGCTTTTCGCGTTCTCCTCGGAAAACTGGAAGCGCCCGGATGAAGAGGTCGGTGCGCTGATGGAGCTGTTCCTGCGCGCGCTCGACAAGGAAGTCGATGAGTTGCACAGCAACGAAGTGTGCGTGCGCTTCGTCGGGGAACTGTCGGTCTTCAACGAGGCGCTGCGAACCCGCATGCTCTCGGCGATGGAGAAGACGCGCGACAACAGCGCGCTGGATCTGAACGTCTGCGTCAACTACGGCGGCCGGTGGGACATCGCGCAGGCCGCGCGACAATTGGCCGAGGCCGTGCAACGCGGCGAACTCGATCCGCGATCGATCGGCGAAGCCACCCTCGCGCCCTGCTTCTGCCTCGCCGAACAGCCGCCCGTGGACCTGCTGATCCGTACCGGTGGCGAACACCGCGTCAGCAACTTCCTGCTCTGGCAGATCGCCTACGCGGAGTTGTATTTCACGGACATCCTGTGGCCGGACGTGGGCCAGGACGAACTCGCCCGTGCGCTGGAGGACTACGCACGCCGCGAGCGCCGTTTCGGCCGCACCGACGCGCAGATCGCGCGCGCATCTTGAGCAGGATCCGCGAATGCTGAAGCAGCGCGTGCTGACCGCCCTCGTGCTCGCGCCGCTGATCATCGCGCTGGTATTCCTCACCACTACCGTTGTCTTCGCGGCGCTGCTCGGCGTGATCTTCCTGGCCGGGTTGTGGGAGTGGACGCGCATGTCCGGCATGCGCAATCGCCCGCTGCGCGCGTGCCTGCTGCTGGGCTACGCGATCGTGATGGTGGCGCTGTGGGGGGTCGTCCGTTCGAACTGGTGGTGGCTGCCTGCGCTGGTGGGCGTGGCGTGGTGGCTGGTCGCGACGCTGTGGCTGCGCAACATGCGCTTCGCCGCGGATCGCACCCCTGCCCACGTCGCGCTGAAGCTGTTCGCGGGCCTGCTGGTCGTCGTTCCCGCCTGGTGCGCGGTGGTGGCGATGCACGGCGGTGCGGCCACGCTGGCGCCGCCGCGCTCGGCCTGGTGGGTGATCTTTTTCGCCTGCATCGTGATCGCCGCCGACAGCGGCGCGTATTTCGCGGGCACGCGGTTCGGCGGGCGGAAGCTCGCACCGTCCATCAGTCCGGGCAAGACCTGGGCGGGTGTGTACGGCGCACTGGTTTGCGCCGCGGTGATCGGCCTCGCCGGTGGCTGGGTTGCACATGCATCACCGGGTTTGCTGATCGGTGTCATCGCACTGGCGCTGGTAACCGTGGCCTTCTCGATCATCGGCGACCTGTTCGAAAGCCTGGTCAAACGCCATGCAGGCGTGAAGGATTCCGGCGCATTGTTTCCCGGCCATGGTGGATTGTTCGACCGCATGGATTCGCTCGTCGCCGCGTTGCCGGTGTTCGTGCTGGGCAAGGCGCTGCTAGGACTATGAAGACCGTCGCCCTCTTCGGCGCCACCGGCTCGATCGGCGGCAGCGCGCTGGACGTGATCGCGCGCCACGGGGATCGCTTCCGCGTCGGCGCGCTGTCCGCAAACCACAACGTGGATGCGCTCGCGGAACTGTGCGCGCGCCACGATCCGGACCTGGCGGTCATCACCGACCCTACCCTGGAAGGCGCGCTGGCCGCGGCGCTGAGATCGCGCGGACTGAAAACGCGAATGGCCGCCGGCGATGGCGCGCTCGAACACGCCGCGCGCGATTCCGGCACGGACATCGTGATCGCGGCGATCGTCGGCGCGGCGGGTTTGCGCTCCACGCTCGGCGCCGCGCGCGCCGGCAAACGCCTGCTGCTCGCCAACAAGGAATCGGCGGTAATGGCCGGTCCCCTGCTGCGTGGCGCGCTCGCGCAGGGCGGCGGCGAACTGATCCCGATCGATTCCGAACACAATGCGTTGTTCCAGTGCCTGCCGTCGCGACACGACGCAAGTGCGATGCGCGGCGTGCGCAAACTGTGGCTCACCGCTTCGGGCGGGCCGTTCCGCGGGCGCACGCGCGCGCAACTCGAGCACATCACGCCCGACCAGGCCTGCGCGCATCCCAACTGGCGCATGGGCCGCAAGATCTCGGTCGATTCGGCCACGCTGATGAACAAGGGCCTGGAGGTGATCGAGGCGCAGGTACTGTTCGGCATGGACGCCGATGCGATCGAGGTGGTCGTGCACCCGCAAAGCGTGGTGCATTCGCTGGTCGAATACGCGGATGGTTCGTTCCTCGCGCAACTGGGGCAGCCTGACATGCGCACGGCGATCGCGCACGCGCTGGCGTGGCCCGAGCGCATCGAAGCCGGGGTGGCCGCGCTCGATCCGCGCACGTTGTCGCTGCAGTTCGAGTCGCCGGACGCGGATACGTTCCGTTGCCTCACCCTGGCACGGCATGCGCTTGGCGCGGGCGGCGATTCACCGGCGCTGTTGAATGCCGCCAACGAAGTCGCGGTTGCGGCATTCCTGGAAGGCGCCCTGCCCTTCCTCGGCATCCCCGAGGTGATCGAGGCGGTGCTGAATGAACTGCCACCCGAGCCCGTTGTCGATGTGGGAACCTTGCTTGAACGGGATTTAACGGCGCGCCGGGCGGCGCAACGTATGATTCGAGAAAAGGTCAAGCGTCAGCCGTGAGCCGTCGGTCGTAGAGCTTCCAAAGCTTCGGCCATCCGATTCGCGGCTTACCACCACGATTTCACGGCCCACTGTCTACTCAATGACCCATTTTTCCGACATCGCCGGCTCCCTGTGGTGGATGATCGTCACCCTCGGCCTGCTGGTGACCTTCCACGAATTCGGACATTTCGTCGTGGCGCGCGCCTGCGGCGTGAAAGTGCTGCGCTTTTCGATCGGCTTCGGCCGCGCGCTATGGTCCCGTACTGCCAGGAGCGGTACGGAGTACGTGATCGCCGCGATTCCGCTTGGCGGCTACGTCAAGATGCTGGATGCACGCGAAACCGAAGTGCCGGACGACGGGCGCAGCCAGGAATTCACCGGCAAGCCGGTATGGCAACGCATCGCAATCGTGCTGGCAGGTCCGTTTTTCAACGTGATCTTCGCCATAGCCGCGTTGTGGCTGATGTTCATGGTCGGAAGGCCGGATACGCTGCCGATCGTGGCGGCACCGGCGCCGCACACGCTCGCGGCATCGGCGGGTTTTCGCGCCGGCGACCTCATCCAGAGCATCGATGATCGACGCGTGGGGACCTGGGGCGATACGCTCGACACGCTGGGAAGCAACAGTCTCGATCACCAGCCGGTCCGCATCCGCGTGCGCGGCGGCGGCGGCGAGCGCACGTTGATGCTGGCCCTGGATCGACTGCCCGTCGATGTCAATGTCGCGAAGGCATTCGACACCATCGGATTGAAGCCCGCGCCGCCTCCGCCGATCGCCGCCAAAGTGGCGCATGGCGATCCGGCCGATCTCGCGGGCGTCCTGCCGGGAGATCGCATCCTCGCGATCAACGGCCACGCGGTGTCCGATTTCTTGGACATCAGCAGGACGATCAAGGCGCAAGTCGATCGATCTCCCCGCATGCAATTCCGGATCGAACGCAACGGTCGCTCGTTGACCTTGCCCGTCACCGCACGATGGGGCGATCCGGGCGACGGCGGCGGCGTGCGCTGGCTGGTCGGCATCGGGCCGCCGGAACCTGCGCTCGCAACGCTGCGCTATGGCCCGCTCGAGTCGCTGGGCAAGAGCCTGACTTCGGCCTGGCAGACCACTGCCACCACCGTCACGATGCTCGGCAAAATGCTGGTCGGGCACGCCTCGACGAAGAACCTGTCCAGCATCATCACCATCGCGCAGGCAGCGAACACTTCGGCACAGATGGGCCTCGGCTGGTTCCTGTCTTTTCTCGCGCTGGTTTCGTTGAGCCTCGCCATCCTCAACCTGTTGCCGATCCCGATACTGGACGGTGGGCACCTGCTGTATTACCTGATTGAACTGGCCAAGGGCAGCCCGCTGTCCGAGCGCGCGATGATGGCGGGTCAGTACGTGGGCATGGTGTTGCTGGTCATGCTGATGGGACTGGCCTTTTACAATGACATCCTGAGGCTGGCTTCCTGATCTGCCTTTTTGAACGAGTCCGCTGCAGGCTTGTCCAATCGCGCCTGAAGCGAGCTTTCCCGCGCAAACTATGGCAGGATGCGCGGTTTATCGAACAACCTTCCACCGGACCGACGAACGATGAAGCGTATCGCCGCACTGATCCTGCTCGCCAGCCTCGCCGCGCAGGCCTACGCCTTCGAACCGTTCACCGTGCACGACATCCGCGTGGAAGGGTTGCAGCGCATCGCCGCGGGCACGGTGTTCAGCTACCTGCCGGTGGAGATCGGACAGACGATGGACGACGCCAAGGCGCAACAGGCGATCCGGGCGCTGTTCAAGACCGGCTTCTTCAGTGACGTGCAACTCGAGAAACAGGGCGACATCCTGGTGGTGAAGGTCGCCGAACGTCCCTCGATCGCAACGCTCACCATCCGCGGCAACAAGGACATCAAGACCGACCAGCTCGAAAAGGGCCTGAAGGACTCCGGCTTGTCCTCCGGCAGCACTTTCGACCGGCAGACGCTGGACGAGGTGAAGCAGGAGCTGGTGCGCCAGTACAACAACCGCGGCAAGTACAACGTCTCGATCGAACCGCACGTCACCAACCTCGACCGCAACCGCGTCGCGATCGACATCGAGATCCACGAAGGCAAGGCCGCCAAGATCGAGTGGATCAACATCGTCGGCAACAACGCCTACACCGACCAGCAGATCCTCGACGACTGGGAGTCCGGCACGCCCAACTGGACCTCTTGGTACTCCAACAACGACCAATACTCGCGCGAGAAACTGTCCGGCGATCTGGAAAAACTTTCCTCGTTCTACCTCGACCGCGGCTACGCGGATTTCGCGGTCGACTCCGCGCAGGTCAGCATCAGTCCGGACAAGCGCGGCATCTACATCGCCGCGGCGATCAAGGAAGGCGAGGTCTACAACATCTCCGGCATCCATCTGCTGGGCGACCTGATCCTGCCCGAGCAGTCGTTGCGCAGCCTGCTGCGCATCAAGGACGGCGACATCTTCAACCGCCACAGCATCGAGCTGTCGTCCGATGCGATCACCGGCGTGCTGGCCAATATCGGTTATGCATTCGCCAAAGTGACGCCGGTGCCGAAGATCGACAAGGAGCACCGCACGGTCGATCTGTCTTTCTACGTCGAGCCCGGCCAGCGGGTATACGTGCGCCGCATCAATTTCAAGGGCAACACGAGCACCGAGGACGAGGTGCTGCGCCGCGAGATGCGACAGTTCGAGGGCGCGTGGTACTCGCAGGCGGCGGTCGACCGTTCCAAGATACGCCTGCAGCGCCTGGGCTATTTCAGCAGCGTGAAGATCGACACGGCCAAGGTGCCCGGCACCACCGATCAGGTCGACCTCAACGTGAGCGTGGTGGAGGAGTCGTCCGGCCAGCTGATTTTCGGCGTCGGTTATTCGCAGGTTTCCGGCATCATCCTGTCCACTTCGGTTTCCGAGAACAACTTCCTCGGCACGGGCGACAAGGTTTCGGCTTCGCTGCAGAAGAGTACGTTCCTGAAGCAATACCAGGTCTCGTACCTCAACCCGTATTTCACGGACAGCGGAATCAGCCTGGGATACAACCTGAGCTACCTGGAGCTCAACCAGGAACAAGCCAACATCGCGAGCTACCTGTCCAATGACGCGGCGTTCACGACCACGATGGGTTTGCCGATCAGCGAAACGGATTCCATCAACATGGGTCTGGGTTACAGCAAGAACCAGATCGAGGTCATTCCCGGTTACACGCCGGGGCCGTTCGTGGATCAGCTGAACCAGATCGGCCACCTGACGATACGCGACACGACCCTCAACGTTTCATGGGGCCACGACACGCTCAACAAGTATTTCAAGCCGACGCAGGGTGGCATCCAGACCTTCGGCGCGGAAATCTCGCTGCCGGGTTCGACGGTGGAGTACTACAAGCTCTCGGCCAGTTCGCGCAATTATTTCGAACTGCCGAAAGGTTTCGTGGGCCTGCTGAGCGGCATGATCGGCTACGGGAAGACCTACGGCGACAGCGCCAACATCTCGGTGCCGTTCGCCGACAGCACCGGCCGGATCCGCAACCTCACCTTCCCGTTCTTCGAGAATTTCTATGCCGGCGGCGTACGCGACGTGCGCGGTTTCCAGGACAACACGCTCGGCCCGCGGGTATGTTCCGGCCTGGTCATTCCGCCGCCGCCGCCACGCGGAGCCGCCGCCGCCGCGGCCACGCCAACGGGATACGTCCCACGTCCGGACCCCACCGCCATCGCGGTCGACGACCATTGCACCGGCGGTCCGTTCTACAACCCGCAGCCGATCGGCGGCGCGTTCAAGGTCCTCGGCACCGCCGAGCTGCGCCTGCCGTTCTTCAAGGACAACGACAAGGCCGCGATCTCGCTGTTCACCGACGTCGGCAATGTCTTTACCAGTTACCAGGACTTCAAGGCTGCCGATCTGCGTGTTTCGGCCGGCGTCTCGCTGCAATGGCAGGCACCCGTCGGGCCGATCGTGATCAACCTGGCGTTTCCGGTGCGCGACAAGCCGGAAGACAAGCCATTCACCGAGCACTTGCAGTTCTCTTTCGGCACTACGTTCTGATGTCGTGAGCAAGGCGCCCGCTCATCGCCTCGATGAACTCGCGCAACGCTTCGGCCTGAAGCTGCACGGCGATGGCCGGGCGGACATCCGCGGCGTGGCCACGCTCGCCGCGGCGCGGGACGACCAGCTCGCCTTCCTCGCCAATCCGCGTTACCTCGGCGCGCTGGAAGGAACCCACGCGGGCGTGGTGGTGTTGCGCAAGGAGCATGCCGATCGATCCCCGGTGCCGGCCCTGATCGCGGACGACCCCTACCTCGCCTACGCGAGAATCGCGGCGCTGTTCGACGAGGCCGCTGCCCCGCAACCCGGCGTGCACGCGAGCGCGGTCGTGGAAACCGGCGCGCATGTCAGCGAAGCCGCGAGCATCGGTGCGTTCTGCCATGTTGCCGGTGATGCAAGGATCGAAGACGGTGCGGTGCTCGGGCCGCATTGCATCGTCGGCCCGGGTTGCACGATCGGTGCACAGTCGCGTCTGGTTGCACGCGTGACGCTGGTGACCCGCGTGGCGCTGGGCAAGCGCGTGCTCGTCCACCCCGGCGCGGTGCTGGGCGCGGATGGCTTCGGCATCGCCAACGATCGCGGCGATTGGGTAAAAGTGCCGCAACTTGGTGGCGTGCGCGTGGGCGACGATTGCGAGATCGGCGCCAACACCACGATCGACCGGGGCGCGCTGGAAGATACGGTGCTCGAGGAAGACGTGCGGCTGGACAACCAGATCCAGATCGCGCACAACGTTTGCATCGGCGCGCACACCGCCATTGCCGGCTGCGCGGCGGTCGCCGGCAGCGCGCGCATCGGCCGGCACTGCCTGATCGGCGGCGCCGCAGGCGTGCTGGGCCATCTCGAAATCGCGGATCGCGTTACCATCACTGCGATGAGCCTGGTCACGCATTCGATCCGCGAACCCGGCGAGTATTCTTCGGGCACGCCGCTGCAGGACAATCGTGCCTGGCGCAAGAACGCCGCGCGCTTCAAGCGGCTGGACGAATTCACACGGCGATTCGCAGAAATGGAAAAACACGCTACACGGGACAGGGGCAAGAAATGAACAAGTCCGCAGCATCCGTGACGCTGCCGGTGGACGCCGAGCGCATCGCGGCAATCCTGCCGCATCGCTACCCGTTCCTGCTGGTGGACCGCGTGATCGAACTCGATCCGCACAAGCGGCTGGTCGCGCTGAAGAACGTGACCTTCAACGAACCGTTCTTCCAGGGCCACTTCCCCGGCCATCCGGTGATGCCGGGCGTGCTGATCGTCGAGGCGCTTGCACAGGCTTCGGGTTTGCTGATCGGCCTTTCCGGCATCGGGGTGCAGGGCGACAAGCTGTTCTACCTCGCCAAGGTCAACGATGCGCGCTTCAGCAAACCGGTCTGTCCCGGCGACCAGTTGCGGCTGGAAGTGCAGCTCAAGCGAATGATCAAGAGCATGGGCATCTTCACCGCGCGGGCGCTGGTGGACGGACAGGAGGTCGCTAGCTGCGAACTGATGTGCGCGGAACGCGGCGCGTGAGCATCCATCCCACCGCGATCATCGACCCAAGCGCGCGGCTGGCCCCGGATGTCGGTGTCGGTCCGTACAGCGTGATCGGTGCGGAGGTCGAGATCGGCGAAGGTTCCAGCGTCGGCGCACACGCGCTGATCGAAGGCCCGACGAAGATCGGGCGCAACAATCGCATCGGCGCATATGCCGCGGTCGGTGGTGATCCGCAGGACAAGAAGTACCATGGCGAGCGCAGCACGCTGGTGATCGGCGACGGCAATACCATCCGTGAATTCGTCACGATCAACCGCGGCACCGACGACGGTGGCGGTGTCACACGAGTGGGCGACGACAACTGGATCATGGCCTACGTGCACGTCGCACACGATTGCACGATCGGCAGCCATACCGTCCTCGCCAACAACGCCACCCTGGCCGGGCACGTCGAGGTCGGCGACCACGTCGTGCTGGGCGGATTCTGCGGCGTGCACCAGTTCTGCAAGATCGGCGCGCACGCCTTCGCCGCGATGTTCGCCGCGATCAATCGCGACGTGCCGCCCTTCGTCTACGCCGCCGGGCAATTCGCCGAGCCGCGCGGCGTCAATGCCGAAGGGTTGAAGCGGCGCGGCTTCTCGTCCGAACGCGTGGCCGCGATCCGGCGCGCCTACCGGACGCTCTACATGTCCGGCAAGACACTCGCCGATGCGCGCGTGGAACTCGAGCGGCAGGCGCAGTCCAGCGAAGACGTGCGCGCATTGGTGGATTTCATCGACCGCAGCGAACGCGCGCTGGTCAGATGAACGATGGCGGGCCGGTGTTCGCCCTCGTGGCCGGCGAGGATTCGGGCGACCAGCTCGGGGCGGAACTGATCACGGCGCTGCGCGCGATCCATCCCCATGCGCGCTTCGCCGGCATCGGCGGTCCGCGCATGCGCGAAGTCGGTTTCGAGGCCTGGCACGACGTTTTCGCGCTGTCGGTCATGGGCCTGACCGAAGTGTTGCGGCACCTGCCGCGGTTGCTGCGGCTGCGGGCTACCCTCGCGAAGCGGCTGGTCGCATTGAGACCGGACGTCTTCATCGGCGTCGACGCGCCCGACTTCAACCTCGGGCTCGAGAAGAAACTCAAGCGTGCCGGCATCCGCACCGTCCACTACGTCAGCCCGTCGATCTGGGCCTGGCGCGAAAAAAGGGCAGCGAAGATCGGCGAAAGTGCCGATCGCGTGCTCTGCCTGTTCCCGATGGAGCCGCCGATCTACGAGAAGCATGGCGTGGACGCGCGGTTCGTCGGCCACCCGCTGGCGGACCGTTTTCCGCTGGTAAGCGACCGCGAAACCGCACGCGCCGAATTGAACCTGGCGCAGGACGCACCGGTGCTTGCGGTACTGCCCGGCAGCCGCCGCTCGGAAATCCAGCGGCTGGGCACGATTTTCCTCGGAGCCGCCGGAAAGGCGCGGGCGGAGATCCCGAACCTGCAGATCGTGATTCCCGCGGCGAATGCGCGCTGCGCGGATATGATCCGCCAACTGCCGTCGACGAATTCTTTGCATGCCCAACTGATCGAGGGCCACTCCCATCGCGCCATGGCTGCGGCGGACGTGGTGCTGCTGGCATCCGGCACGGCCGCGCTGGAGGCGATGCTGGCCAAGCGTCCGATGGTGGTTGGATACCGGATTTCGCCGCTCACCTACCACGTGGTACGCGGGCTGAAATTGCTGAAAACCGATCTGTATTCATTGCCCAACGTGCTGGCGGCGCACCGGCTGGTGCCCGAACTGATGCAGGACGAATGCACGGTGGAAAACCTCGCGGCCGAGACGCTGCGCCTGTTGCGCGAACCCGGGCGCCGGGCGCTGATGATCGGCGCTTTCGAAAGGATGCACCTGTCCCTGCATCAGGGCGGCGGTGCCGCGGCGGCGGCGGCCCGCGCGGTCGACGAGCTGCTGCCCGCTGAACACCTTCGTCTTCCCACTTGACGCGCCGCCGCGGCATGCCGAGCATCCGTGCCGTGCGTATCCGCCCTCTTCTCGCCCTGAGTGCGCGTCGACCGCTGCTGATCCTGTTCGGCGCGGCGCTGTTCGTCTGCGCCTTCGCCAACGGCCCGCTGGCCGAAGGCACCACCGTGGAGTCCGCGTTCGCGGCAGTGATCCTGTGCGCACTGGTGCTGGCGGCCATCGCATCGTCGGGCCGCGTCGCTTTCGGCCTGATCGCGGGTTGCGTGCCCATGCTGTTGCTGGAAATCGCCGCCAACCTCAAATTCAAATACCTCGCGACGCCGCTGCTGGCGCCGGATCTGTACTACTACTTCAGCTGGCAGACCGCCGAGACGCTGCTCAACTACCCGTTCCTGATCGCTGCGATGATCGCCGCGCTGGTGCTCGTCCCGTCGATTCTGATTGCAGCCTGGCGCGGCGACCGCGCGCTCCCCGGCAGCTGGAGCACGCGCGCCATGCGCGCGTTCGGAACGTGCGCGGCAATCGTGGCCGTGACCATCGCGATGAATACGGCCGGTCCGTTCGCGCAGGTGCACGCCAAGGGGATGTGGCTGGCCATGAACGACGACAGTTTCGTGTCGGACTTCCTGATCTCGTTCCGCAGCACGCGCGTGGTCGCGCCGAGTTTCGTCGCGGCCGATGCAAACCGTTTCGACTGGCGCGACGCTCCGGCCGCCGCGATCGCCGCACGATCGAGGCCCGACATCGTCGCAGTGCTGGAAGAGAGCACGTTCGATCCGCGCATGCTCGCCGCATGCACGTTGCCGAACCTCTGCGACTATCGCATGTTCCATCCCGACGCCGACACGCTGGCCCACGGCTGGCTGGAGGTCCACACCTGGGGCGGCGGCACCTGGACCACCGAATTCGCCCTGCTCACCGGGCTGGCACACGACCTGTTCGGCGCCGCCGGCATCTATGCGCCGTTCAATCTCGCGCCGCGCATCCGCTACACGCTGCCGCGCGTGCTGCGAGAGGACGGCTATCGCACCGTGGCGATCTATCCGACCGACGGCGATTTCCTCAATGGTCGCGCGGCCTACGCCGACTACGGTTTCGACGCATTCTACGGCGGCGAACAGCTGGGACTGGGGTGGCATTCCACCGACGCCGAACTGATGCGCGCTTTCCAGCGCGTGTTCGCCACGGAAAAACGGAAAGCGCACGGCAAGCCGGTGTTCCTGTTCATGCTGACCCTGCACCAGCACGGGCCGCACATGACGCCGCTCGCGCAATTGCCGGCGCCATACGACAAGCCCCTGTTTCCCGGCAAGCTCGCCACAGACAAATTGCTGGACGACTGGTTGAACCTCAATCTGGCCAACTACCTCCAACGGTTGTCGATGTCCGATGCGGCCGAGGCGCAACTCGAATCGATGCTGCGCGCGGACGATCGACCCGCGCTGCTGCTTCACTTCGGCGACCACCAGCCCTCTTTCGACGGCGCGATGACGGCTTTGAAGAAGAAGCTGCCCTCGCAGATCGCCAATCCGCAGGTGGCGACGTATTACATGCTGAAAGGCTTCGGCCTGAAACCGCTGCCGCGTTTCGATTATCCGGTGCTGGACATCGCCTTTGCCGGATCGTTGCTGCTGGACGCGGCCGGCCTGCGCAAGGACGGTTTTTTTACCGCCAATGGCTTGCTGAGGGAACGCTGCAAGGGGCAATATCTGGATTGCTGCGATCTCGCCGTGCTGGATTCGTATCGCGCCGACGTATTCGGGCCGTTGCATGACCTTGCCGATTGACGATCCTCGCCAATTCGCCACGCTGCCGCGGCGCCGGCTCGGGCTCTGGCCGGCGTCGCCGGACCTGGCGGGAGTGGACGAGGCCGGCTGCGCGCCGCTGGCCGGACCGGTGGTGGTCGCCGCGGTGATCCTCGATCCCGCGCGGCGCATCAACGGACTGGATGATTCCAAGGTCATCAATGAAGCCACGCGCGAAAAACTCTACACGCGCATCGTCGAGCGCTCGCGCGCTTGGAGCGTGGTCGCGGTGGAAGTGGAAGAGATCGACCGCGTCAACATCTTCCACGCACGCATGACCGGCATGACGCGCGCATTGGAGATGCTCGGTTGCGCGCCGGCATTCGCGCTGATCGACGGCAACCACCTGCCGCGCACTTTGCCCTGCCCCGCACGCGCCATCGTCGATGGCGACGCGATCGCGCCCTCCATCAGCGCGGCCTCGATCATCGCCAAGGTCACCCGCGACCGCCTGATGCGCGAGATGGATGCGCGCTGGCCGGGTTACGGCTTCGCGCGCCACAAGGGCTACGGCGTGCCCGAACACCTCGATGCGCTGCGCCGTCTCGGCCCGTGCCCGTTGCACCGGCGCAGCTTCGCGCCGGTGCGCCAACTTCGATTGGACTTCGCAACTTGAACACCCACGGATGCAAAAGGGGAAAGCCGTGCGAAAGATATTTGCCCTGGTGGCGGGCTCGCTGATTTGTTGCTGCGCTGTCGCTGCCGCGGGCCCCGGCGACATGTCGCCCGATGATCTGGGCAATACCCTGGACGGTCAGGCGATACATGCATCCGCACTGCGCGGGAAAGTAGTGGTAATCAGCTTCTGGGCAACCTGGTGCGGCTATTGTCTCAGGGAGCTGCCGACGCTCGCCGGCCTGCAATCGATCACCAACCAGCGCGGCCTGCCGATGCAGGTCGTCGCGGTCGATTACGAGGAGCCGCGCGATGTCTTTCGCCGGATCACGAAAGTCCTGCAACCCCATCTGCCCGGCTTGTTGTTCACGTGGGATCGCAATGGGGCGCTTCGCAAGCCCTTCGCGGCCGGCGACGGAATTCCGGTCATGGTGTTGCTGCACAGGGATGGCAGCGTGGCCCAGGTGCGCGTCGGATACGACGAGCGCGACCTCGACGACATCGTCTCCGAAATCAACGTTCTCTTGAATGAGCCGGTGACGGCTCCGGCCGGCGCGACGTCGGTGCAGCCGCAATCACCGTAGCCTTGCGCCGGAGGCCGGCTGTCAAATCTTGCCGCTCTCCCCGGTCGCGACTAGGCTTGTGCGGACATGTCGATCCGCCACATCCACCCGCGCCTGCACAGCGAATTCTCGTTGCGTGATTCGCTGATCCGGCTGCCGGAAAAGCCGGAGTACGGGGATCCGGCCAAGGCGCCGCGGCCGAATCTGATTTCCCGCGCGGTGCAGTTGCAAATGCCGGCGCTGGCGCTGACGGACGACTCCAATCTGTTCGCGCTGATCAAGTTCTATCGCGCCGCCGAATACGCGGGCATCAAGCCGATCGCCGGCTGCGACCTGTGGATCGCCGATTCCGTCGATGCGCAGCGCCCGCATCGGCTCACGGTGTTGTGCGAGAACCGCACCGGTTATCTCAATCTTTCACGGCTGATCTCCCGCGCTTGGCGCGAGGGCCAGCACGGCGGGCACGCGCTGGTCGAACCACGCTGGCTGGAGTCCGCTCACGAAGGGCTGATCGCGCTGGCGGGGCGCGAAAGCGAGATCGGACATCTCCTGATTGCCGGGCGGGATGAAGACGCTCGATCGACGCTCGATCGCCTGCGCGCATTGTTCGACCAACGCCTGTACCTGGAACTGACGCGCACGCGGCGCGACGGCGAGGAAGCGTTCAACGCGCACGCGCTGCGGCTCGCGGCCGACTTCGACCTGCCGGTGATCGCCAGCAACGACGTGCGTTTTCTTGAAGCCGACGACTTCGAGGCACACGAGGCGCGCGTCTGCATCCAGCAGGGCCAGCAGTTGTCCGATCCGCGCCGCGCGCGCGAATATTCGCCCGAGCAGTGGTTGAAGCCGGCGGAGAAGATGGCGGAGCTGTTCGCCGACGTCCCCGAGGCGCTGGAAAACAGCGTCGAGCTCGCCAGGCGCTGCAACCTCGAGCTGCAATTCGGCAAGTACTACCTGCCCGCTTTCCCCGTGCCGGCGCAACACACGCTGGAATCCTGGATCCGCGAAAGCGCACGCGAAGGTTTGCGCAAACGCCTGGAAGAACACGGATTGTCGCCCGGCTTCGAGCAAGCGGACTACGGCAAGCGGCTGGACACCGAGCTCGAAACCATCGTCCGCATGGGCTTCGCAGGCTACTTCCTGATCGTGGCGGATTTCATCGGCTGGGCCAAGCAGCACGACATCCCGGTCGGACCGGGCCGCGGTTCGGGTGCCGGTTCGCTGGTGGCATGGAGCCTGGGGATAACCGACCTCGATCCGCTGCGCTTCGAGCTGCTGTTCGAGCGATTCCTGAATCCCGAGCGCGTGTCGATGCCGGACTTCGACATCGATTTCTGCATGGAAGGCCGCGACCGCGTGATCGAGTACGTGGCCGACACCTACGGCCGCGACCAGGTCAGCCAGATCATCACCTACGGCACGATGGCGGCCAAGGCCGTGCTGCGCGATTGCGGCCGCGTGCTCGGCATGCCGTACGGACAGGTGGACGGCATCGCCAAGCTGATCCCCAAGATGCCGCTGGACCTGACGCTGGAAGACGCGCTGGGGCTGAGTTCGAAGTCGCGCAAGGAACCCGATCGCGTGGTGCGAGAGTTCTGCGACCTCTACGAAAACGACGACGAAGCGCGCACGCTGATCGACTTGGCGATGAAACTGGAAGGCATCACGCGCAACGCGGGCAAGCACGCCGGCGGCGTGGTGATCGCGCCATCCGCGCTCACCGATTTCGCGCCGCTCTATTGCGAATCCGGCGGCGGAGGCGTGGTCACTCAGTTCGACAAGGACGACGTGGAAACGGTCGGCCTGGTGAAGTTCGACTTCCTCGGTCTGCGCACGCTCACCATAATCGACTGGACGGTGAAGGCGATCAACGCCAAGCGCGGCGAGTCCGAACCGCTCGACATCAACGCGCTGCCACTGGACGATCCGGAGGTCTATCGACTCTTCGCGCGCGCCGACACCGGCGCGATATTCCAGTTCGAAGGCGGAGGAATGCAACGGCTGCTGAAGGACGCGAAGCCCGACCGTTTCGAAGACCTCATCGCGCTGAACGCGTTGTTCCGGCCGGGTCCGATGGACCTGATTCCGAGTTACGTCGCGCGCAAGCACGGGCGCGAACCGGTGGAGTACCCGGATCCGCGCGTCGAGCCGATCCTGAAGGAGACCTACGGCATCATGGTCTACCAGGAGCAGGTGATGCAGATGGCGCAGATCGTCGGCGGCTACTCGCTGGGCGGCGCCGACCTGCTGCGGCGCGCAATGGGCAAGAAGGTGCCGGCCGAGATGGCCAAGCACCGCACGGTTTTCCGCGATGGCGCGACCGCCAACGGCGTGGACGTGCGCCGAGCCGATTCGATCTTCGACCAGATGGAGAAATTCGCAGGCTACGGCTTCAACAAGTCGCACGCCGCGGCTTATTCGCTGGTCGCCTACCAGACAGGGTGGCTGAAGGCACACTACCCCGCCGAATTCATGGCCGCGACGATGTCCGCGGAAATGGACAACACCGACAAGGTGGTACAGTTCCTCAGCGATGCGCGAGCGCACGAGGTGCAGGTACTCCCGCCGGACGTCAACGCGTCCGTGTACAAGTTCATCGCGATGAACGAACGTACGATCCGTTACGGCCTGGGCGCGATCAAGGGCGTGGGTCGCGCCGTGTGCGAGGCGATCGTCGCCGAGCGCGAGCGTGGCGGGGCTTTCCGCGATCTGGCCGATTTCTGCGCTCGCATCGATCCGGGCAAGCTCAACAAGCGCGTGCTGGAAGCGTTGATCAATTCCGGCGCGGTGGACGCGCTGGCCGCCAACCGCGCCACGCTGATGGCGCAGTTGCCCGAGGCCGCGCGCGCGGCCGAGCAGCACCTGCGCGATCGGCAATCCGGCCAGAACGACATGTTCGGAGCGATCGCGAACGCGGTCGAAAAACCGGCGATCCACATCCCGGATCAAGCCGACTGGACGCTGGAACGCAAGCTCGCGGGCGAACGTGCAACGCTTGGCCACTATCTTTCCGGGCATCCGACGGATCCGTGGCGCGAGGTGCTCGCGCAACTTTCCAATTGCCCGATCGGCGAAATCGCGCAACGCTGGCAACCGCCGAAACGCGACGACGAGGCTTCACGTTTCCGCCGCGAAACGCCTTGGACGATCGCCGGGCTGGTGACGCTGCAGCGCCGGCGCGGCGACAACGGTGCGTTCGTGCGTTTCGAGGACTGGAGCGGCGCGATCGAAGTGAGTTTTTTCCGGGAAGTCTTTTCCGACTACGCGAACCTGCTGCTGCGAGACGCGATCCTGATCGTCGAAGGCGGGTTGATGATGGACGATTTCAGCGGCGAAATGCAGATGCGAGCACGGCGCGTCTGGACTCTGGATGAAGCATGCGTGCAGTGCGCGCGCGCCTTGCGGCTGCGCGTCAACGGCATCGGCGCGGAGTTCGCGCCCGCCCTGAAGCGCGCGCTAGCCGGCCACTCCGGGGCCACGCCGCTGCTGCTGACCGGCTTCCGCAACGCCAGCGGCCGCGCCGACTTCGAGCTGGGCGAGCACTGGCGGGTGCGCGTCACCACCGGACTGCTGCGTACGCTCAACGCCCTGCCCGGCGTGCAAGGCGTCAGCCCTGCGCTGGTGCGGCCGGGCGCGACGGTATAATCGCAGCTTTGTCCGGGCCTTCTCGCGCATGAATCCCAACTTCCTCGATTTCGAACAGCCGATCGCGGATCTGGATGCGCGCATCCGCGAACTGACGCACGCAGGACAAGGCTCGGCCGTCGACATCGACGATGAGGTCCGCAAGTTGCGCGACAAGCTGCGCGCGAAAACCGCCGACATCTTCAAGAATCTGTCGCCGTGGCAGGTCACGCAGTTGTCGCGGCATCCGGCGCGGCCCTACACCAACGACTACCTCGAAACGATCTGCGACGAATTCCACGAGCTCGCCGGCGACCGCATGTACGCGGACGATCCCGCGATCGTCGGCGGACTGGCGCGCATCAGCGGCCGCGGCGTGATGATCGTCGGCCACCAGAAGGGCCGCGACATCAAGTCCAAGGTGCGGCGCAATTTCGGCATGCCGCGCCCGGAGGGGTATCGCAAGGCACTGCGGCTGGTGCAGATGGCGGAACGGTTCGGACTTCCGGTACTGACCTTCATCGACACGCCCGGCGCGTATCCCGGCGTCGGCGCCGAGGAACGCGGGCAGTCCGAGGCGATCGCGCGCAACCTGCTGGAGATGGCGCGGCTGCGCGTGCCCATCCTCTGCACGGTGATCGGCGAAGGCGGCTCCGGCGGCGCGCTCGCGATCGGCGTGGGCGACCGCACCATCATGCTGCAGTACTCGACCTATTCGGTGATCTCGCCGGAGGGCTGCGCCTCGATCCTGTGGAAGAGCGCCGACAAGGCGCGCGACGCCGCCGACGCGCTTAGCCTCACCGCGCCGCGCCTGAAGGAGCTGGGCCTCATCGACAAGATCGTGCGCGAACCCACCGGCGGTGCCCACCGCAATCCGACCTCGATGGCCAGGCGCCTGAAGGCCGTGCTGGTCAACGAACTCGACGCATTGCAGGCGCTGCCGATCGATGAGCTGCTGGAACTGCGCTACCAGCGTCTGCGCAGGTACGGCGCGTTCCAGGAGTGATCCGGACATGACGGTCCTTCGCATCGGACACGTCAACCTGCGCGGACCCGCGGGCCTGATCGAGGAACTGAAAAACTTCTACGTCGACGTCATCGGCCTGCGCGCCGGCCCGCGGCCGGCCTTCCGGTCCGGCTCTTCCGGCTATTGGCTGTATGCCGGCGAACGTGACGTGATCCATCTCTCCGTCGATCCGCGCCGCGCGACGGTGGCCGATGCACCGCACGCCGGTTTCGGCCACTTCGCCCTGCTCTGCGACCGCGCCGATCTGGACGCAACCCGCGCGCGGCTCGACGAGCTCGGCGTGGACTATTCGGTCGACGAAGTCGCGGAACTGCAACAAATCCAGCTCTTCCTGCGCGACCCCGCGGGTACCGTGGTGGAACTCACCTTCGTGTGACGAGCGCGAAACCCGGATCCACGGAGAATCCGCGGAATGCGGCGAGGCAGGACGATACGCGGCACGCGACCCGTTGCGCAGCGCACTCGAACAGGAACGCCGAAGGGCGCGGGCCCTTCGGCGTTGCCGGGCATCCGATGAATCCGTCGCCGGGCGAAGCGGTCAGTTCGATTCGGTGAACTGGATGTAAGGCGACGCTCCGCCCGCGACGCTGCACGGACCGAGGTTCAGATTGTTGGTCTCGCCGGTCGTGCCCGCATTCGCGAGGCAGCCCGGGGCGTTCGTGCTGCCGTCGTTCACCTGCAGGTTCACCGTGAGCGAAGAGCCGCTGTTGAACTTGGCTTGCGAGCCGCCGCCGTCGCCGACGAGGTTGAACTCGGACTGGTTCCATACATAGGAGACGCCGAGCACGCCGTCCTTCTCGCTTACCGCATAGGCGTCGGTGCCATTGGTGAAAGTCACCGTATCGTTGCCGCGTTTCGCCACCGTAGCAGCCAGCTTCACGTTGGCAAGCTGGGTGGGGGAGAAGGATGGGACGCTCACGGACCGGCTATTCCGGTAGCAGCCGTTGTACTGGCTGGTGTTGTAGGTAAACCATCCTTTGAGGCACCTGGCGCCAGTTGGGATGAACATCCAGTTTTGGATGAATGCGGCCCCATTCCTTGAGCCCGACTCATAGATGAACTGCTCCCAGACGTCACAACTTGTATATCCATCCCTCTTGCATACAGGTGATGCAGGTGAAGAATTTCCGCCAATGATGACGATCGGCCCGGCAAGATTGGTGTTGAGCTGCATCGTATAGGAGTTGTTGCTGATCGAGGTCACGCCCGTCGCAACCGGGAAGCTGCCCGTTGCCGAACCGGTGAGATGGGCCGTTGCCGCGGCATAGTCATTGCCATCGCCGGTGGTCGCCACCGCATTGCCCGCAATGGGCGGAGTCGAACGATAGTCGGTCGTGCCGCATTCCGCCTTTTGCCAAATGAGGCTGGGAAACGTCGCGTGGAAGCAGCCCTCGGTGAGCGGAGGCAACTGCCTCATCGTTTCATGCCACGCTTCAAGAGCGCGGGCTTGCACGGCGTCGACATCGTAAATCGACGCGGCGACGGAAACCTGGGATGCGGCGCCGAGAAGTCCGACGATGGAGATGAGCTTGGCCGCGCGACCGATGCCGGATGTGTTCCTGGATTGCATTGCACTCTCCCTGCAAGTTTTAGGAAGGATTGCCCTCGCCCGGTTTGCGACTTGAACGAGGGCCAGACTGACGTGGAATCGAGCGACGCCAGCCCTCCCCAAGGCTGCTCCGGCGCGCCGGATCCACGGTATAGGTGCAGGACGGTTTATACAATCCTCGCGGCAGGATCAGAACATGTGCCGCTCGATCCCCAAGTGCGCGAGGATCTTGCTGGCGATTTCCTCGATGGAAGTCGACGTGGTGTTCAACGAAGGCAGCTGTTCGCGGCGAAACAGCTGGTCCGCCAGCGCCAGTTCGCGCTTGCACTGTTCCAGCCTGGCGTAGCTGCTGCCCGGTCGACGCGCCTCGCGCACTTGCGCCAGTCGGTTTGAATCGATCGTCAATCCGTACAGGCGATCGCGGCAGGATTTCAATCTCGCGGGCAGCGCGTCGCGATCGAGGTCTTCCTCGGTCAACGGATAGTTCGCGGCCTTGATGCCATAGTGCAACGCCATGTAAAGGCAGGTCGGCGTCTTGCCCACGCGCGAAACGCCGACCAGCACGACGTCTGCCTCGGCGTAATTCGGATCGATGCCGTCATCGTGCGCCAGCGCGTAATTGGTGGCGTTGATGCGTGCCTCGTACTGCGCGAAATCCACCATGCCGTGCGAGCGGTTCAGCGCACCCGAGCGTCGCGCACCCAACTCCAATTCGAGGGTGCCGACAAACGGCGCGAGTACATCGATCATCAGTGCGCCGGACTCGGCGATGATGTCGCACAAGTGCTGATCTACCAGCGTGTTGACCACGATCGGCCGGTCGCCGTTCTGCGCATACACGGTCTTGATGCGCAGCGCCGCGGCCTCGGCTTTCTCCGTGTTGTCCACGAAGGCGATGCGGTGGCCGTCGAACTGCACGCCCTCGAACTGTGCCAGGATCGAATTGCCGATGGTTTCCGCCGTGATGCCGGTGGAATCGGAAACGAAGAAGACGGTCTTGCGTTCGCTCATGCCGGCCTGGCCCTCGATGAACGGCAAGTTTAGCCGAGCTTGTCTCCCCTGCCCGCGCCCGCGAAAATAGGAGACTTTGCGTGGCACTGGAGATGGCCGTGACCGAACTCGTCCTGTGGCTGGACAAACTTGGCATGAAGGACCTGGGCCAGGTTGGAGGCAAGAACGCCTCGCTGGGCGAAATGATCGGAAATCTTTCCGGTCTGGGCGTATCGGTGCCCGGCGGTTTCGCCACCACGGCCGATGCGTATCGCCAACACCTGCACGACACCGGGCTGGACAAGCGCATCGCGGCGCGCATGAAGGATCTCGACGTCGAGAACGTGGACGCACTGGCCGCGGCCGGCAAGGAGATCCGCGGCTGGATCGCGGACGAGGCGCTGCCGAAGGATCTGGAAGATGCGATCCGCAAGGCATACAGGAAACTCTGCGACGACGCAGGCTCCGAAGACATCGCGGTCGCGGTTCGATCTTCCGCTACGGCCGAAGACCTGCCCGATGCCAGCTTCGCCGGCCAGCAGGAAACCTTCCTCAACGTCTGCGGCATCGAGGACGTGCTGCACAAGGTGAAGGAGGTTTTCGCCTCGCTCTACAACGACCGCGCGATCGCCTACCGCGTGCACCACGGTTTTGCGCACGAGGATGTGTTCCTTTCCGCCGGCGTGCAGTTGATGGTGCGCTCGGATGTCGGCGCATCCGGCGTGTTGTTCACGCTCGACACCGAGTCCGGTTTCCGCGATGTCGTCTTCATCACCGGCTCTTACGGGCTGGGCGAAATGGTCGTGCAGGGCGCGGTGAACCCGGACGAGTTCTATGTCTACAAGCCCACCCTGAAGGCAGGCAAGCACGCGATCCTGCGCCGCCAGCTCGGCGCCAAGCAACAGCGCATGGTGTATTCGGACAAACCGGGCGAGCGCGTGCGCATCGAGGACACGCCCGTCGAATTGCGCAACACGTTCTGCATCGGCGACGACGAAGTACAGCAACTCGCGAAGCAGGCGCTGACCATCGAGGAACACTACAAGCGCCCGATGGACATCGAATGGGCCAAGGACGGCAACACCGGCAAGCTCTACATCGTGCAGGCGCGTCCGGAAACGGTGAAGTCGCGCGCCAAGCCAACCACGCTGGAGCGCTACGCGCTGAACGAGCGCGGCAAGGTGCTCACGGAAGGCCGCGCGATCGGCCAGAAGATCGGCGCGGGCAGTGCGCGCTTGATCAAGTCGCTCGACCGCATGAACGAATTCAAGGAAGGCGACGTGCTGGTCGC